>Ga0105095_10001471_pt1 | contig 12437 bp, 13 predicted proteins | sample PPLLak2March2015_2_FD_79180 | JGI IMG/M metagenome (GOLD analysis project Ga0105095, IMG submission 79180) | Freshwater sediment microbial communities from Prairie Pothole Lake near Jamestown, North Dakota, USA - PPLs Lake P8 Core (3) Depth... | ecosystem: Environmental > Aquatic > Freshwater >... | reverse complement strand
ATTTATTTTTACTGAATCGGAAAATTCAAAACAAGGATTAGATGCATTTCTAAGATTTGGAATTGCCGATAAAAATATAAATCAGGTTGATGCTTATTATGGATTAGGCTTGACTTATACCGGATTTATTCCAGGAAGAGATGAAGATGTAACCGGTTTGGCAATCGCTGCTATTCATAATAATGATAAATATGTCAAATTAAAATCACAAGAAAATTTTTACGTTGAACATTACGAAAATATTTTAGAGCTCACTTATAGAATTTATTTAAACAATTGGTTTACTATTCAACCGGATCTGCAATATGTTTATAGTCCGGCAAACTGTCAGTGTAATAGCTATTCTTTTGTTTATGGTACTAGGCTGGAGTTAAACTTATAATTATTACAAGAATAACCACAGCCGGATAATTAATCCGGCTTTTGAATAAAATAATCTTAGTTTCCCGGAACGGCAGTATTCTTAATCTTGCTTCTTTCAATTGATTGAAGCGCAAGGTAATTATCCCCGAACTTCTTCATATTATCAAGCTCGGTATCATATTGATCAAAATGCAATTCTTCTTCACCGACTAAACTTTCAAACAATTGCTTAGAAATTGCATCGGAATTTGCAGAACATTCATTAGCTTTTTTATTGTAATCCTTTGCACTTTCATCTTCCATTTGTGCGGCCTGTTTAAGCATTCCATCCACATTATGAATTTTTTTTACCTCCGATGCCGCAACCATTTCCACATCACCCTTCAGGAATAAAATTCTTTCGGATAATCTTTCGATATGAAGCATTTCTTGAATTGCTGTTCGTTTAAAAAGATTCGCGAGCAAATCAAGTCCCTGGTCATCACAATGGAAATGAAAATACATGTATTGATGAACAGCATATAATTCATCAGCAACAGCTTCGTTTAAAAGCTTAATACTTTTACTCTTCATTTTTTTCCCTTATTAAATAATAAAATAACTCGTTATCCAAAATTAACTAAAGAGAATTAAAATATCATTAAAAATTCAAAGATTGGTAATTCTGATAAAAAATTTTAAGTATAGTCTATATTAGATTCAAAAGAATTACTCATTATAAGGACTTTAAGAATTTTATTAGTGCATTTCTATCTTCTTTATTTAATGTCATAAATTTTTCTTTTGAATTTTTACCTTCACCGTTATGCCACAAAATTGCTTCTTCAAGATTTCTTGCTCTTCCATCATGTAAAAAGAATGAATATCCATTAACAATCTCCAATAATCCAATTCCCCAAAGCGGGGATGTGCGCCATTCATTACCGTTTGCTTTATAATCAGGACGATTATCAGATAATTCTTCTCCCATATCGTGTAAAAGCAAATCAGTATATGGATGTATCTTTTGATTGCTTAATTCCAGAATATTTGGATGAATGGAAGTCTTATATTGCGTTACATGACATGAACCGCATCCTATTTCAGTAAATAATATTTTACCTTTTTTGACTTCAGAGTTATTATAATCTCTCCTTGCCGGAACAGCAAGCGTCTGTAAATAAAATTCAACTGCTTCTAAAATTTCCTGTGAGATTTCAGGATCATCAACCGAAGTATCACAAAGAGTATTTGTGTGGCAATTTTCCAAAGGAAAATAAGGAGAAGTTATTCCCATATCATTATTATATGCAGCGGCAGCTTGCTGAAGCAGAGTAGAAGTATTCGCTTTCCAACCAAACCTCCCTAATTCGAAACTTCCGGTTTTATAATTCCACGCGTAATTAGCTTTACCGGAAATTCCATCATCATTTTTATCCTGTTCATCTGTCCGTGCAAGAATATCTGCTTCAGATATTGCTTCAAGCAATCCGGTACCAAATACAGGTGGAGCAATTCTTGGCGAATATAAAATACCGGCTCCTACATTTCCAGAAATAGTATAGGCAGGTTTTCTAAGAGAAAATTGTGAGCCATCGGGGTAAGTTCCATTTATTTCTTCATAAAATATATTCACTTGTCCTTCAGGTTCATATCCTAATACCGATTTAATCTGAAGTTGAGTACCAAAGCCCGGAACCGGGTTTGGGCCGCTGTGTTCATCGAAGCCGGAGATGCTAATTCTTAATAACATTGATTCCAATTGTTCTCCCGGAAAAGGTGGTCTTCCTTTTCCATCCCCGACATGACAATTGGAGCAGCTATTATTATTAAATAATGGACCAAGTCCTGGATTTATCACTGCAGGAGCTTTAACAAAAGATTGTTCAAATTGAAGGTCACCTTTTAAATGCTTTTCTAAATTTTCTTCAGATAAATTTGAAGCAGGAGACGAGTATGCAAGACTTCCATTAATAAAAGTAGTTGTTTCTCCGCCGGATAATATATCTGTTTCTTCATCAACATCTGGCGGATCGGTTGTATTTTCTTTACATCCATTAACAATCAAAAAAGATAGAATGATTATAATTATCTTACAAATATTCTTTATCATTTATTTAAGCGATAATAAAAATTTATTGAGCAATTAGATTTTTTATATCTGTATCAAATCTGGTTCTGATTTTATTACAAGCTTCAATAGCAGCTTCAATTTGCATATTTGCATTTAAATTATTCCTGAATGGTTCAGGAATATTTCCTATAGCAGTGATAGCCGAATCAATCTCAGAAATAACTCTGCTGTTTAATTCCGGGTTTTTGGATTTCACAAATTCATCTAACCCTGTTCCATCCGCAGCATTATGATAACCGCCGGTGTATGCGTTTTTAATGCTTTTAATATTATTTTTAAAATCAGTAAGAGAATTCCAGCTAAATTGGGATTCTACTGTAAGAACATCTTTAGTAACATACGGCTCACTTATCTTCCCGTTACCGACCTCATCAGCGATAGTAATTATTCCTTCGACAATCTCCAAAATTGCCTGTGTTTGTGAACTATATCTGCTCCCTGTATCTCCTGCGTTTTTAAATTCATTCCCAAAGCCTGATAACCACTCCTGATAAACTCTATCGGCATCTTCGGCTAAAACAATAGCAGCTGCTACGAGGTAATCTCTTTCTCTTTCTGTTAAAGTAGTAGTTCTATGATTTCCATTTAAGAATAAAAAATATTCTATTGTATGATAACCCCGCAAAGAATAACCCAGACCGTTACGAATGAAATCGGGTGTTAGTTCAAAATTACTATTTAATACATTTTCCAGTTGAGTTTCATCAAGCGGCCAAGTATCCATAGAAGGATCAATTGATAAAAAAGAAATCGGCCCAAATAAAAATCCCTCGCTTGCTTCCCATGGTTCTCTTGAATCAACCCATGCATTTGCAGCCGCATCTAAATTGGCTTGAGTTGGGTTATTATTATAGTTTTCGCAGGCAATTTTTAATGCGTCTGTTTTATTTTTAAGATCGGAATAAGTTGCTACTACTACTTTATCTGTATAATCATTGATGATTGAAGCAAAATCGTACTCATCAGATATAACCGGATTCTCATCTTTAGCACATCCTGAAAGCAGAATCGAAATAAATAAAAGAGCATAAAACATATTTGAAAACATTCTATTCATCTCATATCCTTTAATTTATTTATAAAAACGTTGTACTATAACCAACTGCAAATCCTATGGTGTTCTCTGTATTGTAACTTCCACCGCCGACCCTTCTTGATGCATAATCAAGCTTAACTACAATTTCATTATTCCAGATAAAATTTAATCCAAAAGAAAATATTGATCTTTTAAAACGCGGATTAGCATAAACTCCCTGCTCTACTTTTTCCATTGAATTGTAGTATTCATATCTTAAAAAAGGAAACAGTTTGTACTGTTCCATTATTGAAAAAGCTGACAAAACGTTATACCCGCCTTCAACATACCAGGCAACGGCGTTTTTAGCTACAGGAGATCTTGGATATTGAATATTTGTTGATAACCTTGCATTGCGCTGACTTACAATATCAGAGTTCTCCAAGGATCCGAATATATAATCACCTCTTATTATAAATGTATCATCAGTGTATTGTCCGTGAAGTGAAACTATAGTTACATTAGCATCGATCCCTTCCATATCTTCAGGTTTTGGTCGGTTATCAGCGCTGTTACCGTAATAAATAGAAGCACCGGTTAATAAATTATTTAACCCTATATAATCAAGTCTTGCAACACCGGCGAAATTGGTTGCCCTAATGGTTTCAAATTTTGTTTGATATCCTTCAGCAATCCATTTTTCTGAGGAAAAGCCCGCAGCATCAAGCCCATTGACCAATGCTAAACGGTAATTAAAATTAAAGGCTCTTCCAAAAATTTCGAAACCAGTTTCATACCAAACCACAGGAAGAATTGCTGATTCAGATTCAGGACGGATGGTAGTAAAAAAATTTACAGGTCTGTGAGATTTATTTAAGAGTGAAAAAGGAATCGGAAATTTGCCTGCTCTCAAATTAAATTCTTCGGAAAAAGATTTACTGAGATAAAATTCTTCAAGTATTACTTCTCCGCCTTTTTCAGATTCAAACTCATATTCTCCAAACTCTTCATACTCAAGTTCGAGTGCTGAGCCTGTACCGAGATGTTCAAATTCAATTTCGGCTTCAATGGAAAGATCAGATAGAAAATAATATTCAAGCCCTATCAGCACTCTCGGAATATCAATTATTCCACGATTATCTGGTTTTGATCCCTGGAGAGTTGCTTTCTGGTTAGGCCCAAAATCAAAATGCTGGTATAACATTTCCCCATAAGATGAAATTGAAAATTTCCGGTCACTTTCTTGAGCATAACCAATAAATATAATATTCGTTATCAGAAGGTGAATGTATAAAAACTTCATAAAAAATAATTTGGGTTTTGAATAATTTATAGAAATTTAGTTAAGTGCTTTTGTAATTAATAAACTTATATGACCACATTTTTCTATACAATACTCTCAAATAGGTAATTTGAATAACTAAATATATTAGCCCAGTAGTAATTTTAAGTATATTCCCAAGCGGGATGATGTATGAAAAGTCCTGTTTACTATTAGTTTAGATTACTCAGCAATACCTGAATTTAAAGCGTAGAGTACTAGTTCAACCGGTGATTTTATCTTTAGTTTTCTCATTATATTTTTTCGGTGCGTGTATACTGTGTGAATGCTTAAAAAGAGCTTATCGGCAATTTCTTTATTCGAAAATCCCTTAACAGCTAACTTTATTAGCTCAATTTCTCTTTCGCTCAAACTTGCTGACTTACAATCGTCTTTATCTTCAATTAAATGTTTTTCAAGAATAACGTCCAGGATTTTATTACAAAAAAATTTTTCACCTCTGGATAAAGCTTCTAATGCATCAAGTAATTCCTCTTCTCCGCATTCTTTTGTTAAATATCCCAATGCACCACTTTTAATTACTTTTAGAATATTCTCTTTATTACCATGATTTGAAATAATTAAAACCTTTGTTCCATGTGATATTTCATCAATTTTTTTTAGTTCTTCAATCTCGATAAAATCCGGGTGATCATAGTCTAATACCAAAAGATCGGGTCTTAATAATTTTAGTTTTGTCCAGAATTCCGTTCCTTTTGTAATTTCACCTTTTATAGCAACATCTTTAATATTTTCAACTACTCTCTTGAACCCTTCTCTTACTAAAAAAACCGGGTCAGCTATAACAGCATTCACCATTCACCTTTAAATATACTATTATTATTAAGACTAAATATAAATAACAAGTTTCATAACTCCAAAGATTTTTTTTAAACTGGCAGGCAATCGATGATCAGTATTATTTGATTATTGTTTTAATCTTTATGATGGAAATTTTCATTAAGTTTGTGCTACCGAAATCTCAACACAAAAAATATTTTAATGGTTATTTTTAAGTCCTTTATTTTCAACAAATATCCCCAAATAAATTTTGGTTTCAGCACAAAAATAGGTGCTGCCAGAGAATATCCCTTTTATTTCAATGTTTCATTTTCTGTTGGTGATGATGAAAGAATTGTAGAAGAAAACAGGCGTTTTTTTTATACAGCTATTGGTTTAAACTCCGAAAATGTAGTAACTCAAAAGCAGGTTCACAGTGATAAAATTAGATATATAGAAAATGGTAGAGATATTAGAGAAAGCGATTGTATCTTTACCGATAAACCTAATATTGGTTTAGCTCTAAACATAGCGGATTGTACCCCTGTATTTATTTACGATAAGGTAAAAAAAATAATTGCCGCAGTTCATGCAGGTTGGAGAGGGACAGAGAAAAGAATTCTCTTTAAAACTTTGTTAACTCTTCAAGAAACATTTAAATCATCACAGGAAGATTTGATCGTTTATATTGGTCCTTCTATAAGTCAAAAAAATTATGAAGTCGGAGAAGAAGTTGCAAAATTTTTCGATAGAAAATATTTGATTGAAAAGGGAGATAAATATTTACTCGCTGTAGCTCAAATAAATTATGATGAACTGATAGATTTCGGTTTAAAAAAAATAAATATTCAGAAATCATCATTATGCACATATGAAATGAGATCTCTTTTGCATTCATATAGAAGAGATGCGAATCATTCCGGGAGATCAATGGGAATTATTTCTCTAAAGGGAAATGGACATGGATAATTCTGGAATAAAAATAATTTTAATTTATGCTATGTTATGTTTTCTTTGGGGATCAACCTGGCTTGTAATAAGAGCAGGTTTGGAGTCATTGACTCCGATTGTTTCTGCAGGCTTTAGGTTTTCTCTTGCATCACTCCTAGTAATTTCTTTAACAAAATTTAGAAATATTAAAATACAGAAGGACAAAATTTCAATAAGGATTTATCTTCTTATGGGATTCTTTTCATTCGTAATTCCTTTTGGTTTGGTCTATTGGGCAGAGCAATTTGTCCCTTCAGGGCTTGCTGCAGTTTTGTTTGCTGTATATCCATTCTTTGTAGCACTTTTTTCTTTTCTTTCTATTCCTGGAGAAACAATTGGAATTTTTAAAATTACCGGAATGTTTTTTGGTTTCACTGGTATTGTGGTAATTTTCTCAGATAGTTTTGGAAGAGATATTTCTGATTATTTTCTTGGTATGTGTGCAATTGTTTTAAGTGGCATCATGCAGGCTGCACTTGTTGTAATGATTAAAAAATATGGACACCATCTTAATCCTATTTCAATGAATTTTTTTCCTATGTTAATTGCAGGAATTGTTCTTTTGTTATTGGGTTTTTCAACAGAAGATACTTCGTATTTAAAGTTCGATTTAAATGCTGTCTTATCAATAGTATACCTTGCTTTTTTCGGAAGCCTTTTAACCTTTACTTCGTATTATTGGCTGCTGAAAAAAATAAATATTGTGCTTCTATCTTTGATAGCCTTTATTACTCCAATCGTAGCTTTATTTCTCGGCTGGATTTTTTATAATGAAACTCTATCTGTCCGTCATTTCATGGGAAGTATCATGGTTTTAATCGGCTTGCTGATTGCAAATACAGGCAATGTAAAAAGACTAAATTTAAGGAAATCTTTTTTTGGTAAAGAAAATAATTGAACCATCAAGAATAAATTGATTGGAAATAAAAATGGTAAACATAATCAGAATAAAGAAAGCAACTTTTTACGGATACCATGGTGTTTTATCCGAAGAACAAAGTGTAGGCGGAAAATTTGAAGCTGATGTTGATATCTATACCAATTTTGCTAATGCGGCAAAGCAAGACAGCTTAAAACAAACAATTGATTACGATAAGGTATATAAATTTATGTACCAGTTAGCTCTTGAACAAAAATATTATTTAATTGAAGCTTTAGCGATGCGAATCGCAGATGAACTGCTGCTAAAGTTTTCACAAATAATCAAAATTGCTGTCCGTGTAAGAAAAAATAATCCCCCTCTTGGCGGTGTTGTAGATTGCATTGAAGTTGAAGTTATTAAGGATAGAAATGATGAAATAGTTATTCAATCGAAATAATTAAACCAGATAAATCATGACCGAATTTAGAGTGTGAAAATATAAAATGGAAAATCTTTGCATTAGGAATAGATGAAAGAAAATACGTTACTTCACACTGCATTTATTGCGCTCGGCTCAAATATAGGTAATAAGTTTGAATATCTTAGAAATGCTTATAATGAATTAACTCTCGACTCAAAAATTATAATTGAAAAAGTTTCATCTGTTTATGAAACCAAACCTTACGGATATTTAAAACAGGATAATTTTTTGAATGCTGTTGTTAAATTAAAAACAGACTATACTATTCATTATCTACTTACCAAGTTGAAAAAGTTGGAAAAAAAATTGAAAAGAACAAAAACAAGGAAATGGGGTCCGAGAGAAATAGACCTTGATCTTTTATTTTACGATGATTTGATTTATTCCGATGGAAAATTGACTGTTCCTCACAAAGAAATCTTGAAACGGGATTTTGTCCTGGTCCCTCTAAAAGAAATTGCAGAAGATTTTATTCATCCTGCTTTAAAGAAAAAAATTAGCGATATTAGTACAAGTAGAATTGAAAGTACCATCATTCGCAAAATACCGGAAAAGCTGTTTAAATTTTAATGGAAAATATTTTGAACCTGAATTCAGAAATTAAATATATAGCTATTGAGGGGGTAATTGGCGCAGGCAAAACTTCTTTTTCAAAAAAAATTAAATAAAGACTTAATTCAGAAATTATTCTTGAACAATTTGAAGCAAATCCTTTTTTAGAAAATTTTTATTCGGATAGGAAAAGATATGCCTTCCAAACTCAGATGTTTTTTTTAATAAATAGATATAAACAGCAGCAGGAATTAAATCAAGAAAATTTATTTACCGAATATATTATCTGCGATTACACTTTTGAGAAAGATAGAATCTTTGCTTATTTAAATTTGAGCGGTGAAGAATTAAAGCTTTATGAAAATATTTTCCCTCTGCTTGCAAGAAATCTTCGCAAGCCTGATGTAGTTGTTTATCTTCAATCGAGCATTGACAGACTGATGCACAATATTAAAAAAAGGAGCCGAAGGATAGAAAGAAATTTAACCCGAAGCTATATTGAAGAATTGAGTGAAGCGTATAATCATTTTTTCTTCCGTTATAATTCTACACCGCTGCTCATTGTTAATTCTACAGAACTTGATTTTGTGAACAGCGAGGATGATTTCGATGAATTATTTAAACAAATATTCAGAGAAGATAGAGCCTTCCTTGAATATTTTAAACCCGAGCCAAAGAGGATTTTATGAATTTACTAAAATTGATTTTATACTTTCTTCTATTCTACATTATAATTAGAACAGTAAGACTCATCATCAAATATCTCAATATGTCTAAAAATAAAATTAAAGATCGGGAAGGAGATCCATCCTTAAAATCAAGTTCATTTGACAAGTCAAAATACAGAGATGTACAGGATGCCGAATTCACCGAAATAAAATCGGACAACAAATCTAAAAATGATTCCAAATAGATTTAATGGCCGGGAATAATTTTTTATCTAATATTATTTATAATTTCTGCGAAAAAATTCTAGCTGTTCCTGAAAGTCATGATTTAAATCTTGGTAATCCCCAAAAGTTTATCATTATCAGACAGCATAATCAATTGGGTGACCTTCTTGCCGGAGTTTCTTTATTTCGTGCAATAAAAGAAAAATATCCTGAAAGCCACATAACACTTATAGTTAGTCCCCTCAATCATCCCGGTATAGTAAAAAATAAGTTTATTGATCGGATATTTATTTTCGATAAAAAGAAAATCTATAATCCATTCTATTTTTATAAATTCGTAAAGCTACTTCGGGAAGAATATGATTTAGTTATAGTTCCGGTAACTGTTTCAGTCTCATTTACTAGTAATTTGCTTGCCCGTTTTTCAAGTTCAAAAATTAGGATTGGTCCAAGAAGTTTAAATGGTAAAATAAATCGAAGTGCATTTCTGTTTGACAGAAGAATTTCGATTGATTGGAGAAAGCATCCTGACTCATATGTAGCTGAAAGAATCCTTGATATATTAAAACCTTTTGGAATAACAACAAACAATTATCGTTCTGAAATCAGTTTTGATAATAAAGATATTGAATCTGTTTCTGAATCCTTAAAGGAAATAAATATGAAAGCCGGTGAATTATTAATTGGTTTTCATGTTGGAGCAGGCAAAGCTCAAAATAGATGGTCGCTTCAAAAATATATTTCTTTAATAAAAATGCTGGATGAAAACTACAAGGCTAAATTTTATTTAACCGGTAGTACAAAAGACAAGGAAGAAATAAAATATTTACAGGATAAGAGTCAAATCCACCTTACTATATTTGCAAACAAACCGATTCCCGTGGTTGCAGCATTAATTTCCAAATCTGATCTGTTTATTTGCAACGATACTGGCATAATGCATGTGGCCGGTTCAACCGATGTTCCGCAAATCTCAATATTTGGTCCGACAAATCCTTTTAATTGGGCACCAATTGGGAGAAATAAATATTTCATAAGAAAATCTGAATTGATTGATGACGTTTCTGTGCAAGATGTTTTTGCCCTTTGCAATCTTATCTTAGCTGGAAAAGGGAGAAGGGCTTCAATTGCAAAGTAAATATTTTGCAGCAGTTGATATAGGGACAAATTCTTTTCATCTCATTATTGTTGAAGCAAATGTGGGTGAACCTTTTCAAATTGTTGAAAGAAAAAGAGAAGTGATAAGACTTGCTTCTCATAAAGGGAATGATCTTAGCTTTATTTCGGATGAGGAAGTGAAAAAAGCAATCGAAACATTAAACGAATTTAAGACAATTGCTTCCAACTATAACACCGAACTAATTGCTATCGCTACAAGTGCAGTAAGAGAGGTAAAAAATCAAAATGAATTTTTAAATAGTGTTTTTGAAGAAACAGGAATTAAGGTAGAAGTTATTGATGGAAGGAGAGAAGCTGAACTGATTTATATGGGAGCAATGAAGGCTCTTTCTTTAAATAATAATAAAGCACTATGTATTGATATAGGAGGAGGCAGCACCGAGTTTATCCTTTGTGATCATGGGGAACCAATTTTTAGCGAAAGAATTAAGATTGGTGCGGTCAGGCTTTCAAAGAAATTTTTTCCGGATTATGTGATAACCGATTCTTCAATAAAAAATTGTTTAGATTATATCGAAGAGCGGATATCATCTAATGCTAACATAAATCTTCAAGAAGGTTTCGATATTGCAGTAGGGACTTCAGGTACAATATTATCAACCGCGGCAATGATATATTATTCCAAACATGAAAAATTTACAGAATTCTTAAATGGAATATCATTTACTTTTGATGAACTTAAAAATATAACCGGGCAAGTACTTAACTGTAAAACACTTTCGGAAAGACTGTTTATTCCTGGAATAGAGATAAAAAGAGCAGATATAATTCCTGCAGGCATGCTTATTCTAAATAAAGTTTTCCAATTATTTAATATTACGGAAATGATAATTAGCGAGTATGCTTTGAGAGAAGGGATAATTATAGATACACTTGATAAAATCAAGAGATGATATTTTTTAAAGAAGAAGAAATCTCCCAAAATAAGTTACTACATTCCTCCATCTGCCTTTAATTATTCTACCCTCATAGCTATATTTACTTTGCACCTTTTAAGGAATGAATGAACAACCTCAGAAATTTCTGCATAGTAGCGCATATTGATCATGGCAAATCTACGCTTGCAGACTGCTTTCTTGAAATAACGGGAACAGTTAGTGCAAGGGAAGCAAAAGATCAAATACTTGATGATCTCGAATTGGAAAGAGAGCGTGGAATTACAATTAAATCTCATGCGATCCAGATGCAATATACAGCACTGGATAATGTTGCTTATACTTTAAATCTAATTGATACTCCTGGACATGTGGATTTTTCTTATGAAGTTTCCCGTTCACTTGCCGCCTGTGAAGGAGCAATACTTGTAGTTGACGCTGCTCAGGGAGTTGAAGCACAAACAATAAGCAATCTTTATTTGGCGATTGATGCTGGATTAGAAATTGTTCCTGTTATAAATAAAATTGATCTTCCAAGTGCGGAAGTTGAAAAAGTGAAAGCACAAATAATTGATCTTATGGGATGCGAGGAAAGTGAGATTATTTTAGCAAGTGCAAAAGCAAAAATAGGTATTAAGGATATTCTTGAAAAAGTGGTTCAAAAGATTCCTCCACCAAAAGGAAATCCTGGTGAACCATTACAAGCATTGATTTTCGATTCAATCTTTGACTCGTATCGTGGAGCAATTGCTTACATAAAAATTTTTAACGGCACTTTAAGGACAAATGACAAGATCAGGTTCTTTGCAGTGGATAAAGAATATTCTGCAGAAGAAATTGGAATTTTAGGTTTAAGAAGAATAAAAACAGATGAACTTTCTGCAGGCAATGTTGGGTATCTTATTGCTTCAATTAAGGATGTACATGACACAAAAGTAGGTGATACTGTTACTCATTCAAAAAATGGTGCAAATGAACCTCTCCCCGGTTATAAGATAGTTAAGCCAATGGTT
>Ga0105095_10001468_pt1 | contig 12450 bp, 11 predicted proteins | sample PPLLak2March2015_2_FD_79180 | JGI IMG/M metagenome (GOLD analysis project Ga0105095, IMG submission 79180) | Freshwater sediment microbial communities from Prairie Pothole Lake near Jamestown, North Dakota, USA - PPLs Lake P8 Core (3) Depth... | ecosystem: Environmental > Aquatic > Freshwater >... | reverse complement strand
TCGCGATTTGGAATATCGCTGCCTCCGTGGCCATTTCTCCCGACGGGAGCCACGTTGCTTATGTCGCGGGGACACTGGACCGACGCCGACTCTATCTTCGAAGGCTCGACGAGCTGGAGGCGAGACTCGTCGACGGGAGCGAAGGCGCCTCCCAGCCGTTTTTCTCGCCGGACGGCCGTTGGATCGGCTTCTGGAAGAACTTTGCGCTGATGAAGGCGGCGGTGAGCGGAGGCGCGCCGCAGCTCGTCGCCAGGGTGTTCGACGTACCGTACGGCGTGGCCTGGGGCGAGGAGGGCATCGTTACTTCCGCCGTCGCGAGTCTCTCTCGGGTCCCAGGCGACGGGGGCGAGCCGCAACTCCTCACGACTCTCGATCCGGAAAGCCGCGAAATCACGCACCGGTTGCCCCAGGTTCTCCATGGTGGCCAATCCATCCTGTTCACCCTGGCCACGAGCACTCTCGAATCGTGGGACGACGCACTGATTGCGGTGGCTTCGATCGCGACCGGAGAGCACCGGGTCATTTTTCAAGGCGGCTCCCACGCCCGCTATAGCCCCACGGGCCACCTTCTGTACGTCCACGGTGGAACCCTTCATGCCGTGGGCTTCGAGCTCGAAACGCTCGAGGTGATGGGACAGCCGGTGCCTGTTCTCGAGGAGGTGATGACGTCTACCGCCGGGGGGGTTGGTGAGTTCGCACTCGCCGACAACGGCACTCTCATCTACGCACCCGGTCGATCGCGGGACGGAGATCGCCGCGTCGTCTGGGTGGATCGCCACGGCAGGGTCGAGCCCCTCATCGACGTCCAGCGGCGGTACATCCGTCCTCGACTCTCGCCCGATGGACGCCGTCTCGCCATCACGGCTCAGACTGCGATTTCGTCGATCTGGCTCTACGACATCGAACGGGGAACGCTGACCCGATGGACGCCGGAGTGGGCGAACGGTGTCGCCGTCTGGTCCCCGGACGGGCGGGACATCGCGTTCACTTCGGCCCGGGCGACCGTGTTCAACCTCTTCAAGAACGCCGTCGACGGCACGGGCTCGGCCGAGAGACTCACCACCAGCGATTTCACGCAACTCCCGACTTCGTGGTCTCCCGACGGGAGGATGCTCGCTTTTCAGGAGGAGACCAACGACAACGGATCCGACATCTGGCTACTACCCTTGCAAGGGGGCCGTAAGCCCGAGCCTTTTCTCGACGGTCGCGCCAGAGAGCAAATGGCGCGCTTTTCGCCCGATGGACGGTGGGTCGCCTACCAATCGGACGAGACCGGTCAGCGCGAAGTCTACGTCTGCCGGCTTCCGGATGGAGGCGGAAAGCAACAGGTCTCGACCGACGGGGGCTACGAACCGGTGTGGAACCCGAGCGGCAAGGAGCTCTTCTACCGCAGCGGCGACAAGATGATGGCTGTGCCCGTCCAAACCGATGGGGAGCTAATCCTGGGTCGTACCACGGTGCTCTTCGAGGGGCGTTTCGTGTACCACCCTTACGGGAGCTACGACGTTACCCCGGACGGCCAGCGCTTCGTCCTAATCGACGACAGCGAAGCGGAGCCCGCCCCGACCCACCTGGTGCTCGTGCAGAATTTCTCCGAGGTGCTGAAACGCCTCGTCCCGCCGAATTGATTACTCCGCGCTGAGAGCCTCGCCCAGCCGCCGGAGCAGGGGAGCTCCCTTCCCCCGATACGAGCTGCCGTGCATGCAGGCGAGAAGCTCGGGCTCGGTCGCGGCGAGCTTTTCGATCAGCGACTCCGGGTTCCGGAGGTCCGCATAGTACGAGAACGCCTTCCGCATCCCTTCGCTCGGCTCCCAGACGGCGGCGTCGGACTCGGTCACCGCGGGGGGGCGACTTCCGGGCTGAGTGAGCAGGTCGCCGCAGAACAGCGTCCGCGTTCTCTCGTCGAAGAGATAACCGCACTCCCAGCCGTGCGGGAGATGCGGGGCGTCGAGCCAGGTGAGCGTATGGCGTCCGAGGGCGACTGTCTCGCCGTCCGCGAGGCCGCGAGGCTCCCGGTCAGCGAGGTCTTCGATCGAGACCATGGCCGCGATCCGGCCGCACAGGGGGTTGGCGCTCGGAGCGGCGGCGAGCCATTCGTTCAACGACCCGCATTCGTCCGCCTCCACGTGGGAGAAAGCGATCCATCGCAACTTCTCCGGCGGAAGGACGTGCCGGACCGCCTCGTGGGTCAGGGGAAAGAGTCGACGCGGACCCGTATGAAACAGGAGAGGCTCCTCGTCCACGAGAAGGAACTGGTTGAATGTGAACCCTCCGGGCATATCGTCGACCGGAGTACTGATTCGGTAGAGGTCCTCCGAGATCTCTTCGACGTTCGTGCCCGCGGTTTTGTTGGTGATGGTCATTCTCAATCTCCTTTTCACCTCACATGTGCCGGAACCCCGCCCGGCGTTACGCCTCTGATACGATTCCCGGAATGTCCGAGCCCGGGAGCGACGCCGAGATCGCCCGGCGCATCGCCGAAGGCGCCGAGGACGCGGCTTCCTGCGAGGCCGAGCTCTGCCGCCGATTCCTGAACCGGGCGAGGCTTTACGGGCTCAAGCATTTGCGGTTCGATGTAACGGCGGCCGAGGATCTCGCACAACAGGTGATGATGATCCTTCTCGAGGCGCTTCGGGCGGGGCGCGTCGAGGATCTCGAACGTGTGGACCGGTTCATGCTGGGGACCTGCCGGAACGTGGCGCATTCCATGAGGCGCGGCGAGGCCCGCCGGGTGGAGATGAAGCGGCGCCTGTCGACGGAGCTCGCGGGAGCCGTGACGCCGCCCTGGGACTCTGTGGAGAGCCGCCGCGTCGAGGAGTGCCTCGCGACGCTTCCGGACCGCGACGCCAGACTGCTCCTGCTGCTGTTCCAGGAAGGCGCGACCGCCGCCGAGGCTGCAGCGAGCCTGGACACCACGCCGGGAAACGTACGGGTGCTCCAGCACCGAGCCATCGCCCGTCTTCGGGACTGTGTCGGCGTATGACGGAACACGTTTCCTCGGACGGGTTCGCCGACTACCTGGCCGGCCTTCTCGACCCGCGCGCCGACGATGAGCTCGAAGCGCACCTCTTTTCTTGCCGTTCGTGCGCGCTCGAGGCGGAAAAGCTCGCCGGCCTCGCGGTTGCCGTTCATCGGGCGGTGCCGCCGGTTCTCACCGCCGGGCGATTCGAGGAGCTCGAGCGCGAAGGCCGAATCGCCGCGGTGAACGCGGTCTTGCCGGGACGAATCGCGGAAGCCCGGTTTCCCCCGGCGGAAAAGCTCCTGGTGCTCCGGCTCGGCGGCTCCGATTTGAGTCGGGCGCGCCGCGTCGACATGGAACTGCTGGACCTCGACGGAAAAGTCCTCGCGCGCTTCGACGACGTCCCGTTCGACGTCGCCCGGGGCGAGGTTCTCGTCGTCTGCCAGAGCCACTTCGCCGATCTGTTCCCGCCCGACATGGTTTTCCGTCTCGAGAGGCTCGTCGGGGATACGCGGGAGGAGGCGAATCGCTACACCGTTCTCCACGCGCTTAGATGACCTTCTCCTGGCGCCGGAGTCTCGCCTGGGTCGCGCTTGCGGGAACGGCCGTTCCCGCCGTTCTCGTTCTCGGCGTCGCTTTCGCCGAGTCGGTCTCGTTCGGCTTCGGTCCCGCCGATCGCGATTACGTCGAAGGCTTCCGCGTAGGATGGGCGCGAGGCACGACCTCGCGTTGGTCGCGAGAGCAGGCCACCGTCATGCTTCCGGTCGTGATTCGCGGCGACGCCGAGCTCATCGTGCTCGGCGGACGACCCGAGCGGGATCCCGCGGAGATCGACGTCCTGCTGGACGACCGGGCGCTCGGGGTTCTTCCGGCGGGAGGCAGGATAGCTCCCTTCTCGTTTCCTCTCCCGCCCGGCCGAGCTTCGTTTCGCTTCGTCTCGCGAACGGCGGACGCCGGACACGGTCTGAAGCTCGAAGGCCTCCGGCTCGCTCCCGGTGAGTGGGGAGCCCTCCTTCCCGACGCACGTTCGGTCGCGCTCTCGGGAGCGGCGGCGGTTCTTCTCGCCGTCTCGTTCCTTGCGGCGGGCTTTTGTCCGCGATCGAGCGCCTTGCTCGCAACCGCGATTCTTGCATTGCCCCTCGCCGCTCTCGACCCTTTCGCGTCGCTCCATTGGCTGCGGAAGGCTGCCCTCGTCTCGTCGATCCTCTCGCTCGTTCTCGTCTTTCTCGTCCGCTCGCAGTCGAAGTGGGTGAGGTTCGTGCCCGCGGCCGCCCTTCTCGCGGCCTCGTTCGCCCTGTTCCATCCTTCCTATTACTTCAAGGACGTCGACATCCACCGGGAGGTGACGGACGTGGTGCGGCAGCAGGGCGCGCGCGAGCTCTGGTCGCGCATGGACTGGTACCAGGAGAGATTCGGTCTCGGCCGCGCGAGCCTCGAGGGAAGGCGCCGTCCCATGCCCTATCCCCCGGTGCTCCACACCGTCGTGGGTTGGTTTCCTTTCGGGGATACCGAGGACCTGCTGAAGTGGGCGGGAATCCTCCTTCACGTATCCGCGGTCGTCGCGGCGATGCTCATCGCGGGCCGGGTGAGCGAGAGCGAGGCCGCGGCCGTCGCCGCGGGAGTGATGGCGGCGTTGTTTCCCGACGGAGTCCTCGAGCTCCTTCGGGCGTCCTACCCGGCCCTCCTCGGGCAGCTCGCCCTCGTCGTCATGGTGTTCGTGGTGATGCGCCACGGGAAGGCGCTTCCGTCACTCTCCGGCGTTGTCGCCTTCGGCGCCCTCTTTTCCGCTTGCGCCCTCGTGTACAACGCGGGACCTCTGACCCTTGCCGTCTACCTGCCGCTCCTCGTGGCCGCGTTCTGGATGCCGCCGCCGCTTCCCGGCACCTCCGGTCTTCTCGGCGCCTCTCTGCTCGGGAGCGCTCCCGCCTTCCTGTACTACGGGGGCTTTCTTCTCGAGCTCGCGAAGAGTGGCGTCGGCGGAGACGGGTCCGGTTTCGCGGAACGTCTTCGAGCGGCGACGGCGGGATGGGACGTGTTCGGTCCTCTCTACATCCTCTTCGGTCTCGCCGGGCTCCTCGTCGTCGCGAAGCGTCGAGATCGACTCGAGAGCCGCGTCCTCCTGGCGTGGGCCGCGTACGCTCCCGCGGTCTCGATTCCGGTTCTACTCGCGCCGGAGCCTCTCTACTATTTCCGCCGGCTCTTCTTCGCCTACCCGCTGGCGCCGATCCTGACCGCGGTCTCCGTCTCGCGACGGAAGCGCCTCCTGGTCCTCGCCACGCTCGCGCTCGTCGTCTGGAGTCTCTATCGCGTCTCGGACTTCGTCGAGCCGTTCTACGTCACCCATACCGGGAGCCTGGCGAAGCCCCCGTCATGAAGCGGGCCTCCGCGCCACCACGAAGAGCGAGCTTCCCACGGGGAAACGGATTCCGGCGAGGATTACGCGGTTCTCGAGCCAGTTCATCCACCAGAGCAGCGCGTCGAGGAGGGGAGAGATCATCTTGAGATCCGACTCGGGCGTGGCCTGCTCTCGCGGGGGCCAGAGCGCCTTCCGCAGGCGGATCGCGTAATAGAGCGGCGGCAGCCGATAGGTCGAAAGTTCGATCTCGAAGCCCTTCTCTCGAAGGAGCGGGAGAAGGTCCTCCTCCCGTAGACGCCGCACGGTCTGGACGACCTGATCGTGCTCCCTCCTCAGAGACTCGAATGCCGGCAGATTGAGAATGAGGATCCCACCCGGCGACAGACCCCGGCGAAACTGATCCAGCACCGACCCGATCTCCCGCACGCTCTCGTGGCAGAGGACGTCGATGCAGGTGATGACGTCGTAGGTGGAGCCCGGGGAAAACTCGTTGAGATCGACGATCTCGACTCCCGAGAGGCCTCGCTTCCGGCAATACTCCACCGCTTCCGCCGAAGCATCGATCCCAGCGACCTCCCCCAGCGGCGCCAGAAGCGTCATGAGCTTCCCCGTGCCGCATCCGGCGTCGAGGATTCGAAGCGGCTTTTCCGGGCGCTTCCGGAGATAGCCGAGGATGAGGTCGTGAATGCCTCGATACCACCAGAAGCGGTCCTCGAGCACGAACATGTTCGTGTATTCGTCGATGCGCATCGGGAGACTCGGCGCCGGCGCGCGGTCAGTGCGGAGAGTCCGGGAGGCGCTTGCCGGAAGGAGCGGAACGCCTCATGTGCTCCGCCATCTCGGGAAGATAGTGCGCGATGAAATTCGCTCCCTTCGGCGCCCCGGTGTAGCAGTGGGGCTCGCGGGCGCCCCAGACGAACTTGCCTCCGTAGGGAGGATTCTCCGTGCTCTCGAGGAACTTCTCCAGCAGGAGGGTCGCCTCCTCCAGATAGAAGGTGTCGGTGTCCCCCATGAACACCCGGATCTTGCCCTGGAGCTTCGGGCCGAGCGTCGCCCAGTCGCGCTCGAGGATGTGGCGCAGGTCGTAGTTCTCTCTCCAGTACTCGGCCACTTCCTTGTCGATGACTCCGGTCTCTTTGTCGTACAGGAGGCGCGGATAGCCGTCCGCCCCCACCGGACCGTAGACGGCCTGGAAGACGTCCATCTGATCTCCGGAGCGTCCGCGGGTTCCGAGCACCAGCTCGAGGAGGCTCGCGTCTCTCTGGTCCATGAGGACCTGGTCGTCGACCGACCGCATCCACGGTCGTACCGGCGTCTTCTTGAAACCCTTCCCTGGATAGTACGCGTTCTCGTCCTCGTAGATGTTCACCAGCTGGAAATACCGGAAGTCGACGGGATCGGGACAGAACACCCACGCGCCGTTGAAGAAATCCGGATAGAAGACCTGCGCCGCGAGGGATCGCCAGCCCCCGGTCGAGCCCCCGAAGAGGGTGCGCGCCCAGCCTTCGCCGATCGCGCGGAACTTCTCCTCGACATGGGGAATGAGCTCTTCCACCATGGCGTCGCCGTAGGGGCCGAGGTTCGCAGAGTTCACGGCGTAAGCGTCGTCGTAGAACGGATTCGGATCCTGGATCAGGACCACCAGCATCTCTGGAAGCTTTCCCGAGGCCCAGTCCTGGTAGAAGCGATGGGCGCTCTCCTGCGATTCCCGCTCTCTGCCTGTGGCCTCGGGAGCGGGAGGCGCCTCCCGGAAGCGCGAGAACGTGGGCGCGAAATGGTCCTGAAGATAGGCGACGGGGTAGCGGGCTTCGGGGTTGGTCTCGAAGCCCGGCGGAACGAGGACCGCGGCGCCCACTTCCATCTCGCGCCCCCAGAACCGGCTCACGGAATCGCTGCGGATGCGCACGTGCCGTATCCACTCCGTGTCCTCGGGCGGAGCGATTGCCGGGATCTTCTCCGTCAGCTCCAGGCGGACGTCGATTCCGCCTCCGGGATCGATGCGGACCTTGCGCGGCTGGCTGAACAGGTTTCCCGGCGATCGGTTCCACGCCTGGCCCTCCCACTGGTCCATGTGGAGCTTGACCACGTGGCCATCCTCCCGGTGGAACGCCGTGTATCGATTGAGGACGGCCTGGACGGTGTACTCGCCCGGGGGAAGGTCGCGGAGGCTCTCGACGGGATATCCCAGGACGGATCCGTCGAAGACCGCCGGACTTCCCGGCAGCAGCCCTTCGACATCGATGCCGAAGAACGGTTGGGGAGCGTTGCGATTCACCACGTGGAATCGAGGCTCCGCGCCGTCTCCGGTGGAAAAGAGAAGGAGGACGCGGCCGTCCACGGCCCCGGATTCGATCGCGGGCGACACGACGACCTCGACCCGGGAAGCCGGCGTCTGGGAGAGGGAAGCGAGCAGGACGAACAGAAAGGATGGCATCGTCATTGGATAGCTCCGAAAAACCCTAGTTCCCGGGACGACCCGCTGTCAACGCGAAATATCCACTTGCGGTCGCGTGAGCTTCCCGAATAGGCTGTAGCCGATGCAACCGCGGGGGTTGCTCCCTCGCAGCTCGTCTTCTTCGGGGAGCCCTTTCCGAAACCAACGAAAGGTGTCAATTTGTCGCTGCGATCGATTCCCTCGTCTTCCGCCCTTTGCCTCCTCCTGACTTCGGCTTCCGCGTGGCCCCAGGAGCCGCCGCCCCCCGAGAAAAAGCTCGGATGGATGGACAAAGCCGAGCTCGCCCTGGTCTTCACCGCGGGCAACTCCGAAACCAGCACCTTCGGATTCCGAAACATGCTCTCCCGGATCTGGACCGATGCCGAGCTTCATGTCGAAGTGGCCGGGCTCCGCACCGAGACCGCCACCATCACCGCGACCCCGGTCGGGACTTCCGCCGACGATTTCGTCCTTCGCGAGGATTCGGTGTCGGCGCTCACCGCCGAGAACTACCTCGCCCGCGCGAAGTACGATCGCACCCTCCGCCCGAGGCTGTACGCCTTCGGCACCGGGGGCTGGGATCGAAACGTGTTCGCCGGAATCGAGAACCGCTACAACGCCGCCGGCGGCATGGGAAACATCTGGCGGGATCGGGAAGACTTCCGCTTTCGCACGGACTACGGAATCTCGGTCACCCACCAGATCCCGACCGTCGGCGACGAAGTCACCTTCCCCGGTCTGAGGCTTTCCGCGGACCTCATGCGCAAGCTCAGTGGTTCGACGACTTTGACGCATCTCACCATCGCCGAGGAGAACCTCGACGAGACCGACGACTTCAGGCTCGACAGCCTCACGGCGCTCGCGGTCGCGATGAACGATCACCTGGCGCTCCAGGTGAGCCTGAAGTTCCTTTTCGACAACGTTGCCTCGTTCGTGGAGGCGGACTTGATCTCGCCGTTAACCGGTCTTCCCGTGGGTGTCCTGGTGCCGGTTCAGGCGGACAAGTTCGATACGCTGTTCAACGTCGCGCTGGTCGTGAATTTCTAGTAAGGCAGAGAAAAGAAGGAGGAAGTCATGGGTCTCATAGATTTCGTCTTGGGGGCGGGGGACAAGCTCTTCGGTCCCAAGGAATCGGACCAGGAGAGGTCGGCCAAGCTCGAGAACCAGGTCCGGAAGATGGGGCTTCCCGTCGAGATGCTGAAGATCGACGTGAAGGGCGAGCAGGCGACCGTGAGCGGCAAGGTGAAAGCGCAGGCTATCCGCGAGAAGATCGTGCTGGCCGTGGGCAATACCACGGGCATCTCCAAGGTGGAAGATCGAATGGAGCTGGTGGTGGAGAAGGCGGCGGGGCCGAAGGAGCCCGAAGCCAAGTACTACACGGTGGTCAAGGGCGACTCGCTGTCGAAGATCGCGAAGGCACACTACGGTGACGCCATGAAGTATCCGGTGATCTTCGAGGCCAACAATCCCATGCTGAAGGATCCGGACAAGATCTACCCCGGGCAGGTGCTGCGCATTCCGCCCGTCGCCCCCTGAGCCGTCGCTCGACTACGGGCTCGCGGCGGCCCCCAGCAGGACGAATCCGTGGTGGCCGTCGCGAGCCAGGCGTCGAGCCAGAGACTCGGCGCCGTCCCTCTCCTGGAATTCGCCTGCCCAGACCCGGTGGTAAACGGCGCCGCCGTCGTCGAAAGGCGACACGACGACGGGAGAGTAGCCTTCGGCCTGCAGCAGGACCGCGAGCTCCTGCGCGCGTTGAACGTCGGTGAACGAGCCCATCTGGACTCGCCACCTCCGCGCGGCGAGGGGCCCCTCGAGCCCCAGCACCTGGAGCCGGACGGGGGTGACGCCGCGGTCGACGAGGCCGATCTCCCGCGCCGCGGCGAACGACAGATCGATGACGCGGCCGTCGACGAACGGGCCGCGATCGTTGACGATGACCTCCACGGCCTTTCCGGTCTCGAGGTCGGTGACCCGGACGAGCGAGCCGAACGGAAGGCTCCGGTGAGCGGCGGTCTTCCGCTCGGGGTCCATGATCTCCCCGCTCGCAGTCGCGCGTCCGGCCTCCTCGATCCCGTACCACGAGGCGAGGCCGTCTTCCGTGGTCGAGGGCGGCCCCGGGGCGACCGGCGCCCTTCTGCCAGCGCAGGCGGCGCTGAAGGCGACGGCGAGAGTGACTGCCAGAAAACGATTCATTTCGCGGAATTATAGTAGGATGGCCGCGTTCGGCCCACTGAAGGAGGTCCACATGTCTCGTCGTCTTCCATGTGCGGCGCTCGTCGTGCTGCTCGCGCTCCTGGCGTCTCCGGTGGCGGCGCAGCTCGAAAGCGTCGGGAATCTCCGATTCGACACCTCGGCCTCTCCCGAGGCCCAGAAGCACTTCCTTCGCGGAGTCGCGATCCTGCACAGCTTCGGGTGGAAGCAGGCGATCGCGGAGTTCCAGGCCGCGCAGAAAATCGACCCGGACTTCGCCCTCGCGTATTGGGGCGAGACTCTCTGCTACAACCATCCCCTCGGTCCCGAGCAGGACGGGAAGACGCCGCGAGAAGTGCTGGGCCGGCTGGGTGCGACACCCGAGGCACGCCTCGCGAAGGCGCCCTCGGCGCGCGAGAAAGGATTCCTACGGGCGGTAGAGGAGCTCTGGGCCGATGGGCCGCGGATGGACGATTGGCGCGCGCGCCGCGTCGCTTACATGGAGTCGATGGCGAGGCTCCATCAGGAGTTTCCCGACGACGACGAGGTGACGACGTTCTATGCCGTCTCCCTTCTGAGCGGCGCCCGGGCGCTCGAGGACAATACTTTCCGGCTCGAAGTGAAGGCGGGAGCCATGTCCATGGACGTCTTCAACCGGAACCTGAACCATCCGGGCGCGGCTCACTACATCATTCACGCCTTCGACGATCCCATCCACGCGCCCCTCGCCCTCGATGCGGCGGACGCTTTCGCCGACATCGCTCCCGCGGTCTCTCATGCGATTCACATGCCCACGCACATCTACATCCAGCACGGAATGTGGGAGAAGGTGGCCCAGCAGAACATGAGGGCGCACCAGGTGGCGAGCGATCTCTGGAAATCCGGCGACAGCATGGGCGACATGTCCCACTCCCTCGACTGGGGTCAGTACGGCTTCCTCCAGATGGGCGAGTACGCCAGGGCTGCGGAGAACGTCCGCCGCTTCGAGGAAATGGTGAAGATGTCCGACAAGGGACGCGCGAGCTCGGGCTTCGCGCTCGCGAAAGCGCGCTACATCATCGAGACCGAGCAGTGGAAGGTCCAGGAGATGCCCGAGGACGCCTCGGACGAAGAGCTCCTCGCGAACGGAATGAGCGCGATCCACCTCGGAGACCTGGAAACGGCGGAGAAGATGGAGAAGCGCCTGGCCGAGAAGGCATCCGCGGCCCCGTCGTCGGAGTCCAGCGGTGGTGCTCACGCGGGTCACGGCGGGGCGCCGCCTCCGCCGTCGGATGACGATCAGGCGACGAAGGTCATGCACCAGGAAATGGCGGCCCTCCTCGCCCTCGCCCGCGGCAAGAAGGACGAGGCGGTGGATCTCCTTCGAAACGCCGTCCGCCTGGAGGAGACGATGCGTCCGCCGAACGGTGCTGCGAACCCGGTGAAGCCCTCGCACGAGCTCCTGGGGGAAGTGCTGCTCGAGACCGGCGATCCGTCGGGGTCTGCGGAGGCACTCGAGGCTTCGCTTCTTCGGATGCCCAACCGCGCGCGGTCGCTTCTGGGATCGGCCCGGGCGCACGCGGCCGCCGGCGATCGCGCCACCGCTTCAGAACGCTTCCGGAAGCTCGTCGAGATCTGGCGCGGCCACGAGGAGATCCCGGGCTACCGGGAAGCGGAGCGGTACCTCTCATCGACCGACGACGGACGGCAGAACTGAACGAACGCCGGGCGTTCCCTCCGGGGGAATCAGTTCTTCTTGTAGCCGCCGGGCGCTGTCTGCGATCCCCCTCGGGGGATGCTGAGGGTCGTCCAGCGGGCCGAGGCCAGGTGCTTCGCCAGGAGCACGATCTGTCCCACGTGGTAGGCGGTGTGCACGATCTGACGCTGGATCGCCTCGGGAACGCGGTGCTCCTCGCCCCGGATCCGGACTGTCTTCCCGAGATCGCCGGGGGTCAGTGAATCGAGGGTCTCGAAACACCGCGACCAACCTCGCTCCCAGATCTCCAGGAGCTCGCCGCGGGTGCGGGCCGGGCTCGATTCGAACTCCCGGTCTCGATGACGGTCGGGCTTCTCTCCGTCGGTTTCGAGAAACGCGGTCCAGCGAGACAAGAGGTTCCCGCCGAGGTGCTGCATCAGTACGGCGATGGAGTTCGACTCGGGATCGAGCGCGTGATGGAGAAGCGAGTCGTCCTCCACCTGGGCCACCGCTTTCTCCGCCAGCTCTTTCAGCCGCCGCTTTTCGAAACGGGCGTTCTCGAGGAATTGGGCTCCGACTTCCATGGTCTATGCTAGATCATGCCGACTCGGAATCTCGACCTCGGGGGGCCGGCGGGACTCCTCGAAGCGGTCCTCATGACTCCCGCGGGAGAGCCCCGAGGAGCGGCTCTGCTCTGCCACGCGCATCCGCTTCACGGCGGGACGATGCACTTCAAGCTCCTGTTCCGGGTCGCGAAGGTGCTACAGAGCCACGGCTATGCAGCACTCCGTTTCCAGTTTCGCGGAGTGGGCCGGAGCGCCGGCGAGTACGACCGC
>Ga0105095_10001466_pt1 | contig 12458 bp, 12 predicted proteins | sample PPLLak2March2015_2_FD_79180 | JGI IMG/M metagenome (GOLD analysis project Ga0105095, IMG submission 79180) | Freshwater sediment microbial communities from Prairie Pothole Lake near Jamestown, North Dakota, USA - PPLs Lake P8 Core (3) Depth... | ecosystem: Environmental > Aquatic > Freshwater >... | reverse complement strand
CTACAAGGTGCAGGTCCGCTCACGGGACCAGCTGGGGGAGCTCGCCGATTCCTTCAATCTGATGACCAGCAGCATCCAGAACCTTCTGACCCAGTCGGCCGAGAAGGAGCGACTGGAAGAAGAGCTGCGCATCGCGCGAACGATCCAGATGAGTCTCCTGCCCAAGGACCGGGTCAGCGTCCCCGGGCTCTCCATCGCCGCGCTCTGCCTTCCGGCGAACGAGGTGGGGGGCGACTACTACGATTTCATCCCACTCAGCGACGGACGCCTCGCGATCCTCATCGCCGACGTTTCGGGCAAGGGCACTTCCGCGGCGCTCTACATGGCGGAGCTCAAGGGCCTGTCGCTGTCGCTCAGCCGGATGTACGACTCCCCCCGCCTCCTGCTCATCGAGGCCAACAAGATACTCGCGGCGAACCTCGACAGCCGCAGCTTCATCACCATGGTCTACGCCATCATCGACGTCAAGCAGAAGAAGATGACCTATGCCCGCGCCGGGCACAACCCGATTCTCCAGATCAGCGCCAACGGCGCTCAGCCGCGGGCCCAGGTCCTCGCCCCCGACGGCATGGGATTGGCCCTGGACCGCGGCTCCCAGTTCGAGAAGATATTGGAGGAGGAGTCGATTTCCCTGACGCAGGGGGATCTCTTCCTCTTCTTCACGGACGGGCTCACCGAGGCGATGAACGACCGCTCCGAGCTCTTCGGCGACGACCGTCTTCGGGCCATCCTGGAGGAGAATGCCGAGCTGCCGATGGAGGAGCTGCGCGAGAAGATGGTCGACGAGGTCTTCAACTTCGCCGGAGGGGCGGTCCAGCACGACGACATGACCATGGTCCTGGTCAAGGTGTTGTAGTACCATGAGACATCCGCCAGAGAGAACGGAACCTCCCCCCGCTGAGTATGACTGTGTCCGCATCCGTCGACCCGTGCGAGCTCGAGAAGAGACTCGGCTACCGATTTCGCGACAAGGACCTCCTGCAGCACGCCTTGACCCACAAGTCCTTCGCTTATGAGTCCGGAGGGAGCCCGCACAACGAGTCCATGGAGTTTCTCGGGGACTCGATCCTGGGGTTCCTGGTCACCGACTTCATATTTCACGAGTTTCCCGAGTTCAGCGAAGGACGGAAATCGAAGATCAAAGCCTACCTGGTGAGCTCGACGACTCTTTCCATGCTGGCGCTCCAGCTGGAGATCCCGAAGTACCTTCGCCTGGGAAGAGGCGAGGAGAAGACCGGAGGGAGGAAGAAGAAAGCGCTTTCGGCGAACGCCTTCGAGGCGGTCATCGCCGCCATCTACCTCGATTCGGGCATCGAGGAGGTCCGCAGCTTCCTGGCGCCGATCTTCCACCCGCTGATCCGCGAGGTGGGAGAAGGGCGGGCGGCGGTCGAGGACCCCAAGACCGCGCTCCAGGAGTATCTCCAGGCGCGAAATCTCGAGGCGGCGCAGTACAAGGTGGCCGCGGAGACCGGGCCCGAGCACCGAAAGACCTTCCACGTCGAGCTCCTCATCGGAGCGCGTACTCTCGGCAGCGCCACCGGACCGACGAAGAAGAACGCGGAGCTCCTGGCGGCGCAGTCCGCCCTGGCGAAGCTCCTCCGGGAAGAGGACGAGAAACCCAGCTGAACCTGCTCGACTCGAGTCAGGGAGGAGTTTCAGCGTAAAGACGCTCTGTTTTCTTCTTTGCGCCTTCGCGCCTCTGCGCCTTTGCGTTTTTTTCCCGGGCTAGTCGCGGTCGGTCACTATGAGCATCAGCACGTGCTCGCCGATGCGGAACTCGTTGTGGTTCTCGAGCTCCGAGCTCTCTATCCGCTCTCCCTGAACGAACGTTCCGTTGGTGCTGTTGAGGTCGGTGACCACCACCCGGGAGCCCAGGACCTCGAGCGTGGCATGCTGCCGGGAGCACTCGGGATCGTCGAGGACGATATCGGAATCGGCGCGTCCCAGGACCGTCTTCACTTTCTGGATCTGGAAGATCTGGCCGCTCGCCTTGCCCTGAAGGACCGCGAGGGAGTACTTCTTGTCCTGCGGGAGGTCGAGTACCTCTGCCACCCGGTGCCCGGTAATGGTCTCTTCCCCGAGGTGCTCGTCGGAGCGGAGCCGGCGCACCCGCGCGGTCGTGTCCCTTTCGCGCACCGGTGGCGGCGAGGCGGTTCCCGCACCCCCCAGGGAGGGGATCGTCGCCGGCTCGGCCTCCGCGGCTCCGATCTCGATCGAGCCTCCGCATTTCTTGCACTTCGCGGTAACGCGAGGTTTTCCCCCGAGCTGGCTCTCGTCGAACCGGTATTTGGTCTGGCAGGTCGGACAGGCGACACGAATCATGGTGCGCAGCGCTTCGTTTAATTCTATCACCGGTCGGGCCGGCTATCTTCCGCTGTAGCGCCGGCCGACGAAGTGCTCCCAATCCCGGATCAGGGTTCCCTCGTCCTTCCCCAGCACTTTGCGCAGGGACCCGTCGACGTCGTTTCCTTCCCCGAGCGCGGCGAGGACGTCGCGGATCCCGCCGATCCCCCGCATCTGGATGAGGTAGTCCACGAACGAAACGGCGGCGGGGTAGAAGATGCGCACGTCGCATTGCGCCGTGGGAAGACAGTGCTGGAAGCTGTTTCCCTCGGCGAGAACCCGCGCGAGGAGACTTCCCTGGTCCGACGCGCGGGCGCCTTCCATGTACTCCGCGACCCCCTCGTGGAGCCATCGAGGAGCGCTCTGCCCGGCGCGCGCGTGGATGAAGGCATGAACGAGCTCGTGGTGAAGCGTCGCGCGAATCTGCTCGTCGACCTGATGGAGTCCTCCGACGGGCATCCGGATCTTGCCGTCGAACAAACCGGCTGACCAATGGGGGCCTCCCATCTCCCGGTACGAGCGCCGGGAGTACAGGATCACCACGACCGGCTCCTCGGGCTCGTAGCCGAGCTGCGAGATCAGCGAGGCCCGGCTGCGCTCGAGCGCGTCGAGCACCATGCGGCCCGTCGTTTCCATGGTCTCGCCCTCGTAGCTGACGATGAAATGCGAGAGCCGCTTCTGGTCGAACCCGGTGGCGGTCCGGGACTCGAGCATCGCCTTTTCGAGAGAGGCGCGAATGGCCGGGTCGTCGCTAAGGGAGAGCGCGAGCCGGAACTCCTCGATGGCCTTGTCCATCTCCTCGCGGTAGTAGTAGACCTTGCCCAGGATGTGATGCATGTCGGCGGCGTTGCCGCGCGCCCCATACGCGAGCGCGGTTCGGGCCCACTTCTCCGCCAGCTCCCAGGATTCGAGCTCGCCGTAGATGACCGCGCGCGCCGTCGCCGTCTGGCTCGATTCCACCGTCCATCGCTCCGCCTCGCCCACGAGTTTCAACGCCTCCTGGAACCGGCGCGCTCGGATCTCCCTGGCGGCGAGAATCAAATGCGCCGCGGCGACGTACTCGCGAAAGGACGGCTCCCCGGGAAAGTCCAGCGCCGCCCTCTTTGCCTGCTCGATGAGCGCCGGCGAAACGGTGCTCTCGTTCAGCTCCGGAAGCTTCGGCAGCTCACGGTCGGGAGCTTCGCTCCCGGGCGTTTCCGCGGGGGCGGGCCGGGGCCGGGGCTCGAACCCGGGAATCACCAGCGCCCTGGGAGCGGGTGGCGGGGGCACTTCGACGATGACTTCCCTCACGCCTCCCTGGCCCGGCGACGCTTCCGTCGATGACCGGGCCTCGGGCACGGGAGCTTCGCTGCTTCGCCGCGTCTGCCAGTAGAAAGCACCAGAGGCGCTGAGTATCACGGAGAGAATGACGACGTTCACCAGGGAAAGGGGACTGCGCGATTCGGCGGGCGCGGCCAACGGACGGCGGGCGGGAGCGACCGGTCGCGCGGGACGCGGCCCTCTGTCGCCGAGCTTCGCGAACACGACGCCGCATCGCGGGCAGGCGGCCGTCTCATCGTCAGAGGCGAAACCGCACTTCGGGCAACGCACTTTGTCGTCTAGGCGGACGCGGCCTCGGAACGCGATCTCGCGACCTCGACGGCCGCCCTCAAGGCCGTGGCGAAGGCCCTCGCGTCTTCCGCACGCGTCGCGCGTCCGAGGCTGACTCGAATCGAGCCCTGCACCTCGCGCGGCGTCAGGCCCATGGCGATCAGCACGTGCGAGGGAGCGATGGCTCCCGCCGAGCAGGCGGCGCCCGTCGAGAGCGCGAACCCCTCCCGATCGAGCTTTTTCACGAGGTCCTCGCCGTCGACGCCGTCGAAGCGGAAGTTCGCGGTATTCGGAGTCCTTTCCGCGCCTTCTCCGTTCAGGTAGCTCGCCGGAATCTCGCGAAGGACCGAGGCCGCGATTTCCTCACGAAGGGCGAGGAGCCGCGCGGACTCCCCCGTCAGGAGCCCCCGGGCGCGTGTCGCCGCCTCTGCGAGTCCCACGATTCCGGCCACGTTCTCCGTGCCCGGACGGCGGGCGCGCTCCTGGCCGCCGCCACGGAAAACCGGCTTGAACGGCGTCCCCCGGCGCACGTAGAGCGCGCCGACGCCCTTGGGCCCGTACAGCTTGTGCGCCGAAAGCGACAGCAGATCGACGAGCGAATCCTCGACACTCACGGGAACCTTCCCGCAGGCCTGGACGGCATCGGTATGAAAGAGAGCGCCGGCGTCGTGGGAGATCCGCGCCAGCTCGCCGCAGGGCTGCACCACGCCCGTCTCGTTGTTGGCGCTCATGATGGAGACCAGGAGCGTGTCCGAACGGAGCGCTCCGCGGAGCGCCTCCACCAGAACCCGCCCGCTGCGGTCCACGGGGAGGTACGTCACCTCGAAGCCCCTCTTCTCCAGGTGTCGCATCACGTTCAGGACGGCGTGGTGCTCGATGGTCGACGTGACGAGATGCTTTCGCGGACGGGCCTCCTCTTCTTCCGCCGCGACGACTCCGAGGATGGCGAGGTTGTCGGCCTCGGTGCCCGAGGCGGTGAACACTATTTCGCTCCCGGAGGCGGAGAGGAACGATGCCATCGCCTCGCGGGCGTCGAGAATCGCCGCCCTGGCCCGCCGTCCGAACTGATGAATGCTGGAGGGGTTGCCGAAATCGTCGCGGAGATACGGCAGCATGGCCTCCAGAACCTCGGAGGCGAGCGGCGTCGTGGCGTTGTAATCGAGATAAACGGGCGTCGGCATGTCGTGGATCGCCTCGGCTGGGAACTACAGTGATATCAATCCTTTCTACCACAAAAGGGGGGGATCGCCTACCCGAGTACCCTGTGTTAGCATAATCTTCATGGACGAGTCGCCCAACCTCACCGCAACCGGTCTCGATCCGGCGAGCTTCAAGCACATTCAACAGCACCTCGAGGACGGCGTTCTCCGCATCCAGCTCAATCGGCCCGACGCGTCGAACGCCCTCAACCTCGCCGCGCTCGAAGAGCTCGCCTTCGCCCTGGATCAGCTCGAGCTGAAGGAGTCGGCGAAAGTCGTCGTCATCACCGGAAACGACCGCGCTTTTTCCAGCGGCCTCGACGTCGCCGAGCATACCGACGAGAACGTCTATCAGCTCCTGGACGCGTTCCACCGCGTCATCCGGAGAATGATGCAGCTCGAGACCGTCAGCTTCGCGGTGGTGAAGGGGATGGCTCTCGGCGCCGGATGCGAGCTGGCGGCCGCCTGCGACTTCTGTTTCGCTACCGAAGGAGCGAAGCTGGGTCAGCCGGAGCTGAAAGCGGGCCTCTTCCCTACCGTGGCTCCGGTAATCTATCCGCGCATCGTCGGCTTGCATCGCACGTTCGAGCTGATCCTGACGGGGCGCATCTACGATGGACGCGAGGCGGAGTCCATCGGACTCGTGACCCGCGCGCTCGCTCCCGACAAGATCGACGCGGAAGTCGAGAAATGGATCCAGTTTCTCAAGACGTTCTCGACGCCGGTGCTCCGCTTGGCGCGGCGCGCCATCTCCGAAGCCGCCTACATGCCCTTCGAGGACGGCTTGCGGCTGGTCGAGGAGGTCTACCTCAACCAGCTCATGGCCACCGAGGACGCCAAGGAAGGCGTTCGCGCGCTCCGCGAGCGCCGCGCCCCCGTCTGGAAGCACCGCTAGACCTAGCCCGGTCCTGGTAACCCGCCGAGCCCTTGGGATATACTCCCGCATCCTCTTTCGCGAGGGGCCCTTCGGGCCCGTGCTCCCCGAGCGAGGCGCGCACCAGAACTAAGGAGTGTTCATGACTGACTTCGACCTCACCGAGGACCACCTTGCCGTGGAGAAGATGGTCCGAGAATTCGCCCGAGCCGAGGTGGCTCCCCACATCCAGGAGAACGACGCCAAGAAGCACTTCGACCGGTCGATCCTTCCCAAGATGGCGGAGCTCAACATTCTCGGCATCTGCGTCCCGGAAGCTTGGGGCGGCGCCGGGCTCGACTACGTCTCCCTCGGCCTGGCCTGCGAAGAGCTGGAGTACGTCGATACCTCGCTTCGTGTGCTGATGTCGGTTCACGTCGGTCTCAACAGCCTCACGCTGCTGGCGTGGGGCACCGAGGACCAGAAGAAGCGATACCTCGTCCCCCAGGCCCAGGGAAAGAAGATCGCGACGTACGGCCTCACCGAGCCGAATGCCGGGAGCGACGCCGTGGGGATTCAGACCACCGCGATCAAGAAAGGAAATCGCTACGTCCTCAACGGCGAGAAGCAATGGATCTCGCTCGCGCAGATCGCCGACAACTTCCTGGTCATCGGCTGGACCGACCAGGAAAAGAAGAGGAACCGCGATCACTCCGGGCTTTCCGCGTTCATCGTCGAGCGCGGATTCAAGGGGTTCGAGAGCGGAGCCATGACCCACAAGTGGGGAATCCGGGCCGGAAACACCGGCTGGTTCACGCTCACGGACGTGGAAGTTCCCGAGGAGAACCTCGTAGGCAAGGAAGGCGAGGGATTCAAGATCGCGATGTTCGCCCTCGACCAGGGACGATACACCGTGGCCGCCGGCGCCACCGGCCTCATCCGCGCCTGTCTCGACGAAAGCGTCCGCTGGGCCAAGGAGCGGCAGGCTTTCGGAGTGCCCATCGGTCAGCACCAGTTGGTCAAGCAGATGATCGCCCACATGGTTCGTGACTACGAGGTCTCGCGGCTTCTCTGGCTCCGCGCGGGAACGCTCAAGAACGAGGGTCGCAGGAACACCAAGGAGACTTCCCTCGCCAAGTGGTACTCGACCGTCGCTTCCGAGCGAGCCGCCTCCGATGCCATCCAGATATTCGGCTCCTACGGCTACTCCGACGAGTATCCGGTGGGCCGCTTCTGGCGCAACTCCAAGGGCGCGGTCATCTACGAGGGGACGCGGGAGATCCACACCCTGATGCAGGCGGACTATGCCCTGGGCTATCGCGTCGACAGACCGACCCGGGCGAGCCTGCCCACGTTCAGCAAGGCCGGGACCAGGAAGTAATCCGGGCTCCGCCGCGTGGTGACGCGCAATGGCGCTTGCTCCCGAGTTCCGGGCTCGAATACAATGAAATCTCGGCTCACGACTCCACCAGCCCTAGCCCAAAGAACACTCCGACGAACGACCGCAAAGCCCTTGAGAACCCGATTGGCAGCCAAACTACGGCGATGGTGGCCACGTAACACGAAGGAGGCAATGAAGCCGTGAACGTCGATTTGGAAGCGGTGGTCGTAGCGTTCAGCGACGACTCCGTGAAGCGGAGCTACTATCTCGACACGGACTCCGGCCGGGTGTTCAACGTGCTCGAGGATCACGACGACCCCGAGACCCAGGAGCTCGTCTGGCAGCTGGAGGCCGACACCCGCGGCCGTTACGTGCAGATTCCCAAACCGAGCATGGAGGAGACCCTCGAGGAGCAGGACGCATTCGTCGCGTCCCTGGCGGAAGGGGATCTGAAGGCCAGGCTCGACAAGGTACTCGTCGACGACCACGACGGATCCAAGTTCGCCGATTTCGTCGAGCGCAATCGAGAGGCCCGGGATGCCTGGCGCGACTACCGCATGGTCCGCTCCCGCAAGCAAGCGAGCGAGTGGCTGAAGAAACAGAGCTTCACCACGGACTGACGTCGCGTACGGCGCGCGTCGGCGTTGCCGGCTGGTCCTATCCCGACTGGGAAGGCATCGTCTACCCCAAGACGCCGCGGTTCGATGGGCTCTCCTACCTCGCGAATTTCTTCGATACCCTCGAGATCAACTCGTCCTTCTACCGGATTCCCGCGGCGCGAACCACATCGTCCTGGGTGAAGCGCGTGCGCGCGAACCCCGACTTTCGGTTCACACTCAAGCTCTACAAGGGATTCACCCACGAGCGCGCCGCCACCGTGGACGACGAGCGCCTGTTCGCGGACGCCCTCGCGCCGCTCGCCGGCGGCGGAGTGCTGGGGGCGGTGCTGCTCCAGTTCCCCTGGTCCTTCAAGAACGATTCCGAGGGCATCGATTACTTGAGCGCGACCCTCGAGCGATTCGCCCGATACCCGCTCGTCGTCGAAGTGCGGCACGCTTCGTGGAACCAGCCGGAGTTCTACGCCTTCCTCGCCGAGCGCGGGGCCGGGTTCTGTAACATCGACCAGCCGCTCATCGGACGCTCGCTCGCGCCCTCGGACCGCGCCACCGGCCCCGTGGGTTACGTCCGACTCCACGGCCGCAACTACCGGGATTGGTTCCGCGAAGACGCTGGCCGGGACGCGCGCTACGACTACCTCTACGGCGAGGAGGAGCTCGACCCGTGGGTGGAGAAGATCTCGGAGATCAGCGGCGCCGCGTCCTCGACCTACGTCATCACCAACAACCACTTCCGCGGCCAGGCGGTGGTCAACGCCCTCCAGATCCGATCTCGGATCGAGAAGCGAAAGGTGAAGGCCCCGGCCAGCCTCGTAGAGCACTACCCGGTGCTCGCGAAGAGCGCCGAGCCCGACTCGTCCTCCCAGCCGAGATTGTTCTAAGGGAAGAAAAATACGAGGGGGATGTGGAGATGAGGAGATAAAGGAGATTATCCCCGCATCCCGCTATCTCCACCTCCCCCTTCTTACACCGGGATCTAGAAAAACGGTTTCGGGGGAGCGCCCAGGTTCAAGACATCCTTCACCACGCAGGCGGCGGTGGCCACCGGGCCTCCCCTGCTGCTGCGGAGGCTGATCGTGCCCATCGATGCCGTCTCGAACACGAGCGCTTTCTCTCCGGGTCCGAGCAGATAGAGGGGATCCGCGGCGTCGAGCGCTTCCGGCTCCGTGCGCAGGCGAATGTCTCCGTCGCTCGAGCGCTCCGCGGTCGCGACGAGGCGGATACGCTTTCTTCTCGACCGCGCCTCGTCGAGCTCGGCCTTACCGATCGCCGAGACGCCTCGCGTTTCGGCGTCTCCGAGTGACAGCGTCGGACTCCAGAGAGCGCGGGCGAGGATCAGGAGCTTGTACGCCGCGTCCCAGCCCTCCAGGTCGAGCCGCGGATCCTCCTCGAGGGTGCCGGCGAGGCGCGCCCTGGCGATCGAGTCCTGAAGAGCGATTCCGGACTCGAGGTCTCGAAGAATCTGATTCGTGGTGTCGTTCAACACCCCGCGGAAACGCGTGACTCCCGAGCCCCGCAGGCCGAGCACTCCGACTTCCAGGCTCGGAAGGGGAATCCCCACGGCCCCCGAGGCGCCGATGCGCGCGCCGCTCGAGCGAGCGAGCCTCGAGAGCTCGTCGAAAGCGACGACCAGGGGCCCCTTGCTCGCGAACACGACGGGCGTGCCGCGCTCGAGAGCGAGCCGAGCGGGGGCAAGTCCCGGCCCTCCGGTATCGGCGTCGGTGATGCTGGTATCGACCAGGATTCCGTCCCCGCGAGTCTCCTCCAGGGCTTCATCGAGCAGCACGGCTCGAGCCCCGTCGACCCCGGCCACGGTCTTCCTCTCGCGCTTTGCGGCCACGAGCGCCGCCGTCTCGCGTCCATCGGCCCGGATGCCGCCTCCGCGGTCGAACACCGAATGTAGCGAGACCACAGCCCCTTCGCTGCGATAGGCGTCGTTGTCCTCGAGGAGCCGCAGGAGCGCCTGCCCGACGTTGCCGAGTCCCAGGAGGATGATTCTTATTTCTTTCACCAGCCGCTTCCCGCCGTGGACTGTACATCGAAGGTGAGCGTCGCCCAATAGCTCTCCCACGAAACCTCGGGGTCGTTCTCGATGCGGATCATGTGAATCGCACGGACGTGCCAACGCCCCGGCGCCGTAACCTTCACCTCCGCCTCTCCTCTCTCGTCCGTGGAGGAGACGATCTCACGCACCGCACCCGACGCGCGGGACCCGACGATTCCCACCCCGGCAAGCGGTTCCCCGTCGAGGAGAACCCGCAGCCTCAGCGATCCCCCGGGGGACACCCGGTTGGGGTGGTCCAGGGGCACGATCTCGAAAGTCTGCCCCGCGGTCACGGACCAGTCTCCCCCGGCGCCGGACTCCTCGCCGACGTCGACGACCGCTTTCGCCCATTTGGTGTAGCGCTCCACCGCGGGCGCCCCGCTCTGTCCGAGCTCTTTCCGGATGGCCGCGACCTGGGAGAGGCCTTCTTCCGCGAGATACTCTTCGAAATCCGCGCCGTTCATCCTCACCGTCCGGGGACGGGTGCCGAGAGCGATCACGTGGGCGCCCGGGGCCGCCGACCCGAAATCGAAGGTGAGGGATTTGCCGTCCACGCGGAACTCCGAGATCGGGAGCTCGCCGGCGGAGCTCACGGAGAGGACTTCGCTCAGGCGGTGCTCGGCGAGGAGCGTCAGGCTCTCGGGGAAGACATCTCCATTGTTGACGAAGACCCGCGTGACCTCGTCGACTCGGAGACGATACTTCCCGGGAAGAATCCAAAGGTCATGAGCGAATCCCAGCGCGGGAAGGAAGAGGAGAAGCGCGAGGACGCTCCGCACCGGCGAGCGCGGTGCGGAGCGCCTCGTCATTTCGGGAGGGTTCAGGCCGCCGTGAACTCCGCCGTGAGCCGGGCGTTGCCCCAATCGAGGATGAACTTCCCCTTGGAGCCCGAGGCCTCGAGCCTGATCGTCATGTTCTCGACGGGGGCTTCGGGAGAGCCGATCGTACCTTCGGCCTGGCCGATGACTTTGGTTGGCTTGGAGCCGCTTCCCAGATCCTCGGCCACCACCAGCGACCATTTCTTGTCCTCGGAGAGATGAGCCACGAGCTTGTAGGTTCCCTTCGGCACGACGCTCCCGCCGAACTTCAGGTCGACGTCGGTGGTGAGGGTGGTCGCCTTGTCGGCTCCCATGCGCCAATAGCTTCCCGGAGCCAGAAGGCTCTGGACGTCGCGGCCCATGGCGGCGGGCCCCACGTAGTCGACCTTGACCTCTCCTCCCCCGATGGAGGCGGTCGCGGTCCCCGGCTTGTTTCCGTGGGCCAGTACCAGCGGCATCGACAGCGCGGCCGCTCCGGCGGCGACCCATAGTCTCGAAAGCATTCGTTTCCTCATTTTCCCTTTTACTCCTTGGTTTGCTTGGATTTCAGGAGGCGATCTTGAAGGGCATCCGGATGCGGCTTCCCGCCCAGCTGAGGACGATGGCGGCGTCCGCGGGCTTTCCCTCGATTGCGATGGTCATCTCCTCGACGTGATCCTGCCCTTTCGAGATCTCTCCCTTTACCCTCGCGGCGACGTCCGTGGGCTCGTTCTCCGACATACCCCTGGCGATGATGAGCTGGAACTCTTCGGGAGACGCGAACTGGCCGACGAGGGTGTACTCGCCCTTCTCGACCCGGCTTCCTCCGAAGAGTAACGGCACTTCGGTCTTGAGCTTGGTCGCGTTGTCGGCTCCCATGCGCCAGTAGGACCCGGGCTGAATCATGGAGAAGACGTCGCGCCCCTTCGCGCTCGGCCTGCCGTAGTCGATCGTGACCTTGGCCCCTTCCAGCGACGCGGTGCCCCTGGGGTTCATCTGCGCCCAGACGGCCGCGGACGCGAACAAAGCGATCGCGACGGCGAAACTCTTCTTCATTGTCTCCTCGATTGGGATGCGCGTGAGCCTATCGATCCTGGCTCGAGGCCCTCGGTAACGCGGCCTCGATCGCCGGCGACAACGCCTCGCGCGACTGAAAGTTCACGAAATGGTTCACGATGGTCCCCGTCGGGTCGACGAGGAAGAGCGTCGGGAAGATGTTCACGTTTCCGAGGGACGCCCGCACTCCGGGGGTCAGGTGCAGGTTCGGATAATTGACGCCGACCTTCGCGGCGTACTCGGCCCGGTAGGCGTCGTCGTACTTGAGCTTCAGCACCCTGTCGGCGTTCAGCCCGACGACGGTAAAACCCCTCTCCGAGTACTGCTGCTGGAGCGCCACGAGCTCCGGGCCGATCTTGACGCACGGAGGGCAGTTGGTGAACCAGACGTACACCAGGATCGCCTTGCCTTCGAACTCCGCGAGACTCGTCTCTTTCCCGTCGAACCCGGTGCCGGCGACGCCCGGAAGCGGCTTGCCTTCCCAACCCGTCAGCGTCCTCGTGACCGCCTGGTTGAAGCGCTCATCCGCCTTGACCTTCTCCACGTCGATGGCGGTCAGCTCACGGGTCGAGGGATCG
>Ga0105095_10001463_pt1 | contig 12470 bp, 10 predicted proteins | sample PPLLak2March2015_2_FD_79180 | JGI IMG/M metagenome (GOLD analysis project Ga0105095, IMG submission 79180) | Freshwater sediment microbial communities from Prairie Pothole Lake near Jamestown, North Dakota, USA - PPLs Lake P8 Core (3) Depth... | ecosystem: Environmental > Aquatic > Freshwater >... | reverse complement strand
CAAAATAATCATAACTTCTCAAAATAATTTTTAACTTCTTCGCAAAGTAAAAACAATGGTTAAGATTGGCATCCTAATTCTACAGCTAAATCTGTTTCGGCTATTTTATTTATCCATCATCCCCATTCTGTCATCCGGTATCCAGATCCTGTACTAATGATCAACAAACGACAAACCACCCGCAACCAACAAAAAACCCCCGTTTCCAGGGATACTACTTCTGAATTTTTCATAAAAATAAATTCCGACGTCATGTTTTTTGCACATTAAAAGAATTGCGTCAAGAAATTTTCTTGAAGCGGAATGGCTGCAGCAAAATCTGTCCGAGTCCCGCCCGCTTTGCAATCATCCAGGCGGGACGAGTTATTTTGCTGCAATGGAGCGGAAAGAAAATTTCAGCAATTCTTTTTAAGTGCATGTTCTTTTGGTTCTTTCTTGCGCCAAGAAAAGAACATATAGATAATTTTCTTAATTGAATGAAATAAAATTATCTCATTTGAAGCTTGAACCGGAGCTTACCATGCCGACCCTCGGGGATTCTTTTTCAAGTGAAAAGTAAACGGAAAATATTCAATTCTTTAACAAAAAAATCCCGTTTTTATGATTTCTAAATTTTATCATCAATTCACATGTTATTTTTTCCGGGATGACAAAATAATTACTCTCCTATTTATCTTTGATGTTGATTTCTTCTAGTTTATTTTTGAATACTAATTCCTGTTTCGAAAATCTGTATCCAATAGTTCAAATGATCGCTTTAGAAAAATTTAAGCAGAAAAATTCCGAGTTAAAGTTTATATGCGTTGGGCTCGATTCCGATCTCGGGAAGCTCCCGATTCATTTAAAATCTCTAAAACAACCGATTTATGAATTTAATAAAGCAATAATTGAAAAAACGCACAAGCATGCGGCTGCTTACAAGCTGAATTTTGGTTTTTATGAACGGTACGGTGCTGAAGGATTTGAAATACTTGAAAAAACAATCAGGCTGATCCCTGAAGATATATTAATAATCGGTGATGCGAAAAGGGGAGATATCGGAAGCACATCCCAAATGTATGCAAAAGCAGTTTTCGATTATTTCAGATGCGATGCCATTACCTTAAATCCTTATATGGGCGAAGATTCTCTTCTTCCATTCCTGATGGATCCTACACGATTTAATTTTATTCTCACTCTCACTTCGAATTCCGGAGCCGATGACATACAAAAATTAAAGCTTGAAGACGGTTCTTTCCTGTTCCAGAGAATTATAAAAAAAGTAAGACAATGGAATAAAAAAAATAACTGCGGAATTGTCTTCGGTGCAACCAAGATAGAAGAATTAAATGAAAATATTCATCTAATCGACGAGCTGCCGGTGCTTTTACCAGGAATAGGCGCTCAGGGCGGCAGCCTGGAAGATGTATTAGATGTATTTAAAAAAGCAAATAAATTCAATTTTTTGATAAATCTCAGCAGAAGCATAATATATAAGCGAAACGGGCTTGATTTTGCGGAAGGCGCTGAAGAAGAAATTCTAAAATTGAATGCTATTGTAAAAAATGTCTTTACATAGCAAGTTTTTCCTTACTATTTTTATTTTATCTTAATTTTATTAAGTTAATATAACCTCTATAAGAGGTGAATAGTTGTATGCATTTAATGATCGAAAACTAATTGGTTATTCAAAATATCTTCCGGTGAGCAATTCATTTCTCTTTTTGTCATACCTCAAGATTATTTACCGGCTGGCCGGTACACTTCTTAAAATAAAAAAAACAACAGTTTATTATCTTAAGGAATTATACAGCTTATGCATCTTTTCTTTAAAATAACACTGCTTTTTCATTGGGGGTTTGTATGGAAAAAAAGCTAAAGGTTCATGAAAAATTCCTTTATGAAATCTGGAAAAATCAGAATTTCTCTAAAAAGCTCTCAACCTTCGACGGCGTTTCCATTGAAGTAATCGATGCAGGTACTGAAAATAAGGAACTCGGCGGACCGGATTTTAAAAATGCAAGAATTAAAATCGGCAACATTACATATCATGGGGATGTGGAAGTCGACAGCTTTTATACGGACTGGAAAGCGCACGGCCATAATTTAAATAAAAGATACAATAAACTAATACTTCATACGGTAATTAGTAATAATTCCCAGCAGCATTGCGTTTATACGAATGAAGGGAGAAAAGTCCAATCAATTTCCCTTTTATCATTCCTTGATAAAGACCTGCAGTCGTCGCTTCAGAATGCCATATTGAGCGAAAGAAGAAACAGAATAAATAAAATGCCCTGTTCGGAAATCAGCGAACTGTTGAAATCTGAAGATAAACTTGAATTTCTATTTGATCTCGGGAAACAAAGATTCAAAAAGAAATCGGAAAAAATGCTGGAACGCCTTAAGGAAATTATTTATCTGAAAGAATTGAATTTGAAGGAACCCATAATCCGTTATGAACTGGATGAAAAATTTTATAACCGGGAATTTAAACAAAGTGATTTCAACGATAAAAATGTGTGGTACCAATTAATTTATGAAGCAGTGTTTGAGGCTCTCGGATATTCAAAGAATAAAGATATAATGCTGAAACTGGCTAAAGCAGCTAATATTGAATTTATCGATAAATTCAAAAACAAAGAAAACTTTATCTTGTGGATGGAATCTATTCTTCTTAATGTGGGCGGATTGGTGCCGGATTCACTTACCGCCGCTGATGAGGAAATATCGGATTATACCAGAAACCTGTGTGAAATATGGAGCGAAGCCAAGCTAAAATATGACGGGAAAAAATTTCATCAGTCACACTGGCAGTTTTTTAAAATTCGTCCCCAAAATTTCCCGACTATCAGAATTGCCGGCGGCATCAGACTGATAAGTAAATTTCTCAAAGAAGATTTACTTGTAAAAATTATTGAAAAAGTTGAGGCAAGCGACAGTTATAAAAAATTAGCAAACGATCTGAGATCTTTCTTTATTATAAAAGGGAGCGGTTTCTGGCGGAAGCATTACGTTTTCGATCAGCCCTCAAAGGGAGATATTCTTTATTTTATCGGCTTATCGAGAGCCGATGAAATAATCGTCAATGTTATGCTCCCGGTTATTTACGTTTATATGGAAATTTTCAGCAGGGAAGATTTGAAGAGAAAAATAGTGAAGCTTTATCTTAATTATTATCAGAAAAGTGAGAATAATTTAGTAGATGAAGTTGCCGATTCTCTGCAGGTAAAAGAAGCCGCAAGAAGAAGCGTGTTTTATCAGGGTATGATTGAATTGTTCAGGAGTTATTGTTCAAGAAACAGATGCGCGGAATGTTTAATAGGCAAGAATGTCTTTTAATCCTTACGAAGGATCAGCAGAATTATATACATTTAATTGCTGTTCGTTAATTTTTTTATATCATCCCTCAATTTTGCAGCTCTTTCATATTCCTCGGCGTCCAGTGCTTCCCTCAGTTTATTCTGTAATGATGCAAGCTTTGCTTCTTTGCTGTTGGGAATTTCCTTTTCACGTACTTCGCTTCCTCTGCTCTCCTCTTTTTCTTCCGGTTCTTCAGAAGGAATAAATGCAGCCGTTTCCATGACTGTTTCTGAAACATAAATGGGAGCTTGTGCTCTTACGGAAAGTGCAATGGCATCACTTGGCCTTGCATCTATTTCATTTGTAAGCCCGGAAACTTCAAGAATTATTTTTGCATAAAATGTATTTTCACGCAGTTCATCAATCAGAATCTCGGTAACGACGCTTCCCAGGTTGTCAATCACATTCTTTAAAAGGTCATGAGTAAGCGGTCTGGGAGGTTTTATACCTTCAATCTCAAGAGCAATTGCCTGTGCTTCAAACGCACCTATAATAATCGGAAGTCTTCTTGTACCGTTTATTTCTTTTAATAAAATTGCATAAGCGCCGCCGGTTGATGGGCTCGAAGACAAACCAAGTATTTCACACTGAATTTTCTGCAAGTTATTCTCTCCTTATTTCATAATGATTTGATTTTCCTAATTTCCTCCGTTAGAGCCGGGATTATCTCAAAAACATCACCGGTAATGCCATAGTCCGCAACACTGAATATCGGTGCTTCTTTATCTTTATTTATAGCCACAATGTACTTAGAGGAAGACATCCCCGCAAGGTGTTGAATAGCGCCCGAAATGCCGCATGCAATATATAGTGAAGGTGAAACAGTTTTTCCTGTCTGCCCCACCTGTTCCTGGTGCGGCCTCCAGCCTGCATCAACTACAGCACGCGATGCGCCGACTGCTGCACCAAGAGCTTCCGCAAGATTTTCTATCAAATAAAAATTCTCAGGACCCTTTAATCCCCGTCCGCCGGAGACGATAATATCAGCCTCGGCTACATCAATTTTATCCTGTGATTTTTTAAACTCAACTGCCCGTGTTTTTAAATTAGGCGATTTGATTTCACGGATTTCTATTTCCGGGTTTTTTCCGTTTCCGGAAGGTACGGCTTTAAAAACATTACTGCGGATTGTTAAAATTTTTATTTCTGTTTTTAATTTAACATCGATCAATGCTTTGCCTGCATATACAGGTCGCGTAGCAATTATTTCTCCTGAAGAAGAATTCAGCTTGACGCAGTCCATTATACAGCCGGCATTGAGTCTTATACTTACTCTGGGTGCGAGATCTTTTCCGACTGATGTATTCGCAAATATTAAGTACCCTGCTCCCGCTTCTTTTGCAAAGTCTGCAATTATATCGCAGTATGCGGAAGGTGAATATTTCTCAAGATTTTCATTTTTGAAATGAACAGCTTTGTAAAGCCCGTATTTAGAAATTTCATTAATATTATTAATTTCATTGCCGATTATAACCGCTTCAGCTATAAGATTAAGCTCATCCGCAATCTTTTTAGCTTGAGCCGCTGCTTCAATGGCAAATCTGTTCAGCCTGCCTTCCTTCTGTTCCAATACCGCTAAAATTTTACGTGCCATAGCTATATAACTTTAGCTTCTTCTCTCAATAAGCGGACTAACTCTGCCACTGCAGATTTATCGTTACCAATAATTTTCCCCGGATTTTTCTGAGCGGGTTTATGCATTCTTAAAATCTCGGTCAAGTTATCAACATCGCCGGGGATTTTTTCGGTTATAACTTTTTTCTTGGCATCCATTATTCCTTTTAAAGATGCATATCTTGGTTCATTCAATCCTTTCTGTGCTGTTATAACCGCCGGCAGTTCCGTTTCCACAACTTCGCGTCCGCCTTCTATTTCCCTTTCTGCGGTTATTTTATTTCCATCAATTTTCAGATCGACAACAACGGTAACACATGAGTAATTAAGCCGTTCGGCAAGAAGCTGGCCGACTATAGAATTGTCATAATCCACCGATTGTTTGCCGCAAAAAACCAAATCGCATCCTAATGATTTTATTTCATCAGCCAGAATTTTGGAAACAGCAAATGAATCTGCAGGAGAATTAATTTTTAGAAGAATTCCCTGGTCGCATCCCATTGCAAGAGCTTTCCTAATGGACTCTTTATTATTTGCATTTCCCGCACTTATAACGAAAATTTCGGCTTTTAATTTTTCTTTCCATCTCAGAGCTTCTTCAACAGCAAATTCATCGTAAGGATTTATAATATAATTTATTCCGGCTGCATCGATTGACCTGCCGTCGCTGCCGATATTTATTTTCGAAGCCGTATCAGGAACATGGCTTACGCAAACTGCTATTTTCATTACTCTCCGTCTAATTTATTATAAAAAATATAAACATACACTCATATAAAAGCAAACCAATCTATGTGCAAAATCATATTGATTGGAACTTTATAAAATGCAATTCATATAAACTAAGCATATTTTTATTACTTTAATATTTTTCTTTTATTTCATAATTTTTGTTTATGCAAACAGAAATAATTAAAACTCCTCAAGAAGAAATAATTGAAGAAGTTATTGACGATACCGGTACATTAAGCCGTGTTGTACTCTTTAATGATGATGAGCATACATTTGATGAGGTAATTGCGCAATTGATAAAAGCTCTGAACTGCAGCTTCGAAACCGCAAGGGATTACGCTTTCGAGACTCATGCAAAAGGAAAAGCAATTGTATTTAACGGAACAATGAAGGATTGCCTGAGAGTATCATCCATTCTTGAAGAAATAGCCTTAAATACACAAATCCTTTCTTAAATAACATTGTGATCTTAGAATTAACCTATTATTTATTAAGAAATTTCATTTCTTTCCGCCTTATTCATAGTTATATTTAAAGATTATTTTTCAAAAAAATAACTTAAATGAAGTTTAAAACCAGAGAAGATATAAGAAATATTGCAATTATAGCTCATGTTGATCACGGCAAGACTACACTTGTAGATTATATGCTGAAGCAGACAGGTGCATTCAGGGAAAACCAGCAGGTAGAGAAGCGCATAATGGATTCAAACGCTCTCGAGAGGGAGAGGGGAATAACCATACTTGCCAAAAATCTCAGTGTAAAATATAAAGGTATAAAAATTAATATTGTAGATACGCCCGGGCATGCTGATTTCGGGGGCGAGGTTGAAAGAACATTGAGAATGGTTGACGGTGTGCTTCTCCTTGTTGATGCGGCAGAGGGTCCATTGCCGCAGACAAAATTTGTTTTGAAAAAATCTCTTGATCTTGGATTGAAACCTGTTGTCGTAGTAAACAAAATCGACAGAAAAGATGCGCGTCCGAATGATGTGCTGAATGAGATCTTTGATCTTTTTGTTAGCCTCGGAGCAACGGAAGAACAGCTTGATTTTCCTTTTGTTTATACTGTTGCAAAAAAAGGAATAGCAAAAATTAATCTTGAGGATGAAAACGATTCTCTTATTCCTCTGTTTGAAATAATTATAGACCATATCCCTGCACCGAAAATTAATATAGACAAACACTTCCAGATGCTGATCTCTGCAATTGATTATAATGATTATCTAGGCAGAATTGGAATTGGAAGAATATACAGCGGCAGAATTAAAGTAGGAGACAATATTATTCTTCTCTCCAAGGAAGGAAATATTTCCGCAGACAGAATCACCAAGATTACAAAGCTTTATTCATTTGAGAATATAAAAAGAGTTGAAGCGGAAGAACTTTCTGAAGGCGATATCGGAGCAATAGCCGGGATAGAGGACATTGATATCGGCGATACAATCTGTGATCCTGATAAGCAGGAACCGCTTCCGTTCGCTGCAATTGATGAGCCGACCATCTCTATGAACTTTTTAGTAAACAATTCACCCTTCGCCGGTCAGGAAGGGAAATATGTTACCACCAGAAATATCAGCGAAAGGCTCTCGAGAGAACTTAAATCCAATGTAAGTTTAAATGTGGAAATAACTGATTCGCCGGATATATTTAAAGTTAGCGGAAGAGGAGAGCTTCACTTAGCTATACTAGTTGAAAATATGAGACGGGAAGGGTATGAACTGCAGTTGAGCAAACCGCAGGTAATTATGAAGAAGATTGATGATGTTTTATGTGAGCCTTCGGAGCATGTTATAATTGATGTGCCCGAAGAGCATGTAGGGATTGTCATCGAGAAGCTTGGTAAAAGGAAAGGGGAGCTGAAGAATATGATAAAGTTTAATGATAATACAAGACTTGAATTTATAATACCTGCACGGGGATTGATAGGATACCGTTCGGAATTCTTAACAGATACAAAAGGAACAGGAATTCTTCATCATATTTTTCACGGTTATGAACCCTTTAAAGGAGATATTTTGCAGAGGCAGAGAGGTGCTTTAGTTGCCAAAGAAAGCGGCACTGCTTCAGCTTATGCATTATGGAAACTTCAGGAACGGTCGATGTTTTTTATAGAACCTGGAACAAAAGTGTACGAAGGTATGGTGGTGGGCGAAAATTCAAGAACAAACGATATGCATGTTAATGTTACCAAGACAAAACAGCTGACGAATATGCGTGCATCGGGTGCCGATGAAGCAATAAGGCTTGAGCCGGCTTCAATTTTGACCTTAGAACAAGCCATTGAATGGATTAATGATGATGAATTAGTTGAAGTAACTCCGTTAAGTATTAGAATTCGGAAAAAATATCTTACCGAAATGGACCGCAAAAATGCCAGGATGGCAGCTAAACAGAAAGAAACCGAAGCGGTTCAGCAGCAGTAATCCAAATATTCTTTAATTTATTTGAGATAAATCATACCCTGATTAAGCACTTTTTATCCTATCATTTATAATAGTATTTTGTTACCTTGCATTTTTAATAAAGCCCATTTGGCAATCAAAAGTTATTGTTTTAATGAAGCTGAATGTAAAGAAGATATGGAATTTTATTGTAGAAGTATTTGAAAAATGGATTGCAGATAAGGCGGCAAAGCTTGGTGCTTCACTCTCATTTTATACCATATTTTCACTTGCCCCCCTTTTGATTATTGCAATTTCCGTTGCGGGTTTAATTTTTGGAGAAAATGCTGCACGCGGTGAGATTGTCGGACAAATCAAAGGTCTTGTAGGGAACGAGGGAGCACAGGTTGTGCAGACAGCGTTAAAGAACAGCAGCAATCAGGAATCAGGTATTATTTCCCTCATAATAAGTATGGTAACTTTGGCTATCGGTTCAACTGTTGTTTTTGTTGAGCTTCAAGAGTCCCTTAATATGATCTGGAAGGTTAAACCAAAACCCGGCAGACATCTTATAAAGGGATTACTCAAAGACCGGTTCCAATCCTTTACATTGGTTGTAACCACCGGCTTTTTACTCCTGGTTTCCTTGCTTATAAGTGCCTTACTTTCTGCACTAAGCAACTATGTTAACGAAAAATTAGTCCCGGTTCCCATTTTATTACTGGATATTGTAAATATTCTGATTTCGCTCGGTGTGATATTTTTATTATTTGCTTTAATATATAAAATTCTTCCCGATGTTGATATAAAGTGGAATGATGTATGGATCGGGGCTTTGGTTACAGCGCTCCTTTTTGTGGCAGGAAAATATTTGATCGGTTTGTACATCGGCAGCAGCACTCTAAGTTCAACTTATGGAGCAGCGGGCTCTCTTGTAGTATTGCTGCTTTGGGTCTACTATTCGGCTCAAATTTTATTTCTTGGGGCTGAATTTACTTATGTTTATGCTAATAAGTTTGGCTCTGGAATTAAACCAACAAGAAAATTTATGAGGTACGAGATTGAAGAGTTTAATCCTGAAAAAATAGTTAAAGAAGAATAAAGCTCAACATAAATCGTCTGATTTTTTAATCCGCTGATGGGGAAACATTAATTAATTTTTTTAGTTTAAATATTCTCAAGCAACTTTAACACCTTGCTTGAATGTAATTGAATTTAAACTAGAATTCACATAAATGATAAAAGAAATCGATAATAAATTTTGATAATGTTTGACATAAGACGCAGCCAGTCTCCTAAAATCTTAATTGTTGAAGATGAACATATAGTCGCATTAGATATTGCCAGAAATTTAATATCTTTTGGTTATGAAATTGCCGGTATGGCTACTACAGGGGAAAATGCGTTGAAGCTCACGACTGAAGAAAATCCCGATCTGATTCTGATGGACATAAAAATTGATGGAGGAATGGACGGAATTCAAACTGTAAAAAAAATTCAATCCGAGCATAATATCCCGATTATCTATCTCAGCGCATATTCCGACGAACAGACACTTGAAAGGGCTAAATTAACGGAACCGCATGGTTTTTTGTTAAAACCTTTTGAGAGGAAAGAATTACGCACCACAATTGAAACAGCACTATATAAATACCGTACAGAAGAGCAGCTTCGTTCTTCCGAAGCAGAACTGAAGGCGCTGTTTTCTGCCATGAACGACATAATCCTTGTATTTGACAATAACGGAAGAATTGTAAAAACAAATACGGAGGCTTTTAATAAATCCAGAAAGAGTTTAATAGGCAGAAATCTATTCCAGATTTTTCCTGAAAAAGAAGCGGAAAAGCTGTCGTCTCGAATCCAAAATGCGTTGACTACCGGGCAGAATGTAAACGATGAAGTAAAACTTGTAATTGATGAAGAGGAAAAATGGTTTTCTGTATCCGTATCCAGAATGTATGATAATTTTGTTCTATGGGTTGCAAGGGAAATTACTTCAAATAAAAAAACGGAAAAAGCTTTAAGAGAAAGTGAAGAACGTTACCGGCATCTTGTGGAATATTCCCCGGATATTGTGGGTGTTCATCGCGACGGGATCCTGCTGTTTATAAATCCCGCCGGCGCAAAGAAATTCGGAATGGAAAATGCTGAAGAATTAATAGGAAGACCGATTGCGGAAATGGTGCACCCAAGTTCACGGAATGCTTTTTCAAAGCAATTAAAAATTACAGGGAATAAAGATGCCCCTTCTTCAACGGAAATAAAAGTTACCAGGCTAGATGGATCGGTCATTTATCTGGAAACTATTACAATTCCTGTTATATACGAGGGTTATTATGCAACACAGTTTGTAGCAAGAGACGATACGGCCCATAAAACAGTGGAAAAAGAGAGAGAAAATCTTTTTAGACAGGTAAGCGAAACCCAGAAAAGACTTAAAATACTTTCAAGAAGATTAATTGAAGTTCAGGAATCAGAAAGAAGAACAATTGCAAGAGAATTGCATGATGAAATAGGACAGTCCTTAACGGCAATTAAAATAGATCTTCAATCGATGAAAGAAGGAGTTACAAATGAAGCGCAGAAAAATCATTTTAGTGAAAGCATTGAATTGATCGAACATTCGCTTGATCAGGTCCGTAATCTTTCGCTTGACCTTCGTCCTTCAATGCTTGACGACCTTGGCCTGTTTCCTACTTTAAGATGGTATTTAATAAGGCAGGCTGAGAGGACAGGAATTAATGCAGTGATTAATGCAGACAAGTCGGAACTTGAGGATCTTCCATCTGAATTGGAAATAACAGCATACCGTATTAGTCAGGAAGCCATAACTAATATTATCCGCCATGCCAATGCAAAGAATTTAAGACTTGATTTATGGGTAAGCGAAGATCAGCTTCATCTGAAAATAAAAGATGATGGAAAAGGATTCGATGTAAAGAGAGCAAAAAAGCTGGCAATAGGAGGGAAAAGCATCGGTATACTCGGAATGCAGGAAAGAGTTGAACTACTGGAGGGCTCAATTGAAATTGTCTCCGGCCCTGATACCGGGACCGAAATCCATGCGGTTCTTCCGATTAATATCTCAAATAAATATCAGAGATTCTGGAGGAAGAAAAACAGTTGATAAAAGTGCATATAGCCGATGATCATCTGCTTGTAAGAGCCGGAATAAAATCGCTGCTTGAGAAAATTAAAGAAGTGAAGGTAGTGGGCGAAGCATCTAATGGAAGAGAAGCTTTAAAATTGATGAAAGAGTTTCCTCCTGACCTGCTGCTTCTCGATATTTCTATGCCGGAACTTAACGGATTAGGTGTGGCTCAAAGAGTACTTCAGGACAGCCCTGAAACAAGAATCATAATCCTCTCCATGCATAATCATGAGGAGTATGTTTTGCAGGCGCTCCGGTCGGGTGCTTCAGGTTATCTTCTTAAAGATGCAGCGCCCAATGAACTTGAAATTGCGATTAATGCGGTAATGAAAAATGAAATTTATTTAAGCCCTGCAATCTCAAAACATTTAGTGGGGGACTATTTAAGAAGAATCGAGAATCTCCGAGGAGAATTTGACTCACCTATTTCTGAAAAATTAAATCCATACCAGCAGCTTACCTCCAGACAAAGAGAAATTTTGCAGCTGATTGCGGAGGGGAATTCCACTAAAGAAATTGCAGAAAAACTTTTCATTAGTGTTAAAACCGTTGAGACTCACCGAATGCAGATAATGGAAAGGCTGAATATCCGCGATATAGCCGGATTAGTCCGCTATGCAATTAAAATGGGGATTATTTCTGCAGAATAGCCTTCCAAATATTCTCTAATACTTTTTCAATCTTAATTTACACCATTTAATCCCTTTTCAGGTGAATCATTAAAGGATATCAGGCATTCCCCGATTGATGGATTGCACCGGTAAAACTACTTTTATTCCGTTAAAACAAACCAAATTGCACAGATTAAGGGAAAGAGTATTCCCATAAAAAAGTAAGGATTGTTATGAAAAAAATTTTCAGTTTAATTTTTGTTGGTATGCTTCCGTTATATTTTTTATTCCCGTCTGATTTGAAAAATGAAGAGATTGATTCTAAGTCGTATCAAATGAGTCTTTCTCATGGAAGGAAAATTAATAATAATACTTTCGAATTTGATGTTTTTATTAAAAGCGCCGGTAAAAAATTTGTTTTGGAAAACTATCAGTGTGCATTTAACCTCAACAGCAATCTGCCTGCAAATAATCTGCACTTCAACTATATTTCAAATTCTTCAGAAATTAAAAATTTTCCCGGTGTAACAGCTGCTCTTACCGACGAAGAAGGAAAGACGATTTTGATTTTTGCTTCCCATCCGGAAGGGGCGGATACAATTAGAGAAAATAAAGTGAAACTCGGGAAGTTCAGAGT
>Ga0105095_10001462_pt1 | contig 12475 bp, 10 predicted proteins | sample PPLLak2March2015_2_FD_79180 | JGI IMG/M metagenome (GOLD analysis project Ga0105095, IMG submission 79180) | Freshwater sediment microbial communities from Prairie Pothole Lake near Jamestown, North Dakota, USA - PPLs Lake P8 Core (3) Depth... | ecosystem: Environmental > Aquatic > Freshwater >... | reverse complement strand
TGCTCGAAAGCAGACTGGCCGCTGCGCACAGCAGAGCAAGCTTGGTGTTGGTGGGCAACCGTGACCGACGCGAATCCATCCCCGCCTCCGTCCGAGACCGCGGGGGATTATAGCACGCCCGTTTCGCCTGCGACCCCGACCGAGACGGCGCTGGGTCTGGCGGCGCGCATCGAGGGCCTGCTGTTCACTTCCTCCGGGCCGGTGGGCACCGACCAGCTGGCCGCGGCACTCCAGGTCCCCATGGCTTCGATAGAGCAGGCGATCGTCCAGCTCGAGAGCGACCTGAAGCCGCGCGGCATACGACTGCAGAGGCACAACAGCCGCGTGCAGCTGACGACCGCGCCCGAGCTGTCTGAGGAGGTTGAGCGGCTGCTCGGCCTCGAGTCGACGGCGCACCTGACGCGAGCGGCGCTGGAGGTCCTGGCCATCGTCGCCTACCAGCAGCCGGTGACGCGCCCGCAGATCGACGCGCTGCGAGGCGTCAACTCCGAGAGCGCGCTGCACGCGCTGGTCCACCACGGGCTGGTGGACGAAGCGGGCCGCAGCGACGGCCCGGGGCGGCCGATCTTGTATGTCAGTACGCCGGACTTCCTGCGTCATTTCGGCTTGGGCTCCGTGCAGGAGCTGCCCCCGCTCGAGCTCCCGCCCGCCGCCGCGCCGGCGCCGGGCGATCCGCAGGTGGCGCCGGACGAGCCGCCGCCCGGGAGGGGGCCTTGAGCGCCGAGCGGCTGCAGAAGATCCTGGCGCGCGCCGGATTCGGGTCGCGGCGCGGCTGTGAGGACTTGATCCGTGAGGGCCGGGTGAGCGTGAACGGTCGCACGGCGGAGTTGGGCAGCAGCGCCGATCCGGAGCGCGATGACATCCGCGTCGATGGGGCGCGCCTGAAGCCCGCCGCCGAACGCGTCTACGTGGCGCTCAATAAGCCGATGGGCGTGCTCTCGGCCGCGCGTGCCCAGGACGATCGCCCGACGGTCGTGGAGCTCGTCGGTCTCTCGGAACGGCTGTTTCCAGTCGGCAGGCTGGATGCGGATAGCGAAGGTCTGCTCCTGCTCACCAACGATGGGGAGATGTCGCAGCGCCTTACCCACCCGCGCTACGGCCATGAGCGCGAGTATCGCGTCCTGCTCGACGAAGCGCCGCGGGCGGAGCAACTGGAGAGCTGGCGCCGGGGCATCGTCCTGCCCGACGGGGCGCGCGCCCTCCCGGCACGCGTCTGGGTCGAACGGGAGGGCGATCGCGGCACCTGGATTCGCGTGGTCATGCGCGAAGGCCGCAAGCGACAGATCCGCGAAACCGCGCGCCTGCTCGGTTTGAGGCTGCGGCGCCTGATCCGTGTGCGAATGGATGGGATCGTGTTGGGAGATATGAAGCCGGGCGAATGGCGTATGCTCTCGCCCGTTGAGATCGATAGGCTGCGCCGCTCGACGCACTTGACGGCGGACAAGCCCGCCGGCGGGCCGTCGTCGGGCCGGCGTCGCCGCATGGAGGCGTAAGGGGATGACCGAAGCCGAGCTGACCCCCGAAGCTGGAGCGACCGGCGACCGGCCGCCGGGCTGGCTCGACCGCGCCTTGGCCGACGGGATTCGCGTCAACGCCGAGACCGTCATCATCGCCCTGATCCTGATCGCGGCGGTGATCACGCGCCTGTATGACCTGGGAGCGCGCGTCGTCAGCCACGACGAGGTTACGCACGTCTTCTGGTCCTACAACCTGTACCGCGGTCTCGGCTTCCAGCACAACCCACTCAGCCATGGACCCCTGCAGTTCCATCTCATCTCCTTGAGCTACTTCCTGTTCGGGGCCAGCGACTTCACGGCGCGCATCCCGGCGGCGCTTTCCGGCGTGCTCGGGGTGGGGATGGTGTTTCTCTTCCGACGCTGGCTTGGTCGGGCAGGCGCGCTGGCGGCGGCCGCCCTGATGCTGGTCTCGCCTTACATGCTCTACTACAGTCGCTATGCGCGCAACGAGGCCTTCGTTGTGGTCGAGGGCCTGGCGATGTTCTGGGCGGTCTTCCGCTACATGGAGACGCGCCAGGCGCGCTGGCTGTACCTTCTGGCTGCCTCGTTGGCGCTGCACTACGGCACCAAGGAAACGTCGTTCATCTACGCTGCTCAGCTCCTAATCTTCCTGGCCGCGGCATTCGTCTGGCAACTGTTGCGGACGCCCTGGAGCCGCCGCGCGCACCGGACCGTCTTCCTCGGCGGCCTGCTCGCGGCGGTGGCCGGTTTCGGCGTCAGCTTCCTGGCGTACTTCCGCAACCTGGTGGCGGCCACCAAGGCATTTCAGTCCGGGGAGGTCGTCGGCGGACCGGCGATCACGCCATTGCTCGGGCTGGGACTGATCCTCATGCTGGCGGGCACGGCCCTGTTCGTCGCCGCGCTGCTGAGCGAGTTTGGCCGCCGCCTGCGCGCTGAGTTTCCGGCTCTCGACCTGCTGGTGGTCGTGGGCACGATCACGCTCACGCAACTGCCCGGACTCTTCCTGCCGCCCGACGTCCTGGCCCGCTACGGGGACGGAGGCAACCCGGAGGCGCTGTTGGATCCGCTGGGGGTCCAGCGCCTGACTCTGGCGATCCCGCTCTTCCTGCTCTTGGCGGCCGCAATCGGCCTGGCATGGGACTGGCGGCGGTGGGGGATCGCAATGGCCGTCGCCGCCGCGCTGTACGTCCCGTTCTACACGACGATGTTCAGCCACTCCCTGGGGCTTCTGACGGGCTCTGTCGGCTCACTCGCCTACTGGCTGGGGAACCAGGGCGTTGAGCGCGGAAGCCAGCCCTGGTACTACTATGCGCTTCTTCAAGTCCCGATCTACGAATTCCTGCCTGCCTTGGGCGGCCTGGCGGCTTTGGGCGTCGGCGCCAGCCGGGTCCTGCGCCGCCGACCGGCCGGTGACTCGGCGTCCGAGGCCGTCCTGCCCGGGCCAGGCTTCCCGGTCATCGGATTCCTCGGCTACTGGAGCCTGACCTCGCTCCTGGCCTACACCTACGCCGGCGAGAAGATGCCCTGGCTGACCGTCCACATTACGCTGGCGATGATTCTGATTGCGGGCTGGGTCATCGGCCGGCTGCTCGAGGCGATCGACTGGGCCGCCTTCCGCTCGGGTCGCGCCTGGTTGATCACCGCCGTCCTCTTCCTCGGGCTGGTCGCGGCTGTCAGGGTGGCGGGCCTGCTGGCGGGTACGACCCCGCCGTTCAGTGGAACGGGGCTGGACGGGCTGAACGCCACGCTGGGCTTCCTGACCTCGCTGGTCGTCGTGGCCGCGGTAGCCTTTGCCTTGGCCTTCCTGATCCGCGGCTGGCGTTGGGCCGACCTGTGGCGGTTGGGGGCGTTGATCATCGTGATCGCGCTCTTCGGACTGACCGCCAGGGCGGCCCTCCGCGCCGCCTTCGTGAACTACGACGAGGCCACCGAATTTCTGGTCTACGCGCACTCGGCCTCAGGCTCAAAGACGCTGCTGGAACAGGTCGAGGAGCTTTCCCGGCGAACGACGGATGGGACGACGATCGACGTGGCCTATGACGATCGCACCTCGTACCCCTACATGTGGTATCTGCGCGAGTACCCGAACACCCATCCATACGGCGCCACCCCCGGGCGCGATCTGCTCAACTACCCGCTGATCATCGCCGGGGATTCCAACTACTCAAAGATCGACCCGCTGGTCGGCGACCGCTACTTCCAGTTCGAGTACACGCGCATGTGGTGGCCGATGCAGGAATACTGGGGCCTGACCTGGGAGCGCGTCTGGAACGCCATTCGTACGCCTGCTTACCGGGCGGCGCTCTGGGATATCTGGTTGGACCGCGACTACACCGCCTATGGCCAACTGACACAGGTCGATTACTCCCTGCAGAACTGGTCGCCGGCGGAACGTATGCGGCTATACATCCGCAAGGACATCGCCGCGTTGATCTGGGACTACGGCGCGCTTCCCGCCTCCCTACAACCAGTCGAGTTCGCCGACCCGTACGAGGAGCGGATGACCGACCTGGCCGCGGACATCATCTGGGGGGTGGGCGGCTCGGTTGACCTCGGCCTGCTCCATCCGCGCTCGCTCGCCGTCGCCCGCAACGGGTCGGTCTACATCGCCGACACCGGCAACCATCGCATCCTGCACGTTGACGAGCAGGGTCAGGTGCTGCACGAATGGGGCGCTTTTGCCGACCTGTTGCAGGGTGATGCGCCGGGCGGCACATTCAACGAGCCGTGGGGAGTGGCCGTCGCCCCGGATGGCAGCGTGTACGTCGCCGACACCTGGAACCACCGTGTGCAGCACTTCACCTCGCGCGGCGATTTCCTGGGGATGTTCGGCACCTACGGAACGGGCGAGAGTGCAGCCGCCTTCTGGGGGCCGCGCGGCGTGGCCGTCGATTCACTCGGCCGGGTGTATGTAACCGACACCGGCAACAAGCGCGTCGTAGTGTTCGATCGGCGAGGGGAACCGGTCGCCTCGTTCGGGACCGCCGGGTATGGACCGGGCCAGCTCAACGAGCCGGTCGGGATCGCCATTGGGCCGGATGACACGATCTATGTCAACGATACCTGGAACGGGCGCATCCAGGCCTTCCGCGAAACCGATCCGGGCGTGTTCGAGCCGGTGGTCGAGTGGCCGATCGAGGGCTGGTACGGCCAATCGGTCGACAACAAGCCGTATCTATCGGTATCGCCCGAGGGCAGGGTGTGCACCAGTGAGCCGGAAGGCTTCCGTATCCTGTGCTTCGACGATCAGGGCGAGTTCCTGACCGGCTGGGGCGACGCTGGCTCGGCCGTGACACAGCTAAGCCTGCCGACGGGGCTGGCGTTCGATGGCGAGGGCAGGCTGTGGGTCGCCGACACCGGCAACGATCGCGTGATGCGCTTCGCGCCGATCTGGCCATAGATCGACGAGGCGTTCCGACGAGATTGAAGGAGAGCGCATGAAGCTGCACGAGTACCAATCGAAGCTGATCTTCGCACAGCAAGGTGTGCCCATCCCGCGCGGCCGCGTGGCCAGCACCGCCAGCCAGGTCAAAGGCATCGCCCAGGAGCTGGGCGGACGCGTTGTGGTCAAGTCGCAGGTGCTGGTGGGCGGGCGAGGCAAGGCCGGCGGGATCCGATTGGCGACTTCGCCCGAAGAGGCCGAGGAAGCCGCCACCCACATTCTGGGCATGCAGATCAAGGGTCTGCCGGTACGCAAGGTCCTGGTCGACCAGGCGGCGGACATCCTGACGGAGATCTACCTGGGGATCACCAACGATCGGGCGGCCCGCAGTCCGGTCCTGATCGCCTCGGCCGAGGGCGGGGTGGATATCGAGCAGGTCGCCCGGGAGACACCCGAGAAGATCATCAAGCTGACCATAGACCCGCTCATGGGGCTGCGCGACTATCAAGCCCGCAACATCGCCGCGGCGATCGAACTGCCGCGCGAGCTGTGGACCGATTTCGGGCAGATCGCCCGGGGATTGTACGAAGCCTACTGCCGCTGCGACGCCAGCCTGGCCGAGATCAACCCATTGGTGATCACTCGCGATCGCCGGCTTCTGGCGTTGGACGGCAAGATCGTGCTGGACGACAACGGGTTGAACCGGCATCCGGATCTGGCCGAGATGCGCGATCTCGACGAAGAAGCGCCCACGGAAGCCGAGGCGCGCAAGTACGGTCTCTCGTACGTGAAGCTCGACGGGCAGATCGGATGCATGGTCAACGGCGCCGGGCTGGCCATGGCGACGATGGACATCATCAAACTCAACGGCGGAGAGCCGGCCAACTTCCTGGACATCGGCGGCGGTGCAGGCGCCGACAAGGTCGCTGCGGCGCTGGGGATCATCCTGGGGGACGCCAACGTCCGGGCGATCCTGATCAACATCTTCGGCGGGATCACGCGCTGCGACGAGGTGGCCCGGGGAATCCTGGAGGCCTTGAAGGACAAGCCTACCTCCCTACCGATCGTGATCCGGCTGGTCGGCACCAATGAAGAGGAGGGCCGGCAGCTCCTTTCCCAGGCCAAGCTGATCACGGCCACCTCATTGGTGGATGCGGCGCAGAAAGCTGTCGCACTCGCTCAAGGACGGAAGACATGAGCATCCTGGTCGACAAGAACACGCGCCTGCTCGTGCAGGGGATCACGGGCCGGGAGGGTCACTTTCACTCGGCACAAATCCTGGCCTACGGGACGAAGATCGTCGCCGGTGTGCGGCCGGGGAAGGGCGGTGAATGGGTACTGGACGGGAAAGTCCCGGTCTTCGATACGGTCAGCAGCGCGGTGGAGGCCACCGGGGCCAACTGCGGCCTGATATTCGTCCCGGCCATGGGCGCCGCCGACGCCATCCTGGAGCAGGCCGATGCCGGGCTGCCGCTGGTTGTGTGCATCACCGAGGGGATCCCGGTTCAAGACATGATGCGCGTGCGCCGCTACCTGGATCAGAAGGGCACGCGCCTGGTCGGGCCCAACTGCCCCGGGTTGCTCACGCCGGGTGAGGCCAAGGTCGGCATCATCCCCGGCCACATCGCCATCCCCGGCGATGTGGGCGTCGTTTCACGCTCAGGCACGCTCACCTACGAGGTGCTGTACGCGCTGAAACAGCGCGGCATCGGCTCTTCGACCTGCGTGGGCATCGGAGGCGACCCGATCAACGGCACATCGTTCATCGATGCCTTGGCGCTCTTCGAGGAGGATGCGCAGACCGAACGGGTGGTTCTCATCGGCGAGATCGGCGGGAGCGATGAAGAGAAGGCCGCCGAGTACATCGCCGACCACATGACCAAACCGGTAGTCGCATTCGTCGCCGGGCAGACGGCGCCGCCGGGAAAGCGTATGGGGCACGCCGGTGCGATCATCGAGGGCGGCTCGGGTCTGGCGGCCGATAAGGTCGCCGCACTCAAGGCGGCGCGGGTGCGCGTCGCCAGACACCCGGAGGAGATCGCCGAACTGGTCACGTGATCTGGACGGCTGCACACGACGAGGGGTGAAAGATGGAAGGAAACCAGGAGCTGGCGGAAATGTTGAGGCAAGCCTGGGCGGCCTACGGCGCCGGGCAGTACGCCCAGGCGGCTGAAATCCTGACCCAGGGGCAGGCCCGCTATCCTGACTCGGAAGAGATCGCCTACGGCCTGGGGATGGCGCAGTACAAGATCGGCAGTAAGGACCAGGCCCGCAGGGCCTTCGCTCGCGCCGTGGCGCTGCTCGAACGCGACGTCAAGCAGGCTCGCGGCACCATGCTGCGCCGCCTGGCCAAGGGGCATCTCAATCTCCTGGATCGGGGGACATGGGACCTCGAAGCTGAGATATGGCACTACGAGTGATGACGAAGCCCGAGCGCCTGAAGGCGGCCATCGCCGGCGAGACCGTCGATCGCACGCCTATCGCGCTGTGGCGGCACTTCCCCGTCGATGACCAGGATCCGCGCAGTCTGGCTGACTCCGTCCTGGCATTCCAGCGTGAACACGACTTCGATTTCGCCAAGATAACGCCGGCCTCGTCGTACTCGGTCCGAGACTGGGGGGTCGGGGACGAGTGGCGCGGGGATCCGGAGGGGACGCGCGCCTACGTCCGGTGGGCGGTCGAGAAGCCCGCCGACTGGCGGCGGCTGCGTGTGCTTGACCCTGGTCACGGCGCCCTGGCGGAGCAGCTGGCCTGCATTCGGCGGGTGATCGACGGCCTGGGAGGCGAGACGCCGGTCATCCCGACCGTATTCAGCCCGTTGGCGCAGGGCAAGCACCTGGCTGGCGAGGCTCGATTGTTCGAGCATCTGCATCGCGAGCCGGGGCTGGTCCTCGAGGGGCTGGAGGCCGTCACCCAGTCGACCATCGCCTTCATCGAGGCGGCATTGGCCGCCGGGGTGGACGGGATCTTCTACGCGATCCAGCACGCCAGCTACCGGATATTCGATCCTCACAGCTATCGGCGTCTATGCGGTGACCTGGATCGGCGCATCCTGGAAGCGGCGAACCCTGCGTGGCTGAACGTCCTGCATCTCCACGGTGAGGCGCCGATCTTCGACCTTGCGCTCGAGTATCCTGCGCAGGTGGTCAACTGGCACGACCGACACACGCCACCCGATCTGGCGCAAGGCAAGCGGCGATTCGCTGGGGCCGTCTGCGGAGGGCTGAGGCGGGAGGAGACTCTGGTTCTGGGCGATCCGGGTGCCGTGCGCGCGGAGGCGCGCCAGGCGATCCGATCGCTGGGCGGGCGGGGGTTGATCCTCGGAGCGGGGTGTGTGGTGCCTGTCACCGCCCCGCGCGCCAATCTTCAGGCCGCACGTAAGGCAGTGGACTTCGCATAGCCACAATGTGGTGTGGACGAAGGGGGGCCGCCAGCTTATTCCGGGACGCGCTCGAGGCTATACGCACGAGGTCGAATTGGCCGGTCTGCGGGTGATTGCCGGCAAGGCGAAGGGGCGGCGGCTGCAGATGGTCCCGGGTAGCGGGACCCGTCCGATCGGGGACCGGGCCAAAGGGGCGCTTTTCAACATCATCGGCGCCGACATCGAAGCCAGCCGCTTTCTGGACCTGTTTGCCGGCACGGGCAGCGTGGGGATCGAGGCCCTCAGTCGCGGGGCGGCGCAGGCGGTTCTGGTCGATTCCAGCCCGCGCGCGATTCGCACGATCCAAGATAACCTGCGCGCGACCGGGCTGGAATCCGGCGCGCGCGTTTTACGCAGCGATTCGTTCGCCTACCTGAAGACGACCCAGTCCGAAGGCTTTGACTATCTCTACGTCGCCCCGCCGCAGTATCAGAATCTGTGGAGCGCGGCGCTGACGGCGCTTGACCGCCTATCCGGGTGGCTCAATCCGGACGCATGGATCGTGGCGCAGATCCATCCCCGCGAATACGAGACCCTCACGCTGTCTCGCCTGATCGAGTTCGACCAGCGTCGCTACGGAAGCACCCTTCTGGTCTTCTGGGAAGCAGCGAGCGCGTGATCTGAACAGTCGGGTCTCGAGGCCGGTCCCGATGCGGCGCGGCGTGCCGTGGCCGAGCGCCATTCGCCTCGGAGAGAAGGCGCGCCGAGGAGCGCATCGAGGCTGTCGCCCAGCGGGATGACATCTGACCTCACCATGCCGAACATGTGGGCGCCGTCTGGGGCCGCGCAGGATCGGCGCCTCGGCGGTGAAGTGAACGGTCGATCCCACCCATGTCGTCCCGGGTGGGCGCGTGCCTCTCATGCACCGAAACGGAGATGCGGGCGTCCCTGGTCGTCGAATGTGGTCGCGCCGCAGAAGGGGGGCTGCCCGGGTACCCAGGCGAGGACCTTGGGCAGCAGGTCGGGCAGGTCTTCAACCAGCGGCAGTCCGGCAAGATCGGCGATCGGGAACCAAGCCGCCAACCCCTCCGGGCTGGCGTGCGGTTCCTCGTCGTCGATCAACTCTCCCAGGAAGACGTGCAAACCGATCCCAGGAGACCCGCCGGTGTCGACCAGCAGCACGCCGCAGAGTGTCAGGCTATCCGCCTCCAGGCCGGTCTCCTCCAGGAGCTCTCGCCGGGCGCTTGAGAGCGGATCCTCCCCGGGCTCGATGTGCCCGCCGACGCCGTTCAGAAGACCGGCCCAGGCACCGCGGTCCGCCGGGATGCGCAGCAGCAAGATCTCGGACCCGCGGCGCAGGAAGACCAGCGTGCGCGGGACTACCGAGAACCGATCCGGTCGCACATTCTGGCCGGCCAGAGACATGCCAGGGCTCAGTCCGCCAGGTCGCGGACGTCCTCGCTCATCGCCGCTTCGGCGACGTAGTCACTTATGGGAGGCGTGACCACGATGGGCTGTACATACGTCAGCGCGTCACCGAGCGTCTTGCCGATGTTCAGCCGGGTGAAGAGCAGGCGGAATTGCTCCTCCCAGGCTTTCTCGATTGCAGCGAGCGCCGAGGCCTCCAGGTGCCACAGGCGCCCCTTGAACGGGCCGAGGGCGTTCTTGCGCACCTTGTAGTAGAACTGCTCAGCGCTCATGTCCGGCTTGCGTTCCTTGGCGTAATCGCGGTCGAGCGCGGCGTACATCTCCCGGCGCAGCGCCTCCGGCAGCCGGTCGAAGAGCATATTCTGGAAGTTGGTCGCCAGATGGACCTCGCACGCGCCGGCCTCGGAGAAGCGTGAGAACGCCGCCTCGGGCAGAGTCGACGCACCGTGCTGCACCGCGCCGGCCAGGCCGTACTCGCGCTGGGCCAGGCGGGAAAGCTTCGCCAGCGTGTCAAAATCGACCTTGACCTGGGCGATCGAGCCATCCGGGAGGACGACGCCCCCGTGCGTGGTGCCGGTCTGGATGCTGATCTTCGACAGGCCGGCAGCGCGCGGGGCCGACCTCTTCAAACTGCGGTTGTAGCCGTCCATGAAGGCGCGCAGCTCAGGCTCGGTGCTGTTCTGACCGCCGACCTCGCCGATCTCCCCGCCGACTGAGATGGTCACGTCCTTGGGCTCCAGCTTGCGGATGTATGCGGTCAGCTCGGCCGAGAGCGTGCAGTTGACCTGCTGCTGTTCGGCGATCGTCGGCTGCTTGAGGTCGACCAGTGTCGAGGCGTCGATGTCGATGTTGAAGAACCCGGCCCGGACGGCCTCCAGCGTCAGGTCGCGCACGGCCTGGGTCTCGGCCTGCGGCGAATCGGCAAAGCGCTTGGCGCTGACCTGGAAATGGTCGCCCTGGATGAAGACCGGGCCGGCGTAGCCTTCGGCGATGGCCGCCCCCAGGATGCAGCTAGCGTACTCGGAGGGGCGCTGGTCGGTGTAGCCCATTTCCGACCGGGCGATCTCGAAGATCAGCGCGCCGGCCTGGAGCTGGCGGGCGGCGCGAAAGACTGCCCGCGCGGCGTGGAAGGGCAGGGCGCGCAGATTCATGGCCGGGACGGTGAAGTCATTGCGCAGCCGGCCGCGGCCGCGGGCGATGTACAGGTCGTGGATCGAGGACGGCAGCGCGCCCATCTTCAGGGCCAGCATGCGGATCAGCCAGCGGGCGACCCCCCGATCGGGGTCCTGGCCCAGCGCGGCCGTACGCACCAGGGATTCGATACGCTGGCGCACGGCCTGCGGATCGCGGACTTCAATGGCGGGGGTGCCGCGCAGGTCGAGCTTGACGGCATCGCCGAGCGGCTGGGCGACGCGCTGGATGACTTCCTGGTGCTTCACCTTGGGACCCTCCGGGCTAGATGGCTGCCGGCCATTATAACTGGTCTGGCAGCGTGCGGCACTGCCCGTCAGTCGACCGTCAGCCCTGCGTTTGCCAGCGGGGTGCATAGTCGCTATAATGATGATGATGGATCGCACCCGCTGCGCAGGGGCCAGACCAAGAGGAGAATTCGATGACGGATCCGCTGGGCAAGATCACCGAGGGGAAGGACCTGGTAGGCAAGATCCGCAATTTCATCGCCGGGTTCGTCGGCTACGTCGATCGTGAGAACCGCCGCGAGGCGGACAAGATGGTCCGCGAGACGGTGGCCATGCGCTACGAAGAGCAGTGGGCCAGGGTGGCCGAGCTCCAGCGTCAGCTGGTCAGCGAGGGCAACCTCGAGCAGGTCGATGACCTGGAGGCGGCCTCGGTCAAGCTGCGCACCTTCGTCGATCGGGTGAAGGGCGCGGCCTACGGCTACGCCGGCTTCTTCGATGCACTGCGCATCAACGAAAGCGAGCTGGACAAGCTCTACGCTTTTGACACGGCGCTGCTGGAGAACGTGGGCAAGCTCTCCGCTGCCCTCGACAACGTGAGCGCCTCGATCGGGACCGACGGCTTGCCGGCCGCCACCCGCAATCTGGTGTCGCTGGCGCAGGAGTCGATCGACACCTACAATCGTCGCGAAGAAGCGATGCTGGCTGCCTAGGCAGCGGATAGGACGAAGGAGAAGAAACCATGGCAAGGGTTTTTGACGTCATCGAGTACCCGAACGAGATGCGCGATGAGATCGTCCACCGCTTCCCCGAAAGCGGCGCAGGCGACTTCCGCATCGGCAGCCAGGTGATCGTGCGCGAAGCCCAGGCGGCAGTCTTCTTCCGCGACGGCAAGGCGCTCGACACGTTCAGGGCCGGGCGGCACACGATCACCACCGCCAACATCCCCATTCTGATCGACCTCATCGGGCGGGCTTTCAACGACCGTTCGCCGTTCACGGCGGAAGTCTACTTCGTCGCCATGCGGGAGTTCGCCGATCAGAAGTGGGGTACCCCTCAGCCGATCATCGTCCGCAATCCGGGGATGGGGCTGGGCGTGGCGCTGCTGCAAGGCTTCGGCACCTACGGCTACCAGATCTCCGACCCACAGCAGTTTGTGACGCAGGTCGTCGGCACGCAGGGCATCTACCGCACCGGCGACATCCAGGGCCGGCTGCGCTCCATGCTCCTGTCCAAGCTCCAGGACCTCCTGGGCGAGACGACCAAGGCCAAGGACGTCACCGACCTGATGGGTTTGACCGAGGAGCTCGGTGCCGGCGTGCGCGCCAAGGCCCAGGATGATTTCAAAGCTCTGGGGATGACCCTCAAGGCGTTCTACATCGAGAACCTCAAGCCCTCGGACAAGTCGGCC
>Ga0105095_10001459_pt1 | contig 12491 bp, 12 predicted proteins | sample PPLLak2March2015_2_FD_79180 | JGI IMG/M metagenome (GOLD analysis project Ga0105095, IMG submission 79180) | Freshwater sediment microbial communities from Prairie Pothole Lake near Jamestown, North Dakota, USA - PPLs Lake P8 Core (3) Depth... | ecosystem: Environmental > Aquatic > Freshwater >... | reverse complement strand
GCGCTGTCCCGCGCCACGGCGGTGAACGTGAGTGTCCCGCCCGTCACCTGAATGGTGTCGGACGTCGTCACCTCCAGCACCACGGGTGGCAGGGGCCCCGTGGCGTCCCCACAGGCCCCCGCCAGGAGGCTCGCCACCAGCCACCGGCTACCGGAGCGCACGGTACACCTCCTCGGCCCGCGCCCGCACTGCCGCCGGCGTGGTTCCCCGCAGCACCACGAACGTCCACGTGCCCCCCCCATCCGCCGGGGCGGCCGAGAGCAGCAGTTGGACATCCCCTGGCGTGCCCCGCAGGTGGATCCCCGCCTCCCGCTGGGCCGCCCACGCCGCCGCACTCACCGCTGGGGCCCAGCGGCCCACCCCGTACTCCTGCACCGAGACCAGGGCGTTGTCTCCGCCATCTGCGCCCAGGAGGAGGAGCCCCACGGCCGTCTCGCTGTCTGCCACCACCACCAGCCCCAGGCCGGCGTCGTAGCTCGCCGCGTCGTCCCCGCCGTGGGTGCCCAGGTCCGGGTCCACGGCCATCGAGAACACCGCCCCACGCGCCCGCGGGTTGGTGGTGGTCAGATCGAAGGCGCGCACGTCCCTGAGCCCCAGCTCCCGCGGCATCCAGCGCACCTCCCAGTCCGTCACCGGGTCCACCAGGCTCCCGCCCTCGTCCAGCAGCCAGCCGCTCCCCCCGAACGGGCTCAGCCGGTCGGGCGCGCCCCACAGGTCGTAGAGCCGCAGTGTGCGGCCCAGATCGGGGCTCCCCCAGCCAAGCCACGGGCCCGCGCCGAACAGGCCCCAGACCGTGGCCTCCCCGCCTTCGGGTGCCCCTGCGGCCACCGGCGCGTTCGGCTCGCATCCCGGAATGCTGCACACGGTGATCGCGAGCCGCCCCCGTTTGAGCACGCCGGTGTACTTGTGCTGCCGCAGGGTGACCGTGTAGTCGCCGTACGGCCACCGTCGGAGCAGCGTGTCCTGGTCGTAGGCCGAGGCGGCGTACCACTGGGGCCCATCGTCGTAGCGCTCGTACCACTTGCCCCAGTGCCGCTGCCCATCGGCGCTGGCGACATAGAGCTTCTTGGCTTTATCCACGACGAACGTCGGGCCCGAGAGCACCACCCGCCTGTCGTACACCGTGAACGTGAGCGTGTCCCGCGACATGGCGTGCGTCGTCGTGTTACTGTCCTTCAGAATCACGATCTGTGTGTCGGTGCTCGCGTGGCCCAGGAAGTCGAACAGCGTGTCGCTGCTCCAGCCCGTGAGCGCTACATCCCCGGCCCCATACCAACGGTACCGTTTGGTGGCGCCGAGCGTGGAGCAGCCGGCGCTGATGTACTGGTCGGCGTGCAGCCAGGTGTCGTGGTCGCCCGTGGGTTCCGCCAGCCGCGCGCACGCGGTGCCCAGCGTGATCCCGACCGAGTCCGACAGGTCGCTGTTGGGGAAGGCCAGCTGCCGTTGCGGCGCCAGCGCCGCGGGCCAGCTCAGGTGCTTCAACGTGTATTTCCAGGTACCCGACCCCGGGCTTTGATGCATGTGAGACGTGAGGGCCGGTCCCACGGTGTACAGGTATTGGCCGTTACGATAGATGTTGGTGCTGTCAATCGACCTGGGCTGGCGAGCGTTACTCCAAACCAAGGTGATGTAACCGTCTTCGTGGCTCACCGAGGTAAGCGTAGGCGGGGTGATCGTGCGCCAGTGCTGGAACTTGAGGTTCACGTCGCCCCACGGGCCCTGCGTGGTATCGGTGAACGGCTGGTCGCGGATCGCGAACGTGTCGCTCGTCGTGGTGAGCAGGACCACGCCAATCGCATCGTACTGATCGCTCAACGGCATGTCGATCACCGCGGTGTCGGTCGAATCCGGTCCCATGCTCACCTTCCGGACTTCCTCCCGCACCCCCGTGCCGTCATTGGCCAGCCGGGCCCGCCGCCACCAGTACTTCCAGGGGCCTCCGAAGGGCTGCCCGGAATGATCGAGTACACGGTGGTGACCGAGCGCGTGCGGTTGTCGAAGTCCAGGTCGCCGCACTGGTCGGTGAACGCGGTGTCAGGGTCCGCGAAGGTAGAGACGAGGGAGTCGAAGTGGGGATCGATCACATAGTTGTAGTCGGCCTCGGTACACGCGGTCCACGCGGCGGCGCCGGCCGGCACGTCGTCGCTGAAGAGGGTCTGGAATACGGGGGGAGCTACTTGGGGGGGGGTGGGCTGCGTCGCGTCGCCGCACGCGAACACCCACGCCACGGGGATCGCGAGGAGGACTGGATGAGGTCGCATCGTCGACTCCGGAGAGGACGCTCCCCAGCATGCCACCGGCCCGCGCACCGCGCAACTACTACCAATAGCAGGGGGGGCGAACACAACCCAAAGCTCGACGTGCTCCCGCCAAAGGGGGATTGAACGTGTCGGGTTTTCGGTCGCCGCGCGCCCCGAACACGCTCTCCCGCGTTTGCAATCCCGAGTAGCCCGCCCTACAATTCGGGACCCGAATTCCTGAGAATGATTCTCAAGAGTACCTGCTTCGGTTCTGTGTTTCTCCTGCAGGCCCTGCTGTCGGCCGTGCCGGCGGCTGCCCGGGCGCAGGATGATCCCACCACGCTCGCGCGCCGGATCGCCGCGGTGAGTGCCCTTGCGGCGGACGAGTACGCACTTGGCACCGCCGCCGGCCGAGTCGTGAGCGAAGCGGAGCTGGAAGAGGCGCGTCTCTTTCTCACGGAAGCCCGGCGGCTGGTGGAGCGCCTTCCCGAGAGCGTGCGCCGCTCCGTGGCTCGCGATCTCGACGCCCTGATCGATGCGGCCGCGGCACTCGCCCTCCCCGAGGTTCTGGCCGATTCCGTGAACGCCTTGCGGTCGCGGCTCGCGGCCAGCCTGGGCATTGCGCTCGACCCGTTGCCGGCGGCGCCGGCCTCCCTCGCGCGCGGCGCCGAGGTGTACGCCCGAACCTGCTCGTCGTGCCACGGGCCGCGTGGTGACGGGCGGGGGCCGGCCGCCCTCGGGCTCGATCCGCCGCCCGCCGATTTCACGGATCGGGCCGCCCTCCGGACGAGCAGCCCGCTCGATTTCTTCCGCAAGGTCACGGTGGGCATCGCCGGCACCGCCATGCCGGCATACGAGCACACGCTCTCGCTCGAAGACCGCTGGGCCGTGGCGCTCTACGCCTCGGGCCTGCGGTACGATGACGACGCCCGGGCTCCGGGGCGGCGCTGGGTGACCGCGCGCTGCCCGGACTGCCTGGTGGACCTGAGTGACGGCATTGCCACGCTCGCGGCTACCGACGACTCGCTGGAGGCGATGATCGCGGGCCGCACGGGCGACGCCGTTCCGGGGGAGGCCATGGCGTTCGCGCGGACCGCGGGGGCCGCCGACGTGCTCGGCGCCGACCCGGCGCTCGCGGCGCGGCGCGCGGTGTCGCGGGCCGAAGCGCTCGTCGCGGAAGCGGTGAGCCTCGCCCTGGCCGGCGACGCGGAGGCCGCGCGGGGACGCTCGCTCGACGCCTACCTCGCGTTCGAAGCCATCGAAACCAGGGTGGGGGCGCGCAGCAGCCGGGCGGTGGGCGCGGTCGAGCGGGCCTTCGGCAATCTCCGCAGCGCGCTCGCCGGCGGCGACTCGGCCCGCATCGCGGTCGCCCAGGCCAACGTGCGGCGGACGCTCGGGGCCGCGGCCGACGCCGTGACGGAAGTGGGCGTGCCCACGGTGCTGTTCGGCCAGTCGTTCGTGATCATCGTGCGGGAAGGGCTCGAGGCGATCCTCATCATCGGCGCGCTCATCGCCTTCCTCGTGCGGGCCGGTGCCGGCGCGCGCCTGCGCGACATTGGCTATGGCGCGGCGCTGGCCGTGGTGGCGAGCGGCGTCACCGCGGCGCTGTTCGCGACGGTCGTGCGGGTGAGCGTGGCGCAGCAGGAAGCCCTCGAGGGGCTCACGATGCTGCTCGCCTCGGTCGTGCTCTTTGGGGTGGCGTCGTGGATGGTGTCCAAGGTGGAGGCCGAGCGGTGGCAGGCGTTCGTGCGCGCGCGGATGCAGGAGGCGCTGGGCAGCGGGAAGGCCCTGGCGCTGGCCGGCGTCGCGTTCCTGGCCGTCTACCGCGAGGGCGTGGAGACGATCCTGTTCTACGCGGCCCTGTTCGGGACCGCCGACACCGCACCCGGGGCGGCGGCCGTCTGGGCGGGTCTCGTGGTCGGCGCGCTGGTGCTCGCGGCCGTCTACGTCGCGATGCGGCGCTGGGGCGTGCGGATTCCGTTCCGCCCGTTCTTTGCGGTGACGGGGGCACTGCTCACGATCATGGCGGTGAGCTTTGCCGGCCAGGGCGTGGCGGAGCTTCAGGCGGCGGGCTGGGTGCCCGCGACGCCCATCCGCCTGCCGACGCTGCCCGCGCTGGGCATGTTCCCGACGGTGCAGACGGCACTGGCACAGGCGGCCATGGCCCTGGCCTTCGTGGTGGCGCTGGTGTGGATCTTCCTCAGGGTGCGGCCCGAGCCCAGCGCGCGCTGATCCGCGGGCGAGCGGTGCCGTCCAGAAGGCGTCAGCCCGCGGCGCGCGGCGCGAGTCCGCCCTCGGGGCGCGGCACGAAGCCGTCCGGGCGCTTGAGCCACTGCATCAGGCAAACCCCGAGCACGAAGAGGGCGATGCTGGTGACCTGCGCCAGGGTGAAGATCCCGAGCAGACGGTCGTCCTTGGCGCGGACGAACTCGACCAGGAACCGCTCGATCCCCACCAGGACGAGGTAGACCCCGAACAGCCAGCCCGCGGCGTGGCCGTGCCGGCGCAGCCGCCACAGCAGCCAGAACATGGCAAGGAGCGCCGCCACCTCGTAGAGCTGTGTCGGGTGCACGGCCAGCACTTCGCCCGGCGAAAGGCCGTCGGGCACCTCCACCCCCCACCGCGTCAGGGCCGCCACCGTCGTGGGCGGCTGCCCCTCGGGAAAGCGCATGCCCCAGGGGAGCGTCGTCGGGACGCCGTAGTCGTCCTGGACGAGAAAACACCCCACCCGGCCCAGCGCATGGCCGAGGGCGAGCGCCGGGGCGGTGAGCTCGAACGTGAACCGGATCGGCACCTTTTTCCACCAACTCGTCCCCACGACCGCGGCGAAGCCGCCCACGAACCCGCCGTACCAGACGAGCCCGCCCCGCGAGAAGAGCGGCCCGCCGTTGAGCGCGATGTACCAGAGTCGGGCGCCGAGGATCCCGCCCACCACGCCCGCCACGACGACGTCGGCGGAGAACTCCGGATTGAGCCCGCGCCGCCTGAGCTCGAGCTGCATGGCCCAGCCCGCCACCAGGAACGCCACCATCATCATGATGCCGAAGCCCGTGATCTCGAGCCCGAAGACGGTGAATGTGAGCGGGTAGACGGTCATCGGCCGAATCCCATCATGCGGTGCGGGTACGCGGGGTCGGGGGTGTACGGGGGGGCAGCAGACCGGGGAGCGGCAGCGACGGATCGGCGTCGAGCGCGCTCCCGTGCCGTTCGCCGCGGCCCAGCCGGAACCAGCCGGCCCGCGCGATCATCGCGGCGTTGTCGAGATTGAAGCGCTGCCGGGCGACGGCCACCCGTGCCAGGCCGCGCAGCCGCTCGGCCATGCGGCGCGCCAGGGCCGTGCTGCAGGCCACTCCGCCACCCAGCACGGCGATCGGGTGGCCCGTCTCCTCCGCCGCCCGGGCGGTCTTCTCGACGAGCACGTCGATCACCGCGTCCTGGAAGCTGCGCGCCAGGTCCGCCCGATCCGCATCGAGACTGGCCGAAGCCCGCACCGCATGGAGCACGGCGGTCTTGAGTCCGCTGAACGAGAAGTCGAAGCCGTCGTGCAGCATGGGGCGCGGGAAGCCGAACCGGTCGGTGCCGTCCCGGGCGAGCCGCTCGATGGCCGGTCCGCCAGGGTAGCCGAGCCCGAGAAGGGTGCCGACCTTGTCGAACGCCTCGCCCGCGGCGTCGTCGCGGGTTTCGCCAAGCAGGCGGTACCGGCCCCACGCCTCGACGTCCAGCAGCAGCGTGTGTCCCCCGGACACGAGCAGCGCCACGAACGGCGGCTCGAGGTCCGGGTCCTCGAGGGTGGGCGCGAACAGATGGCCTTCCAGGTGGTGCACGCCGATCAGGGCTTTCCCGAGGGAGGCAGCGAGCGTCTTGGCGTAGCTCACGCCCACGAGGAGCGCGCCCACGAGGCCGGGACCCTGCGTGACGGCAATCGCGTCCACAGCGGACAGCGGCAGGCCCGCCTCGGCCAGCGCGCGCCGCACGACGGGGTCGAGCGTGCGGAGATGCGCGCGGCTCGCGAGCTCCGGCACCACGCCGCCAAAGACCTGATGGACGTCTTGAGAGAAGATGACGAGGCTCGCGAGCTCGGCGCGCCGGCCGTCTCCGACCAGCACGGCCGCCGACGTCTCATCGCACGAAGTCTCGATCCCGAGCAGGACCTCAGCCACTGGTGCGCCGCGTGACCACCGCCGTGTCGGGCGTCGCCACGCCCGTCAGGCCTTCGGGCGGCACGACCTCGAGGCGGACCCGCGCCGGGACGTCCGTCGTTTCGGGGGACGCGATCACCAGGATCGAGTCACGCGTGAGTCGCGCGAGGCGCTGGCTGGAGCCGCGCACCGTTACCAGCACGGCCGGCGGATCGGCCACCAGCTGGGCCGCCCGGTCCGAGCGGATGGTGACTGGCACGCCCATCAGCACGCGCTCGGACATGAACACGACCTCGGCCGATACCGCGACCTCGGACGGCGCGACGCGAACCGGGCCAAGGCTCGCGGTGTCGAGCGGAACCAGACGGCGCACCGGGCCGTTCACGTCGCGCAGCTCGAGGCTCACCGTCGAGACGCTGGCGATGGCGCGGACCGCGGAGTCCGGGCCGGACACGGTGACCGAGCCCGGCTCGACGGCGATGCCCTGCAGAAGGGCGTACCCCGAGTCCGGCACGATCACGACCCGCGATTCCACCTCGACCGTCCGGCGCACGATGGCGTCGAGGGTGAGGCGGATCGTTCTGGGCTGCACGTCCTCGGCCCGGACGTTGATGCGGCCCGGCGTCAGCAGGTCCTGCGTCGACAGCGTCAGCTGGAACTCGCTCCCGCTCAGCGTGTCGGGCAGCACCTTCCGGATCGTGGGCGGCGAGGAGTACAACTTGATCAGCTCGCGCGTGCTGCCGACGTAGACGGCCTGGACCACCGGCATCGGTCCGGCAAAGGCCCGGCCGGGCGGCGGCTGCACGACCAGGGTCACGGGGACGAGCTGCCTCGTGGGCTCCTCGGCGGCGACGGCCGCCCAGAGCACGCCCGACAGCACGAGGGCCGTGAGTTTCGTCGGCCAGTTGACGACCACGGCCGACCGCAGCCGGTCGCCCCACGACTTACTCTGCCGCAAGCAGCCTCCGGAACAGCGCCTTCTGCGCCGGGTGATCCCACTCGGTGGCGCCGATCACCTTCTTGACGATCACGCCCTCGCGGTCCACGACGAAGCTCTCGGGCATGCCCGTCGTTTGATACACCTGCTGGATCCGCCCGCTGCGATCCTGCAGCACGGTGAAGGAGAGGCCCCGCTCGTCGGCCCACTGGCGCACGGCATCCGGCGTGAGCTGGTCGATGCTGATGGCCACCACCTCGAGGCCCTGCGGTCCCATTTCCTGGTAGAGCCGCTCCATCGAGGGCATCTCCTGCTCACAGGGCGGACACCAGGTGGCCCAGAGGTTCAGCAGGACCACGCGGCCGCGGTAATCGCGCACGGAGACCGAGTCGTCGGACGTGACGCTGGCGACGGTATAGTCCGGCGCGCGGGCGCCCGGCTCGATGCGGGTGATCTCCGGGGTCAGGAGCAGCGCGGCCCCGATGCCGAAGCCGATGACCCCCAGCACGACACCGACCGCGATCCACTGTCCTCGACTGGCCATAGTGCGGCTCTTCTCACGCAGTGGCGGCGCACCGCTGGCGGAGCGCGCGCAGGCTTGCGGCCGGGTCCGCCGTGCCGAACACGGCGGACCCGGCGACGAACGTGTCCGCCCCGGCGTGGAACGCCGTGGCGATGGTCTCGGGAGTGATCCCCCCGTCCACCTCGATCCAGATGTCGCGTCCCGACTGGGCCACCAGCTGCCGCGCGCGCCGGATCTTCGCGGTGGATGCCGGAATGTAACGTTGCCCGCCGAAGCCCGGGTTGACCGTCATCAGCAGCAGCAGGTCGAGGTCGTCCAGCGCGTCCTCGACCCAGTCGAGCGGGCTGGCCGGGTTGAGCGCGAGCCCGGCGCGCATGCCCAGCTCGTGCGCCCGGGTCAGGTGCCGCTGGACGTGGCGCGTGGCGTCGGGGTGGAACGTGAAGATCGCCGCACCCGCCGCCGCGAACGGTTCGAGGTAACGCTCGGGTTCTTCGACCATCAGGTGCACGTCCAGCGGCAGCTGGGTCGCCTTGCGCGCCGCGGCGATCAGGCCGGCTCCGAACGTCAGGTTCGGCACGTACCGGCCGTCCATGACGTCCACGTGGATGAGGTCGGCGCCGCCGGCCTCCGCGCGGGCGATCTCCTCGGCCAGCCGGCCGAGGTCGGCGGCCAGGAGACTTGGGGCAAGGCGCACGACGGGCATTCAGGGGCTCCGGGCGAGGCGGACGTTGACCACGGTACCCGGCGCGGACAGCGTTCCGGCACCGGGCTGCTGGTGGAAGATCTCCCCGGGGGCGACCGCGGCGGTCGTCTGCGAAAACACCGTGCCGAGCGCAAGTCCCGCCGTTTCGAGCGCCAGGCGGGCCTCGTCCACCGTGAGCCCGGTGAGCGAGGGCACGCGGATCGTTGCCGCGCCCACGCTCACGACCACCACGACGCTGGCGCCGGGCGCCAGGGTCGAACCGGCCGGGGGACGGGTGTTGACGACCACATTGCGCGGGGTTGGCGCCTGCGTCGATTCGGTGCCGCCGATCCGCAGGCCCGCGGCCTCGATCAGCATCCGCGCCTCGCGCACGTCGTACCCCGCCACGTCGGGGACGGGCACGCGCTGCGGGCCGGTGCTGATGGTGAGACTCACCGCCGTGGCCTCACGGGCGTTTACCTCGGCCGGCGGATCCTGCCAGATCACGCCGCCGGCGGGGATGGTGGGGTGGGGCGCCCGCTGCACGGCCCCGAGCGTGAAGCCGGCTTCCGCGAGCGTCGTCTGCGCGCGCTCCTGCTCCAGTCCGAGCACGCGCGGGATGGCGCCGTGTCCGGCGAAGAACGGGGCGGGGAACAGCAGCACGGCCGCGACCAGGTAGCCCACGAGGAAGGTGCCGGCGAACAGCCCGGCTCCGGTGACCACCAGCGGATGCTGACCGACCCAGGCCTTCCATCCCCCCGATGGGCCCGATCCCGGGGGCCGGCGCGGCGGGCGTCCCGCGTCCACCGGGCGTCCCGTGGGCACTTCGGGAGTGCCGTCCAGCGTGCTGACCGGTGCCCCCGCGTTCTCGGGATCATCGCCAACGCGGGAGCGCAGCGTGGCGAAGAACTCCCGCAGGCGTCCCCCGGTGGCGAAGCGGCGCCGGAACTTCATGCGGCGCGCTCCAACCTCGACGCGAACGCCCCGTCGGTACCGCGGTCGGGCGGGAACAGGAACAGATCGTCCACCGAGCGCCGGTAGTCGGCGTGTCGCGTGAGGAAGGCGTTCACCTGATCGCCGTTCTCCTCTTGCTCCAGCGAACAGGTCAGGTAGGCAAGCACGCCGCCCGGCCGCACCACGGCGGCCACGGCGTCGAGCAGCGTGGCCTGCAGCTGCGCGAGCCGTTCGATCCGCCTTGGCGACAGATGCCAGCGGGCGTCGGGGTGCTTGGCGATGGTCCCGGTGGCGCTGCACGGGACGTCGAGCAGCACCGCGCCGAGGCTGTCCGGGCGGAGCGGAGCGGCCAGCGCGTCCGCGCACACGATCCACACGCCGGGCGCCGCCCGGTGCACGGTATCCACGAGGCGCGGCAGCCGGGCGCGCCGGGGGTCGGACGCCAGCACAGGTCCCCGCGTGCGGAGCCGCGCCGCCTTCCCGCCGGGTGCCGCGCACGCGTCCCAGATCAGCGTGCCCTCGGGAAGGGTGATGTGCTCCAGGGCCAGCGCCTGCGCGGGGTCCTGCACGACGAACGCGCCTTCGTCATATCCCGGGAGGTCGTGCACGCGCACCCCGCGCACCGCGACGCCCGGGAGCCCCTCGACCTCGGTGAACGCGACGGCCGCGGCCTGAAACGCGTCGCGCATCCGCTCGATGGGCCAGCGGGCCGGCTGCAGGTGGACGGCGCTGCGCGCGGCGTTGTGCGCGAGCAGGGCCTCCGTCCGCTCCATCCCGAAGCGCGCGACCCACCGGCCCACCAGCCAGGCCGGATGGGAGTACTTCCGGGCAAGCGTCCGCGCGTCGGTCGCCTCTGGCGCCGGCGGCGCCACGGACGGTCCCTGCGAGGCGTCCTGCGCGAGCCGGCGGAGCACCGCGTTCGCGAATCCGGCCGAGCGGGCTCCGTGCGCCCGCTTGGCGACCTCGACGGTGGCCGCCACGGCCGCGTGGACGGGTACGCGCGTCAGGTGGTGGATCTGGTAGGCGCCGATGCGAAGCACGTCGCGCATGTCCTCCGAGACCCGGCGCCAGTCGCCGGTGACCCGGGGAACCAGCAGGGCGTCCAGGGCGTCGCGGCCGCGGAGCACGCCCGCGGCGATCTCGTGGACGAGCCGCCGGTCGGGGTCCGACAGGGCGGCCGTGGCCCCGGCCAGCGCGGCGTCGAACGTCTCGTGCGCGCGCACCCCGCGCAGGACGAGCAGGGTGGCCTGACGCGCTGCGAATCCCCGGTCGGCCGTTCCGGACAGGGGAGCCGCGGCGGTGGGTGGCGCCGGATCGTGCGGCGGTTCGTCTGCCATCACGAGGGCTCCTAGCTCAGCATGCCCGTGACGGGGCTCGAGGGGACGGCCACCTCCCGGCGCGGCATGCGCCCGGCCAGGTACGCCAGTCGGCCCGCTTCGACGGCGTGCCGCATCGCCTGCGCCATCGCGACCGCGTCGGCCGCCTCCGCGATGGCGGTGTTCATGAGGATGCCGTCCACGCCCTGTTCCATGGTGAGGCACGCGTCGGAGGCGGTGCCGACACCGGCGTCCACGATGATGGGCACGGACAGCCGGTGCTTGATGGTGCGGATTGCGTAGGGGTTGAGCAGGCCGAGCCCGCTTCCGATGGGCGAGGCGAGCGGCATCACGGCGGCGCAGCCGGCGTCCTGCAGGCGCAACGCCGTGACGAGATCCTCGTTGGTGTAGGCGAGCACGGTGAAGCCCTCCTGCACGAGGGTCTTCGTGGCCACGAGCAGCTCGGCCACGTCGGGCAGGAGGGTCTGCTGGTCGCCGATCACTTCGAGCTTGATGAACTCGTTGAACCCCGCCTCCCGCGCGAGGCGCGCGTAGCGGATGGCGTCGGCGGCCGTGTAGCACCCAGCGGTGTTGGCCAGCAGGAAATAGCGCGCCGGGTCAATGTGAAAGAGGATGCCCTGTTCCTTGGTGCGGTCGAGGTCCACGCGCCGCACCGCCACGGTGACCATCTCGGCGCCCGACGCCGCGTGGGCGGCCGCCATCGTTGCGTGGTCGCGGTACTTCCCCGTTCCGACGATCAGCCGGGACCGGAAGGCCCGGCCGGCGATCGTCAGCGGTATGTCGCGCCCCGACGCCTGGGTCACGTCACCCACCTCCCACGAAATGCACGAGCTCGACGCTGTCCCCCGCCCGCACCGGCGTCTGGTCCAGGGCAGCCCGCCGTACGATCCCCCGATTGAGCTCCACCACCACCGTGCGGGGGTCCAGCGCGAAGTGGTCGAGCAGCTGGAGCAGGGACAACCCGTCCGGCAGCTCGCGCGGCTCTCCGTTCACGGTGACGCTGATGGTGGCGGGAATCATCGAGGGAAACATACTCGCAGGGCGCGGGCCGCCGCAGCCGGATCGTCCGCGTCCCAGAGTGCGCGGATGGCCGCGGCGCCGGCCGCGCCCCCGGCCGCTGCCAGCGGCGCCGTGGCCGGCGTGACCCCGCCGATGGCGATCACCCGCGTGGGCTGCGCCTGACGTATGGCGCCCGGGCCAAGGGGCGGGCGCCCGGGATGCGACGCCGTCGCCCAGATGTTGCCCAGGAACACGTAGTCGACGTCGGCGGCGCCCGCCGCGCGCGCCTCGTCCGCGGTGTGGGTCGAGCGGCCAAGCAGCGGCTCGGGGCCGAGGAGGGCCCGGGCGGCCGACGACGGAACCCCCGCCGCCGGCAGGTGCACGCCGTCCGCGCCGGCGATCCGCGCCACGTCGAGTCGATCGTGAATGACGAACCGCGTCCCGGACGGCGTCGTGAGGCGCCGGAGCCGGTCTGCGAGGTCGAGCAGGCGCCCCCCGTCCAGGGTTCCGCGCAGATGGATGGCGAATGCCGGTCCCAGGGCGAGCGCGCGGGCGCGGGCAAGGAAGTCGGGGAGGGCGAGCACGCGGTTGTCGGTCACCGCGTGGATCACCGGCAGTCGGCTCAGCGGAACCGGTCCCGGGGGTGGGCACCCCGGCCACGGACCCAGTCGGCCGCCGCG
>Ga0105095_10001456_pt1 | contig 12494 bp, 12 predicted proteins | sample PPLLak2March2015_2_FD_79180 | JGI IMG/M metagenome (GOLD analysis project Ga0105095, IMG submission 79180) | Freshwater sediment microbial communities from Prairie Pothole Lake near Jamestown, North Dakota, USA - PPLs Lake P8 Core (3) Depth... | ecosystem: Environmental > Aquatic > Freshwater >... | reverse complement strand
TTCAAGATTAAAAATTTGCGTTAACTTAACATGGATACACATGCTCTATCAAATCTCAACACCTGATTTAGCTCTCCTGAAACCACTCTGTGAGCCGCTCAGCTACCATCTGGTGCTGGTATCCATCCTGGCTGGCAATTCACCCGGCATAGTGTTCACTGACCACCCCACCAGCCCACAAGCTGCCTGGATTAACTTCAAACACCATTGCTTCCTGGTCGGCGCACCTGACCTACCTGCCTTCAACCATGCTTTACAATCCTATTTCAGACAATGTTTCATCCCTAAAGCCCGCACTCAAGGCCAGGATGCATTTCTATTCGATAGTTTTCCAGCTGCCTGGAATTCAATTCTGGATCAACTCATCCCAGGGAATCTTCCCCGCCGCTTTATGCGCCAGTACTTCGCCTGCCAGTCTCTCCAGCAAGACTGGCGCGCCTTAATCCCAAAAGGCTTTTCTCTGAAACAGGTCGATGCTGCTCTACTGGCGCAAACTCATCTTGCTAACCTGGATGCAGTGCGTGATGAAATGTGCTCAGAACGCAATTCCGTGGAGGACTTTCTGGCGCGTAGTTTTGGGTTCTGCATTCAACATGGCGATGAATTAGTCGCCTGGGCATTTTCGGAATACAATACCGCCGGTCGCTGCGAGGTAGGGATAGCCACGGTGAAGGAGTATCGGCGGATGGGTTTAGGCACGGTTGTGGCATTGGCGCTGGTCGAGCATGCCATCGCAAATGGCTATCACACCATTGGCTGGCATTGTTGGGCAAACAATATGCCTTCGGCTGCCCTGGCGCGCCGGGCGGGCTTTGAACACCGCCTGGATTACGCTGTGGATTTGTTTTTACTACCAGAACAGTAACAAATCGACCAAATTAATCCACAAAACTTTACTCCCGAAAGGCTTAGGATGAACTCAACCATCGGACTGCTCCTCAAACGAAAATCAGTGCGTGCCTATACCGACCAACCTATTACACACGCCGAGAAAGACACCATCCTGCAGGCAGCCTTGCGTGCTCCGACTGCCGGGAATATGGCGCTGTACTCCATCATTGAAGTGGCTGATCAGGACTTAAAAGACCGACTGGCAGAAACCTGTGACCACCAGCTTTTCATTGCCAAGGCGCCTCTGGTGCTATTGTTTCTGGCTGATTACCAACGCTGGTATGATTATTATCTGGCTGCAGGGGTGGAAAAAATCTGTCAGGAACGCGGAATAGCTCTGCGCAAACCGCAAGAAGGCGACTTACTCCTGGCTTGTTGCGATACGCTGATTGCCGCCCACACCGCCGTGATTGCTGCAGAAGCCTTAGGGATTGGTTCTTGCTACATCGGAGATATCCTGGAGCGCTTCGAAATTCACCGAGATTTGTTCAAGCTGCCCCAATATGTATTGCCGGTGACCCTGATCTGTTTTGGCTACCCTACCCCTGGTCAGGCTTCCCGAAAACAGCCGCCGCGTTTTGCCCCTGACGCGATCATCCACCACAACCAGTATCATCGCCTTAGCAGCTCCGAACTAGAAACCATGATGGCTTTGCGGAACACGCAGTTCCAGGCCTCGGGAGAGCGCCCCGATGGGATAGAAAATGTGGGGCAGTATAATTATGTGCGCAAGTTCTCGGCCGAATTTTCGTTGGAAATGACCCGCTCAGTTCGGGCGATGCTGCAAAGCTGGTGCAGTTAAACCGGCTCAAAGCGTGCTGTGAAATGACGCAGCAGCTCTGGAGCATAAACAATCCGGTAGCCACGGATGCTGGTTCGCTGGCGTTGGATCTCCAGAATGATATCGGCTACATAATCCAAATGGCTCTGAGTGTACACACGCCGGGGTAAAGCCAGGCGCACCAATTCCAATTTAGGATGCACCATTTTCCCGGTCTTAGGATCAGGATAGGCAAACATCACCGAGCCAATTTCAACCGCCCGGATGCCGCCGCGCAGGTATAGCTCGGCGGAAAGCGCCTGCCCGGGATACTCCGCTTGCGGGATATGAGACAGCAAGCTACCTGCATCGACATACACCGCATGCCCACCTGCGGGCTGGATTACACTCACACCGCCATCCAGCAGGCACTGCGCCAGGTAAGCCGTCTGACCCAGGCGGTAAGCCAGGTAAGACTCTTCCAGGCCTTCACGCAACCCAACAGCCATAGCATCCAGGTCACGCCCAGCCAACCCACCGTAGGTGGGAAAACCCTCGCGCAAGATCAGCTCATTTTTCGCATTCTGGAACAATGTCTCATCATTCATCGCCAGGAAACCGCCAATATTAACAATGGCATCTTTTTTAGCGCTCATGGTCGCGCCATCCGCCAGGGAGAACATCTCGCGGGCAATTTCCAGGGGAGATTTATCAGCATAACCAGGTTCACGCTGCTTAATAAAATAGGCATTCTCAGAAAACCGGCAAGCATCAATAAAAAATGGGATGCCATACTGATGATAGAGCGCAGCCACGGCGCGTAAGTTTTCCATTGAAACTGGCTGCCCCCCTCCGGCATTATTGGTCACTGTGATCATACCCAACGGGATATGCTCCACACCGGTGTTCTCGATAAAATTGTGCAGCTTGTCGAGATCCATATTGCCTTTAAATGGGTGACGATTGGCCGGCTCGAAGGCTTCATCGATCACCAGGTTGGTGGGTCGTCCACCCCGGGCGCGGATATTGGCATCCGTGGTATCAAAATGCATATTGGAGGGAATTGCATCGCCTGCCTTCACCAACAATGCTGCCAGGATATTCTCCGCCGCCCGTCCCTGGTGGGTGGGGACAAAATAGCGAAAGCCAGTGATGTCTTGCATAGTTTCAGACAGCCGGTAGAAGGAACGCGCCCCGGCGTAGGATTCATCCCCTTCCATGATTGCCGCCCATTGGTGCTGGCTCATCGCCCCCGTCCCCGAGTCGGTCAACAGATCAATGAACACATCTTCGGCAGCCAGGCTGAATATGTTATATCCGGCTGCCTGCAACGCCACCTGGCGTGCTTCCCGGTCAATTAAGCGGATCGGTTCAACGACCTTAATACGGAACGGTTCAGGGGGGTAAACTGGCATGAAGGTCCTCCGGAGGATAGGTAAGTTTGCACGCAGTGGAATTTGCTTAATCAGTGTAGCACGCTTTAGGCAGATGACAAGGACCGGAAATCAGGTAACGAGTATGACTCCTTTCCTCTATTCATTTATAATTAGGGTATGAACGCCCGCCGAATTCGCCGCCTGCTGGGTGTGTTGATCCTATTGCTTTCTGTAGCCATGCTGCTGTGGGGTTTATGGCCGGTTGGCTACGAAAGTCTTTCCATCCCGGTTCCACCGGAGAGTCTGCAATTACCAACTCCGACAACTTTACTCCTAGGATGGTTGGTCGTTTGATTGCGTCTAATTTATTACCTATGCGCACCCCGTCTCGAATGCTTCTGATCCTATTGTTAGTTACCGCATTGTTATTATCCGGATGCGGTGGTGCGCTGCCTCCTGACACACAAGGTAGCCAAAGGACACCTACTGCAGGCAGCCTGTTACCGCCGGAGGCTCCCGCCCCAACAGCCATGCCTGCCATCCAGGAACCACGCCTGCTCAGCCTGGAGTGGCCGGCGCGCCTGCGTGTGGGCGACTCTGACACCATCCGCCTGACTTTGGAGGTGGATGAAAGCGGTTCAATCACCCCGACTGCTTTGATCGAAGGGCACGAAACACGCGGCGAAAGGGTTCTCATCCCCAATCTTTATGATACTCACACTGTAATGGTCGAAGCGCGCCTGGATATCGCTGGCTTGACCTACACCCCGACCAGCGAAGTGATCGAATCGTTGCTGCCAGGGCAAAGCGTCAAATTCTTTTGGAGTATAAAACCGCAGGAAGTCGGTAGATACCGAGGCACAATCTGGCTGCATCTGCACTATTTGCCCAAAGAACCGGATGGTCAGGAAGCACGCCTGGCGCTCTCTGCGCAACTGGTCGAAATTAAGGCAGTCAATTTTCTTGGTCTGGGTGGAGGCGCCGCCAGGGTTAGCGGTTGGCTTGGAGCCGCCTTGGGATCGATCCTCAGCCTGGATAAACTCTTTGAACTGGCTGTTGGCCTATTTAAACGCCAGCGCCGAAAAACCCCTCCCCAAACAGGATGAATACCTGATGTTGGAAATTATCCCCTTTGTGCTCGGACCCGTACAAACCAACGCTTACCTCATCGCCGATTCGGATACAGGTGCGGCGGTTGTGATCGATCCTGCCTGGGATGGCGACGTCATCGTCAAGGAAGCCGAGCGACGTGGCTGGCGCATTGGCAGTATCTGGCTGACTCATGCCCATTTTGATCACCTGGCCGGTGCAGCCCAGGTCGCCGACCTCAGCAGCCCTCCTCCACCGGTTGCCCTGCATCCAGATGATTATCCGTTATGGCGCGCCCAGGGCGGAGCGCCGCTGTTTGGCATGCGCATCGATCCCGGCCCAGAGCCAACCATCGACTTGAAACACGGTCAAATCCTGCACCTGGGTGCATATGACTTCGAAGTACGCCATACCCCAGGACACACACCTGGTCATGTCATTTTTTACTGCGCCACAGTCGGGGTCGTTTTTTGCGGGGATGTGATCTTTGGAGGCAGTATAGGGCGCACAGATCTGCCCGGGGGGAGCTACGAGAGCTTAATGCACAGTATAGACAGCTTCATCCTAACCTTGCCGGATGCTACGCGCTTGCTTTCAGGTCATGGCCCCGAAACTACTGTGGGAGAAGAACGTCTGGAAAATCCTTTCCTCACCTAAACACATCTCATTCCAACGATTGAACTATTATTTCCTCCGGAATATCCTGATCTGGGCATCAGCCTCACAGTGCGCTGTCTGAGGAGTAGACTCCAGTTCGTCGAATTGCCCGGCGTTGACAAAATCTTTTAACCAACCATCATAATAGTGGCGAGCGATCAGGATAAAATCCGCTTCATTTGCCCATTGCTGCGCCAGGTCCTCGTTCCAGAATCCAAATTTCTCTAATCGCTCAGAATCGCCCCCTTGATAGATGGTATAGTCTCCATTGATTTGGGCTGGAAATATCCGCACGTCTGAAATATACAACAATGGGACAGCTGAGAGACGACCCCTCCAGTATACACGCGAGCCAGTCGGGATCACATTGGCCAGATGCTCTCCGATAATCTCCTGTGAGCGGATTACATTTCCTCCACAATAATAAGTCTGGTACCCACCACTGAATAGAGTCGTCGGTGTAAAAATAGCCCCAACACTCAAAAAGATCAATACAGCCCAATATCCGAAAGAATATTTGCGCTGTCCAGCAAGGTAAGGAGAGAGAATGCTGATAATCCCGGCAGCGACCAGTAATATCAGACCTGCGCCAAACCCAAAGGTAGCCGGCAGATAACGGATCAGTTGTTGCTGGTTGATGTGGAATATATTTATTACAATCTCACCCAATGCTGATGTTTGACGCCACTGGGCCGGCGCTCCCAGGAAGAACCTGGAAATGCGTAGGTTTGCCAATGTATTCCCGATATCTTCGAATGCGCTAAAACCGATGCCGGTTGAGATGATAAGCAAGATCAACCCAATCCCAAGCTGTCGGAACCAGCCCATCTCCTTAAGCCAAATTGAAAATGAAAGGCTGACTACCAACAAGGAAGCCGAGTTAAAAAAGGCGATATATCCTGCCAGGCAGTAGACGCAATACTCATTGCCCATCGTAGCCCAAAGGTGGGCCAACCATAGAGCAGCAAACAGACCCGATAGGTACACTGCACCCCGAAACTCACTGGCATGTTTCCAGGCGTTCCGATTCGGCCAGAGCAGCCAGGCTCCCAGGGCGCCTATCAAAGGAATAAACTGAAAACGAAAACTATGGAAAAAACTTGCCACGCGCCTAGCCAGGGAAAGATCGGGACCCCAAAATCGGACCCCGGCTTCTTCAGTCAGTCGCCATGTGTTCAAGAAGGGTGTTATCGACTCGGGCAACCAGTATGCCCACAACCGCAGAATATTCGGCCAGTAGATCGCATGACCAATCCCTACGACCAATCCACCGCTCAAAGCAGCGGCGCCTGCAGCTTTGACTCCATGCTGCCACAAAACATAAATTACCAACAGCGGTAGTATAGGCGCCATATTTATCCGGGTCATGAACATTGCTGCCGCAAGTGCAGCTCCCAGGCTGATTTGCCAGAGAGTGCGTTTCTCCCCAAGCACAAAATACAAAGACCAGACAAACATGCACGCAATCAAGCCCTGGGATACCCCAACGCTATACATCTTCACGAGCGCCGGATTCCAGGCTAAAGCCCACACTGCTCCAGCGGCCCACCATCGCCCCCTTTCCCGGCGCGTTACAAGCCACAATCCCAACAGAATCAAGATACTTATGAATACGGCAAAATAACGCGCCGTTCTCAAACCTGGCCCAAAGATCACTTGGATTACACCCGGGATCAGAAAAGCCAACGGCATGTGGTTGCTCCACACGCCGTTATCTTGAAAAATTGTATATTGGCCAGTGGCAAATAGATAGCCTTTAAGCAGATATGCGCCTTCGTCCAGGATGGTATCCTGTGTGAATGAATATCTCCATGTCTGGACGATGTACAGGATTGCCCCCAGGAGGGTAAACATCTCTACCAACCAGGGTTGCAAGATTAGTCGCCCCCGGATTTTTTCCATTCTATCCAGCTCTGCTCTCTATCCCATACACAAAAGCTGCTCCTTTGAGAAAGCAAATCGTCTATTTTCTCAATCTTGTTTACCCTGAGGAGCATTCAGTCCTGGCAACCTGGATTACAGGTAGTTCGAAAAAATCCTATTTAGCCCAATCCACGGCGCGATTCTCGCGGATCACCGTTACCTTGATTTGACCAGGATACTGCATAGTCTCTTCAATCTTGTGGGCAACATCACGCGCCAGGCGGATGCATGCCAGATCATCGATATCTTCTGGGCGGACAAAGATGCGCACCTCACGTCCAGCCTGCAGCGCATAGCTCTGCGTGACACCCTTGTGCGAATCAGCAATCTCTTCCAAGGCTTTCACACGCTTGATGTATTGTTCCAGGCTCTCGCGACGAGCGCCAGGGCGGGCGCCAGAGATCGCATCCGCAGCTTCCACGATAGCCGCCTCAAGGGTTTCTTGCTCGACCTCATGATGATGGGAAGCAATCGTATTGATCACCTTGGCTGGCACGCCATAACGCTTGGCAAATTCTGCTCCCAGGCTGGCATGCGTACCTTCCATGTTGTGATCCATCGCCTTACCCAGATCATGCAGCAATCCACCCAGCCTGGCAACTTCCACATCCGCGCCCAGCTCGGCTGCCAAAACCGTCGACAGCTTGGCAGTTTCTACAGCATGGAAAAGCTGGTTTTGGCCATAGGATGTGCGATATTTCAGCCTGCCCAACATTTTAATAATTTCAGGATGTAAGGCAGAGACACCAGCTTCGTACACTGCCTCTTCACCTGCTTCCTGCATATCGCGTTCGACTTCCTTCTGCTCATTCTTGAGCGTTTTTTCAATATGCGCCGGGTGAATCCGCCCATCCAGAATAAGCTTGCCAAGCGCCCGACGAGCGACCTCGCGCCGCACCGAGTCGAAGCAAGAGATGGTGACTGCTTCGGGGGTATCGTCCACAATCACATCCACCCCGGCAGCCTGTTCAAAAGCATGAATATTGCGTCCATTACGACCGATGATACGCCCCTTCATGTCATCTGAAGGCAGCGCAACCACCGAAGTAGTTACTTCAGCCACATGCTCCGAAGCCACACGTTGAATTGCAGCAGTAATGAGCTTGCGAGCCCGATTTTCCCCTTCTTCCTTAGCCTCGGTTTCAATCTGGCGGATGATGCGCGCCATATCAGAGCGGGCTTCTTTCTCCACTTCTGCCAGCAACAGCTCACGCGCTCCGTCCACAGTCAACTGTGAAATACGCTGCAGCTCGGCCATTTCCTCAGCATGCAAATCCTCAATCTCATTTGCCCTTTTATCCAGAGCGCTCTGGCGCTTATTGAGGGTTTGCTCGCGTTTTTCGAGGCGATCGATCCGCATATCCAGTTCATCACGCCGTTTCTGAAGCCGGTCTTCCTCTCGGCTAAATTCAGTCCGCCGGCGGCTGATTTCAGCATCCGCTTTCTGTCGAATTTCTAAGGCTTGATCACGTGCTTGTAGCTCGAGCTGGCGGGCCTTCTCATTCGCTTCTTCAAGAATACGAGCAGCTTCATCAGCTTGTAATTTCAGGGCTTTTTTATACTCATTCTCCCGCAAGGCCCTCCCAATGGCTATGCCGATCAGGATGCCTACAGGAAGCAGCAAGAGCAATATCCAAATCCAATTACCACCATTCATGTTAAAACCCCTTCTCGGAAAATTCTTTCTATCATTCGATTAACACTCATTCTATATCGTCATGGTCGGGGGTCCGTCCATCGTGTAGTTCAGACCACACCCGTTGTGCGGCTTCAACACTAACGGAGTAGTTGAAGCCACGCCGAGCAAGATATGCGCACGTTTTCTGGCGAAAATCTTGCCATTCTAAATCCTGGTAACGGCGAGACTGCTTGCGTGCAGCTTCAATAGCCAAGGGGCCATCATCGACCTCTTCCAACGCTTCGCTGATAATCTGGGAGTCAATTCCCCGCTGGCGCAATTCGTATGCCAGCGCCTGACGACTGCGGGGGCGCAAATCGGTGCGATTCTCGACCCAGCTTTGTGCGAAGCGTGCGTCATCTACCAGGCCAGCCCTCTGTAAGCGTTCCAGAGTTTGCTCCACCATATCATCTGACGCTTGCTGTTTTACCAGATAGCGCCGGAGTTCCTGGCTGCTGCGTGGCCGGTATTGGATAAAGTTCAAAGTCTTAAGGTACACAACCTCTCGTTCGTCTTCGGCGCGCAAGCGGGCTATTTTCTCATCCGAGATTTCTTGCCCTACGTCTAGCCAGGCTGCCACAATGCGACTTAAGCCAAACGCATAATCTCCATCTAAAAATATACTTACACGCTGGCGATTTCGCTTCTGTATCTGAATGGCAGTGACCTTATGATTCATGGTTCTCTTTGCCAATAGGCGCGCAAGCGTTTTTAAAAACAAAAAAGCAGACGCGGGCCAACCTGTACAGACCACGGCTGCTAAAATAGACACTCTCGTTCTTCAGCGAAAACCTGATTCGAGCGTCGCCAAGCAATCAGAAACATAGAGTTCTTTTTGCCTTAACGATCGATTCAGTTCAGTTCCGATCGCCTGATAAATTGATTGGTGATGGCGATTATGTCAATCGGTCTCCAATATGCGACTCTTTCGACCGGTGCCTTCATACATAGCGGGCACACTACACCATAAACAATCTGTCCGCTGAGATCTCTTGTCAGAGAAGTTATTTTTCAAACCGTAGCCGCGCCAATAAACCGTTATAAGCCAAATAAAAGTGCGCAGCAGATCAATTTAATGGTTGCCAGAGATAAATTTCCAGTTCACGCGGTTAGTTTATCCAGCAACCCTAAATTCACTGTTCTTATTAATACCTCGATTATACATGATATCGACATTAATTGTTGGGAAAATTTGCGCATACAGATGTTTTACAATCCTAATTTGCATCGCTTGCCCTACGATCCTGCCTGGATCAGAGATTACCTCAGTACCAACCAGCTCAAAACGAGCTCCAGAGCGCAGCTATAAAGCCAGGCTGGCTGTCGATGCCTGATCCGATTGGTATATATGTCCGGTTCGATGACGTGTCTGGCTTATGAACAACACCGTAGCCTGGCTCCATTGTAGGGTCTGTACCAGATTGTGTAATGCCTGGCGAAGAAAATCATCGCGTTGATGGAGGTAATCTTCCCTGAAATCACCTGCCAGTTCGCCTTCCAATGGCAAGGCGGTCAACGAATCGAGCACCATCCAGTCGACTGCGCCACTGCTCGCCAATCTTTCCAGGGTATAGAATCCTTGCTCCAGATTTTGTGTTTCACTAACCAGAAAACTCTCTGGCTGCACGCCACACAGCATGGCATAATCTACATCCAGGCTGTGATCCGCATCAATCCAGGCACACATCCCCCCTTGTGCCTGTACGTGCCCAGCCAGATAAAGCCCCAGGGTCGTCTTACCACTGCTCACGTGCCCAAATACCTCATAGATTTGCCCTCGAGCCAGTCCACCTCCGAGAGCATAATCCAGATCAGGCAATCCAGAATAGATAGGCTGTGGGGATATATAGGTCGAAATAGCAGGGTGAAGCGCCCGCTGTGTTTGCAGGCGCTCCAAATTATTTATGGGTCGGTGTGCAGCTGACATGGCTATGTTGTACCCATTAGCAAACAGCCAGGCTAAGAGATGGTTTCGAGGAATTTTTGGGCAATAGCCCCAACGTCTTCACTCGTTGAAATCCCCTGCCAGGCATCCCCTGGACGCACCAGGTTAACCACTACGATACTGGCGCCGTTAAAGATAGCGCTGCGAGCTTCTTTGAGATCCACACCGCCTGCAGCCGAGATCAGCACATTATATTTGCTGCGGATGCGATTGACATGCCGGTATTGGATCACTTTACCGCGTGTGTTCTCCTCATCGCGACCACGATGCAGGATGACCACATCAGGTGGCGTTGCTAATGGCCTTAGGACAGCCAGTGGATCCTGTACACCCAGCATATCGATCATCGCCAGCATATCTAAGCGCTGGCACTCGTTAATAAAAAAATCCAGCGATTCGGTTGGAGCGCTGCCCAAGACAGTAATCCCATCTACGCCCAAAGCATGCGCCATGCCCACTTCGCTGACCGCCCCATCGATGGTTTTCATATCTGCTACCAGGGGGCCTTTCCAAAGCGAGCGCATCAGAGCTATGCCTTTCACCCCCTCGCGCTTGATAAAGGGCGTGCCAGCCTCAATAAGGATGTGCGGGCTGCTGGGAATTCTTGGCAACACACTGCGCACTAACGCCTGATCGTAGTTAAAAGCTATCTGCAAGTAACGGACATTACTCTCTAGCATGGTGGTTCCATTTATTTGCCTTTGACGATTTCGCTAACTGCTCCAGATAGGTTCGAAGGAAGGAACAGAACAATTTTTTCCGAAGGATCGGCAGCAATATCGCGAATGGTCTGCAAAGTACGCAAGGTCAACGCGCCAGGTGTAGTCGAAAGGTTTTCAGCCGCCTGGCGCAGATTCTCAGAGGCAGACAACTCACCCTGGGAATTAATAATCATTGCCCGTCGTTCGCGTTCGGCCTCAGCCTGCTTGGCCATGGCGCGCTTCATTTCTGCAGGAAGCTCAACTTCCTGGATCTTGATCGATTCAACGTCCACGCCCCACCCAGTGGTTTCCGCATCCACGATTTCCTTGATGCTCTCGGCAATTTGCTCGCGCTCGGTGAGCACAAAATCCATCTCGCTATTGCCGATCACATCCCGTAACGCAGCCTGGGTGTACTGGCGTACTGCAAACATATGATCTTCAATCTTGATGATCACATCCTCAGGATTGATCACCTTGAAATACACGACCGCATTTACCAGCATTGGGATATTGTCGCGCGTCATCACTTCCTGGCGCGGTATATCGGCGGTTTTTATGCGCATGTCTACTTTGCGCATCGATTGAAATACAGGAATAATAAAGGTCAGGCCAGGCTCGCGTACGCCTACAAATTTACCAAGCTGGAACACCACTCCACGCTCATACTGATAAACCAGTACCAGCCCGCGTAATGCCAGCATGATCAACACCACGACCAGCGCAACCACGGCGCAAGTAGCAAATGCCACAACACCTTCCATGACCAGCCTCCTCAGAGAAAGAAAATCTTTATAGTTTTGATTACTTTCAATGCTATCGCACGTGGTTGAAGGCAAAACAATCCTTGCATATATGTTCTGCATTCAGTATTGGACACATCCGATTCAATGAAAATTATACTGGAACTCTGACAATATATTGCCTGCCTCACATATTTGTTGGGGCAAATGAGCATTGAATGCTTCTTATAATTTCCAGTGATGACCTGCCTTGGATATGATAGAAAGTCGAAACAAAAAAATTATGACCAGTCATAGGGGTATAATTTAATTAACCAATAGTGTTCCCATTGTTACACCTACCAGGTGAACAATTTATATTGATCCCCTGGGAGGGAGGAGAGAATAACTGATGGATAATTCGAGTAGGTCTACTCTTGTAGGTCGGTTTGACAAGTCAACCCTTACCTGGCCGCGCATCGTCCCTTTTTCGGACGACCCAAACAAAATCCGTGCTGGACGGAGACGTAAACCCACCCAGCCTTCCGGCAGCCGTGAGCGCGCCGATGCTCCAGACCGCCAACGTGAAACCCCACGTCCTTCATCCGGTCAAGGCACCAGTTATGGCGGTGGTGGTGGTGGAAGTTCTGGCTCTTCCGGTGGTTTGGGCAGTCTTCTGCCCGGTGGTAGCTCGAAAACTCCTCTCTGGCTTATCATAATTGTTATCGTCGTAATGCTATGCCTTGGCTCCA
>Ga0105095_10001455_pt1 | contig 12497 bp, 7 predicted proteins | sample PPLLak2March2015_2_FD_79180 | JGI IMG/M metagenome (GOLD analysis project Ga0105095, IMG submission 79180) | Freshwater sediment microbial communities from Prairie Pothole Lake near Jamestown, North Dakota, USA - PPLs Lake P8 Core (3) Depth... | ecosystem: Environmental > Aquatic > Freshwater >... | reverse complement strand
GAGTCCTCGGGGCGCCGGGTCATCGAGCTCGACCAGGTGAGTCACGCCTTCGGGGCCGACATGCTGTTTCAAAACCTGTCGCTCAAGATCGTGCGCGGAGACCGGCTGGGCCTCGTCGGAAACAACGGCGTCGGAAAGACGACCCTCCTTCGAATCCTTCTGGGCGAGCTCGAGCCCCGGACGGGCACCGTCCGTTTCGGCGTCAACCTGGAGGTCGCGTACTTCGATCAGCTGCGCAGCGAGTTCGACCCGACGAAGACCGTGGCCGAGATCGTCGCCGATGGAAGCGACCACGTAACCATAGGCGGCAAGGACCGCCACGTCATCGGCTACCTGAAAGGCTTCCTGTTCACCGCGGAGCGGGCGGCGACCAAGGTCGATGCCCTCTCCGGCGGCGAGCGCAACCGCGTCCTTCTCGCCCGTCTTTTCGCCCGCCCGTCGAACTTGCTGGTCCTCGACGAGCCGACCAACGATCTGGACCTGGAGACGCTGGAGGTTCTCGAGGAGCAGCTCCTGGAGTACGAGGGAACGCTCATCGTGGTGAGCCACGATCGCGCGTTTCTCGACAACGTAGTGACCAGCACGCTGGTGTTCGAGGAAGACGGCGCCGTCATCCGGTATCCCGGAGGCTACAGCGATTGGCTCCGAAAGGGCCATGCTCTGGCGGTGAAGGACGGCCCCGGGCGCGCCTCGAACGAGAAGTCCGTGAATGCCCTGCCGCTCGAGCCCAGGATCGTCGAGCGGCCGGCGAAGCTCAGCTACAAGCGGAAGCTCGAGCTCGACGCGCTTCCGGAGAAGATCGAGACCCTGGAGAAGAAGGTCGCCACCCTCGAGGCAGAGGCGGCGGCGCCCGACTTCTACTCACGGCCATTCACGGAGGTCGAGCCGGTCTTGAACGAGATCGCTTCCACCAAGCGTGCGCTCGAACAAGTCCTGGAACGCTGGATGGAGCTCGAGGGCGATTGACAATCGGTCCGAGGCTCAATATCTTTTCAAGAGCTCAACAGCAAGTGCCTGCCCGGCCCGTGAGGCTGCGCTACTCGAGCCGGAGCGTCTTCATCGGATCGATCCGCGCCGCCTGGTGCGCGGGGAGGTAACAAGCGCCGAGACCCACGGCCAGGGTGAGGACCACGACGCCGGAATAGACGAGTGCGTCCGTGGGGCCGATTCCGTAGAGCTGGGCTCGACAGGAATCGGGGAGAGCGAGCTCGCGGCGACGAGGCCGAGAACGAGACCCGCCCCCACCAAAGCCGCGCCTCGTGAAAGCACGAGGCGCAGGACTTCGCCCGGCGTCGCGCCAATAGGAACGAACGCGATTGACTTCGGCGCCGCCGCCCGCATAGCTTTCGACGATGGACATCACCCGGCGGGACTTCCTGAACGGAGCGCGCATCGCGGTAGCCGGCACGCTCCTCGCGCCCGAGCTGAGTGCGGCTCTCGAGGCCCTCGCTCGCCAGCCGCTTTCGCAGCAGGACGCGGGCTACTACCCGCCCGCTCTCACCGGCATGCGGGGGAGCCACGACGGCTCGTTCGAGATCGCGCATCGTCTCCGCGACGAACGCGGGTGGATGGGTCGCGGGGAGTCGACGGGAGAGACGTTCGACCTCGTGGTCGTCGGCGCCGGACTGAGCGGCCTCGCCGCGGCGTACCAGTTCCGGAAAGCGGCGGGCGCGAACGCGCGGATTCTCCTGCTCGACAACCACGACGACTTCGGAGGCCATGCCAAGCGGAACGAGTTCCGGCACCGCGACCGGCTTCTCATCGGCTACGGCGGGACGGAGCAGATCTACCCGGGTCCTTCGGCTTTTGGCAAGGACGCCCGGGCGCTCCTCGCGGAAGTCGGCGTCGACACCGATCGGTTCTACGCCGCGTTCGACCAGAAGCTGTACCACTCGCTCGGCCTCGAGCAGGCGCTCTTCTTCGACAAGGAGACTTTCGGAGCGGACCGGCTGGTGAGAGGCGAGGGGACGCTCCCTTGGGCGGAGTTCTTGACGAAGACGCCCCTCTCGGAGAACGCGCGTCGCGATATCGAGCGGCTTTACGCGGAAGACCGCGACTATCTGCCGGGGCTGAGCGTCGAGGAGAAGCGCGCGCGGCTCGGCAAGATGAGCTACAACGAGTTTCTGTTGAAGGTGGCGAACGTCCACCGGGACGTCCTTCCCTATTTCCAGACGCGGCCCCATCGTCTGGGCGCCATCGGGTCGGACGCGAGGTCGGCGCTGGGCGCGTGGCGAAGCGGTCTTCCCGGCTTCCGAAGCCTCGGGCTGGGAGCGCCCCCGTCCACCGACAGTCACGAGCCTCACGACATCTTCCACTTCCCCGACGGAAATGCTTCGCTCGCGCGGCTCTTCGTGCGATCGCTCATTCCAGCCGCCGTCCCGGGGAAGGACATGGAGGATGTCGTGACCAGTCGGGTCGACTACGCCCGTCTCGATGAAGCGAGCTCGAAGGTCCGCATTCGACTCAACAGCACCGTCGTGGCCGTGACCCACGTGGGCGATCCCGCGAGCGCGGGCGCGGTCGAGGTCGCCTACGTCACCGGGGAGAAAACTCACCGCGTGAAGGCCGCGAACTGCGTGATGGCCTGCTACAACGCGACCGTCCCCTACCTCTGCCCGGAGATGCCGGAAGCGCAGCGGAAGGCGCTCTCCTACGCCGTGCGTGCGCCCCTGGTCTATACCAACGTTCTGGTCTCGAACTGGCGCCCGTGGCAGAAGCTCGGAGTCCATCACATCCTCGCGCTGAACGGCTATCACACCGAGGCGAAGCTGGATTTTCCGGTGAGTCTCGGCGCCTACCGCCACCCGGCGACTCCCGACGAGCCCATCGTCCTGCACCTGGAGAAGACGCCGCTTTCGCCGGGACTTCCCCGCCGCGAGCAGCATCGAGCTGGAAGAATGGAGCTCTTGAGCACTCCGTTTTCCACCTTCGAGCGCGAGATCCGGGATCAGCTCGGGCGAATGCTGGGGGCGGGAGGTTTCGACCCCGCGCGCGACATCGAGGCCATCACCGTCAATCGGTGGCCCCACGGGTACGCGACCGGCCGTGACCCGCTCACCGATCCCGAATGGCCGGAAGGCGAGGACCCCTGGGCGGTCGCGAGAAAGCCTTTCGGACGGATCGCGATCGCGAGCTCCGACTCCGGCCCGGGAGCGCTCACCCAGGTGGCGTTCGACGAAGCGCTCCGCGCGGTTCGCGAGCTGGACGAAACGTAAGGCGCGCGTTCCTTGCGATGGCTTCCGCCGTCAGCAGCACAAGAGCGAGTCCCATTCGCTTCATACCAACCTCGCTCCCCTGGTCGCGTTCTTCACCTCGTCCGCGATGATCGCTATCCCCTTCTCGACGACCGCTTCGTCCTGTGAGTAGTTGAGCCTCAGGCACTCGTCGCGGTGGCGCCAGCTCCCGGTAAGCCCGGGGAAGAAATAATGACCCGGCACGATGAGAACGCCGCGCGCCTTGAGCCGCTGATAGAGCTCGGCCGACGTGATGGGAAGCCCCGGAAACCAGAGCCAGAAGAAGAACGTGCCCTCGGGCTTGTGGATCCTGTACTCGATCCCCGAAAGATGTTCCCGCACCCAGGACAGCGCTTGCCGCGATCTCCGCTCGTAGTACGGGCGGATGACGTGCCGGCTGAGCTCCAGCACCTCGCCCGTTCGCACCAGGTCGAGCGTGAGATAGGCGCCGAAGCTCGAGGGAGCGAGCGAGACGACGGCGTTGAGAGACGCGATCGCTTTCACGATCTCTTCGCTGCCGATGACGATACCCGTCCGCACCCCGGGAAGGCCCAGCTTCGAGAGGCTCATGGTGAGGATCACGTTCTCGTCCCAGAGCGGCTCGGCGTCGGTGAAGAGGATGTTGGGAAACGGCGTCCCGTAGGCGTTGTCGATGATGAGGGGGATCCCGTTCCCGGCCGCGAGCGCGCGCAGCCGCTCCAGCTCTTCCCCGGTGAGCACGTTCGACGTGGGATTCGTCGGCCGCGAGACGCATATGGCGGCGACGTCGTCCATCACCGCTACCCGATTGAAGTCGACGCGGTACTTGAAGAGGTCGGGGTCGATGAGCTCGATCTCCGGTCTCGACGCGGTGAACAGGTCGGGCTCGATTCCGGCGTCGGCGTAGCCGATGTACTCCGGCGTGAGCGGGAAGAGAATTTTCCTTCGCCGTCCGTCGGACCCGGTGCCCGCGAGAAGGTTGAAGAGGTAGAAGAACGAGGTCTGGCTCCCGTTCGTGAGCGCGATGTTCGAAGGCTTCACCTCCCATCGGAATCGACGGTGCAGAAGCTCGGCGAGCGCTTCGAGAAATCTACGATGCCCCTGCGGGGCGTCGTAGCCGGAGACGAGATCGTCGAAGTCGCCCCGTTCGACCAACCGAAGCATGTGCTCGCGGAACTTCGATTCCATTTCCGGAATCCGCGCGGGGTTGCCGCCCCCGAGCATGAGCATCTTCCCGCCGGCCGAGAGCGCCTCTCCCAGGTCGTCCATCAGCCGGAGGATGCCGGACTCCTGGGTGAACTTCGCGCCGAAGTTGGAAAGCTTCACGGGCGTTTCCGGTCGGTTTGACCGCCATCGAAAGGAGGCATGACGTCAGGGCAGGAGCCGCTGGGAACTCCACGTGTCCTCAAATCCAGGAAGGTCGTGGAGGCATAGGTCACGAGACCGACGATCCCGTCCTCCTCGCTCGCATCGACGGAGGCATGCTCGACGAACATCTGATGCTCCTCTCCGGGGGCGAGCGTTCCGCCGGGAATCGTGTACGCTTTCGTCCGATAGGTGAGGTAGGGCGTACCTTCGAACGGCCTCCCGCTATGGACCACTCTCTCGGCGCGGCAGTTTCCGACGACGACGAACACCAGGTCGTCGAGGATGCCGTTGGGATCCGAGCGAGCGCCTTCGAACTCACTCCAGGTGACGGTCACGTCCTTCGCGGGATCGATCGCCTGCGGCGAAGCGGCTCTCCCCTCCTGCAGCAGCGTGATGCGCGGCGCCTCGGGGATTCGCGACCCGCGGATCTCGAGGCGCCGCCCGTCGATCGGCCCGTCGGGTGTATCGAAGCGCACTGCGTACTCGCCCGTTGGGTAGTCGCGGTCGAGCCTCTCTTCGCCGTCGAACCGTCCTCCGTGGAGCTCGAGGACGTAGCCGAGATCCTCGAACGACTGCGTGTGTCCTCCGGGGAAGCTCAACGACGCGTCGCTCACGCGACCGCCTTCGCGGACGAAGATCTCGGCGAAGAAGTGATAGTTCAGCAGTCCGATAACGCCGTTCTCCGACTGGCGATGGTTCGTCGTCTTCCCCAGGACGAGGAAGCTCACGTGGTCCCGGGGTCCGGAAACGACGTACGCCGCCAGAAGAAGCGCCGGCCACATGACCTCCGATAGTATCAGCAGAATCCCTCCGCCTCGAACCGGGTTCATGGGATTCTCGCAGCTATTTCATACGCCTTTGGGTTCATGGCTTGCGTGAATTTCGCGAAAGAATGGACCCTGGATTCATGATGGAAGTGGACGAGGAACGCTCCCCCCCACTGGAGTACCGCGTCCTTCGAGCGCGGTGGAGGGGGGAGATATCCGCCGTCGCCATCTTCGAGGCGCTGTTTCACGAGTATCGGCCCATCGTGGCCTCCTCGGCTCGCGGTGCGCGCGGACAGCGGTTTTACTGAGGTCCGAACCGCAAGGCGAACGAACGGCCGGAGAGCTCCAGCTCGACGACGCCGTCCTGGATGGACACAACGGTGGCGCCTTCCACCTTGTCTCCGCTTCTCACCCGGCGCCCGTTGATGACCGCCTGCCATTCGCCCCCCACCCAGGCGGTCGTTTGGAGCTCCAGTATCGGCAGAGGGACTGGCTCGGATGGCTTCGACCGCAGGAAATGCCATGCCTGCCAATCGTAGGTGAGGCCGGTGCGAATCCGATCGTTCGCCGCGTACGTTCCGAAGAACGAATTTGCCGGCCCCCCGACGAAATCCACCCCAACGCTCCAAGACCAGCCGTCCCGGGGTTTCCATTCGAACTCCGACTGGAGGACGTAGTCGTGCTCGGCGAGATTGAAGAACAGCTTCGCTACGAGCTTCCGAAAGGAATCGAGGCGATACTCGGTGAGGGCGGTCATGGCGTGCCGATAGAAATGACGAATGGGGTTCGCGAACTGACGCCCCGCGGGCTCGGCGGCCTGAGCCGATGCGGAATCGAACAGGTATTGCAGGTTGAGATAGAGATCGTGCGACCCCGCGAATCCCGAGAACGTGCGATCGCCTCCGGCCACCAGCATCCCGAACGGAGCATCGAGGGGCGTTCCCGCGCCGGACGGCTCACCGGAGCGCGTGTAGGTCCCCTCACCCCGAAAGGCAAAGGCGCCCAGCGTCGTCTCCCCATCGATCCCGAAGACCTGGAGACGCTGGTGATGCGGAAAAAGCTCCACCGTGAGACTCTCCCCGCTCGCAACCATCGGCGGCGGGAGCGCGGCGTAGGAGCTCGGGATGCGCTCGTAGCCGTAGAAGTAACTCGCCGACCACGCGACGGAGCCGCGGCGTCCCGCCCAGAGACCCACTTCGGAGCTTTCCAATCCCGAGGGGCGCGAGCTATCGCTCACGACGTACTGCACGGGCTGGCCGTCCTCGGGAGATGCGGGCGGCAGAAACACTCCCGTCCAGCGATTCCGCGGATTGAGGGGAAGAATATTCGCCTGGAAATAGGGGGTCCAGACGCCGGTGAATACCCAGTCCCCCGCGAAGCTATCGATGCGGACCGCGTCGACCGGCTCTTCATCGGCATCGAGGAAATCGGTGAAGTCCTGCCGCCGGAAGTAGTCGGTGGGCCGGATCCCGTCCACACGGCCGGAGCGCACGATCTGGCGTCCGGCGCGGATGTCCCAGGACTCGAAGTTGAGCTCGAGAAAACCTTCGAAGAGGTACAAGCGATTGCGTGAGGAATCGACCCCGTCCATTCTCAGCTCGAAACCGGTCTCGACGCGGGCGTTCTCGTGGAACTTGAGCTCGAGGTCCGGCGCGAACAGAACCTCGGCGCGCCCTCCGTAGGTCCCGGGGTCACCCTCGTCGAAGAACGAGAACCCCTGAAACGCGCTCCGCGTGTAAAGCTGAATCTCGGGCGTTCCCGGATCTTGAGACGCCGGAACGGCGGCGAGCGCGGCAGCGAACGCGTAGGCGAGGCCGGGTGTCATCGCGCGCTCTCATCCTCCTCGCTCGAGAAAACGCACGGTGAAGAACCGGTCCTCGAGCCCCTGGTCGATCTTCCGGTCTTCGAACCTCAGCGTCGTTCGGTGCCCCCGCGCCACGTTGCGCATCTCCCACTCTGCCCACCGGTAGTAGCTTCCGTGGGTCTCGAGCCCGGAGTGCCGGAGCTCTTTCGCGAGCGCGCCCCGTTTGTCGTAGAAATCGGCTTTCATCACGACTCTTCGCACCGGGTCCACCCAGTAAACCGTCCTCGAGTAACCGCTCTCCTTCTTGAGCTTCTCGTCGCGCGGAACGGCCTCGACCACCTTGCAGTCCACGTCGCTGACGCGCTCGTCCTCGAGATAGCGATAGTCGTATCGATCGACGTTCGGGGCAGACATGTCCTCGTAGGCGAAGTCGGTGCCCATCCAGGTGTCGCTGCGATTCGCCGCGGCGACCCTCCGTGAAGTGTGATACGCGGGGAGGTAGAGCCACTGCTCCGCTTCCCGATCGCCTTTATCGAGCACCAGGATGCCGCTCTTGGCGAGGTCGGCGGGACTGTTGAACCGGATGAGTCGCATGACGTTTCCGTCGGGGTCTCTCTTCGCTTGAAGCGTCGCCATTCGCTGCCGCACTTGATTCCGGGAATCGGAGAGTTCCATCCGGATCGAGACGGTCTCGTCGCTGGCGGTAGCGGATGCGATGACGTCCCGCATGAGCTCTCGGGCCTTGAGCTCGCCCCCGGCCGCGACTCCGCACGTCACCGCGGCCATGAGGACGACCAGAAGGCCCGCCGGCCGGCCCCTGGGGCAAAGGCCCCCGATCCGCCGGGCACAGGCCGCTGTCACCGCGCCGTGCTTCTCGGAGTCGCGGCCTTCACTCGCTTCCGCCAATCGCGAACCGAACGGCCGTGCAGGAGTGAATGATACCGATTCGGGGGACGAGGTCCGCGCGCCAAGGGCGCCCAGCGCGGTGCCCGAGAGCGCCCTTCTTCGATCTCCTGCTCCCCCTTCGGGGACCTGCCCCCCGCACCCGGCGGCCTCCATCGGAACGATCCGAACGCTCACAGTCGCAATCTCCACATCCCCCGCTTCTTGGAGCGCGCTCAGGAATCGCCTCAGGCATCGAGTGTCAGGCCAAGTGAATGGTTCCGGCTGCCGGCGCGCTCCGACTCCTTATCATTATCATTATCATTATCAATCAATATCCGTCGTCACCAAGGACGGGAAAACTCCAAAGGGTCCCCCGTCCGGGCCGCGAGAAAGAAGCGCCGACCAATGACCTCCGATAGTATCAGCAGAATCCCTCAGCCTCGAACCGGGTTCATGGGACTTTCCCCACGACCCGGGAGACGCGACCCAGAGTTTGCCAGGGGTTACAGCTATTCACTCGTGGCACGAAGCGTGAATCCTCGATCCGTTTCTTCGAGGACCGAGAAGCGCCGTGAGTCGAGCCGTCCGAACCGCAAGCTCCGCCCCGACGATGGCGAACGTCGGCTCGCTCGCCCGCATCGCACTTCCCGAGGTCCTCAAGACCATCGCCCTTCGCGAGCTCTCCGGCTGCCTCGAGGTGACCTCGGGACCCAAGGTGCGGACCATCTACTTCGACCGCGGCTTCATCGTGTTCGCCGCGAGCAACTCCAAGAGCGACCGCCTCGGACAGTGTCTCCTCGACGCGGGAAAGATCACGGAGCGCGAGCTCGATCTCGCCGCGAGCCTGATGAACGGCAAGCTTCGCATCGGTCAGGCGATCGTCGAGGCCGGTTTTCTATCCCAGGACGAGCTCGGCCGCGAGCTCGCGAACCAGGCCCGCCGGATCGCGATGTCGCTCTTCGCCGTGGAAGGGGGCATGTACCGGTTCCAGCAGCAGGAGTGTCCGATACCTCTCGAGCTCCGGTTGAGCCTTTCGCTATACCGCATCCAGCTCGAGGGCATCCGGCTGATGAAGAGCGAAAAGCTCATCAGCGGGTCGCTTCCGTCCTCCGGGAGCCAGCTCCGCATCTCGAAATGTCCCCCGTTCAGCTTCGAGGAAGTGTGCTTCGTGCCGGACGAGCTCCTGGTCATGGAGGCGGCGCAGAAGGGGCGTTCGCTCGAAGAGATCGTGGATCGGGTGGGAAAGAGCCGCGAGACCGTGCATCGAGCGGTGTACGGTCTCCTCGTCGCGGGAATCGTCGAGCGCGTGGAGGCGGGACGCGCGTCGACACCTCTCAAGGTCCAGGAAGAGGTCGGGACGTTTCTCCTCTCGAAGCTGGACAAGAGCGCCGACGACCCCAGGGCGGCGAACGTCCGCCAGGAAGTGCTCCTTCAGTTCGAGAACTCCGAGAGAGCGTCGGCGGAGGAGCTTCTCGCGGTAGACGCCGCCGCGGAGCCGGAGGCCATCGAAAAAGCCTACGAGGCGCAACGGTCGGCGTGGACGGAGAAGCAGAAGGCCGTCGAGAACGAGATGACGCTCGTTCTCAAGGTGGAGGAGATCCAGAAGCGTTTCGCCAAGGCGAAGGCGCAGCTCCTGGAGTCGAACGCGGCGCGATCGGAGCCCGAACCCGAAAAACCCGCGCCCGCCCGCCGCAGCAAGGCATCGGGAGACGAGATCAAGCGGCTCCTCCGCGAGATCAAGCTCCGCAGAATCGTCGAGGACCACGAAGGGACGATCTCGCTTCTTTATGAAGTCGTAGCCCTCGAGCCCGAGAACGTGAAGTACGAGGTGATGCTGGCCCAGGCTCTCGCCGCCCATCCGGTGATGAAGAGCAAGGCCGAACGGCATTTCCGGCGCGCGCTCACCATCGATCCGCAGAACGCGGAAGCCCACTATCTCTTCGGCCGTTACTACCAGTCCTTCGACATGAGGTCGCGCGCCCTCGCCGAGTTCAAGGCGGCTCTCGCCATCGACCCGAGGCTCTCCCCGGCGCGCAGCGCCCTCGTCGAGCTCAAGGGGCAGGACGAGGGAATCCAGGACAAGCTGAAGCGCCTCTTCGTTTGAGCTGATAGCATCTCGGGGTGACCCGGCGAAAAGCTCTCCCGGCCCTGGTTCTCCTGGGGCTGCTGGTCGCCGCTCCCGTCTCCTTCTGGACTCAGCGCGTCTTGACTGGAAGTCTGGCCGACCTCGACGGCGAGATCGCACTCGAAGGACTGGCCGCCCCGGTCGTGGTCGAGCGGGACGCCGCCGGAGTCCCCACGTTTCGCGGGGAGCGTCGCGTCGACGTCGCCCGAGCACTCGGATTCGTCCACGCGCAGGAGCGCTTCTTCCAGATGGACCTCATGCGCCGCCGCGCGGCGGGAGAGCTCGCCGAGATTCTCGGATCCTCCTTGCTCGAGGTCGACCGGTACCACCGCGTCCACCGGATGAGGGAGCGCGCCCGCCGCGTCGTCGAGGAAGCGACTCCGTTCGAGATCGAGCTTCTTTCCGCCTACGTCGACGGCGTCAATGCCGGGCTCGAGGCGCTCGACTCTCCCCCGTTCGAGTACCTGGTGACGAGGTCGAGCCCATCGCCCTGGCGGGCCGAGGACTCCGTGCTCGTGGTGTTCTCGATGTTCTTCGAGCTCAACGACGACCGGGGCACTCTCGAGTCCGCGCGCGGCCTCCTCCGCGACGTCCTCCCTCCGGAGCTCGCCGAATTTCTGAGCCCCGCGGGAACGGAGTGGGACGCGCCTCTCTTCGGCGATGCCGTTCCCGGAGCGCCGATTCCGGGCCCCGGCGTCGTCGAGCTCGAAACGCCCACCGCGGCCGGCTTGGCGCTCGAGCTCGAGGCCGATATCGGAAGCAACAACTGGGCGGTCGCGGGATCGAAGACCCGGCACGGCGGCGCCCTTCTCGCGAACGACATGCACCTCGGTCACAGCATGCCGAACATCTGGTATCGCGTTCTCATGGTCGTCGGTTCGGATCCCGCACGGCGTCTCGTAGGCGTGACCCTCCCGGGAACCCCTTCTCTCGTCGTCGGCTCGAACGGCGACATCGCCTGGGGTTTCACCAATACCGGCGGCGACTGGGTCGACCTCGTCGAGATCGAGAGCGACCCGAGCGATCCGAATCGATACCGCACTCCTTCGGGCATGGTCCCCTTCGATCGACGCAACGAAACGATCGCCGTGCGAGGCGACGCCGCGGTCGAGCTCGAGGTGCGGGAGACCCTGTGGGGCCCGGTCATCGACCAGGACCATCGCGGGCGCGCCCGCGCTCTTCGTTGGATCGCGCACGAGCCCGCGGGCGTCAACCTCAGGCTCGCTCTCCTCGAGGACGCAAGGACGGTTGCCGACGCCCTCGCCATCGCCCCCACGGTCGGCATCCCGCCGCAGAACCTGGTCGTCGCCGACCGCCGTGGCTCGATCGGCTGGACGGTGGCGGGCAGGATCCCGCGGCGCGTCGGATTCGACGGAAGCGTTCCCGAGTCGTGGGCGGGCGGCGAGAGAGCGTGGGACGGCTTTCTCGGCCCGGAAGAGTACCCGGCGCTCGTGAATCCGCCCTCGGGAGTGATCTGGACCGCCAACGCCCGCGTCGTCGAAGGCGAGATGCTGAAGAAGATGGGCGACGGCGGATACGCGCACGGAGCGAGAGCGAAGCAGATCCGCGACTCCCTCCTCGCTCTCGAAAGCCCTTCGGAAACGGACATGCTCTCGATCCAGCTCGACGACCGGGCGCTCTTCCTCGAGAGATGGCGTGCGCTCTTTCTCGAGGTCGCGCGCTCGAGCGACGAGCTCGAGGACGTCGAGAAGGTCCTCGACGAGGGCTGGACGGGACGGGCTTCGATCGACTCCGCCGGTTATCGAGCGGTGAGAGACCTGAGACGGGCGGTGTTCGAGCAAGTCATCGGAGCTCTCACCGCGGAGGCGAGCCGCGCCGACGCGCGCTTCCACCCCGGACAGCTCCGCCAGTGGGAAGGTCCCCTCTGGAAGCTCGTCTCCGAGAGGCCCGCCCATCTCGTCGCGCCGCCGCACGAGAGCTGGGAGGAGTGGCTCCGCGCGATCGTGACCGAGACCACGGCGTCATGGCCCCGGCCCCTCGAGGAGCGAACCTGGGGCGAAGCCAACACCTCTCGGATCGCGCATCCCTTGAGCCCGGCTCTCCCGTCGTTTCTGTCGCGATTCCTGGACGCGCCCTCGCGGCCTCTTCCGGGACATACCGACATGCCGCGAGTTCAGGGTCCGTCGGACGGCGCCTCGGAGCGTCTCGCGGTGTCTCCAGGGCGGGAAGCCGAAGGACTCTTTCACATGCCGGGCGGACAGAGCGGTCATCCGCTCTCGGACTACTACATGTCGGGGCACGCGGACTGGGAGGAAGGACGGTCGACGCCGCTCCTTCCGGGAAAGCCGTTGGTCACGCTGACGCTCATCCCCCGG
>Ga0105095_10001453_pt1 | contig 12507 bp, 13 predicted proteins | sample PPLLak2March2015_2_FD_79180 | JGI IMG/M metagenome (GOLD analysis project Ga0105095, IMG submission 79180) | Freshwater sediment microbial communities from Prairie Pothole Lake near Jamestown, North Dakota, USA - PPLs Lake P8 Core (3) Depth... | ecosystem: Environmental > Aquatic > Freshwater >... | reverse complement strand
CCGACCGCAGGCGGTCGCGGAACGCGATCCGCTCGGTCCACAGCCGGCTTCGATAGGGAACGAGGTGGAGGTGATGCGTACGAAAGGAGAAGCCGGGTTTGCAGAGCCAGTGCATTACGTCGACCCGGTACGGCGCGTACTCGTACCCGGCCTCTGGAAGAGCCGCCAAAGCGTCCCGCGATTCCTCGAGGCTCCCGACCGCGGCCATCACGTCGATCACCGGCTTCGCGGAGAGCGCGGGGACCGCGGTGCTGCCGACATGCTCGATCGGGCCCACGAGCCAGGGGCGAAGCAGACGGCTCAGTAGCTGTCGCTCGAGCTCGAAGAGAGCTGGCCAAGCCGGGTCATAGGGCACGATGTGTACGGCGGCTTCCTCAGGGGCGCTCATGTCGCTCTTCGAAGGACCTCCTCGTAGAGCCCCACCAGCTCTCTCGCCCGCCGTGACCAGGAAAAGCCCGTCTCCACGAGTACGCGGCCCTTCGCGCCCCAGGAAACGAGGCGATCTTCCCGGCTGAGCGCCTCGACGATGGCGTTCGCCAGGGCGCCGACGTCCCCGGGAGGCACCAGAAGGCCGTTCTCCCCATCGAAGATCTTGTCGGGAATCCCGCCGACACGGGTGGCGACGACGGCTTTTCGGTGGGCCATCGCCTCGAGGGTGACCATGGAGCTTCCCTCGTAGAGCGTCGGATGGAGGAAGAGGTCGCACCGCTCGTAGAGCCCGTGGAGCTCGTCGTCGGTGACCCTTCCCGTGAGGCGAGCGTGAGCGGATAGCCCTTCCCGATCGATCTCCGCTTCGAGCCGCCCTCGTTCCGGACCCTCGCCCACCAGGATCCAGAAGAACTCCTTCGGAACCCGCGATAGAGCGCGCACCAGAAACGAGAACCCCTTGTTCGCCTCGAGTCTTCCGACCGAGAGAAGCACCCGGGTCTTCGACGGGAGCCCGAGGTCCCGGGGTGGGACCTTCCGATCGACTTCCGACAGATCGAGGGCATTGGGAACGAGCGCGATCCTGGACTCGCCGACTCCCAGGTTCGAGAGAACGTCCTTCTTCATCGAGGCATCGGGGGCGAGGACCCGCGCCGCGCGGCGGGCCGCGAATCTCGTTGCGGAGCGGAGCGGGAGGTAGGCCGCGCGCTTCGCCGCGGGTGCATGGAACTCCTCCATGCCGTGGGGATGGAGGATGAGGGGCGGAGACTTCTCTCCCGCCAGGAGCGCGTACCCGAAGCCGGCGCCCCCGTCGGCCTGAACGATGTCCGGGCGCTCGGCCGAGAGCAATCGTCGTCCCGCGCGAACGCTCCAGGCGATGTAGTTCGTGTCGCGATCGAGGATCGCGAACCCACCGCGCCGGGGCCAGGGAATCATCCGGTACGGCACGTAGACCGTGCGGTCCCGTCGAGCGTCCGCGGCGTCAACGGGAGGGGTCGTGTACAGAGTCACGTCGCATCCCTCGAGGCGGAGAAATTTCTCGAGAGCCGCGACGTGGCGCTCGAGGCCGCCGTAGCCGTGGAGGGGGAAGACCGCTCGCGAGAGAAGCGCGATTTTCATCTGTCGGCGACGCTTCGGTAGAGGGTTTCCAGCCGGGGCAGCACGACGTCTTCGGAGAAGACCGCGACGGCGCGACGGCGTGCTCCTTCGCGAAGCCGCCAGGCGAGCTCCGGGTCGTCGAGAACCCGTCGAAGAGCCCGGGCGAGCTCCTCGACACTTCGCCCCAGGAGCCCGCTCTCACCGTCGACGACGATCTCTTCCGTCCCGCCGGTCGGCTCCGCCACGATGACGGCGCCGAGCGCCGCGGCATCGAGAAGAACTCGCGAGAGCGGCTCCTGCCACCGCGAAGGAAAGAGAAGGCAGTCCGCGTGCTTGATGAGGGCGAGCACGCGTCGCTCGTCCACCCAGCCCAGGTACCGGACGTTGCCCCCTTTCGCGCGCAGCTCCGCATCGAGGCTTCCCGACCCCGCGACCAGAAGAGGAATCTCGGCGCGGGCGGCGGCGAGAATCGGGTGAAGGCGGTCCGGCGCTTTACCCGGCTCGAGCTTTCCCACGAAGAGCAGGTAACGCTCGGGGATATCGGCCGGCCGCAGGGGATCGTCCCGAAAGGGCTCGACGAAGTTGGGAATCACCGCCACCCGCTCGAGCGGAAGCGTACCCGCGACGTGGGCGCTCACCGCCGTGACCGCGCTCGCGCCTTCGAGGATTCTCCTGCGGCTCTGGAGCTCCCGGCCGACGAACGGTGGAAGAACCGCGGAGATGGGCCAGAGCGAGGGCCGATGCCTTCCGATGCAGGCGATCCGGCGGGTATAGCTGCACCCCGGACAGGGCTCGGCTCCGGACAGCATCGTCGACCAGATGCAGACCGGCCAGTAGTCGCGCACCGTGACCACGGTGGGAAGACGGGAAAGCGCGCGCCTCGTTGCTCCGGCGGAAAGCCAGTGCTGCGCGTGCGCCAGGTCCCAGGTTTCCTCGCCCGCGGCCAGAACGATACCGCCCGCGAATGCGCGCTCCCGCTCGCGTGCATTCCCCAGCCTCGTCGCGGGAATCACGACTTCCTCGACTTCGGTCCCCTCCCATTCCCTCCGTCCGGAAGCCTCGCGCCTCGCGACCACCACCCGAACCCGATGGCCCCGCCGGGTCAACGCTCTGGCCAGAGTTGCCGTCGAGCGACCGCTGCCGCCACCCCCCGGGGGAAACGAGTCCGTGGTCAAGAGGACGTTCATCGCTTCGGAACCAGGTCCAGGAGAATCCGCTCGAGCTCTCCGCAATGCCGCTGCCAGCTGAAGTGGGCGACGACGCGTTCGCGGCCGGCCTGTCCCATGGACCGCGCCCGGACCGGATCCGCGAGGAGTCTCACGATCGCCGCGGCGAGCGCCTCTTCGTCCCCCTCGGCGACGAGCAGTCCTTCCTGCTCCGGGCGGACGACCTCGGCGAGAGGAGGAACGTCGAGGGCGACGACCGGAAGCGCCGTCGCCATGTACTCGAAGATCTTGAGAGGCGACCAGTAGAAGCCGAGCTTCATCTGGCCGAGCCGCGATGGCTCGTAGGGCGCGACGCCGACGCTCGCCGCCCGAAGATGAGACGGCATCTCGTCGTAGGCCACCGGGCCGGTAAAGAGGACCGCGTTCTCGAGCCCGAGCTTCCGCGCGAGGAGCCGGGTCTCCTCCCACGTGGGTCCGGACCCGACGAACAGGAAGAACGCCGCGGGATCCCGGGAGAGCACTCTCGACGCGGCGCGCACCAGCAGATCGGCCCCGTGCCACGGACGGAAGCTTCCGGAGAAGACGACGACCTTGGCTCCTTCCGGAATAGCGAGGCGCTTCCCATCGACGTCGGGGCGAAAGCGATCGACGTTCGCTCCCCAATGAACCCGGTGCACCTTCTCCCCGGGGACGTCCTCGGGAACGATGGAAGGAAGCGGCGTCACCAGCGCGCTCGCTTTCGTCAGCAACTCTTCCCGAATGCGCGCGAGCGGCCGGAACAGGACGGCGCGATCGAGAGCGTTCTTGAGCGACCCTGGATGCTCCCTGATGGGCGAGTTCACTTCGAGAAGCGAGGGGATCCGCCGCGCGTGGGCCGCCCGTACCCCTTCGCCGCCGAAGTTGTAGTAACGCTCCATCACCGCCTCGATGCCGAGCTCGTCGATGAGCTTCTCCACGCGGCGCCTCGCGGTCCACCGGAAGAACCGGTGATCGAAGGGAAGCCGGCTCGGATGGAGCTCGAAGGGCATGACGGCACCATTCGTCCGGCGCTCTCCGGCGAGCGCGAGCACGTGGACTTCGTGGCCCCGCGCGGCGAGCCCGCGGGCAACCTCCTCCACGTGGACCGAGCCTCCCGTCTGCCCCGGGACCCTCTGATCGGAAGCGACGTAGAGGAGCTTCACCGGTTCAGATGGCGCGCAGGAGGAGGAAGAACGGCCCCGTCCGCACGCGGCCGAAGACGAGCACGTCGAGTTTCATGAGCTCGGTAGCGAGGCCGAGCGGGAGGTGCGCCCAGCCGCCGACGTCGGGCTTCACCGACCCGTGCGTGTGCGCGTGCGTGTGGCCCGGCGCCGGGGACTCGGCCTCCCGCTTCCCCTTCGAATAGAAGTTGTGCTCCACGACCGGCAGGAGCAGGTCCTCGAGGATCGCCTTGAAGAACACGTTGTAGTACCGGATGCTCTCGATCTCGAAGCCGGTTCGCGCCAGGATGGTGTCGAGCTGCGCGTAGCTTCGAAGCGCATTCCGGTGATCGGACTTCCGCTCCCGCTCGGGGGCGTTGTCGACCAGACCTTTCCGATCGAGATAGCGAACGAGACGGTTGACTCCCCGCTGGAAGACGGCGAGCTTCGAGCTCATCATCACGTGGGAGTAGACGAAGAACTGGCCTCCCGGGCGCAGGACTCGCCTCGCCTCGGACAGCATCCGTACCACCCCCTCCTCGGTAAGATGCTCGAGGACGTCGAGGGAATAGGCCTTGTCGAAGGAGGCGTCGGCGAAAGGCAGGAGGCGCACGTCGCCGCGGGCGAGGTCGACGGTCCGGAGCGGCTCGGGCGCGAAGTGAGATCCAGCGTCGATGCCCACGAGCTCCCCGCAGCTCGGTCTCTTGAAGAACCCGAAGCGCCCGTTCCCGCAGCCGATGTCCAGGACGCGGTCGCTCGCGCCGGGCTTCAACATCTTCGTCATCACGTCCATTTTGACCCGGGCCGAGAGGAAGAGCGGACGGAGCTTCCCCGCGCGGTGATGGAACTCCTCCTCGGCGTACTCCGTGAGGTCGGAGAACGTGCCCGCGGGCGGCCGCAGGTCGAGGTACCCCCGCTCCTCGAGCGCGGGATACTGGCGCCGGCATTGCGGACAGCGGAGACCCTGGTCGTCGCTCGCGAGTCCCGCGAGTCCCGCGAGTCCCGAAGAAGCGCCGTTTCCGTTCGCGAGACAGGCGGGACAGCGGGCGATGGCCCGGAGGTACTCGGAGATCACCGGATCCCCTCGAGGTCCTCGCGCGCCCAGAGGTAGCTCCCCACGACCGAGAAGACCCTCGGCGGCACCTCGTGGACGTGATTGTGGACGATCTCGCTCCAGACGAGCCGCTGGCGGTCCATCATACCGAGCCCGAACTGAATCATGAGGGACACGTTCCACAGAATGAAGAACGAAGCGAGCGCCGCGACTCCGAATTTCCTTATTCGCGGCTCGAGCGCGGCGAAAAAGACCGCCCCCCAGATCGCGAAGATCGGGGTCGCTCCGACGAAGCGCCGGGACCCGAACGCTCCCGCCTGCGTCCAGGAATCTACCGCTCCGGAAATATAGACCTGCGCCAGAAAGGCCGCGAGCAGCACGAGGCCCGCCACCCGCTCCTTCTTCACCATCCACAAACCAGCGGCAAAGACGAGAAGGAGAATCGGGCTCCAGAAGAAGAGACCGTGCTCGATCGAGAACAGAACCTCGAAGAAGTGCGGCGAGTACTCGAACATCTTGTTCTGGACCTGGGGAGCGGGCCAGGGCCTGCCGTAGAGCACGTGATAGACGGCGAGCTGCGGGAGGAAGACGACGAACGCCGCGGCCCCGAAGGCGATCAGCCGCTTCAGCCGATCGGTCGTGCCGTACGCGGCGACCAGCGCCGCGGCGGCGTAAAACAGATCCTGCTCGCGGACGATAGCCATGAGCCCGGCGGATGCCCCCCAGACCGCCCAGCGAGAAATCCCGCCGGCGATCGCCCAGGGCCAGAGCGTGAAGAAGAGGGCGACGGCGAAGAGCGAAACGGCGTGGCTCATCCCCGGCGCCACGTACATGTAGTAAGCGACGGGCGTTGCCCACCACAGGCCGACGACGGCGGCGAAGGACGCGAACGGTCCAGCAAAGCGGCGCGCGAGACGGTAGCAGAGAAGGAGCCCGATCGAAGCGTACAGAACGGACCCGACGGAGACCGCCGTTCGATAGGGCTGCGACATCCCGTCTTCCGAGCCGACGACGAGATGGGTCGCGATATAGAAAGGAGACCAGAGGAGCGCGGTTCCGATGGGGCCGAAGTTGAGCTTCAGGCCCGTCGCCGTCGAGAGGTCGAGAAAGGTCTCTTTGAATCCCTTCCGGCCTTCCGGGTCTTCCCTGTAGAAAACGGTGTACTCGTCCTCGAAATCGAGGTCGCCGTCGAGGAGAAGGGACGGCAGGTAGGAGAAGTACTCGATGGCGTCGGATTCCGCGATGCGCGGAGTGACCAGGGGAACGGACGAGAGGAGCAGGACCGCGAGAGCGATCCCGGTTTTTTCGCGGAAGATCGACACGGGGGTCAGGGTTTCGACTTTCTCAAGAGGAGCTCGAGGTTGCTGATGACCACGTTCTGGGTGAGGGAGTTCTCCTCGAGGAACCGAAGCACAGCCGAGGGAAGGTTCCGGGTGAAGAAGCCGCTCACGTGGCGCTCCTCGCGCAGGAGCTCGAAGCCCGCCCCCTCGAGCCAGCGATGGACGCGGGCCACGGTCACTTTCTGGATGAGGTCGTCTTCCTTGATCTCTCCGCGCTCGGCTTTGAGCTTGAAGGTGTTGGACTCCCGCGGCTCTTTGAGCCACCGAGGCCGCTTGCGCGCGATATAGAAGTTCAGCCGGAACGCCCAGCTCCGGGGAAGAAGGAGGTGGAGAGGAATGGGCACACGGAGCCTCGACAGGTGGGAGCCGGCGAAGCTCAGATGAGGAGGCGTCTGGAGGAAGAGAACGCCGCCGGTTCGAAGCACTCGGTGGCATTCCCCGAGGTAGCGCTCCGCGGAGTCGACGTGCTCCAGAACCGAGTGCGAGAGAACGAGGTCGAAGCTCCCGCTCTCGAAGGGAAGCGACGTTCCGTCGCCCTGGACGAAGACCGCGTTTCGAATCGCCCGCTCGAAGGCGAGCTTCCTCCCCGCGTCTCCGAACTTGTTCTTGATGTCGAGACCGACGGCGAGCTCGCACTCCTCGGCGAAGGAAACGGCGATCCCGCCCGACCCGCATCCTGCGTCCAGCACTCGCCCGTGAACCGGCACCCGTTCCCACTCGAGGCGCTTCAGGATCTTGGCGCTCCGGTAGTACTCGAAGAGAGCGTAGTGGTACTCCGAGCGGAAGCGGATGTCCGCGTGGTTCTTGATTGCCTCCTCGTCAATCTCCCGCAACGGCTTCTCCGTGAATCGCGTCGCGGTAGATCCCGAGATAGGCGGCGACCGCGGCCTTCGGACGAAGCTCGCGCTCGATCCGCTCGCGGGTCTTCGCCGAGGAGGAGGCGTTTCCCGGGGAAATCGCCTCGGCAACCGCCCGCGCGAGGGGCTCGACCCGCTCTCTCGGCACGAGCTCCACGTCGTCGGGAAAAAGACCCCGGAGCTCGATCCCCCCGGGATGATCGGCGGAGACCACGCGAAGGCCTGAGGCGAGAGCCTCGGCGGCGACGGTGGGGAACGCCTCGAGTCGCGAGGGCAGGACGAAGAGGTCGGCGGCATGGTAGTACCGTGGAAGCTCCCGGTTGTCGACGAGGCCGAGAAGCGTGACCGCGCGAGACAGACCGAGACTCGCGATTTGATCCTCCAGCTCCTTCCGCGCCTCGCCCTCGCCCGCTATAAAGAGCCTCGCCTTCGGGTGTCGCCGCAGGATCTCCGGCATCGCCTCGACGAGAAACGTCTGACCGGCGAGGGGGTGAAGTCTCTTCACGTTGAGGAGAACCGGGCCGTCCTCGATGCCCAGAGCCCGGCGGGCTTCTTCCTTCTCGCCGGGAGTCGGCGGGTGGAAGCGCTCGTCCACGGGGGGATACACGACGACGGGGTTTCTCGGCGCGACCCCGAGCTCGAGAGAGCGCTCGAGAAGACGCCGGCTGTAGTAAGTCACGGTCGCGGCGCTCTCGTTCATCCACAGAAACGGATCGATCGCGCGCCTGCGGTAGTGCCAGATCTCCGTTCCGTAGTGCGTGAGGATGAAGGGGAGGCCGCGCCGGTGCGCCAGAAACGCCGCCGCCTGGTTCATGAAGGTGTTGCTGTGGACGTGCACCACGTCGGCTCCGGCGAGGAACCGCCGGGACTCGCGCCACACGGAAAGGCCGGTCTCGACCTGCGACAGTCGGAGCGTTCGGGCGAGGCCGTTTCGAGGCCGCCGGATGTAGCGGACCTCGGGCTGACGCGGCCGCCCTTCGCGCGGTTCGAAGGAAAGAAGGCGCACCTCGTGCCCTTCGCGGGTGAGCCCGTCGCGCAGAAGCTGCGGAAGGAGTGCGTTCGCCGCCTGGTCCGGCGGGAGGTGCGGCGACACCATGCAGATGATCAGTTCCAGCTCTCCCGGAACTCGCGGAACGTCGAGCCCGAAGCGCCGCTCTCGACGAGAAACGCCAGGAGCGATTCGAGGTCCCGGTAAAAGCGCTCGAGGTCCTCTTTCGTCCGGTTGTAGGGGCTCGCGCCGGGGAGGAGCTCGCTCGAATGGAAGATGATGTTCGCGGGAGGGCGGCCGTCGTCGAGGATGCGCCGCGCGAGGAGCCTCATGTCCTCGGCCTTCGAGTACGAGGGCCGGAGCCAGATCGGCCGGGCGACGCCGAGGAGGCGGAGGGCGCGGCGGAAGCGGTACGCGGAGGAGACGTCGGCGTAGGCCGTCTGGAGCCAGAGCGGCCATTTTCGATCGAGAGCGCTCGTCACCGGAATCTCCAGAAGACCGCTCGAGCCCGCTCTCCTCGGGTCCTCGGGGCTCACGAAGTAGGGAGCGAGCGGCGCCCCGGCGAAAGAGGGTCCGCCTTTGCGCTTCTCGTTGAAGAACGGGTCGACGCTCGAGTCGACGAGGTAGCCGAGCTCCTCGAGGATCGGCACCTGCCAGCCGGCGAAGCCGTTGCGACCGGCCCGGTAGGAGACCGGGCGGGAGCCGGTGATTCCGGTAACGGCCTCCGTCAGGCGGAGGAGCTGCTCGCGGAAGTGCGCCGGGGTGAGGTTCAACGGATAGAGGTGGTCCTCGACCTCGGGCGGCGTCGACCAGGGATGGTGATGGGTCGCGATCTCCGCTCGTCCGGTCGAAGCGAGCTCGCGGAGCACTTTCTTCGCTCCGTCGTCCACCGCCATTTCGTAGGTGACGAGATAGGTCGGCCTCACTCCGTAGCGATCACAGAGAGCCTGGAGCCGCGGAAGCTCGTGGACGTTCTCGACGGTGAGCCGCTTCCTGGCGGCGGCGGTCCACTGGTCGTCGGCCTCGGTATCGACTCCGAGAAGTATCCGGGTCATCGTCAGGCCTCGCGGTCCTGGTCGGAGTCCCCGAAGGTCACGTGCCACCGGGAGGTGTCGCGGAAGAACCGGGGGTCGACGTCGCCCTTGATCCGGACGCAGAACTGCATCGGGCTCGCGATGAGAAGAAATCCCTTCGCCAGGAGCCTTCCGGCGATGCGTCGATCGAACGTGAACGACTGCAGCCTCGCGGCGGAAGCCTCGCGGGAATACGAGATGGCCCGGTCGAGGAGGGCTCCGAGCGTCTCCTCGTCCTCGGGATCGGCGAAGAGATCGACGAGAAGAGCGAGTCGCGCGCCGTTTCTGAGGGCGGTGCGGAGGACGACGTAACCCGTGAGCCCGCTCCCGGGCTCGCGCCGCGCTTCGAAAACGTCGTAGCGGACGTGCGGCGGCTTCCGGTACTTCCACTCGAGGTAGGCGTGCTTCCTCTCGGCGACGAAGTCGAATTTCGGGGAAGCCTTTTCCCAGAGAGCGTCGTACTCCTGCCCGAACTCTCCCTCGAGGGGTTCGACGCGGACGGCGGTTCCTCGCGTGCGCCGGGTGGGAAAGGCGGCCCAGAGCGCGAACGTGAGCGCCGGCGAGAGGAGCGCGGCGAGACCTGGAGGCAGTCGCCGCGAGAGCAGGGCCTTCGGGTCCAGCACCTTGGAGTAGCAGGGGACGGGGCCGACGTCCTCCCACTGGAGCTTCCGGAAGAGCGTGTAGGACTGGAGCGAGAGTCCGAGGCCGAGCGCCGCCTCGACCTGCTGGTCCCAGTAGAGAAAGAGGCGCGAGCCGATTCCCTTGCGCTGGAGGTTGGGGCGGACCATGACGTCCATGCCCCAGGACCCCCGAAGAATCCGCCCCTTTACCAGGACGCGAACCGGCATCGTCGCGTACTGCCCGAGGACGGCGCCGTCTTCTCGCGCGACCCAGATCTCCGGGCCCTCGGGAGGGCAATGGGGGTTCTCCTCGTACTGCCAGCGGAACCGCGCCCGGTTCCTCTCTGCGGCCTCCACGCCGAAGACTTCGGCGTACATCGATTCGAGAGGCTCCCGATCCGCCTCGGAGCGACGATGGATTTCGATCGTCTTCTGGGGACGGCCTTCTGCCGTAGCGGTTTTCGACATGGCTCGAGAAAAGAAGAAGGATCGTAGCACGGGCTCATCACCGAGGGGCGGGCGGAGTCGGCCCGGCTCGGCCCGGTCACTCGCCGACGGGCATCACGATCGCGAGAATGAGGTAGACCAGGATCCCGGGAAAGGCGGCGGAGCAAACCGAGACCAGAACGTACACCACCCGAAACAGGGTCGAGTCCCAACCCAGCCACCGGGCGATCCCTCCGCAGACGCCGAAGAACATCTTGTCGCTGCTGGAGCGGGTCAGGGGTTTTCCGTTCATGGCGCTCTCATTGTGCCGCAACCTCGCCAGCACGACAAGCCCGCTTGAACCGGCGGAGGCGATGGACTACGCTCCCGCGTCATGGGCTGTCTCGTCGGCTGTCTCGGGCTCCTCTTTCCGCGACTCGTTCTTTTCTTCGTCTTCCTTTTCAGCGACTATCTCGGCCGCGCGTACGAGACGAACTTCTGGCCCTTCCTCGGTTTTCTGTTCATGCCCCTCACCACCCTCGCCTACGCCTGGGCGGTGAACACCAACGGTACCGTGAACGGGATCTACCTCGTCGTGGTGGTGATCGCGGTCCTCATCGACCTCGGCCTCGGCGGCAAGGGCGCCCACGAGGGAAAGAAGAGCTGGGGTTAGAACAGGTACGGCAATACCGGGAGCCCCGCGACCACGGAAGCGACGATCGATAGCATGGTCGCCGCGAGGCAGATCACGGCGATGAGCAGGTGATCGCCGCGCTCGGGCGAGAGGGGATCGAGAAAGCGCGCCGTGAAATACCCGCCGACGAAACCTCCGAGGTGCGCCTGGTTGTCGATTCCCGGCATCACCAGGCCGAAGAGCGCGAACCCGATCGCGTAGCCGATCATTTGCTGGCGGATGACCCGGCTTCCCGTCCGTTTGCTGTAATAAAGAAGCGCTCCCAGAAGCCCGAAGATGGGAGCCGAGGCGCCGAGCGTGAGATGAGCTCCACCGAGACCGAGGATGCCGAGAAGCCGTCCCATGGGAATCCAGGGAAGGAACTCGTAGACGACGCTGCTGAAGAGAAACCCGGTGATCGACGAGATGGTGTAGATGATGATCATCCGACCGGGGCCGTAGAGCTCCGCCGTCGCGGGCGCGAAGGTCCTCACGACGCTCATGTTGAACAATATGTGGAGAATGCCTCCGTGAAGCCAACCCGCGCTCAGCAGAGTCCACCAGCGGCCGAGCTCGAAGACCGGGATCTGGCCGCTCGCTCCGAAGAGAAACAGGGCTTGGGTACTGGGGCTCAGGAAGTTGAAGAGCCCGCCGCTCTGGATGCCCTCGAAATCGATGAGGAGGGTCGCGATATAGAGTGCGATCGAGCCTCCGATGACGAGCTTCACGAAGCCGAAATCCCGTCCGAGGGCGCGAATCGCGGCGGCGAAGCCGAACATCCCCGGGTTGCGGCGGCCGCAATGGAAGCACTGGGGGTCGTTGACCCCGACGAGATTGCCGCAGGAAGGACAGAGGACCGAGCCCTGGGTCTGACGCTGGAACAATGAAGCCTCGAGACATTCTAGCCAATTCGACCGGGAGGCACACCGTCCTCGTGGCGGCGGGAGTCCTCGAGCGCGAGGGAAAGATACTCGCGGCGAAGCGAAAGCGCGGCTCGCACCTCGCGGGTCACTGGGAGTTTCCCGGGGGGAAGGTCGAGCCCGACGAATCGCCGGAAGACTGCCTCGTGCGGGAGCTCGCCGAGGAGATCGGGGTCCGGGTCCGGCCGAGAGGAATCCTCGAGGTCGTCTTCCACCGATATCCCGAGAAGAGCGTTTTGCTCCTGTTCTACCGCTGCCATCTTCTCGAAGGGGAGCCCCGGCCCATCGAGTGCGACGAGATCCGCTGGGTCTCCCTCGCGGATTTGCCCTCTCTCGACTGGGCCCCTGCCGACGTTCCCTTCGTCCGGAGGATGGCGGGGATCGCCGAAGTGCCGTCTCGGTAGGCGCCCGTCGCTACTCGCGCGAGCCCTCGACGTCCATGACCCAGATGTCTCCCACGCCCTCGCTCCACGTGAAGTAGACAAATTCGCCGTCGGTGGCAAGAGACTCTCCACTGGCGCCGGCACGATCCGAGAGATCCATCACCAAACGTTCGGATTCGTCCGAAAGCGAGCGAGCCCAAATCTGCGATTGGCCAGCCCCATACAGCGTCGTTCCATCGGGCGACCACGCCTTGGCTCGACCGGCCCTTCGAGTCAGGGCCTCCGCCTCCCCTCCTTCCGCCGGG
>Ga0105095_10001452_pt1 | contig 12510 bp, 11 predicted proteins | sample PPLLak2March2015_2_FD_79180 | JGI IMG/M metagenome (GOLD analysis project Ga0105095, IMG submission 79180) | Freshwater sediment microbial communities from Prairie Pothole Lake near Jamestown, North Dakota, USA - PPLs Lake P8 Core (3) Depth... | ecosystem: Environmental > Aquatic > Freshwater >... | reverse complement strand
TGGCGGCGCTTCCTGAACCGGCGCGCCCTGGAGAAGCGAAGAAATCCACAGAAACAGAACCATGACGTCACCTCCTCAACCCAGAAGTATCGTCGCGCCGCAAATGGCGATGATGGTGCCGAATACCGCGCGGTAGCTGATGGGCTCCGAGAAGACGAGCCTCGCGATCGGGAGCAGGAAGACCGGGGTGAGGCCCATGAGGGTCGACGCAATCCCCAGGGCGCGCGGTCGATCGCGACGAGCGAAAGCCAGACGCCGAAGACGGGTCCGGCGGCAGTGCCCGCGGTGGTGAACAGGGAGGCCTGACGGTCGCCTCGAAACGCGGACCCGGTACGATGGGCGCCTCCGGTCAGGAGCGCTACCAGCCAGATCGCGGCGGCGGCCGCGAGCAGCCGAATCAAGTTGGCCGACTGGGACGCGACTCCCTCCGCGAGGCCGAGCTTCGCCGTCAGAAGGCCCAGGGCCTGTCCGAGCGCTCCGCCCGCGGCATAGAGGAGTCCAGCGCGGTAGGAGCGTCCGGAGCCATGAAAGTCGCGGCGCTTCGGCTCGCTCACCACCCAGCCGATTCCGAGGAGAGTCACCGCGGTCCCCACCCACTCCATTGCCGCAAGGGTTTCCCCGAGGAAGACGTATCCGAACAGAGACGTGAAGACCGGCGTCGTCGAGAAGATCAGCATCGAGAGCGCCGGGCCGATCCGCACGTAGGCCTGGAACAAGCTCTGGTCGCCGAGCGCGAGGCCGATAACTCCGGAAAGCCCGAGCCAGAGCCAGGCGTTGGCGGTGGGCGCGGACGGCAGCGGCTCACCCCGGATCGCCCAGTGGAGACCGAGTGCGAGCACCGCCGCGAGAAGCAGGCGCGCGCGATTGACCGCCGTCGGGCCCACTCTGCGCCCCGCGAGGGTGAAGAACGTCGACGAGAGGCCGAAGAGAGCGGCGGCGGCGACGGCCGCGAGCTCTCCGTCGAGTCGGTCCAATCAGTTCATCTCGGAACGGCGACGTGAGGAACGTCGAGGGCTTTCGCCCTTTCGTTCCAACGGGCAATGTCGCCTCGAACCGTCTGGTCCCAATCCGAGCGCACGCTCTCGAGCTCGCTCGAAAGCTCGGCGAATACCTCTCTCAGCCCCTGCGTCGGAAGCCCGTCGCCCTCGTTGACGTAGTCCATGAGGGGCCCGAGCTTCGAGTAGAGCTTGGCGCCCCCGGGCGTCGCCAGGATGTCGTAGGCGACTTTCGCGCGGGGATTATGGAGCCTTTCCTCGAGGGCATTCGTCTTCTCGATGATCGCGGATGCGGACTCCGAGAGCTCGCCCGGACCGATCCGCTTCTCAGCGCTCTCGAGCTGCTCCCGCACGTCTCGAATCGCGACGACCGTCTCCGAGAGCCGGGAAAGCGCGTCCCGGATCGAAAGCGAGAACCGGAGCTGCTCTTCCAGATCCGCGATCGAGAGGGTCACCCGGGGATCGGGCTCGATAGTGAGGAGACGCGTCAGCACTGTTTCTCCAACTCGAAGCTCGACTGTGTACTCGCCGGGAATCGCCATCGAGCCGATGGATGGATCGCCCATGTCGATCTCGGCGCGAGGAATCCTCGCGGCGCCCCGGTGGCGAAGGTCCCACACGAAGCGATTGACGCCCTTTTTCTTGGGAATCGCGGGAGGCTTCCGCGAGTAAGCGTCGGGGGCGTCCTCGGGATCTTCCGGTTCCACTTCCTCGCTGGTATAGGATCGGACCTCGGATCCGTCGGGGAGGAGAACGCGGAGAGAGATCGCTTCCTTCGGCTCTTCCTTCAGATAGTAGTGGATGGCGGCACCGACCGGTGGGTTCTCTCCTCCGTAGATGTCCCTCGGGCCTCCGTGGTAGCGAAAGCGCTTCGCGGCCCGGATGGAGAAGAGATGGGCGTCCGAGGCTTCGATCGCGGGCGACGTCTCCCGGATCGGCGTGAGGTCGTCGAGAATCCAGATCGACCGGCCGTGAGTTCCGACGACGAGATCGCCGTCCTTCACCCTGAGCTCGTGGACGGCGACGGGCGGCAGGTTGAGCTTCAAGGGCGAGAAGGTCGCTCCCGAGTCTCTCGAGAACATCACCCCCATCTCGGTGCCGACGTAGAGAAGACCTTCCTTCCCGGGGTCTTCGCGGACGGTATGGAGGTAGACGCGCTCCTCGAGTCCCGCGTCGATCCGTTTCCAGGTGGCACCGTAGTCCGTGGTCTTCCAGAGATAGGGCGTCATGTCATCGAGCCGATGCTTCTCCGCCACGAGATAGGCGGTGCCCTCGTCGAACGAGGAGGGCTCGAGGGACCGGATCGTTCCCCACTCGGGCATGTTCTTCGGAGTCACGTTCCGCCACTCCGCGCCCCCGTCGATCGAGACGTGCACCAGGCCGTCGTCGCTCCCGACCCAGAGGAGGTCCTTCTTCAGCGGAGACTCGGCGATGGCGAAAATCGTCCCGTAGACCTCGACACCGGTGTTGTCGCCGGTGATCGGTCCTCCCGCGAATTTCTGCTTGGTCTTGTCGTTTCGCGTGAGGTCGGGGCTCACCGCTTCCCAGCTCAAACCCTCGTCCGCGGTCTTCATCAGGAACTGCGAGCCGTGGTACACGACGTTCGGGTCGTGGCGCGAAACGATCATGGGAGCGGTCCATTGGAAGCGATAGCGGGCTTCCTCGGCGCCCTGGCCCGAGACGTCCATCGGGTAGATGCCGACGTGCCGCGCCTGCCGTGTGCGATGGTCATACCGCGAGAGGTAGCCGAAGTACTCGCCGGCATAGACGATCTCGGGCTCTCCCGGAACCGAGGCGGTGTGGCCGGTCTCGCCACCTCCGACGTCGTGCCAGTCGAAACGGGTGATGCCGTTTCGCGAGAGGCTGTTGCTCGGTCCCGACGCCGTCCCGAGGTCCTGCATGTTCCCATGGACATGGTAGGGAACGCGGTCGTCGACGTTCACGTGGTAGAACTGGCTTATGGGAAGGGCGGGAGCGTACCAGCTCTCGCCGCCGTCGACGCTCACGTCGACTCCCCCGTCGTTCGACGCGAGGATTCGTTTCGGGTTCGAAGCGTCGAACCACACGTCGTGATGGTCTCCGTGATGGATTCCCTTCACCGTCTTGAACGTGGCTCCTCCGTCGATGCTCTTGAGCATCTGGAGCGAGGGCGCCCAGACGACGTCGGCGTTCGTCGGGTCGACGGTGAGATGGGTGAAGTACCAGGGACGGATGAGGAGGTACCGCTCTCCGTTCACGTGCTTCCAGTTGTCGCCGCCGTCGTCCGAGCGGAAGAGACCGCCCTTCTCCGCCTCGATGAGAGCGTAGACCCGCCTGGGATCCGAAGGCGCGACGTCGACCGCGATTCTCCCGGTAACCCCTTCGGGGAGTCCCTTTCCTTCGATTTTCTTCCACGTGTCGCCGCCGACGCGGGAAACGAAGACGCCCCCGGTATCCCCGCCGGAGACCAGGCCCCAGGGACTGCGCCGGGCTTCCCACATGCCGGCGAAGACGATGCGCGGGTTCGTGGGATCGATCGAAACGTCGGATGCCCCCGTATCCTCGTCGACGTGGAGGACTCTTTCCCAGCTCGCGCCTCCGTCCTTGGTGCGATAGACGCCCCTCTCCGGATTCGGGCCGAAGGCATGCCCCAGGACCGCGGCGAAGGCGACGTCGGCATTCTTCGGGTCGACCTCCATCGTTCCGATCTGGCCTTCCTGGACAAAGACGTGCTTCCACGTCTTTCCCGCATCGGTCGACTTGTAGATCCCGTTTCCCGCCGCGACGTCTCCGCGGATGTTCGCTTCTCCCGATCCGACGTAGACCACGTTCCGATCGGAGGGCGCCACCGCGATCGAGCCGATCGAGGAGACGGGCATCTCGTCGGAGATGGGCGACCAGCGGATTCCGCCGTCCGTCGACTTCCACACGCCTCCGGAAGCAGTTGCCGCGTAGTAGACGCGCGGGTCGCCCGGGATTCCCACCGCGCGCGAGACGCGCCCTCCGGCCGGAGGCCCGATCGAGCGGTACTTCAGGTTCGCGAGAACGTCCGTCGCCTTCGGCTCTTCCTGGGCCGCCCCCGCGGTGGAAGCGGCGAGGAGCGCCATCGCAAGGATTCTTCCAAGAGGTTTGTGTTTCATACGGACCCGGAAACTAACACAATCACGGTCCGGGGTAGAATAGAGAGGTGGCCGACTCGAGCTCGCTCACGCCATCCGAGAAGCTTCAGATCGCCCTCGAGCTCTTCGAGAGCGTTGTCGCAATGATGCGCGAGACGCTGAAACGCCGGCACCCGACCGAATCCGACGCGCAGATCGAGGAGCGTTTGCGCCAGTGGATCCGGCACCGCCCGGGCGCCGAAGACGGCGACTGCGCGGGCAGAAAGATCGAGCCGAGCACGAGATTCCAGTGACTCCTCTCGCCTGATTCCTTACACCCCTTACAGCAATTTGACAGCGGGGGACGCGACGCTTCGCTAGCCTGGCAACTGCGTCGCCCGCCCGGGGGTGAAATCGTGGACCCGAGGTCGCACCCTTGGTTCCGGTCCCGCTCCCGGGTGGGCGGCCAGCTGCGTCACCTCCCGGAGTCGCCGAACGTCTTCGCGAAGGGACGGGCGACTTCACCTGGTCAAGGACAAGTCGCCACTACCCACGGAGATGCGGGCAGAGCGATTCTGGAATCGCTCTTGCAGAGGAAGTCAGAGACCAAGGGTGCGTTGACATGGAGAGACTCGATGCGATTCTCGAAACTCGCGGGCACCCTCTCGCTTTCTCTGCTCTCGGTACTGGCGTTTCAATCTGACGCCGAGTCCCACGGCCGACATCGCTACTACCGCTACTATCCGAGCTGGTCCTACTGGGGCGGCTACTACGGCTACCCCGCTCTCTATTACGGTGGTTTCTACGGCGCGCCCTACCCGTACGCGCGCATCTACTATGGGCCCCTCGACCGGGCGCCCGTCGCGCTACGGCTCGAAGTGAGGCCCGTCGAGGCCGAGGTCTTCGTCGACGGCTACCTCGCGGGAAACGTCGACGAGTTCGACGGCTTCTTCCAGAGGCTCGACGTCGCTCCCGGCAACCACGAGATCGTCATTCGTCTCGAGGGATATCGGACCATCCGGGAGAAGCTCTACTTCGGCCCCGGGGCATCGTACAAAATCCGGCGGGTGATGGAGCCGCTCGCGGAGGGAGAGACGACGGAGCCCCGGCCCGAGCCCCCGCCTGAGCCCCCTTCAGAACCCGAGCCCGAACTCGACTCCTGGCCCGAGCCGTCGATCTCCGTCTCGGGGTTCGGGGTCCTCAAGCTCAGGGTGCGGCCGATGGGCGCCGAGATCCTTATCGACGGGGAGCCTTGGCCTTCGGACCCTTCGGGCGAAGCCTCGGACGCCCTCGTCATCCACGTTCCCGCGGGCGAGCACCGGGTCGAGATCCGAAGCGCGGGTCACGAGCCCTTCGTGACCGACGTCAGCGTCGAGCCCGGCAAGACCACGACACTCAACGTAAAACTGCCCCAGGACAACTAGCCCGGGGCTGAAAGGAAAAGAGAATGAACAACGTTCTTGCGTTCACCGCGGTCCTCGTCTTCGCGTGCTCGGCCGCGACGTCGTTCGCGCAATCGACGGAGATCCAGGGACTCGAGACGATACAGAACGGCTTCGTCATCGCGCCCGACTTCAAGTTCTCCGAGATGGACGGCCAGTCGGCGAACCTGCTCGGCGGCTACGCCGGATGGCTCACCGATCGGAAGCTCTTCATCGGAGGCGGCGCCTACTGGCTCACCAGCGGGCCCGCGGGGTCGGACCTCGCCTACGGCGGCGCTCTCGTAGAGTGGTTCGTGCAGAGAAACGAGCGATTCAACGTTTCGTTTCGCGGGCTCGCGGGCCTGGGGATGGGAACGGTCGTGGTCGACGTCGATGAGTTCCCCGAGCCTGATTCTCCCGATCGAGGTTTCGGCACGCACGGAAACCGGGGAGGGTTCGGGGCCTTCGGGGCCGTCGGGGGAAGGGGCGGGCGATTCCCCCATCCGTTCCCCTCGAGTGTACGCGTGGACGAAACGTTCTTCGTGGCCGAGCCTCAAGCGATCGCCTCCTACACCTTCACCAACTGGTTGAGACTGGGCGCGGGAGCGGGCTACCGGCTCGTCGCCGGCGCGAGCGGCCTCGAGAGCCGGTTCCGGGGGCCGACGGCGTCCATCTCCCTGCAGCTCGGAAAATTCTACTGAGGATCGACGACGCCGATGTACGGGAGGCAGCGGTAGCGGTCTCCCGAATCAAGGCCGTAGCCCACGACCCATTCGTCGGGGATGGTGAACCCCAGGTAGTCGATGGGCACCTTCACTCTGAGTCGTTCGGGCTTCTCGAGGAGGACGCAGGTCTTCAAGGACTTCGGCCCTCGAGCCTGGAGCGTCCTCAGGAGGTAGTCGAGGGTGAGGCCGGTATCGACGATATCCTCGACCACGAGGACGTGCTGCCCTTCGAGCGGAGCCCGCACGTCCATGATGAGCCGGACCGCGCCGCCGACGTTGGACTCGGACTCGTAGCTCGAAAGGGCGATGAAGTCGACGCGCCGCGGAATCGCTAGCTGCCTCGAGAGGTCCGCGAGAAATATGAAGGCGCCTCGGAGGACTCCGAGAAGCGTGACGCTTTCGACGTCTTCGTAGTCCTTCGAGATCCGTCGGGCCAGATCGGAGACCCTCTCCCGGATGGCGTCCTCGGTCACGAGGACTCTGGGCTCTCGCTCCTTCATCGACTCAGTCTTGCACGAACAGGGGAACGATTTCGAACCTCTCGACGTCGACGAGACCGAGATCGGTGAGCTTCAGGGAAGGCACGACCTCGAGCGCGAGAAAACTCATGGTGGTGAAGGGGTCGAGCGCGGGCGAGCCGAGGGATTTCGCCGCGCGCTTCAGAGAGCGCACGTCTTCCCCGATGGCGCTCGCGGGGCGGCCGGACATGAGCCCGGCGATCGGAAGCGAGACGCGCGCGAGCACCCGGTCCTTCTCCGCGGCGGCCTGGCCCCCGCCCGCCTCGGCGACGGCCTCGACCGCGGTCCTCATCGACTCGTCGTCGGCGCCGATGACGACGAGATTGTGATGGTCGTGCGCCACCGTGCCCGCGATCGCTCCGCGGGCGAGGCCCATCCCCTTCACGAATCCCGTCCCCACGTTCCCCGTTGCGTGATGGCGCTCGATGACGGCCATCTTGAGGAGATCCCGGCCGGTATCGGCGACGGCGTTTCCCCGCTCGATCGCGGCGTCCATCGTGAGGTTCTCGGTAACCAGCTCTCCCGGAGTGCAGCCGATGACGCGGAGTCGGCGGCCTCGAGCCGCGACGCGGAAGTCGACGTCGGACCACCGCACGTTGAGACCAGCGGCCCATCTGCTTTCGAGGTCGGCCTCGCCTTCCTCCAGGAGCCTCCCGTCGCGGGCGGCGAGGGCGCCGTCCTTGAACACCATCTCCATCGAAGGCGATTCGAGGTCGGAGAAGACCACGAGGTCGGCGCGCCGTCCCGGGGCGATGGCCCCTCGATCGTGCAGTCGGAAATACTCCGACGCGTTCAGGGTTCCCATGCGAAATGCCGTCCCGGGATCGATCCCTTCCGCGATGGCGACCCGGATCAGGTAGTCGATCGACCCTTCGTCCAGGAGATCCTGGCAATGCCGGTCGTCGGTGCACAGGCAGAGCCTTCTCTCGTTCTCCCTCGTGATCAGCGGAACGAGGTTCCTCAGGTTCCGGGCGGCCGTACCCTCGCGGAGAAACACCGTCATCCCGAGGCGAAGCTTCTCCCGGGCCTCGGCAATCGCCGTCGACTCGTGATCGGAGCCGATGCCGGCGGCGGCATAGGCGTTCAACGAGAGACCGGTGAGTCGAGGGCAGTGTCCGTCGATGACCCGTCCGCCGAAGGCCGCGAGCTTCGCCAGGACGTCCTCGTCGCCCTGGATGACACCGGGGAAGTTCATGACCTCGGCGAGGCCGATGACCTCCGGCTCGTCGAGGAGGCTCGCGAGATCCGAAGCCCCGAGGCGAGCGCCGGAGGTTTCGAGGTGGCTCGCGGGAACGCACGAGGGCGCGGTGAAGAAGAAGCTCAAGAGACTCTTCCGCGCGCTTTCGAGCATGAAGCGGATGCCTTCGAGGCCCCGCACGTTCGCGATCTCGTGGGGGTCGGCGACGACCGTGGTGACGCCGCGGGGAAGGACCAGCCGGGCGAAAGCCCTCGGAGGAACCATGGAGCTTTCGATGTGGACGTGAGCGTCGATGAGCCCCGGGGCGAGGAACCGGCCCTCGAGGTCGATGGTCCGCTTCGCCCGATAGCCGGGTCCGAGACCGACGATGCGGGAGCCGGAGATGGCGACGGCGGTCTCGTAGATCTCGGCGGAGAAGACGTTTACGAGGCGAGCGTTCTCGAGAAGAAGGTCGGAGGACTCATCTCCTCGCGCGGCGGCGAGGAGGCGCCGCGGGTCCATGGACCATTGTAGCAGGAGGTAGGGCTATGGCCCTTCGCAGCCGAGCGAGTATGCGATCGCCCTGCAGACATCCAGGAGCTTCTTCTCACTCAGCTTCGCGACCCGCCGTCCAATTCCGCTCTTCGCGACTGTCACGATGTTATGGAGATTCACCACCGAGGGATGCTTCATTCCGTCGTTGGTGTCCAGAAGGACTTCCGAAGCAACGCCACGAATCGTCGACGTGACCGGCGCCACGGTCACTTTACCGAGGTAACCGAGAGCCTCCCCGCGGGTGAGTATCAGTACCGGTCGCGCTTTGTGAGGGTCGGGGAAGCGGTAGAGCCGTATCTCTCCTCGCTCTAATCCTCCGGCCAAGAGGCGACTCCCTCCCATAGAGCTACCTCTGACAGGTCATCGGGCATTCGCTCGTAGGCCTCACGCTCCCGTCTTTCAAGCTCGCGAAAATGCTGCCTCTTCAAATAAGCCCGCAGCGCCTCGCGAAAGAGCGCGGAACGATTTACTTGCTGCTTCTTTGCCATTCGGTCAGCCGCCCTCAGCAGCCGATCCTCGATAACCACCTGTATGGTTGCCATGGTACTGTGGAGTATAGTCGACAAAACATTCCACAGTCAATCACGGGCCACCCACTCAGAACCGGAGCAGGTACGAAAGCTTGAAGAAGAGCTGCCGGGAGTCGTGTAGAAACGGCATCTGTGGATCCCCGTCCGTCAAGTTCCCGTTGTAGCCGACGAAGAGCGCGGTTCCGTGATTCACGAAGTACCGGAGAAGCACGTCGGCGTTCAGGTTCCTCGAACTTTCGAGGGCGGTCTTCGCGGGGGACGCGCGAAGGGCGTCGTACTGGAGGATGACTCTCACGGAGAGCGGTTTCGAGATCTGGTAGTTCCACGCGGAGCGGAGGATGTGATTCTCGAAAACGAGGGCGCCATCCTCGGGACTCTCGAAGCGCGACCACAGGTAACGGTTGTCGACGGTGAGCGCCGGCATGGGCCGAACGACCAGGCCAAGGTCCCCATCCAGACGACCGGCCGCGTCCGGCGGTCCGCTCACCGGATGGAGATGGATTCCTCTCCCTGCGGCGAGGCTTCCGCTCACCGTGAGCTCGGGGAAGTACGCAGAGGAGAAGAACAGACCCCAGGTGCTCGCGTCGAACCGAGCGGTGCCCTCGAGAGCGTCGTGGTCCCAGGGTCTCAAGGTTTCCCACGAGCCCAGGTAGTACACCCCGAAGCTGGTCTGCCGCATGAGCTCCCATTTGAACGCGGGCCCGTAAGTGAGCTCGAGCTCACGGCCCTCGTAGTCGGTCAGGCGGCGCACCAGGACGTCGGGTCCGAAGGCCACGAGCCGCTCTCCCTCGGGACGAAATCGGTAGGTCGCGAACTGCTTGAAGGAGCGGAAGTCGCTTCGGGGCTCGAATCCCGTCTCGCTGCGGAAGTCCGGGCTCCGGTCTCGATACTCGAGCTCCAGATTGAGCTTTCTTCCCGCGCGCTTGACGCGGGCCTCGTAGGCGGCGCCGCCGATGCCGTCCGTCCGGCTCGAGACCGCCTGGAGGTCGGCGGTCCAGTGGGAGTCTATCGAGATCCTGGAGTCGACCCCGACGACGCGGTTGTCGGTCGAGACGCCTCGACGCTCGGCGTAGAGGACCCCGATGCTCGACTGGCGAAGGACGTCGCGGCTCACGCGAAAAGCGCTCGTGAGCGAGCGCTCGGAGAAGACGTCGTCATCGCTCACGAGAGCTCCGAAAGCGTAAGGGCCGACTTTTCCCGTGAGCCTCGTCCCCGCGGCCGGGTTGCGGATGCGGCGGGTGAAGAGCAGGTTCACGGGGGTCTGGAAGAAGCTCGCGTTCTCGAGAAAGAACGGCCGCTTCTCGGGGAAGAAGACTTCGAACCGCTGGTTGACCGTCACCTGGGGCTCGTCGGTCTCCACCTGGCTGAAGTCGGGATTGACGGTCGCGTCGAAGACCACGCTGTCTTTCAGGACGAGCTTGGCGTCGAGTCCGAGGTCGGGGTCGAAGGAGTCCACGCTATCGCCGAGCTTCCAGGAGCGCGCCACCGCGTGGGGAATGATCTGGCGGTTCGCGCCCGGAGAAACGTTCTCGATCCCGGTGAGGACGGCGGCCTGGTTCAGCCGTCCCTGGAGGCGGCTCGAGTAGGCGGGCCAGTAGGATTCCTCGTTGGCTCGGGGGATGTTTCGCTGGAACATCACGCCCCAGGATTGCCGGGCCTGCGGAGGAAATCGAAGGCTCCGGACGGGAATCGTCATCGCGACGACGTAGCCCGTCTCCGTGAGCTCGCCGTCCGCCGACCAAACGGTATCGAAGGAATCATCCCAGCCCTCGCCTTCGATCCACATCGCGGTCGACTGGACGCCGAGGGGGTTCGCGGAGAAGGAGTAGGCGCGTCTCTGGTCGTGGAAGGTATCGATCTGGATCGATACCCGGTCGTCGCTCTCGATCCCCGCACCCCGCGGCGCCATGCGGGCGCGAATCCGCGAGGGGTCCGAATCGATGCAGAGGAACACGACGTGGAGGCTCTCTCCGTCGTGTCCGAGATAGACCACGGTCTCCTGCGAGGCCGGAGCGCCGTCTTTCGGCACGCGCTGCACGAACCCTTCGACTTTCGCGAGAGCGCCGGAGGAGCCCATGGCGACGAGATCCTCGAGATGCGGCGGCGCGGAAACCCGGGCGAGCTTCACCTCGGGTGAGGCGCCGGCCACGAGGAGGGCGGCGGCACTCAGGCGTCGCAGCCGACGCCAAGGTTCGAAGGAGGAACCCACGAGTCGCCTCTCTCGAGCAGGGCCTTCATCCACACGATGTGCTTCAGCCAGCCGGTGCGAAAGTCCTCGGTGTCGCGATCTCCGAAGCCGCTGTGCACCAGGGTAAGGCGCGTCGCCGTTCGTCTTCCGCCCGGAGCCTGGAGCGTCCAGGTGACGACTGTCTCCGGATCGGTCGCGTGCGCCCACGAGTACGAGAGCTTCTCGTTCGGAACGATGGAGAGGATCCGCACGGGTCCTTCCGCCGGCCAGCCGAAGCTCATGCGGCCTCCGACCACGGGCTCCACCGTCGATTTCGCCGTCATCCAGCGGTCGAGATCCGAGGGACGCGTGAGCGCCCGGAACACGGCTTCGGGGGAGGCCTCGATATCGACGACGATCTCCGCCCCGCCTCGAGGCGTGGTGGAGTAGTCGCATAGAACCGGGGATTTGCCCTCCTCGAGGAACCGGCGCAGGTTCTCGAACGAAAGGAGCCAGAAGTCGGCGATGCTGATCTCGGTCGCGCCGCGCTCGGGAGCGTCGTGCGTGAGCTTCAGGCGGGTACCTCGAGTCGAGCGCGCGAGCGCGATGTCTACCGTGGTGTCCTTTTCGCGCAGGCTCCATTCGAACGAGAGCCGCGCTTCGCGCTCGAACGCCCGCAGCCGGTGGCGACCGGACTCCCGATCGGGGTTCCCCGGCGTGTGCCGTCCCCAGAAGTCGAACCGGCCGTCGGTCTCGGAAACGAAGGCCTTCTCCGTGAACCATCTCTCGAGCTCCGAAGCGAGGGTGAGCGCTTCGAAAACCCTCGAGGGCGGCGCGGCGACATCGATCGCGATCTCGATTCGTGGACTCATTCCGTTCTCCTCTCCGGCCGCGGATAACAAACCAGGGACACCTGGAACTCCTGTCCCTCGGTGGAATCCTCGACCGCGTATTTTTTCGCAAGACCCTGAAACGTCTCCTGGAGCTCTTCCAGGAACCGGGCCCGCGCTTCGGCATTCTCGAGCTCGATCTGGAACGAGAGACCGAGCGAAGAAACCGCCTCGCCGTCCCCCGTGCGCTCGCCGAGCCGGGCGACGTCGGCGTGAATCTCCTCGGCGAGGTTGAGCAGGAAGCCGAGGCTCATCTGATCGCGGGCGCGCGAGGCGCCCCCGGCCCTCCCCGCGAGGGACGGCGAGAGCCAGTAGGATTTCGCGCGCGCGCGATAGATCCCTTCCATGATTCCCCGCACCCGCCGCTCCTCCACCTTTTCGATGAGCCCCGCGGATTCGAGAATCTTCACGTGGTAATAGATTTTTTGGGACGTCTCGCCCAGCTCTTTCGCCAG
>Ga0105095_10001447_pt1 | contig 12519 bp, 9 predicted proteins | sample PPLLak2March2015_2_FD_79180 | JGI IMG/M metagenome (GOLD analysis project Ga0105095, IMG submission 79180) | Freshwater sediment microbial communities from Prairie Pothole Lake near Jamestown, North Dakota, USA - PPLs Lake P8 Core (3) Depth... | ecosystem: Environmental > Aquatic > Freshwater >... | reverse complement strand
CATACTGGAAAGCAGGTACTTACAAGGCCACAATGGTGGCAACAAACTGGGGTGAAATGGATTCCGGAGATTTCAGCAGGGACGAAAAAACTATCACCATAACGGTACAACCGTCGCCCTAGGTTATGAAGTATACTTAATAAAGAGGGTATTAAAAGAAAATTTAACCGCAAAGTTCGCAAAGGGTTTATGCAAAGTTCGCAAAGAGCTGAATTTAAGGCTACTACTTTGCGTGCTTTAAGCCCTCGTAGCGCACTTTGCGGTTAATGGATTTAATCCTCTCAGATACCCTCTTTTCTATGATTATTATTCTACATCTTTCCTTTTACCGATTTTTAAGTTAGATTTGAATATAAACGAGAATGGCTTTTAATACAACTTCAACAGAAAGGTTTAATTTTTTAAAATCATAATATGATACTTGTACAAGACTACACTTTAGCAGTTTTTCTTTGTGTTCTTGCAATGATATGCTGGGGCTCGTGGCAGAATACCCGGAACCTGATAGGAACAGAATGGCGTTTTGAGCTTTTCTACTGGGATTATTCTATCGGGATCTTCCTTTTTGCACTCTTCATGGCATTTACATTCGGAAGCTTCGGCAACCAGGGACGCAGCTTTATACCCGACCTGGCCCAGGCTGATGCGAAAAACCTTCTCTCCTCCGCACTTGGCGGATTTATATGGAACATAGGGACCCTGCTGCTTACTGCTTCCATTGCCGTTGCAGGAATGTCAGTGGCATTTCCCATCGGAGGCGGCATCGGCTGGACACTTGGAATTCTTATCAATTACATCGGGAAGCCTGAAGGCAATCCTGTGATGTTGTTTACAGGCACTGGAATAATTATACTTGCCATCCTGGTCAGCATGCAATCATACAGGAAGCTTGCAGACCAGCAGAAGAAGGCTTCATTTAAAGGTATTGCCCTTGCTCTGGCTGCCGGAATTTGTATTGCATTCTTCTACAGGTTTGTAGCTTCATCAATGGCTAACGACTTCTCCCCTGCCGACGACGGTAAGATAAGTTCCTATACTGCAGTCGTCTTCTTCTCGATAGGGGCTGTTATAAGCACCCTGATAATCAATCCTGTATTTATGGCAAAACCTGTCGAGGGAGCTCCTGTTAAGATGGGACAATGGCTAAGGGGAACGCCAAAAGCTCACCTCCTCGGTATGCTCGGGGGTGTTGTCTGGTGCCTTGGTAATTCCGTAAGTTTCATGTCAGTGGGTGCCGCCAGCCCTGCCATCTCGTACGGGCTTAGCAATGCAGCCCCGGTAGTGGCAGCTTTGTGGGGAATATTTATCTGGAAGGAATTCAAAGATGCTCCTAAAGGAACAAACCTGTTGCTTTCACTGATGTTTGCATTTTATCTTATCGGTCTCACTCTTATCGTCTATTCAAGATTCGCATAATGCAAAGGCCCTTTGTGCACCTTTACAGTAAAAAATATGAAAAAAATAACTTCAAGTCTAATCTGTTGTTTGTTATGGATGGAGCTTTTTGCCCAGCCAATCAGTCTTCATCCTGACAATCCACACTATTTCCTTTTCAGAGGAAAGCCATTTCTGGTAGTATCCTCCGGTGAACATTATGGCGCTGTGCTGAATCCGGATTTTGATTTTGTGAAATATCTTAATACCCTGGATAAAGACGGTATGAACTATACCCGCATATTTTCAGGCACATATTTTGAAAGAACCGGAAGCTTTGGCATTGAAAAGAATACACTGGCGCCGGCTCCCGGGAGAGCCCTGATCCCATGGAAAAGAAGTGATGAACCCGGAGCGGTGTGCGGAGGGAATAAATTTGATCTTGATAAGTGGGACGATAATTATTTCACCCGGCTGAGATCCTTTATATCTGAGGCATCAGACAGGGGAATAATTGTTGAGCTCACATTATTCTCTTCAATATATGGATACTGGGATATACAGCCCTGGAATCCGAAAAATAACATTAGCATCAGGGAGGAACTGACGAAAAAAGATGTCCAGACACTGAATAACGGGCCTGTATTGAAATACCAGGAGAATTTTGTCAGGAAGGCTGTCAGAGAAATGAATGAATTCGACAATATCATCTATGAAATACAAAATGAACCCTGGGCCGATCATTCGGTAAAGGCTGATCAGAAAAGCGAATATTACAGCCGTAAGGACTTCAAGGAAGAGGGAGCTGAATGGCGCAATAATGTTGAAGTGGCAGATAGGGTATCACTGGAGTGGCAAAAAACAATAGCAGCATACATTACCGATGAAGAAAAACTGTTGAAAAACAAGCACCTCATAGCTCAGAATTACTGCAATTTTTATTATTCGCTCCCGGAAATTGATTCATCAGTGTCCATCTTGAATTTCCACTATAATTATCCGGTGGTTGCAGAACAGAATTATGCATACAACAGGGTGATCGGCTTTGATGAATCGGGATTTGCAGGAAGCGAAGATGCCACCTACAGGAAGCAGGCCTGGAGCTTCATGATAGCCGGCGGTGGACTTTTTAACAATCTGGATTATTCCTTTGCTCCCGGCTATGAAGACGGGACCGCTGTAAACAAAGCTCCGGGAGGCGGAAGTGCCGGATTAAGGACCCAGTTGAAGGTTCTTTCAGACTTCCTTCACACCTTCAACTTCATAAAAATGAAACCCGATTACGAAGCTGTTGTTCAGGCACCCGGGGCTTCCGGACGGGCGCTTTCTGAACCTGGCAGACAATATGCCATTTATTTGAAAAACGGAAATCAGTGTAACCTGAAATTAAATCTTCTGAAAGGAAAATACCATTTTGAATGGATAAGTACCATGGATGGAAGCTTATTGAAATCGGGTGAGCTGAAATGCAGATCAGGGGAGGTTGTACTTGAAAGTCCGCCTTACAGGGATGATATAGCACTTAAGATCATCAGAAATTAAAAAACACTATGGAGAAACTGAAATTTGCCGTTCTTGGCTGCGGCTTCTGGTCGAAGTTCCAGATTGGCGCATGGAGCGAGATCGACGGAGCCGATTTAATTGCCGTTTACAACCGTACACGATCCAGAGCTGAAAAGATCGCAGAACAGTTCAAAGTTCCCCGCGTCTACGACAGTGCCGATGATCTTTTCAGAAATGAGAAACCTGACTTTGTTGATATCATAACCGACGTTGACACCCATGCACATTTTGTTGAAATGGCTGTCAGTCACGGAATTAAAAACATCATCTGCCAGAAACCGATGGCACCCGACTTTACCACCGCAAAAAGAATGGTGAAGATCTGTTCGGACGCTGGTGCAAAATTGTATATCCATGAAAACTACCGATGGCAGGCGCCGGTCAGAAGGTTCAGCCAGATAGTAGCCTCCGGTGTCATTGGAAAACCATTTAAGGCTCGAGTTTCATTCCTGTCAGGATTTCCGGTATTCGACAACCAGCCGTTTCTTAAAGAGCTCAACCATTTCATTCTCACTGACATGGGCTCACATATCCTTGATGTGATAAGGTTCCTTTTCGGGGAGTGCGAAGAACTCTGGTGCCAGACAAAAGCTATCAATAAGGGCATTAAGGGGGAAGATCTTGCAGTAGTGATGATGAAAATGGAAAGTGGTATGCCGGTATACACTGAACTGTCGTATGCATCGGTTGTGGAACACGATTCATTCTCGACGCTCCATATACTTGTTGAAGGAGAAAAAGGATCAGTTTACCTGGGTCCGAAATTCGAAATAAGAACAACTACAAAGGAGGGTACAATATCTGAAATTGTTAAATTTCCCTCCTATCCGTGGGCTGATCCGGATTATATTGTAAACCATGAAAGCGGGATACATATTAACCGTAACATTCTCAATGATATCCTTGGCAAGGGCAGGGCTGAAAATACAGGTGAGGATAATCTGGAAACTGTAAGACTGATATGGGCTTGCTATGAATCGGCGGTGAGCGGAAGGATAATAAGAATAGAAGAGTATATATAAAATTATACGGAAAATTATGCTGAAAGTTACATTAACAGGTGCAGGTGGCAAAATGGGATTACGTCTTACTCATAATCTTAAGAATTCCGGATATGATGTATCATACCTGGAGGTGAATCCTGCCGGAATAGAAAAACTGAAAGAAAATGGTCTTTCGGTTACCCGACCGGAGATATGCATTCCACTTTCTGATATCGTGATCCTTGCAGTTCCCGATATTGCTCTGGAGAAGGTCTCGGCAGAGATCATTCCACAGATGAAGAGAGGATCTCTGGTTGTAACTCTTGATCCTGCCGCTGCCCTGGCAGGCAAACTTTTCCTCAGGGGTGAAATTTCATATTTCATTACGCATCCGGCACATCCTTCGATATTTAACTGGGAAGCCGATCCTGCAGCGATGAAAGATCATTTCGGAGGCGTAGCAGCAAAGCAGGCTATTGTGTGTGCCCTCATGAAAGGTAACAATGAAGATTATGAAAAAGGAGAAAAGCTTGCCCGTACTTTCTATGCACCCGTAATGCGAGCTCACCGGATAACAGTGGAACAGATGGGATTGCTCGAACCGGCCCTTGTCGAGACTCTTGCATCCACATGTGTTTATGTGATACGGCAGGGGCTTGATGAAGTCATTAAAAGAGGTGTTCCTCCTGAGGCTGCACGTGATTTTCTGCTTGGTCACCTTCGCATCCAGATGGCAGTGTTGTTCAATGAGCTTCCCGGAGCAGTATTTTCCGATGCTGCAAATAAAGCGCTCCAAAGGGGATTAAAGGAATTCATCAAAGAGGACTGGAAAAAGGTTTTTGAACCTGATAATGTTATGGATCAGATCAAATCTATTACATGATTTTCTTCCGGTCTTTTTTCTAATTTTATCACTCAAATCTAAAATCATATCCTATGAAAAAATCACTGTTTCAAATCAGCGCCTTGCTGGTGCTTATTCTTGCTTTGTCAGCAACACTTAGTGCAGAAGTAAAGTTGCCTGCCATATTCGGCGACAATATGGTTTTACAGCAGCAGACTGATGCAGCAATCTGGGGCACGGCTTCAGCAAATTCAACTGTCAGGGTAACTACTTCCTGGAATAAGAAAACCTATTCTGCAAGAACCGACAGGGAGGGCAGGTGGAAGGTTAAGGTTCCAACGCCCGATGCAGGCGGACCATTTAGTGTGACCATCAGTGACGGCAAAGCTATCACTCTAAAGAATGTGCTTATCGGTGAAGTGTGGGTATGCTCCGGCCAGTCAAATATGGAAATGCCTGTGAAAGGATACAGGAATCAGCCCATTCTGGGATCAACTGAATCCATAGCAACATCTTCAAATCAAAATATCAGGCTGATTACTGTTCCAAAGTTAGCCAGCCTCACGCCTCTGGATGATTTCAATGGATCATGGAAATTATGTGAGCCCCAGAATGTAAGCGAATTCAGTGCTACGGCCTATTTCTTTGGACTGATGCTGAACCAGGCACTTGATGTACCGGTAGGTTTGATAAACACAAGCTGGGGCGGAACAAGGATTGAACCATGGATCAGTGAAACCGGGATCAAAAACTTCGACTGGGTTAAGCTTCCCGATAAAAATATCCAGCAGGAAAAACTTTCCCCGCAGACACCAACAGTTCTTTTTAATGCAATGATCAATCCCATAGCCGGTTATGGTATCCGTGGAGCGATCTGGTATCAGGGCGAATCAAACCGCAATGAACCTTCGGAATATCAGAAGCTTATGCCCGGACTGGCTGAAAACTGGAGGCAGGTATGGGAAGTCGGTGAGTTCCCGATGTACTATGTTCAGATAGCTCCCTTCGATTACGGTCCCGTGGGATTGAATTCTGCCTTTCTGCGGGAAGCTCAGCTTAAGGCTTCAGCAGCTACAAAAAATTTCGGAATGGCTTGTATCATGGAGACAGGTGAGAAGGACTGCATCCATCCTGCCAACAAAAAAGCAGCCGGAGACCGGCTGGCTTACCTGGCGCTAGTAAAAACTTACGGAATGAGGGGTTTTTCATGTGAAGGCCCGGTGCTCAAAGAGATGAAGATAGAAGGAAACCAGGTAATGCTGACTTTCGATAACGCTCCTATGGGATTGACCTCATTCGGAAAAGAGCTCTCATGCTTCGAGATTGCCGGAGCAAATAAAAGATTTTTTCCTGCAAAGGCATTCATTACCGGATCGGGAGTAACATTATTCTCACCATCAGTCGGTCAGCCTGAAGCGGTTAGATATGCTTTTAAGGATTACATTATCGGCGATCTTTTTAACGTGGAAGGATTGCCGGCATCGTCTTTCAGAACTGATACCTGGGAAGAATAATGTATATTAGGCATGCGGTATGCGGCATGTGGAGGGCGGCTACTGGTTTTTATAACCCGGTAGCCGGACGCTGGTAGCCGCTAGCCGGAAATAGTGAACATCTCCTCATAGTGAGGCATCGGATCAAAGATGCCTCCTCCTGTTTTATAGAACTCCTTATTAAGTTCATATACACCATTCTTTACCTGTACCCACGGAGCATCCTTACGCGGATGATATCCAAGCATTGCATTCCAGTTTTTGTAATTCTGATGCCCGTTACTCTCAACAAGCCCCAGGTTACCAATGCCGGGGAATGAACCCAGCCTGGCGGCAACGTTCTTGTTCCATTCCACCAGCACAGGATTAACAGTGAGGTCGGCACAGAAGCACGGGGTATTCCGTTCGTGTGCTGCCTGTGCTATCTTCATGGTCATGCTCAGGGTTTTTGCAATAGCTTTAAGAGCGACAGCCTTATATCCCATCTCAATTCGCTTTATCGCATCTTCCTCTGTATGTGCACTTTCATCAGAAGCCAGCCTTGCCGGGATATCATTGACATCTATTTCCAGTTCCTCCGGAAAAGGTTCTTCGATGATAGCAATCTGGTCAAATGCCCCAATACTTTTTGCATGGTCGAGAAGCTTTAAAAGTGTTTCTTTCTTTTCATACCTGCCATTCGCATCAAAATAATAAGGAAGCTTCCCGCTTTTTGTATATGTTGTTTTTACATTCCCGATGGCATTATGGATCGCAGTTAAGCGTGCCTTATCCTTTTCAAGCATTTCATCCTGTGTCCCGGGCTGGCCAATCTTGATCTTCATGAAAAAGTATCCCTGGTCGGTGGCAGCTTTTATCTCATCGATAGGAATTGCATAGGCCATCAGTGGAATTCCTGCTACCTTTTCGTGCCTGCTTGAAAGGGCAGGTTTGTATTTTGCCGGTACAAGTCCGTCGAATGTCGTTATGCCATTTTCTTTTGCATAGAGCAGCCAGGCGGCATTATCCAGACCGACAAGCGCATTAAGTGCAAATGTTTTCCTGAGTTGCGGATTGTTCGTAATCTTTTGACCGAACGCATAAACCTCGGGCAGGATTGCATCAAGCAAATCCACAGGTGAGGTAAAAGTCTGGCCATTAACAATCTGCATGGCTCTTTCGGTCATTGCATACATAAGGGCATTCCCTCCTGCTTCAGAGTGTGAGGCAAATACCTGTGCATCAGACCACAGTACACTCTGTGAACAAAGGCCAATGGAATGAGCGCCCGAACTGCTTTCAAGATAGGAGATTGACTGCCAGATCTCTCTCATGTATCCCCCCTTGAATCCGAAAGGCCTTATCAGCGGTTCCCTCTCAAAATTTGAGCTAACCCTCGAGATGCTTATCTTTTTAGCTTCAGCAGGTGCACAGGATGCTAACAGCACCTCCAGGGGCGAGACAATTGCTGCTGCCCCGGCAGCCACGAGGCCACCCTTAATAAATGTACGACGGTTTGTCATTGAAAAATCAGATTAATTCATACTTTTTAAGAAACCCATTCAGGAATTCCATATCTTTTCTCAGTTTGCTTACTATTATCTCCTGTTTTCTGGTAAGTGAATAGCCCTCCTCGCTTTTGTCAAACAGGGGATATTCTACATGGAGAGTTATGGGTCCTGAAATATTCAACTCCCTGACCGTTTTAAAGTAGAGGTCCCAGTTAACCATTCCTTCACCCAGCGGAACTGTAAGCGCTGCAGGTTTCCCTTTTACTGTGGCCCATGTAAAGTCTTTGATAGCCAGGGTTTTAATATAAGGTGCTAATAACCGCAACCCCAGCATCCATGTATTGGCACCTTCAACCATAGCGTGCCGCACGTCATACTGACACCCAATAAATTCAGGCGGCAGACCTCGCAGAAGCTCATGCAGATCCCATACCGGGCCGCCTATCCTGGCACCGGCATGATTTTGATAACCTCCGTGAATCTTATACTTTTTGTTGAGATCGGTAATGGCTTTAATGGCAGGTTTATAACCTGCAAGGGTTTCCCAGATACCCTTTTTAAGGTCGTAATCAGCCCAACCAAGCCTGTAATGTGTTATGCCAACCGAGGAGGCAGTTTTCAGGATCCTTTCAGTGAACGGATCATCCGGTGAAAGGATTGCAGTAACCATCATATCGAGTGCCAGGTTGTACTTTCCGGCCTCCGATGCCAGTTTTGGCAGATCCTCTTCGACCTTTTCAGGCACCACCTTGCCGGCAGGCCGGACGGTAAGATCAAATCCCTCGATTCCTGACTTGTTAAGACATTCGCACATAAAGCTAAAATCGTAAGGATCAAGAGGTTTTGAAAATAATCTGATCGGAAATTTCTTTTTAGCCTGTATCGGATCTGCAATATAGCCTCGCGACATAAATGGTATTGCGGCACCTGCGGCTGCTACTGTTGATATAAAATCTCTCCGGTTCTGTTTCATAATTCGCTTAACTTCTTTAAAGTTTCCAGGGTTTACGGTATTCATAGTGAAGAAGGCTGTTGGCTTTTTCACTATTGGTAAATCGTTCCTTATCAGCATCCCACCGCAGTCTTTCCTTGACTTCGAGCGCTATATTTGCCAGGTGGGCAAAGCTCGTGGATCTGTGACCTTCCTCAATTGGACATAACGGCGTTTGCCTCGATTTTATGCAATCGAGGAAGTTCCTTATAAGAGTGCCTGTGCTGTCACTGCTGCTGCCGTCAGACAGAGCGGCATCCTTTGAAGAATACTCTTCTTCCTGCAGGGTATTTTTAACTGACTGGAACTGGCCATTCCTGGTGGGAGTAATCCGGTAGCCGCTTTCAATTGCATTGAGTGTGCCAAGCGTACCCCGAAGCTCTACCTCGCCATACTTAAACATATTTCCACCGCTGGCTTCATATGTGCAGAATGTTATAATTGCCCCGGACTCAAATTCAAAAGTGACCTGCATTGTATCAGGTATTGTCCGGTCATCATCAACTATATACCTTCCACCATGATTGCTTATCGCTATTGGAGCCCTTTCTCCCATCATCCAGCGGATCACATCCATATAGTGAACGCCCCAGTTACCCATCTGGCTTGAATAATCACTCCACCACCTGAACTTATACGGGGCAATATTATACTGATAATCCCTGTAGGCCCTCGGACCCAGCCACATATCCCAGTTGAAATCCCGGGGCGGTGCTTCCGGCTTCATCCTTCCTATTCCGGCCGGATACATATTATCTATCCTGTGGGCTATCCCGACAGTTACCTTGCCAATTTTCCCTGCCTGAACATCTTTTACAAGTTTCTGGTAGATTCTGGATCCCCGCCGGTTCAGCCCTACGGCAACCACCCTCTTTGTTTCTGCCTGAGCATTGACCATCGCCCGTCCCTCTTTCAGAGTGATGGTCAGAGGTTTTTCAACATAAACATCCTTGCCGGCTCTCACAGCGCTGATCATCTGGATAGCGTGCCAGTGATCCGGAGTTGCAATAACCACAGCATCTATATCCTTATTTTCCAATAGTTTACGAAAATCATTATACAGGACTGGTTTAGTCGGGAAGGTCTCTCCCATCTGCGGGATCCGGCCACCCAGTTCCCTGAGCCACCGGGGATCAACCTTGCTTCTGTCCCGAAGCATATAAGGTTCATATAAATCGCAGAATGCAGCTATATGTGCATCGGGCTGTCTCATGACCAGTTCAAGGAGCTGGGAACCCCTGTTCCCTATTCCGATAAAACCTACATTGATCTTATCATTTGCACCCGGAATACGCTGGTAAGCTGCAGCATTGAGTGAGGTTGCACCCAGGGCAACCCCGGCTGAGGCTAAGCCTGTCCTTGTGATGAACTCACGTCGCGTTGTTTGATTATCTTTCTTCATGTACTGAATAATGTTAAAGGTTTTATTAATTAAAGAGTCCATCCCTCTCTGTAGGTGGTATGAAGGAACTTATCTGCTTCAGGCATATCCGGGAAGCTGAATTTGACAGGATCAAACTTAAGGAGTCTGCCACTGAGTGTCTCCTTTAACTCCTTCCTTATCGCTATATTCCCGAGGAGAACAGTTTCCGTGAGTGGACCTGCCCATTCAAAATCAGATCCGGCAGGAGCGCCTCCCTTGCATGCATTGATCCACTCCTCTTCATGTCCCGGAGAAGAGGGAATAGAAGGAGCGGGTGGTGTGTATGACTTCCTTAAAGAAAGTGGCAGGATTTTGTCGTCGAGAATCTTCCCCTTATCGCCGATATAGAGGGTTCCGCCTGCTCCCATTTTCATTCCCTCCTCAAGTTCGGGTATCTGCATCGGGCGCATTCCTCCGTCGTACCAGGTAAGGGTGACAGGAGGCTTATTTTCGCGGGCAGGAAATTCGTAGCGCACTACTGAAGCCAGTGGATAAGTCTCCTCATTTACAAGTGTTGAGACAGCCTGAATGCTTGTCGGATATTTAAGCTTCAGAGCCCTGAAAATCGGATCAAGTGAATGACAGCCGATATCTCCCAGAGCGCCTGTACCAAAGTCCCACCATCCCCGCCACTTAAATGGATGATAGGCAGGATGATACGAGCGTGCCGGTGCGGGGCCTACAAAGAGGTCCCAGTCAAGAACAGAGGGTGTTGGCGGGGTATCACCGGGCTTTTCCACACCCTGCGGCCAGTATGTTCTGAAGAGACCGTTGTTTGGTCTGTCTGTCCATACATGTACCTCTCTTACCGGTCCGATAACACCATCCCAGATCATTTCCCTGAGCCGGCGGGGGCCATCTGATGCCTGTCCCTGATTACCCATCTGGGTCGCAACTTTGAACTCCTTAGCTGCTTTTGCCAGTACCCTGGCTTCATGGACAGTATGTGTGAGTGGTTTTTGCGTGAAGACATGTTTCTTGCGCCTCATGGCATCAAGACTTATTATCGCATGGGTATGATCGGATGTTGCAATAATAACAGCATCAATATCTTTCTGTTTATCCAGCATCACACGGTAATCCTTATATTGTTTTGCGGCCGGATAAGTATTAAACACCTTGATTGTCTGCTCTCTCCAGTCGACATCGCAAAGTGCTACGATATTTTCGGTTTTGGCAACATTAGCCAGATTGCCTCTACCCATTCCGGCAATTCCCACACCTGCAATATTAAGCTTGTCGCTGGGAGGAATATGTCCGAATCCGGATATCACATGTCCCGGTAATATTGTAAAACCGGCAACAGCTGCCGCAGAAGTATTTAAAAACTGCCTGCGGCTTTTTTTCCCTGAAACCATATTTTTCATGATGTTTATGCTTATTTAACGATTGGAGTCAATACAATATTCCGGTAAGCTACCTTTCCATGATCACCCTGCAGGTAGATTGGTCCGGGCGAGAATACGTCTGAGATAATTGCACCTCCGGTCGGGCCGTAAACCGGCTGGTTGTCTATGATCTTAATTCCATTCAGAAGAACAGTTAAATGCCTGTCACACAATGTCATATCGAGTGACTGCCATGTGCCGGCAGGTTTTTCAGCATTGACAGTCGGCTTGATCCTGCTGTATAGTGCCCCCATATTATGAGGGTCCAATTCTCTTTTATACGAATCCGATACCTGTATTTCGTACATACCTCTGAGATAAACGCCGCTGTTGCTTCCTTGCGGAATATTGACCTCAAGCTTAAGGTTGAAATCTTCAAATGTCTTTTCAGTCCTGAGATTGCCATAGCTTATATGAGGAGTACCTTCTTTCTGAACCGGATCGTTGACAAGCGTTCCATCAGCAACATTCCAGCCGTTTGTCTGATTAGTGTTTATAAGCCTCCAGCCGGTAAGATCCTTCCCGGTGAAAAGCTCAACCGGTGTTCCCAATTTCAGGTTTTTCATATCAGGAGCAGCCGGGACCTGAGGGAGTTTTATTCCGGTGAACTCAGTTGAATCCACACCTATGCCGGTACGACGGGGACGAAGAAGTATCCCTTCAATGTTGTCTTCCCCGGCTTTGGAAATCTCAAGCCAGTCGGTTATTACTGCTGATTTTACCGGATTATCGTTTTCATCTCTTGCGCGTACAACATTATTTGACCGTTGAATTATAAGTATCCTGTCGGCGGCAAGAAAGATGTTAGAGACGGGTAAAACAGAGCCACCGCCCCAGAGGATGTCCGCATCCACATAATTATCCTGCTTCCGGACCTCGATCCAGCCCACCGAACCTCCTTTAATATCAATTGTCCATTGGCCAATGAATTCGGAGATATCCGTCTTTTGAACCGGAGGAGGTGCCTGTT
>Ga0105095_10001441_pt1 | contig 12535 bp, 7 predicted proteins | sample PPLLak2March2015_2_FD_79180 | JGI IMG/M metagenome (GOLD analysis project Ga0105095, IMG submission 79180) | Freshwater sediment microbial communities from Prairie Pothole Lake near Jamestown, North Dakota, USA - PPLs Lake P8 Core (3) Depth... | ecosystem: Environmental > Aquatic > Freshwater >... | reverse complement strand
TGGCCTGCGACCCCGCGCCCGCTGGCCCGGCCCCGGACCCCACGCTCACCCTGGCGGTCGTGAGCGGCGACGCTCAGACCGCCATCCCCGGCACCGAGCTGCCGGGCCCGGTGGTGGCCGCGGTGCTCGACGCCAAGGGCAAGCCGGTCAGGGATCAGCTCGTCAACTTCCGCGTTACCGCGGGCGGCGGGAGCGTGTTTGCGGGCTCCGCGCTCTCGGACAAGGACGGGCTGGTGCGGGAGTGGTGGACGCTGGGACCCGAGCCCGGCGAGAACCTGCTCGAGGCCCGGGCCGTGGACCCCGCCACCGGCGAGAAGCTCGTCTTCGCGACGTTCCACGCCACCGCCGCCGAGCCACCCCCACCCGATCCGCTGGCCGGCACGTGGACCGGCATCCGGCAGGACGGCATTGCGGTCGAGTACGTCTTCGTAAACACCGGCACGACCGGGACCAACTGGCGGACCGGCAACACGGCCGTCGTCTACGACGGCACGTTCGCCGGCACGGGCCTCAACACACAGACCTTCCAGGCGCACTTCGAGGCGCCGGACATCTACTGGGGCGCGGTCTCGCAGGGCGAGCTGACCGGGCCGAACACGCTCGACGTGTGGAGCGACTACGTGGCGCGGTTCACCCTGACCCGCGCCTCGGGATCCTGACGCCTTCTACAGGCGAATTTCACGCTGCCTTTACCCGCTGACGGCAACCTGACGGGAGGGTGGTAACTGTCACACCCTCGGGCCATCGTGCCTGCGTCAACCTCGGAGCCGTGTGCATGACCCCCAAGCGCCGCCGCGACGACGACGAAGACCTCCTGGCCATGGCGTTCGGCGCCGCGCCGTTCATTGACGACCTGCGGGCCGAGCGCGATCCTGACGACGACCCGGAGGACGAGGATGGCGAGGGCGATGGCGAGGACGACGAGGACGGCGAGGGCGACGATGAGCAGGACGAAGACGGCCTCGAGGGCGATCACGATGAACTCGACTTCTAGCATCGCCGGGTGGGAAACGGCCAACGGCTGACCGCCAACGGCCAACGCCACCATGCCCCTCCGCGCCGTTCGTTCCGCTTCGAGTGAGGTCCTCTGGAATGCGTTCACCCGCGCGTTCCTCGATGCGAACGCGGGGCTGACGGGGCCGGGCGGTTTCCGGGCGTACGCCTGGCTCACCCACCGCATCCACCGCGACCGGCTCTACGAGCAGGCCGCGGCGGGCGGCGTGCCGGCCTGGCTCGGTCCCCCGGTGGCGTTCTTCTCGGATCTCCCGGGGATGTTCGGCATCCGGCGCCGGCCCATCGGGCTGCTGCGCCGTCAGGCCGTCCTCGACGACCTCGCGCACGCCCTCGGCGCGGCGGACCTGGCTGGCGGCCCCACCGCGTTCGATCGGACGGGTGTCGGTCGCGCGCACGACCGCCTGATCGGCGACCTGCTGGCCGAGCAGGTGACACCGGAGGAACTGGCCCTGGCACTCGGCCGGCTCGATGGCGATGCGTTCGCCGGCCGCCGCAACGCGTGGGTCGTGGCGGTCTACCGCGACTACCTCGCGCGGCTGGCCGCGGACGACCGCTACGACCCGCGTGCCATCCACGCCATCGTGGCGGAACGCATCCGCAAGGGTTCCCTGCCCGCGGCGCTCGACGGAGCCGGCACGCTCCACATCTACGGCCTCACCACGGTCCGCACGCGCCGGCGCCTGCTGGAGGCGCTCCGCACGCAGCCGACGGTGGACGTCGTCGTGTACACCCCCGCCGGCGCCGATGCGCGGGAATGGGAGGACGTCGTCGAGCATTGCGACGGCCTCGACGGCGCGCCGCCACCCGTCGTGGTCCAGCCCGCTCCCGACGAGCGACGCGAGCTGGACTGGATCGCGGTGCAGGTCAAGCAGCGCATCGTGCAGGACCAGGTGCGCCCCGATCGGATCGCCGTGGTCGCCCGCTCCGGCCGCGAGGACCTGCGTGCGGCGCACGAGACACTCACGGCCGCCGGAATCCCCTCTACCGCGCGCCTGCGCGCCAGCCTCGCGGAGGTGCCCGCCCTCAAGGCCATCCTGCTGCTCCTCCGCGCCGCCGCGCGGGACTGGCCATACCGGCAGCTCCGGCAGGTGCTGGCGAGTCCGTACTTCGATCTGGCCATGGACCTGCGGCCGCTCGACAAGCTGGCCACCGAGCGGCGCATCACGGGACTCGACACCTGGGCCGCCGCCCTTGCCGAGCGGGCGGGATCGGGCGGCGAGCCGGCCGAAGAAGACGACGATGCTCGGGACACCCGGCGCCGCGAAGACGCGGCGCGGTTCGCCGCGTTTGCCGAGCAGGTGCGTGCGCTGGCCACGCCGCGCAGCACGGCCCGGTGGATCGCGCTCACGCGTGAACTGCTCGATCCGGGCTGGTTCGGGTTCCGCGAGCGGGTCTGCTGCATGGACGTCGGGACCGACCGCACGGACATCGTGCGGCTGGACCAGCAGGCCATCGGCGCGCTCGGCAACCTGCTCGCGGAGTGGGCGGACGCGGAGTCGGGCCAGGAGCCCGTGGAGGCGCGGGCATGGGCGGCGCGCGTGCGACGCTTCCTCGCCGCGAACGAGATCACGCTCTCCACCCCGCTGCGCACCGGCGTGCAGCTGCTCGAGGCGCACGAGGCGGCCCTGTTCCCGTTCGACCACGTGTTCGTGCTCCACGCCAACGACGGCGAGTTCCCCAAACGGCCCGGGATCAGCTGGCTTTTCACCGATGCCGAGTTGACCACACTGGCGGAAACGGGCCTGCCCGTGACCGACCGGGCGGACTGGCTCCGGAGAGGACGGGTCCTCTGGCACGCCGTGGCCGCCGGCCCCGCGACGACCGTCACCTACCGCACGGCCGATCCCGACGGCGTGCCGTTGCTCCCCTCCCTCGTGGTGCCGCCGCATGACGCCGCCGTCGAGATCCCTCGCACGCGGTTCGTCTGGGACGAGCCGGTGACCGTGGCGCACGCTGACCGGCTCGCGATCCGGACCGTGCAGGAGGCCATGACCGGAGGCTCTGCGGCCCCGGTGGCGGTGCCGCGTGTCGCCCCGGTCCGCCGGGCCATCCTGGCCGCGGTCGCGGAGCGGGAGCGGCGCGCACAACTGGAGGGACCGTGGGGAGGGCTGCTGCGCGATCCCGCGGTGCTCGCGAACCTCGCTCGGCGGTTCGGCGACGATCGAGTGTGGTCCGCGAGCCAGCTCGAGGAGTACGGGACCAATCCCTTCATCTTCCTGCTCAACCGTGTCCTGCACCTCCAGGAGCTGGCCGAGGCCGAGGAGGACACGAGCGCCCTCACGTTCGGGGGCGTGGCGCACGAGATCCTCGAACGTTTCTACGGCGCATATGATGGTCCGTTTCCCGGGACGCTCGACACGACCACACGGGCGCGGTACGAGGAGATAGCCACGATCGCGCTGGCCCAGCGGGAGGCGCGGGGCGAGTGGCTCGGCCTGCCGGTGCTCTGGAGCATCACTCGCCGTGCAATCGTCTCGACCGTCGGAGACTACCTGGCGTGGGAGCTCGAGCGGTTCGGCGACCGCCGGCCGCACGCGCGGGAGTGGGCGTTCGGATTCGACGCGCCGGCGGTGATCGAGTGGCGGGACGTGACGGGCCAGACGGTGCGGCTGCACGTGCGGGGCAAGGTGGACCGGGTGGACCAGGACCGCGGCGGGGCGCTGCACATCGTGGACTACAAGTCGAATTTCACGCCGCCGGCCACGCACTTCGACGACGGCGCCGCGCTCCAGGCGCCGCTCTACATGCACGCGCTGGCGGCCCGCACGGGCAGCCCGGTGCGCACGGCGGAGTATCGCTCGCTCAAGAAGCAGAAGGCCGAGAAGCCCATTTCCTGGGGGAGCGAGCCGTTCGAGCGGGCGCTCGCCATCGCTTTCACCATTCCGGCCCGGGTGCGCGCGGGTCGCTTCGAACCGCGCGCGGCGGGGTCGATCAAGAAGTGGTTGGCGTGGTGGCCCGGCCCGGACATCCTGCGGGTGACCGAGTTGTGGCCGGACGGGAGCCGCTTCGATGAGTGACGTGCGGTGGACCCGCGAACAGGCAGCCGCCATCACGTCGGGCACCCACACGCTGCTCGAGGCGAACGCCGGCACCGGCAAGACGACCACCGTGGTCGGCGCCATCCTCTGGCGCCTCGGCGTGGATATCGGCGGTGACGAAGCGGGCCGCCCGATCCCGCCGTGTCCGGTTGAGCAACGGCTGCGGCTCGAGCAGATCGCCGCGATCACGTTTACCGAGAAGGCCGCGTACGACCTCAAGCGCAAGCTGCGGAGCGAAATCGAGTCCCGGGTGCCGCGGCTCCTCTGGGACCTCGACCGCGCCGCCATCGGCACGATCCACTCCTTCTGCGGTGAGCTGCTGCGCGACCAGGCGCTGCGATTCGGCCTCGACCCGACGTTCGCCACGCTGGACGAGCGCGAGGCGGCGCTCGAGCTCGAGACGCGGGCGGAAGAGGTCATCTTCGACGCGCTGACGGCGGGCGACGAGCCCGTGATGGCGCTGGTGGAGTGCTTCGGCCGCGCCCGCGCCGAGCACAAGAAGGGCGCCTCGGGCTTCCTGCTCGCCGTGCACCACGACCGCCGCTGGCATCACGATCGGTGGGCGGCCTGGACCGCCGGCGGGGCACTCGACTGCGACCGCCTGAAGACCCTCGTGCCGGGGTGGAGCGAGAAGGACGACCTCCCCGTGGCGCAGTGCGCGGCGCTGGCCCGGCTCTCGGACGAGCTGGACCGGCGGTGGGCCGCCTGGCTCGCCGACGAGCACGTCCGTGACTTCGATGCGCTCATTCTCGATACCCGCCGGCTGCTCATGGACCCACGGATGCGCCCGGCCCTCGACGCCATCCGGCGCCGATTCGGCCTGCTGGTCATTGACGAGTTTCAGGACACGGACGGCGCGCAACGTGACATTGCGTTCCAGGTCGCGGCACTCGGCGGCCCGAAGGGGAAAGGGCCAACGTTGCTGCTGGTGGGCGACCCCAAGCAGAGCGTCTACCGGTTCCGCCACGCGGACGTAAACGTCTGGAACGAGGTGAGTGCCCGCTTCGAGCGCGATGGCCTGGCCCGGCTGCCGCTCACCCACAACTTCCGCAGCGCCGCGCCGGTGGTGGAGTTCGTGAACCGCACGTGCCGGCCATCGTTCGCCGCGGTGGGGGCCATGATCGAGCGCAGCGGGCTCACCAGCCGCGTGCCGTACCGCGGCCTCGCGGCGGCGCGGGACGATCGGGAGCGGTCCACCGTCGAGTGGCTCGTGTCGGGCGGCACTGCCGCCGAGCGGCGGGCGCTCGAGGCCGAGATGGTCGCCGCCCGCATCCGGGACTTCGTCGTGGACGAGGTCAAGGGCGACCGCAACGGGATCGAGATCGTGGACCCGGCAGCCGGCACGCCGCGTTGGTGCCGATACGCCGACATCGCGGTGCTGTTCCGCACCCGGCACCCCGTCGAATACCTCACGCCGGCGCTCGAGGCGTATGGGGTGCCGTACTATCTCGCGGGAGACGCGGGGTTGATCGAGCGGATGGAGATCCTGGACGTCCTGACCCTGTTGCGCGTGCTCGAGAACCCGCTCGACGACCTGCGGGTGTTCGCGTTCCTGCGGTCCCCATTCGTGAGCCTGCGGGACGAGGTCATTGCGCGGATCCGGCTCGACGCCCTGCATCGCCCGCTGATCCACGCCGCGCGCGACTACGCGGCCACAGGAACCTGGTACCCCGCGCCGGAACACGAGGGCATCGCGGCGGTGGAACGGGAGGCGCTCACGAACGGCGTCAGGATCGTGGACGAGCTGTCGCGCCTGCCGTCACGCGTGCCGATCCACCGCCTCGCCGAGGAAGCCATCGAGCGCACCGGATACCGGCTGCACCTGCTGCTGCACGCCGAGTCGGCCGGCCGGCTCGCGAACCTCGAACGGTTCATCGCCCTGCTCGAGGGATTCCGGAACCACACGGTCGGCACGTTCCTGGAGATCTGGGAGCACTGGGCCGACCGGGACGTCGGGATTCCCCAGGCGCCGCTCTACAGCCGCAAGGACAATGTTGTCACGCTCAGCACCATCCACTCGGCCAAGGGCCTCGAGTGGCCGGTCGTCTTCTACGTGGACACGCACGGGGGGTTATCGGACCGGGCGACCGGCGAGTTGTGGCATGACCGCGACCTTGGACCGGTGCTGTGCCCCAAGCAGGACGACCGTGGGGCGCGAACGGCGCAGCTGGCCCAGCGGTGGAACGCGGAGGATACCGCCGAAGAGGCGCGGGTGCTGTACGTCGCGGCAACGCGGGCGCGGGACCGGCTCGTGGTGGCCCTGCCGTCCGACAAGCCGAAAGGCGCCGCGGCGTGGCTGGCATCCGGGATCGACGCGTCGGTGGTGACCACACGGGCGGTGCCGGACGTCGAGAAGCCGCCGCCACCCCTCGAGCCGTGCCTCGACTGGCTGGACGTCGTCGTGCCGGCGCCCGGCGTACCCTCCAGGCTGTCCGCGCCGATCCGGGCGGGCCGGTTGCGGCGCTTCCGGTCGGCCACGGAGATCATGTCGCGACTGCGCAGTCGTAACGAGTGGCGCGCGAAGTACCTGCACGGGATCGAGCCTGCGTGGTGGTTCGCGCGGCCCGAGGCCGACGGAGCGGACGGTGTCCCGGCGACCGTGCGGGGCATCGTCATCCATGGCGTGCTCGAGCGCATCCGCGAAGAGTCGGAGCTGGCGGACCTGCTCGAGGTGACGATCGGGGCACTCGACGCCCCGGACCTCGAGGAGCGCCTCGGCCCCGGCACGGCGTACCGGAATGCGCTCGAGGCGGAGCTGCAGCGGGTGATCTCGAGCGACGAGTGGCGCTGGTACACCGAGGGGGACCATCGGCGCGAGCTGTGGTTCGTGGACTTCCGGCGGGGCGGCACCTGGCATACGGGCGCGTTCGACCTGTTCCGTCCCGGCGAGCCCCGCTCCCTGATCGTGGATTTCAAGACGCACGCCATTTCGGCGGCGGAGGTGGACGCGACCGCGCGGGATTACGGCGCGCAAATCGCCCTGTACCGTCGTGCTGCGAGGGCCGCCGGCCGGCCGGCCGATGTCCGGCTCCACTTCACGGGGCCCGGCGTGGTATGGGAGGGAGGGAAGTAGTGCCCCGCCACCATCTTCTCACCCTCTGGAACCCCGCCTACCGGGATGACGCCATGGAGGCGCATCTCGCGATCCTGCGGGACGGCGTGCGGCGGTACCGCGAGGCGTCCCGAGACGAGGATGCGGAGGACCGGGTCTTCGTGTGGTGGGGCAAGGTGCGCTCGTCGAGCAGGTACCAGGAGCTGCCGCATCTCGATCAGATCCTTGCCCTCGACACCGAGCTGGCGCAGGAAGGTGCCGAAGCGGAGACGCATCTCTATCTCACCGACTACCGATCGCTGTACGTGGCCCACGTAGGCGAAATCGCCCGGGACGACCCGCAGGCGGACGAGGCGGAGCGGGCGCACGTCCCGGAGTACTACGCACGGCAGGGGCTCACGTGCGACTGCTGGTTCCGGCTGTGGGACATCCGCCGTCTCATCACCGATGACACCCCGTCGGTGGTGGCGGAGCTGAAGAAGCTCCGCAACGTGCGCTATCACGACCGGCCGGTCTCGATCTACGGCGGCATGGTCGAGCTGCCGCTCCTGGTGACCGAGTCGGAGGAGGTCCGCTGGTTCGACCGCGAGGTGCGCGACCGGCTCACCGACGGGAAGTTCTGGGTCGAGTTCGACGCCGAACGGGTGGGCATCGGGCTGCTCGAGCGGGAGCTGCGCGAGAACCTGTTTGGCGATCCCGCATGGGAGGCGTTCGATCCCGCGACCCGCTCGTTCATTGCGGCGGGAGAGAAGATCTGGCGTGATCACGCCGCGGATCCCGCGTTCGACTTCAGCCCGGTGATCGTGGAGTTCGGCAAGGCGCTCGAGGTGCGGTGCAACTGGGTGCTGCGTCAGGCGCTCCAGGGGGCGCCGCCCGAGGTGCGCGTCGTGAACGTCGATGGAAAGTCCACGGATGTCACCCGCGGCACCCTGCTCCCGCTCGGTCAGCTCGCCCGCGTGCTCGGCGATTCGCAGGCCGTCAACGAGCGGTGCCGCCGGAAGCTCAAGAGCGGCGATTGGTTCTCGGCGAGCGTTCCCCCCATCCTGGACGCGCTTGCGAAGCTCCGTAACCCCGGCTCCCACTCGGCGCGCGTGGACCGTGAAGCGGCGGGACAGTGGCGCCGTCAGCTCATGGGTGTCGGCTGCGAAGGGGAGTTCGTCCGACTGGCCCGGGTGACTTAGCCGTTGGCCGTTGGCCGTTTGCCGTTGGTACTACCCTCGGGCCCGGGTGGCATTGCACGGCTGCCTCGCCCTCCGGCGAGGGCACAGGCAGCCGGTCAAGGAACCACTGCACAAGTCGAACGGTGGTCGCGGAGGACGCGTCAGTGACGTGGTAGCCCGTCCTGCCAGCCCGCCCCGGTCGGTCACTGCAGCGGCCGGAGCGACGCACCGGAGAGTTGTGCAGACCTTCCTTCTTGAGCAGCTCCCAGTTTGGTCCGTTCGAGCGCGTCGGTGCCGCGGAGGAACCTGGGCGGCGGGGCGGGCAGGGCACCGGGGTGAGTGCGGGAGGGGGAGGGGCGTCGGCGCACGGGCATGTCGGGATCCGCGTGGGAAGACGCCTCGATAATGGCCTGGGGGTGTGACAGTCCGGTGGTGGGGCCCGATGTCACACCCCCCGGCCAGGTTAAGGGCCGTCACCCTCGAGGAGCTGCCCTATGCACGTCCACACTGGTCTGTCCACCCGCTTCGTCACGGCCCAGAACGCCCACCAGGTAGGGCTGCTGGTCACGGTCGAAGGTGAACACCCGCCCGAGCGCCCGCCCATCAACGTGAGCCTGGTGCTCGACCGCTCGGGCTCCATGTCCGGCGAGCCGCTGGAGGCCGCGCGCGAGGCCGCCCTGCGGTTCCTGGGATTCATGGGGCCCCATGACCACGTGAGCGTCGTGACGTTCGACGACGCCGTTTGCACGGAGTTCGGACCGGCGGCCGGGAACGATCCCGATGCCGTCGAAGCGGTCCGGCGCATCCATGAGGGCGGCAGCACGAACCTCTCGGGCGGCTGGCTCCAGGGCCGGACGCACGTCTCGGAGAGGCTCGTGACCGGCACCAACCGCGTCGTCCTGCTCACGGACGGTTTGGCCAACCAGGGGGTCACGGATCCTCAGCAGCTCGAGCAGTTGGCGCGCGGCGCCGCGGACGCGGGGGTGAGCACCACGTGCATCGGCTTTGGGCCGGGCTTCAACGAAGACCTGTTGCGGGCCATGGGAGAAGCGGGCCGCGGCAACTTCTGGTACGTCGAGCAGACCGACCAGATGGGCGAGATCTTCGCCGGCGAAATCGAAGGGCTGGTGGCCCTCGCCGCGCAGAACGTCACGGTGGACCTCCGGCTCCTGCACGATGCCGTGGCGGGCGTGATGTTCTACCAGCGTCTCTCCATTCAGACGCCGGAGCCCAACCACTGGGTGATCCGTTTGGGCGACCTCTACGCCACGAGTCCCCGCATGCTTGGGCTCACCATCTTCGTCAACGATCTCGACGTGCTGGAGACCGTACAGGTGGCGGAGGTGCGGGTCAGCGCCGACGTCCTCACGGCCGAAGGGGTCGAGCACCGGGTGATCACGACGCCCGTGGTGGTGAACCTCGATGGCGCCGACCACGTGGAGCCCACGGTCGAGCGCACGCTGGTCCGGTTCCAGGCGGCCAAGGCGCGCGAGGAGGCCGTCCAGCAGGCGGACGCCGGCAATCTCGACGGCGCCGCGAACACGCTGCGCGTGGCGTGCGACTGCCTGGCCCGGTATGGCGACGATGCCGAAGTGGCCGAGGAAATGACGGACCTCGCCGCCGAGGCCCAGCGCCTTGCCGAGCGCGACTACGACGCGGCCGTGGACCGGAAGTACCACATGGCGCGCGCCATGGCGGAGAGCAACGTCCGGATGGACTACAAACGGCGCATTGCCCGGCGCCGGCCGCCAAAGCCGGGCCCGACTGGCGGCCCGCCGGCGCAGCCGTAGCTTCGCCACCATGTCGTCCTCCAAGACGGCGCGCTGGCTCGACCTGATCGCGTTCCTCCTGCAGCACCGGTATCCGGTGGTGCGGGAGGAGATCTTCCGCAAGGTCCGCGGCTACGGCATAGACGTGGACCGGGCGGACGACCGCGAGGTCGAGTCGGCGCGCCGCAAGTTCGAGCGCGACAAGGACGAGCTGCGCGTGCTTGGCGTCGCCATCGAGACCGTGTCGCTGCCCGATGCCGCGGGCAATGAACCGGCGTCGGCCTATCGGCTGCGGCCCGGCGGATTCTACCTGCCGTACTTCGAGCTGGACCGCGCGGAGCGCGCGCCCGGTCCCTATCCCGACCTCCGGCACGTGCGGCTCTCCCGCGAGGACGTGGGCGTGCTCGATCGGGCCACGCGCCACTTGGCCGAGCGCCACGAGTTCCCGCTGGTGGAGGCGGCGCGCTCACTCCGGCACAAGCTCGCGTTCGATCTCCCGCTGGCCGAGGCGGCAGTGGAGCGCGTCCTTGCCGATCCCATGCCTCCGGCGGCCCAGGCCTCGCTGGGGGTGCTGCAGCAGGCGGTGGCAGAGCGCCGCGCCGTGCGCTGCCGGTACTACACGATCAGCCGGGACCAGGAAGCGGAGCGCGAGATCGAGCCCTGGGGCCTCTTCTTCGAACGCAGTCACTGGTACTGCGCGGGCCGGGCGCGCGACCGCGACGCGTTTCGCGTCTTCCGGGTGGACCGGATGCGGGACGCCGTTCTCCTCGCCGGTGACGGAGCGCGATTCGACGTCCCCGCCGACTTCGACGTGCGGGCCTACCTGGGTCGGCAGCCGTGGGACCTGAGCATGGACCCGCCCCAGCGCGTGCGCGTGCGGTTCGGGTCCCCGCAGTCCCGCTGGGTGCTGAACGAGAAACGCGGAACCCCTGTCGAAGCCCTGCTCGACGACGGTGGGGCGATCATCGACTTCGAGGTGCGCGAGCGCGGGACCTTCCTCCGCTGGCTGCTCACGTTTCGGAGGCAGGCACAAATCCTCGAGCCCCGGGACGTGGCGGACGAACTGGAGGGCATGCGGGCGCAGGTGGCGGGGCTGTATGAGCAGTAAGGGCAGTAAGGGCAGGGAGGGCAGAAGCGGCAGGGGTGCCCAGCCCGCCGGCCCGCCGGCCCGTCGGCCCGCCGGGGCTGGGGGTGGAGTGGCAACGGCCCAGCTCGACCGCATCGTCTCGCTCGTCGCGGAGCTGTCGCGCACCGCCCTCGATGACGAGGAGGGCCGCAGCCTGTCTGAGCTGGCGTCCCGGTACGGGGTGTCCACGAAGCAGATCGCGGGCGACATCCAGACGCTCACCACCTTGTGCGACCACGCCGAGGCCGAGTGGCTGCTGTCGCTGTCGGCGTGGCAGCAGGACGATCGGGTGTCGGTGAGCAGTCTGGGGCCGTTCCGCCGGCCGATCCTGCTCAATCCGGATGAACGGTTGGCGCTTCAGGTCGCGCTCGCGCTCGACCCCGATGGTGCTGGGCTCGCGGCCAGGTTGGCGACCGCGCTGGAGGGCACGGTTGGTCAAGCGCCCGCCGGCCGGCCCGCCCGCCGGCGCGCCGGTTTCGGGGATCTGTTGCTCGGCGCTGCCAACGAGCACCGCTGCATCGAGGTGCTCTACGCCGGCGAGGGTGGCGGGGCAGGGCGCCAGTCGGTGATCGAGCCCCACGAGCTGGTGACGTATCACGGCCGCAGCTATGTCCACGCGTGGGACCGTGAGGCGGGAGGATGGCGGCTGTTCCGGATGGACCGGTTCCTGGATGCGCTGCCCACGGATACCAGGTTCGACGAGCGAAACGACTTCGAGCCGATCGCCGGCCGGAGCGACCTGTTCCGGGCGCCCCCCTCGGCGGTCGAAACCGTGCGCGTGCGCTTCTCCCGGCGCGTCGCCCGATGGATCCGCGAGCGCTACCCGCGCTGCGAAGAGGCCGACGGCGGCTGCGTCGTCGTCACGTTCCTGGCATCGAGCGTCGAGTGGCTGGTTCGACGGGTGCTGGAGTACGGGCCTGACGCTGAAGTGCTCGGCCCGCCGGCCTACCGAGAGGCAGTGCGGCGGGCCGTGGCGTGAGGTTCACACCGACCCGTCGCTCTGCTCAGCCACGCGGCGGCTCCGCCTTCGGCAGGGCCCGCAACGCGGCCAGGAACGCCACGAGGAACAGAGTGTCGCACACCGCCCAGATCAGCCACATGGACGGCATCAGGCCGCGCGCCCAGTAAACGAACACGATGCCCGCGTAGGCGACCTTGAACAGCGAGCCGAGCGCGATCAGGTCGCGATTGCGCGCGGGGGCGTTCGCCACCATCCAGAACCCGACCCCCATGATCGTCACGAACAGCGCGTTCAACTGGACGTAGCCCGGGTGGTTGGGCAGCTCGATTCCGAAGTGGGCGTAGAGCGACGGGTAGAAGATGAAGTAGGCCGCGCCGAGCAGGATGTCGTAGAGCGCGGCCACGATGAACAGCGG
>Ga0105095_10001439_pt1 | contig 12537 bp, 8 predicted proteins | sample PPLLak2March2015_2_FD_79180 | JGI IMG/M metagenome (GOLD analysis project Ga0105095, IMG submission 79180) | Freshwater sediment microbial communities from Prairie Pothole Lake near Jamestown, North Dakota, USA - PPLs Lake P8 Core (3) Depth... | ecosystem: Environmental > Aquatic > Freshwater >... | reverse complement strand
GTAGGTAACTCTGCCGTAGGGCTATACTCAACAAAGGGCGCTATCACCCAGGTTACAGTACCGTTTGGCACCGGTACCGAAACCGGTTATACACTTACAAACTCTGTTGCAAACCCGGCTCTTGGATGGGAAACGACAACCCAGTACAACCTTGCTGTCGATTTCTCATTCCTGAAAGGACGGGTTAACGGGACAATCGAAGCTTACAGGTCATCAACTAAGGATCTTCTTTTAACTGTAGCCCTTCCAAGTGTTTCCGGCTATACCTCAACAATTGGAAATGTGGGTGAAACAAGCAACAGGGGTGTCGACCTCACTTTAAATGCCACGCTTTTAAATGTAAGCGATTTCATTTGGGATATAAATGCAACCGCAGCATGGCAGAGGGACCAGATAGAGTCGCTGATGAACGGAAAGGAGGATATGGTTGCAAATAACTGGTTTATAGGCGAATCAATAGGAATAATCTACGATTACGAAAAGATCGGCATCTGGCAGGATACTCCTGAAGACCAGGCAGAAATGGCAAAGTTCAATGCTAACGGATCCCAGTTTGCACCAGGTAAAATAAGAATCAAAGACCAGAATGACGACTATCGTATCGACGGTAACTACGACAGGGTTATCATAGGCAACACAAGCCCGCGCTGGACAATCGGCCTTACAAATACATTCAGTTATAAAGGTATCGAGCTATCTGCGTTCCTTACCGGACGCCTCAAATATATGGCAGGCGTTGGCGAAGGCCTTACAGGCATGTATGGCGACCAGCGCAAGCTCGATTACTGGACGCCCGACAATACCGATGCCGAATACCAGAGGCCGTTTATGAGCGAGGCAGGCGGCGACACTTATGCCTTCACATATTATAAAGATGATTCATGGATCAAGATCAGAAACATTTCTTTGGGATACCAATTGCCCGTGAGCCTGCTGAGCAAGGTTAAGATAAACAACCTGAGGATCTTTGCACAGGTACAGAATGCCGGGATGCTCTGGTCGAATAATAAGTTCAGGGATTCCGAATATAACACTCTCTATTTTAACCGCGGGTATGTATTCGGTATTAATGTGGGATTCTGAGAGAGTACTGAATTAAATTTATAATCATAAAAGAAAAATTACGATATGAATAAGTCATTAAAAACCATATTAGTGCTTTGGGCAATTATCCTGCTTGTATCAGGTATCAGCTCATGCAAAAAGGATTTTCTCGACGAGGAGCTGAAAACCCAGAGAAACACTGATTATTTTAAAACTCCCGAGGGGATTGCCGACCTCGCCGACGGCTTGTACAACAACTACAGGAGTTTTTTCATGGGCAGAGAGCAGTCAGTTTCCACCAACCAGTGCGGTACTGACGAATTCATTGTCGGGGGCGACCAGGCTCAACAAACATGGAACGATTATAACTCCAACCTGGGGTCCATAGTTCCTAATGTCCCAACGTCTAATGTTACAAAAACTTATGAGATATGGGACATGATGTACAAGGCTATCAGCGATGCCAACGTTCTTCTTGCAAATGTCGATGCAGTTATTACTGATCCCAATAAAAACAAGCTGTTTAAAGCCGAGGGATCGTTCCTCCGCGCATTCTCATATTTCAGGCTTGTGCAACAGTACGGGCCCGTTGTTCTAAAACTGGAGCCATCCATAGGCATTGAAAGGTACTTTGTACGCGCAACGAAAGAGGATTGCGTCAACCAGATCATTGAAGATTTCAGAACTGCGTATGCAGGGCTTCCTGATGCAGAAACAGCAGAGGGAAAGCTCTACAAGGATGTGGCAGCCCATTTCCTGGCAAAGGCACTCCTTTACAGGGTTTCTGAAATAAACGATGACTGGAACACTTCATATAAAACAGCAGACCTTGCGGAGATAATAACGCTGACAGACGAGGTAATTGCCCATCACCCGCTTGCCACAAATTTTTCAGATATTTTCGCTTATACAGGGCCTGACGGACCAAACGAGAAACTCCCCGAGGTGATTTTTGCAGCACAGTTCTCCAGCACAACTACCGTCGCAAATGATGGTAACGGGAACTACAACCATCTTCTTTTTCTTTCGGTATATCAAACACTTACCGGCTTTGTACGTGATATAGCAGGCGGGCGCGAGTACCAGAGATGCAGGACAAATGAATATGCATCCAGTGTGTTTGACATGGAGAACGATTCGCGGTTCTGGAAAAGCTTTAAGACAAAGGCAAACCTTAACAATATTTCAAACCTCGCCCAGCTTAACGGAACAGACCCAAATACAAGTACGAATGTAACTTATGCACAAGGCGACCTGGGATTGATCTACATTATCAATAAAGCTGGCGACACCAGATTTAGCGATCCTAATGCCGGGGGAACCCCGAAGGTGAAAAGTACACATACCGGGGTCTATTTCAATAACCCTGTAACTGGTAAACCCACACCCCATGTCTATCCGCGCTACCTTGCCGATGGCAGCGGTTACTTAAAGCTACCGGTTAACGTCAGCAGGTTCCCGGCTCTCAGCAAATGGCTTGACGGATCCCGCCCAGCCGTAGCTGCAACTGCAGGCCGCCGCGATGGAATATATGCAAGAGTAGCCGAAACCTATCTTATTAAAGCTGAAGCCCTTATCCGTCAGAACAAATATGCTGAAGCCATCACGGTTATGAATGTTGTCCGTGCGCGCGCACAGTTCAAGGATGGTGAAAACAGGTCTGCATACAGGGATGGCGGCGCTGCCGTTCTCAACAATTCAAATGCACCATTAAATGCAGCCGGTGTATTGATAAATTCGTATTGCACTTCAAATTCATATTACGAATCACTAAATATTGCTGAAACAACTGCTGCCTCGGACTTTACCACCGGGATCACTCCGGCTAACCTTCCGGCTGTAGACGAAGCCATTATAACAACTCTCGGCTATACAACAGATTATGACAGGATGATGTGCTTCCTGCTTAACGAGCGTTCACGTGAGCTCTACGGCGAACTTTTCCGCTGGGAAGACCTTGCGCGCACCAAAACCCTTATAAAACGGGCCAGGACTTACAACGAGGGATCAGTAGCGGCTCTCCAGGAGAAGCATTACCTGCGCCCGCTGCCACAGACTTTCCTCGATGCCATTTATAATGCAGAAGGAAGAGCGCTTACAGCAGATGAAAAAGCAGCTATGCAAAATCCGGGTTATTAGAATCAGGAATAAATATAAAAATGGAGGCTACGAATGCCTCCATTTTTTTTATGGCAATTCGGCGAATTTTATAAATTTACTCTTTCAACCTGTACCCATTTGACAGGTTTGACAAATTAACCTGATCACCTGAATTTATCCTGTCCTGAATTACTTTAAAATGAAAAGTAACGAGATGAAGAAATTCCTGTTTTTATTGGTTGCTATCCTTTTTTATCTTCCAGCAGAGAATCTCTGCGCACAACCGGTAACTTCAACTGTTAAGAGAATCGGGATATTACCGGATGAGGAAGAAAATCTTAATGTTCTGGATCAATGGATCAGATGGAATAATCCGGGGAGTCTGCTTATAAATCATCTCAATAAACAGGCATTCAACTATTATGAAATTCGCGACAAAGAGATAGACAAATTAAAATCCGGCGATGACTGGCTAAAAAGACAGCTATGGGTAAAGAATAAACTGATGGAATTAGTCGGTCCCTTTCCTCAGAAAACTCCACTAAATCCCAGAATAACCGGTGTTTTGAAGAAAGAAGGTTACCGTATCGAAAAGGTAATATATGAGTCGATACCGGGATCCTATGTTTCCGGGTGCCTGTTCGTTCCTGAGAGGATCAGAGGGAAAGCCCCTGCGGTACTTAATGTTATCGGACACAACCAGGAATCATTCAGGGCAGAATTATATCAGATCATTATACTCAATCTTGTAAAGAATGGGATTGTAGTATTTGCCATCGATCCGCCCGGGCAGGGTGAACATGTTCAGTATTTTGATCCTCAGTTAAATTTCTCCTCAATCGGGTATTCTGTAATTGAGCATTGCTATCTGGGAAATCAGTGTTTTTTATCCGGATCTTCCGCTGCCAGATATTTTACATGGGAAGGAATAAGAGCAATCGATTATTTGCTTACCCTTAAATATGTTGATTCGCAACGAATTGGAGTAACCGGTTTTTCAGGAGGCGGAACTGTTGCATCATACCTCGCTGCATTTGATGACAGAATAAAAGTTTCTGTACCCTGCAGCTGGGCTACAGCTTCCAGAAGACAGCTGGAGACAAAGGGAGCACAGGATGCCGAGACAGAGTTTATTCATGGCGTGGCAGAAGGAATAACATTTGAAGACCTCCTGGAAGTGAGAGCACCAAAACCAACACTTCTGACATTTGTATCAAGAGATGAATATTTGTCACTCCAGGGGGCCAGAGAGGCATTGGCTGAAGCCGGACAGGTATATGAAGCTTTTGGCATGAAAGATAACCTGCAAATGGTAGAAGATGATTCAAAACACTGGCTGACTCCAAAAATAAGACTGACGATCTATTCATTCTTCATGAAACATTTTAATATTTCCGGTAATCCTGCCGAAGAGGAAGTTGAGTTACTGTCAGCAAAAGAACTAACTGTCACTCCTACCGGCCAAATCTCAACTTACCTGGGTGGCAGGATGATCTTTGAAATTAATAAGGATCAATCGTCTGTACTGATTGAAAATCTTGAAAAAGCAAGAAAAGATTATGAGACACATCTTAATATTGTCCGGATTAAAGCGAAGGAGCTCTCAGGATATGTCTCTCCCGGAGAGAATGATCCGGAACCATTTATAAATGGTCGTTATCACAGAGACGGATACTCTGTGGAAAAGCTCGCAATCAGGGGGGAAGGCGATTATGTTATTCCAATTCTCCTGTTTGTCCCGGATGACAATATTGAAAAACATTCCTCGCTTGTATTCCTTCATCCCGGGGGAAAGTCTGCCGAAGCAAATCCGGGAGGTGAAATTGAGAAATTGGCTAAAAAAGGATATATTGTTGCCGCAGCTGATGTCCTGGGTACAGGTGAAACAAGGAATACTGCAACAAGGGAACTGGCTGCCGGCTATACTGCTGTTTTAATTGGCAGAAGTGTGGTTGGTATACAGGCCGGTGATATATCAGAGGTTGTTAAATATTTAAAGAGCCGGAATGATATTATTCCTGATAATATAGGTGCCGTAGGAATAAAAGAGATGTGCATTCCTCTTCTTCATGCTGCAGCATTTGATAAATCAATTTCCAATATTGTACTGGCTGGTTCGCTGATCTCCTACGGGTCGGTTGTAATGAACAGATTTTATAACATAGGCCTTACAAAACGCGAAGGAGGAGGCACAGGACATCCTTTTGAGGTTGACTTTTCATGGGGTGTTGCCGGAGCACTCTCTGCATACGACTTACCTGACCTGATAGGTTGTATTGCTCCCAGAAAGATTGCTCTGGCAGAATTAAAAGGCCAGTTACTTGAACCGGCAACTACGGAATTGATAAACCGTGAACTTGAATTCCCGGGGAGTGTTTATTCTCATAAAAATGCCTCAGAAAATATTAAAATTATTTCATCAGGTGAAGAACTGGGTTCGATCATAGATTGGTGTTTTAATTAATCTGAAAATTGTACTGCTCATTATTATTGATATTCAATTAATACAATAAACCATAATATAAAATGAAAAGATTAGAATTAATGATAGTCGGCCTTATTGGGATAACAACTCTTTTCTCTCAGGAGAAAATTTCTGAAAGAAAGCAACCTGCAGCAATTCATCAGCCCGGGTATTGTCTTTTCTATGATAACCATACCATGCCGGCATGTCCTGATGTCGGTGAAAATTTTGATGCTGAAACGTTCACCGACAGAATAAAAGGGTGCGGGGTTGATTTTCTTACATTTCATGCCCGCTGTAACCTCGGTATGGCTTATTACGATACAAGGATAGGAACCAGGCATCCATCACTTAAATATGATCTGTTTGGTAAACTGGCTGATGCCTGCCAGCGAAAGGGAATTGCCCTGAGTGCTTATTTCAATGCAGGAATAAGCAGTGCCGAAGGAGTTCAACACCGCGAATGGACAACTCTCTATTTTGACGGTCGGGAATACCGGGAACCCAGATTGACTCCATTTGTCAGGACCATGTGCTATAATACTCCCTACCGTGACCACCTTATCGCTATGATAAAGGAAGTTGCCCATAATTACCCGGTTTCGGGATTCTTCATCGACTGTCTGTCAGGTTATCCCTGTGTTTGCCCCACTTGTGTCAAAGAGATGAAAGAAAGTGGAACAGACTGGACAAATATAGACGAGGTCGTGAAATTTTCGGAATTCTCAATGATGAGATTGTCAAAGGACATTGCCGACACCCTCAAAGCCATCAATCCTGATTATCTGATCTATTTTAACGGACCGGGATTTGAAGAACAGTGGGAAATTGGCACTTATATGGAATGCGAATGTCTGCCCACAGGCTTCTGGGGCTATGAATATCTTCCGGTGCTGTCTCATTATATGCGTACCCTTGGTGATAAACCGATTCTGAATATGAACGGACGTTTTTACGACTGGGGCGATTTTGGCGGACTCCGTCCGGAAGCCGCTATTAAATCAGAATTGCTATATGGTCTGGCCAATGGCATGCGTCCGAATGTAGGTGGTCATTTTCACCCGAGAGGTGATCTTGAGAATGCTGTTCTCGACCGTATTGAAAAGATCTACAAAGAGTTACAAACAATGGAGCCATGGTACAGCAATGCAAAGAGCATGACTGAAATAGCTATTGTATACCCGGGAACGATCGGGAAAATTCGTAACGACAGGCAACTGAAGAGTGCAGTGCGTATGCTCTCCGAACTGAAGCAGCAATTTGATGTGGTCACGTTGTTTTCTGACTGGAGCAAGTATAAAGTTCTGGTAATCCCTGATGACATAACATTTAATGATGAGGTTGCACGTCGTGTAAAAGTCCATATCGAAGCAGGCAGGGCAGTTATCTCAAGCGGAAGCTCCGGGCTGGACAAAGAGATGAAACAATTTGTCCTTGAAAAAGAATGGGGGGTGAAATATAGCGGGAAGAATGAATTTGATCCGGCCTATTTTACTGCAGGAAAGGACTTTAGTCGTGGTTTGCCTGACATGCCTGTTTCATTATACGCCTCCGGAATCGATATTGAACCGCTTTCAGGTACCCGTGTTGAAGCAAACCTTGTAAAACCTTATTACAACAGAGGCTGGGACGGTGAATATGCTTTTTATTACAATCCTCCGGATAAGGTTACGGATAAACCTGCACTGACAATCAACGGGAAAGTAGCCCATTTCAGTCACAGGATATTTACCGGGTATAGTCAGATGGCACCTGTTGAACTTAGAACGGTCTTTTCAAATGTTTTGAATAGTTTTCTGCCTGATCAGTTATTTAAATCAGAAAACCTGCCCTCATTTGCCAGAGTATTCGTCACAGAGCAGCCAGGACGGAGAATGGTCCATATACTTTCTTATGTTCCCGAACTGAGGGGGCCGAAGACACAAATGATTGAAGAAGCTGTTGAGCTTAATAATGTTAAGATCGCACTTCGCACTGATGGAAAGGCTCCGAAAAAGGTATATCTGGCTCCTGAAAGAAAAGCTTTGCCCTTTAAGATCAAAGATGGTTATGTCAATGTTACATTACCTGTAAGCAAGGGATATTCTCTTGTGGTTTTTGAATAAGCATGACAACAAATATTAATACAATTATTATGAATACAACTACCATTACCAAACAAGAGTTTTACGACCGTATCGCCAAATTCCAGGCTAATATCAGATCAGCCGGACTTGATGCCTGCCTTGTACATGCCACCGAATCCGATATGGCAAATGTCAGATACCTGAGTGAGTATTGGCCTACATTCGAAACTTCAGCAGTATTTGTTCCTGCCGAAGGTGAGGCTGCTCTTCTTGTAGGACCTGAAAGTGAAATATATGCCGCTCACCGCAGTGTCTTCAGGAATATTGAAAAGATGATCGAATACCGTGAGTCAGCAGAACCGGAATGCCCCGGAATGACTTTTGCAACATATAAGGATATCGTTGCAAAATACACTCCAAAAGGAAAAATAAAAAAACTGGGCATTGTCAGCTGGGCCATAACACCGCTTCCGGTATTTATGTCCCTGAAAGAGCAATTACCCGATGTTGAGCTGGTTAAAGCTGATAATACATTTCTTCCTTTGCGTTTTATCAAGAGCGAAAATGAACTGGATTGTATGCGTAAAGCTTATTCAATTTCAGAACTTGCGATTGAAGCAATTCTAAATGAGATCAAACCTGAGATGACTGAATTTCAGGTAGTCGGAATAGCTCAGCGTGAGATATATAAACATGGCGGAGAGTATGAAGGGCATTCATTATATGTTTTCTGCGGCCCATCAACCAATAATGCCATTTCACGGCCAACACATAACAAAATAATTAAGAATGAGGTCATTCAACTGAATATTGGGGCAAGGGTAAGTGGTTATTCATCGAGTGTCGGACTGCCTTTTTCGATAGGTCCCTTGCCGGATCGCAAAAAGAAACTGATCGAATTTGGACTGGAAGCGCATTTCAAGACTATAGAAATGCTGGTAGCCGGTAAACCAGCCGGTGCAGTTGTGAAAGATTACGAAGCATGGGTCAAATCGCGAGGATTCGAGAAATATATGCTCTATGGCCCGTGTCATGCTATCGGAATGATGGAGGTTGAACAACCCTGGATGGAATCTACATCAAATTATGATTTGAAAGAGAATATGACGTTCCAGGTAGATACCTTTTTCTACGATCATGACTTTGGCCTCCGCTGGGAAAACGGAGTTGTAATTAAGAAGGGAGGAGTTGAAAAACTCTCTTCTAAGTTCATGAAGGTTATTGAGATTTGATATTGTCGGAAGTCGGAAGTCGGAAGTCGGAAGACGGAAGTTGGCAGTTGGCAGTAAAATACTTCGGGATTCGGTCTTCCGGCTTAAAAAAAAAATTAATTAAAAATAGAGAAAAGAAAAAAACCATGCGATACGAAATGATGTTTCCGGATCAGATCCGGGAGGCAATTGACAAGAACACCCCTGTAGTTATGGCTTTGGGGGTATTGGAATATCACGGAGAACATTTATCACCCGGTGTTGATACTTTACTTGTAGTTCGTGCACTCGAAATGCTGGAGAAAGATATTCCTCTGGTTATTATACCACCTTTTTTCTACGGTGCAGGGACGTATGCTGTTGCTCCTCCTGAGCAACATGGTGGTATTCATGTTGATTCACATGTACTTAACCAGTTTGCCCGGCAACTATTCTACAACCTGTTACGTATCGGATTCCGCAATATCTATGTCTTCGTACATCATCAGAGCGAGAATTTCGCCAACGGGATGCCAACCGATCTTTCTTTTAAACTTGCAGCACGGCAGGAGATATTCGCATTTATCGAACGCGAGCAAGGGGACGGATGGTGGGGCGATAATACCTCATCAACATATTATGAAGATCATGCAAAGGGTGGCGATCCTTTTAACTGGATACATATTTGCCCGTTCATGAGTGCTGAAGCCCAGGCCTTATATCCTATTGATCATGCCGGGGAACAGGAAACATCTCTGATGATGGCCTTTTGTCCTGAATGTGTTGATATGAAGAGGTTTGAAAAAGGCCACTGGTACTCGGAAGGTGCAACCAGGGCATCTCTTGAATATGGCAATAAAGCTAAAGAGATCATATTGAGGGATATGAAAAAAGCAATGGGCAAATAGATCATGTCAGGAACGGATTTAATTGACCTCCTGAACAGATCCTGCCGCCGGTCACATCTGATCGGTTCGGCGGATAATGGTATCATTGCAGCACTTGATCTGGAAGGTCGCCTCTTTACGGTAATAAATGGAAAAGTGATAAACAGGGTGGTGCCATCAGCCATAATCAACAGGAGTAATAAAGATGTGTTCCTCAATCCGGGCGGAGATGCACTCTGGCCTGCACCCGAAGGAACCTGTTTCGGATATGAATATTCCACAGGCAGATGGAGGGTGCCGCCGGCAATTACCGGTGCTGTGTGGGAAGTCATCTCTTCTTCCTCTGACAGCACTGTAATAAGAGCTGAAATAGATCTGGTGAATAACCTCCAGGTGGGTATCCCGTGCGAATTCGAACGTCACATTAAAACCGGATTCAGCGATGGCATCTTTGTCCAGGAGGTTACAGAACTGATCAGGTATACAGGAACTAAACATCTTGACAAACGACAATTTTTGCTTGCACCATGGTCATTATGCCAGTTTGATTCCGGTCATGGCTGCAAGGTAATTATTGATAAGCCGGCACCAGACGATATCTGGGATATGTATTCCCCGAGTTTATCAATGCGGGGGTTATCAGATGATCAGTATGTTGTCAACACCAAAACCGATTTCAGGTTCCAGTTGGGTCTGGCGAAGAATGTCGGATGGATCATGTATCTAAAAGGTGCTGAATTCTGTGTCACAAGATATTCGGGTAAAATATCCGGAAATCTGAAGCATGTTGATATTTCCGATATTCCCCCCGACCGTATGCCCTCCTCAAGAGGTGTCAGCCTGAGTATCTATTGTGATCCTTCCGGTTTCATGGAAATGGAAGCCTGCGGGGGATCACCGGAAAAACTTGAACCGGGAACCCAGACTGGCGTCAGCATAATAACAGAATACCTGGACACAAAGACACTAAGTCACTAAGTTACACTAAGTCAATGTATTATGTTTTTAAACGCATAACGTATTAATCTATAACTAGAACAAAAAACGAACTAACATGACTACTGCTCAAAAGACACTGGTCGTTCCGCTGGTGATTATCGGATCGATGTTTGGTGTGCTGGGTTTTGCCCTTGGTATAAATGCGTTTTTTATACCGTTTGTGCAAAAGGCTTTCAATATTTCAATTACAATGTCATATCTGGTGATGACAGCGACATTCGCATCATTTGTTGTTTTTGGTATACCATCCGGATATATTATCAATAAATCCGGGTATAAAGGTGGAATGATCATTGCCTTTCTTATTATGGCAGTAGGTTTCTGGCTTGTTGCACCTGCGGCAAAACTTGTTAGTTTCCCGCTTTTCCTGCTGGCACTGTTTGTCAGCGGTCTCGGACAGACCTTACTTACAGGTGCGGTAAATACCTATGTTTCGATCCTGGGACCTGAGGAAAGCGCTGCAGCCAGAATTGCAGGCATGGGGATATGCAGCAAAACATTTTATGCAGCTGCTTCATTACTCCTTTCCCTCTTTATGGACCTTACCAATGTACGAATTGAAGACACCATACTACCATTCTATCTGATTGCTGGTGCACTCGTTGTAATGGGAATACTCTATTATTTTGTTCCACTTCCTGAAATAAAGGCTGCCGGGGAAGATGAATCTGATACTACATCGCAGGCTTTTGCTAATGCCAATACAAAGACCAGCATCTTTCAGTTTCCTCATCTTTTATTAGGTGTCATTGCTATCTTCTTCGATGTAGGAGTAGAGTATATTGCATTGGGATCGATCAATGATTATGCCACAATCCTTAACCTTTCTTCTCCACAGAATTATGTCTGGTTTGTTTCGGGAGGAATGATAATCGGCTATTTGCTTGGTGTGTTTTTCATACCCGCATATGTAAGCCAGAGGACAGCATTGCTTATTTCAACAGTTGTGGCTGTCATTGTGACCATTGCAATCATGACGTTCCCCGGCAGGACTTCCATTTATCTAGTCGGCGTTTTGGGGCTGGCAAATGCAATGATGTGGCCTGCAATATGGCCTATGGCAATAGCAGAGCTGGGTAAGTTTACAAAAATGGGCTCATCGTTTCTGGTCACCGGAATTATCGGAGGAGCATTTCTCCCGCTATTGTTCGGTTACATTGCCGACGTAGCTTCTCACCAGGTTGCCTACATTGTTTGCTTACCTGCCTACTTCTACATAATGTATTATGCTTTATCAGGAAGTAAAATCAGAACTAAAAAATAAGTTATATTAATGCGTTATGCGGTTAACCATCTTCTCTGGCTGTATGTACTCACCCCCCCTCTGCCTTGTTATTCAAGTACTCATCCCCCCTGCCCCCTTCTTAAATCACACGTACTCATCCCCCAAACCCCCTTCCCTGCTACGCAAGGAAGGAGGCTTATCTCGCTGTATTACATACAGTTTCCCCCTCTTTGCGAAGCAGAGAGCGGGCCGAGCGTTAAAAAATTGCCCGGGGGGCAATTTTAGCGAAGGAGCCGGCCTGCAGGGCTGCGCAAGGGGGTGAGTACATGTGATCCAGGAGCAGAGAAAGGGGCCGGGGGGATGAGTACGTGTGGCTTAAAAGCAGAGAGCGGGCCGAACGTAAAAAAACAGCCCCGCAGGGCTGTTTTAGTGAGGAGCCAGCCTGCAGGGCTGCAAGGGGGTGAGTACATGTGATCCCGGAGCAGAGAGGGGGACGCAAGGGGGTGAGTACGTGTGATTGAATTTCAAATATATTAAGATTTCAACCGCACAAGACGTTATT
>Ga0105095_10001436_pt1 | contig 12545 bp, 11 predicted proteins | sample PPLLak2March2015_2_FD_79180 | JGI IMG/M metagenome (GOLD analysis project Ga0105095, IMG submission 79180) | Freshwater sediment microbial communities from Prairie Pothole Lake near Jamestown, North Dakota, USA - PPLs Lake P8 Core (3) Depth... | ecosystem: Environmental > Aquatic > Freshwater >... | reverse complement strand
TCAAGATGAAGCCCGTTTGATTTTACTTGAGAAAAAGCTCCTATTGGAACCTGACATCCACCCTCAAGCTTCCTAAGTAAAGCTCGTTCTGCAAGAACAGCTTTGTGAGTATCTTCATCATGAAAAGACAAAAGCAACTCATTCACAAATTTATTCTCAATATAAGTTTCAATTCCAAGAGCACCCTGTCCAACTGCCGGAAGCATTTCATCTGTACTTATGTAAGATGAGATATACTTTTTAAGATTTAATCTTTCAACTCCTGCCCTCGCAAGGATAATTGCATCCCAATCTGAATTCAAAAACTTTTCTATTCTTGATGGGACATTACCTCGCAGCTCAACAACTTTTATATCGGGTCTGAGATGAAGAAGCTGGCATCTTCTTCTTAAGGAACCTGTTGCAACAACAGCATTTTCTTTCAGCGTTTGCAATGTAATTCCTTTCTTCCTTGCGATAAGAACATCTTCTACAGGATGTCTTTTGGAAACAGCGGCAAGCTTTAAATCTTCAGGAAGCTGTGTTTGTAAATCTTTTAAGCTGTGAACCGCAAGATCAATTTTTCTTTCAAGGAGCTGATTCTCAAGTTCTTTGGTGAATAAACTTTTATCACCAATTTTTGAGAGAGCAACATCAAGTATTTTATCTCCTTTTGTTTTGATAACTCTTATCTCAACAGAGATATTTTTATCAGCTTTCTTAAGTTCTTTCTTTACAAAATTTGCCTGCCATAATGCAAGTTCGCTTCCTCTGGAACCTATAACAATTTTCTTTTTCAAATTATTTTTCAGGATTCCTTTTTATCTATTCCGAATAACTCTCTTATTATACTTATTCTCTGCGCAGATTCATCAGTGTTTGTTTCATTATTCTTTTTTAACTCAACTGTTGGATGATGAAGCAGTTTATTAATGATTCTTTTTGTAATAATATCAAGCTTTTCCCTGTCGGTCTCAGAGAATTTATTAATATTCTTTTCTACTTCTTCATTTCTTACAGATTCAAAATGATCCCGCAATATCTTTATTGTTGGCGCAGCTTCAAGAGAATTATACCAGTTAAAAAAGTTTGCAGTCTCTTCTTCAATTATTGCTTTTACTTTTGGTATCTCTGCTTTTCTTTTTTCAAGATTCTGTTCAACAATTATGTTAAGGGAATCAATATCATGATAAAAAACATAATCTATTTCAGCAGAAGAAGGATCAATATCTCTTGGTATGGCAATATCCATCAAAACCATTGAAGCATAATTTCTCTTCTTCATTGCTGCTTCAATATCTTGTTTTGCAAGTATAAGATTCTCAGCGCTTGTAGCACTTATTACTATATCAAATTCATGAAGATGTTGTCTGAGATTATCAAAAGGAATTATTTTTCCTTTTAATTTTTCGGCAAGCTTTTCAGCGCGTTCAATAGTCCGGTTAGTAATTGAAAGTTTTCCAATTCCTCTTTCAACCAAATGTTTAGCAGCGATCTCCCCTGTCTCACCAGCACCAATAACAAGCGCAGATTTTTTGTTTAGTGTTGAAAATATTTTTTCAATCAACTGAACCGCAGCATAACTTACAGTTACAGCACCTTCGCTTATCCTGGTTTCAGCAATTGCTCTTTTACCAACTCTAATTGCAGCATCAAAAATCCTTTTCATCAGGAAACCTGAGAAATGCATCTCTTCAGCGATTTCAATTGATTTTTTAACCTGTTTAAAAATCTGGTTATCGCCTATAAGTAAAGAATCAGTTCCTGTTGCCACACTAAAGAGATGATTAACTGCAGTTTGGGAAATAAAGTTATGAAAAAATTCTGAGCCTGCCTGCCGGACGGCAGGGCTTAATTCTTTTTTGGATTTATATTCAATGAGAAAATTCTGAATATCCTGTGAGTTTATTTCCTGGTTTACAGGTAAACCATAAATTTCTGTTCTGTTGCATGTTGATATTACAAGTCCTTCTTTAAGGAGCTTCCCTTTAATATCATTTATAAAATTTCTTATATCATCATCCTGTAAGAAGAGTGATTCCCTTACATCAACTGGGGCAGTATGATGATTTATGCAAACAGCGATTAAGTTCATCTTAATAAAATGAGTGAAAACTTTTTGCGAGAAAATTGCTTATCATCGTCGACATTATTGCCATTACAAATCCTATTATAGAGAGCATAATAATTTTTTTTCCTCTCCACTTACCTAAACTTTTGCTTAGAATGCCTAAACCATAAAGCAGCCATACAAAGAATGAACTGATCAGCTTGGGGTCAGAATATGAAAAATCAGGAAATGCTTTTGGCAGCCATATTACTCCAATAGTCATTGCTATTGTGAGAAGTATAAAACCAATAACTGCAGATAGATAGCTGAGCTTTTCAAGAACTTCAAGACTGGGCAGCCTGTTAAAAACCAAACCAAATTTGTTTAGCTTTATATCTTTATAAAGAAGGAGATAAAGAAATCCATATACAGCAGAGATAGTAAATCCGGAAAGTCCCAACAAAGCTGTAAAAACATGAGAGCCGAGCAAATTGTTTCTTAGCACTTCTTTTACTTCTATCAAATCTTCTATGAAGATTGAAGAGATAACCTGGAAAATTATGGAGATGATTATTATAAAAAGGCCTGTCCCCCTTATATCTGTAACAAGCTCAAGAATGAAATAAGAAAAAGAAACAGAAAAGGCCAGAACAGTAAAAATCTCAAACACATTAGTAATTGGCGGATGATTAAATGCTATTGTTCTTGTAAGAAGATAGATAAGGTGAACCATCAGAGTTGAGAAGAGAAAAAGGCGTTTGTAGTTAGTCAAACGCTTGTCACCCTTCATAAAATCATATGAGTAAACAGCAAAGGTGATTATATAAAGAAATGGGAGGAAGTTGTTAAGAAAATCAATAAAAGAATTCATAAAAATCTCAATATGACCGATAGGTTCAAAAATAGAGAAATTTGTTTTACAAAACAATTGACTTATTAGTCAAATTGAGATTATCGGTTAAAAATTACTGATTCCCTAATATAATAGGCAAACCATCTTTACCGGAACCTATAATAACGACCTTAGAATTGCTTGAGTTTGCAAGTTTTTCGGTAGCTTCAATACCTTTCCATTTAAGTAGTTGATCACTTATTCCCTGGGAAACAATTTTCTGGAAATCTGCAATACCCTGGGCTTCAATTCTTTTTCTTTCAGCTTCCTGTGTTTCTCTCTGAAGAATGAATTGCATTCTTTGGCTTTCCTGTTCAGCTTTTAATTTTTCTTCTATAGCTCCTGTAAGCCCAGGAGGTAGAATAATCTGCCTTAATGGAGCAGCTTCTAAAGTTATACCTCTTGGTTCAACAAGTTTTGATAAATCTGTCTCAATGCGTTTCGACAGAATTTCTCTCTCTTCAGTATATAAAGCCTTTGCATCATAACTTGCAGTAACTCCACGAACAACCGATCTGAATTGGGGAATAAGTATTTTTTCAACATAATTTTCGCCAACGGTTTTGTAAATTTTATTCGCATTTGTAAAACTCAGGCTATAAAGAAGACTTATTTCAAGCTCAACACTCATACCTTCTTTAGAAGGGACATTCATTACTTCTTTTAGTTCCTGCGTTCGTGCATCAAACTTAATAACGTTTGCCATCGGGTTAACAAAGTTAACTCCCGGGTACAAAGTATTATCACTTACATTACCAAAAAAATCTATTACACCAACATGACCGGCAGGAATAACTGTCCAGAATTGAAGGATTGCAATCAGTGCTGCAACAAGTAAACCTATTAAAGCAAAATTTGCTTCCGGTTTGTTAAATCTCTTTTTAGCATTGAAGTAAACTAAAGCTGCCACAACAGCAGCCAGAAAAGCAATTATGAATAACATAAAACACCTTCACTTTTAAAAAATTAAACTCAAAGACACTTTTAATATAAATAAATCTTCTTAAGGAAATGGAGAGCAAAGCGCATAGGGAATAGTCTATGCACTCTGTTCTATACAATGATTACTTCTTATATTCTTTCAAAAATCCCTGGAATTCAATGCGGTGAGATTCTTCCATTCCAAGTAGCTGAATACAAAGATCCTGAGTTACATAATCAACACCATCGCACAATTTTATCAGTTTGTTGTACTGTGTGATTGCGCCATTTTCAGCTTCTATAACTCCTTCAATTACAGAAACCACATCCGTTGTATCTTCAAGTGTTTGTAATTTTTCCTGACCAGCTTTAAAATCAAACGAGCCCGGAACTGTTCCGCCCAGTTCTTTGATTCTTTTAGATAGTCTTTGGGCGTGAGTTAACTCCTCAGTAATATCAACCGCAAGAGATTTTTTTATCTCTTCTGCTCTCACTCCATCAAGGTTAACTGAGTTAGAGATATAGTTCATTACTGTTTCTATTTCAAGCCAGTAACTCTTAGTAAGGTTTTCAACTATCTTTTTTTTATCAGCCATATTATTCTCCCTGTTTTATTATTCTTTTTATAAGTTTTGGTGGATTTAGTTTATTGTTTGAAAATTCCACCAGTTTATTAAATCCTTTTTCAACATTAAAAATACTTCTTTTATCGTTGGAAAAAATCTCTGCAATCACATCTCCCCTTTTAATTTTATCACCAATTTTGGAATTAAAAATAATTCCCGCTGTCGGATCAATCTTATCTTCCTTCTTCATTCTTCCCGCACCAAGTTCAATTGCAGCCATACCAAGCGCAAACGTATTTACAGATTTTAAATAGCCACTTACAGATGATTTGATGACTTTCCTGTAAGAAGGTTTAGGATATTTTTCAGGATTTTTGACATAACTTACATCGCCGACCTGAGCTTTAACTATCTCAAGAAATTTTTTAAAAGCTTTTCCACTTCTTATTTGCTCTTCAGCAATAAATTCTCCTTCTTCTTGTGTCTTTGCCTTTTCTCCAAGGAAAATCATTGCACCAGCAAGCTTTATACAAAGTTCATAAAGATCATTTTTCTTTTCTCCCTTAAGAATTAAAATTGATTCATAAACCTCCAGCCAGTTGCCGATATAATTTCCAAGAGGCTGGTTCATATCAGTGATGAAAACAACAACTTTTTTATTAAAAGCTTTTGCAGTAGAGATAAGAGAATTTGCAAGTTCAATAGCATCTTTTTCTTTTTGCATAAAAGCACCGTTGCCGGTTTTAACATCAAGCACGAGACCATCTATTCCTTCTGCAAGTTTTTTACTCATAATGCTTGAAGTTATTAAAGGGATTGATTCAACAGTTGCAGTTACATCTCTTAAGGCATAGATCATTTTATCAGCAGGTGCAATGTCTTTTGTTTGTCCGATTAGTACAGCACCACATTTGTTTAAGACTTTCTTGTATTCATTAATTGATAAATCAGTTCTGAAACCAGGAATTGATTCAAGCTTATCGAGAGTTCCACCAGTGTGTCCAAGTCCTCTTCCTGAAATCATAGGAACTTTAACTCCTGCAGCAGCAGCAATTGGTGCAATAATTAAGGAGGTTTTATCCCCCACACCACCAGTTGAGTGTTTATCTACTTTAATACCGGAGATTGAACTTAAGTTTAAAACTTTACCACTATGCAGCATTGAGTTAGTAAGGTAAGAAGTTTCCTTTGAATTCATCCCCTTTAGATATGCAGCCATTAAAAAAGCAGAGAACTGGTAATCGGGAATTTTGTTTTTGGTATAGCCGGAAATAAGAAAATCAATTTCATCTTTTTCTAAAACTTTTCCATCCCGCTTTTTACGTAGAAGATTAATAATATTCATAATGTAAAACTACTAATAAAGAAGGTGAATATTTTAATCTGATATTATTTATCATTATTTGTAACCCCTTTTTTAATTGATTATTTTTAGCCCTCACAATTTAGAATTCATGGAAAAAATGTTTTTTAAGAGAAGAACTCACACTTGCGGAGAATTACGGGAAGGCAACATAGGAAAGGATGTTGTATTAAACGGTTGGGTTGATACACGCCGCGATTTAGGCGGATTAATTTTTATTGATCTCCGCGACCGATACGGAATTACACAGGTTGTTTTTGAACCTTCATTAGATAAAGAGGCTCATCGGCTTGCGGGAAAGTTAAGGAATGAGTTTGTTATTTCTGTTGAAGGAACTGTAAGAAAGCGGCCGCCGGAAACTGATAATCCGAAAAGTCCAACAGGGCACATAGATGTAATGGTAAGGAAACTAGTAATTCTTAATGAAGCAGAAACCACTCCTTTCCCAATCAGCGATGAAGTTAATGCAAGTGAAGATTTAAGATTAAAATACCGTTATCTTGATTTGCGGAGACCCTCTGTTCAGAAAAATTTTCTGCTACGCCATAAGATGTATCAATTAACAAGACAATATTTTGATAAAAATGGTTTTATTGAAGTTGAAACACCCATTCTTATGAAAAGCACTCCTGAAGGTGCGAGAGACTATCTTGTTCCAAGCAGAATTCATAAAGGAAAGTTTTATGCTCTTCCGCAATCTCCACAAACCTATAAGCAAATACTTATGGTTTCGGGGTTTGATCGTTACTTCCAGATTGTAAAATGTTTCCGCGATGAAGATTTAAGAGCAGACCGACAACCGGAGTTCACTCAAATAGATGTTGAGATGTCTTTTATAGATAGAGAAGATATATTCCTTGCTACTGAAAACCTAATGAAAGTTTTGTATAAAGAAATCTGGAATAGAGATCTTCAAACTCCTGTTCCCAGATTATCTTTTGATGAAGCAATGGAAAGGTATGGAAGTGATAAACCCGATCTCCGTTTTAGTCTTGAAATGAAAACTCTCAATGATGTTTTTGCAAAAACAACATTTAAAGTTTTCCAGGATCAACTTAATAATAAAGGAATCATTACGGGTCTTTTAGCTCCGGGATGCGGAGAGTATACAAGAAATCAGCTTGATGTGCTAACAGATTTTGTAAAGAAGCTTGGTGCTTCTGGTTTAATTTGGGTTAGAGTTAAAACAGAGGGACTTGAAGCACCTGTAATGAAATTCTTTACTGAAGAGGAAAAAGAGAATCTTACAAAAGCAGTTGGTGCAAAACCCGGAGATCTTATTTTTATTGTAACAGGTCCACGTCTCAAAGCACTTTCAATTATGGGTACTTTAAGATTGGAAATGGCGAGAAGGCTTGATCTGATAAAAGCAGAAGCAGAACCCAAATTATTGTGGGTTACAGATTTCCCTTTATTTGAATGGGACGAACAAACAAAAAGATTTTATGCAATGCATCATCCTTTTACTTCACCAAGACTTGAAGATATTGAAATAATGGAAACTGATCCCGCAAATGTAAAAGCCAGAGCCTACGATCTTGTTCTTAATGGAAATGAAATAGCAGGAGGCAGTATAAGAATTCATAATTCAGAACTACAGGCAAAAATGTTTAAATCTCTTGACATTTCAAAAGAAGAAGCAGAACATAAATTCGGTTTCCTGATGAATGCATTTAAATATGGCGCCCCCCCACATGGTGGGATTGCTTTTGGATTTGACAGGATGGTTATGCTGTTTGCAGGAGAAAGTTCAATACGCGATGTTATTGCTTTTCCCAAAACCGCAAGTGCAGTTTCACTGATGGATGATTGTCCATCTGAAGTAAGTGAAGATCAACTGAAAGAGTTGCATATAAAAATCAGGTGAGTTTTTTGATTTTTTCAGGAAGCAGATCATGCAGATGCGGATGAGTTTCAACAAGCCTCATTATATCAGCTAAATCTTTTTGTCTTTTGCTTTTCCGTCTCTCTTCATCAGAATAGGCCCATATTTTTCCACTTAAAACATCTACTAAAGAGGCGACTTTCATTTTATATCCTAAAACATTTTTTTCAGATGCACCGGAAATAAAAGTTTGATATTGTAAATCCGTCTGTAATTGAATTCGCAAATCTGAATCCGGATGTTTTAAGTTAATGCTATGTTTGAACTTTTCAATTATGAAAACATTTTTAATATGGTTTAATAGTTTTTCAGTATCTTCAATTGCCGGAACCAAATCCAGATCGAGGCTCGCAACCGGTTCTGCATAAGCATTCACAGCTAAGCCGCCAATAGCACAATAGTCTATCTTCAATTCCTTAAGAATATCCAGAAATAATTGTACAATGTCGCTTTTTCCATTTGCGAGGTTATTTAGAAATTTCTTGCCGGTCATTTAATAATTTCTTTTTATAATCATCAATAAGATAATCATATTTGCCAAGATTTAAATTAATTATTTCAAGCCATCTTTCGGTATCAAATAAATCTCCTTTAATAACAAAAGAAAGTTTATCATAATATTTTCTGAGGCTTTCATTTTCAATTTTATTTTCTCCGCTTTCAATAGTTTCAATATAGCCTTCCGGAATTTTTCTGGTGAAGTGGCCAATCCTCCACCATTTATCTCCCGGCTGCTTGGAAGATCCCACTCTCCAGTATTCAGTTGCCGGAAGTTTTGAAAGCAAAGGATCACCAAGTGCCCATGGATCAATAATGTGTAAATCAGGTCCGGTATAATAGCCGAATATTCCTGCAATGTTATATACGCCGGCAGTCTGCTTACTTTCTTTTATTTCAAGTGCTTTTTTAACCCAGGGATGCTCTTCAAGTTTTTTGTAATTGAGCAGACCCGTAAACTGATAATAAAAGAGTCTTTCATCAGCAATCCCTTTATCATAAGTTATTAATATCCGGGGACCAACTCTAAAACCCTTAATAATTTTGGGGCCTAAACCATATGTTAATGAACTAAAAACCGTTGGATAAGGAGCCATCAACCCAAGAAAGATAATAGTGATTAAACCGATTATAAATGATTTTTTCTTTAACTAAATTTGCGATAAAATTATAATCGCCATTAGAAAAGGAGCAGAAATAAATCTGCCGCTCATAAAATCCCCACCTATCTTAATTACATAGAGGAGATAAAGTATTATTCCTATAGTTGCAGGATATAAGGATTTCTTATTTATAATGAAGGGGAATATCAAACCAAATAAAAGTAAAGGAACAGTAAGTGGATCTAAATAAAAAGAATTAAGAAAATAATACAAACCCTGTTCAATAAGTTCATAATTGTTTATTCCGTGATTAATTTTTGCATAAGCTGTATTAGGGAAAGGAAATCCATAATAAAAAAGTGAGAAGAAGATCCATAAAATAAAAGGAATGAAACCAGCTAAGATGAATTTAATTGATTTAAGCTTTTCAGTTTTATATGCATTGTAGAATAGTGTTGGTAATAAAAGAAGGATTATATCCATTCTGTTTAATGCTGCAGCAGATGCAGTTAAAGAGAGAAACAATATTTTTTTGTTATTATTTTCTTTTTTTAAATAAATTAAAAAAAATATTGCTATAAGTAAGTGGGTGAGTGGATTTTCCAATCCCGATGAGGAATAATCAATAAATGCTTTTGAAAATATTAAGGCGATTAAAACAATGATGGTGCTTTTAAACTCAACTGAAATTTTAAAGGCGAGAATATAAACTGTTAGCAGGGATAAAATTATTAATATTATAATCGTTGTAAAATATGGTTCCCCTGTTATAAAGTAAAAAGAAGATAAAAGCAGCATCCATAAAGGATGTGTATAAGCCTGAACTCTTTCAGAAATATTCCATGTTAAACCATACCCATTTACAAAATTGTCTATTGTTCTGAGAGTAATGAAGGAGTCATCTGTCATCCATGCGGTAAATAAAAGAAGGAAAAGATAGAAAGAAATTAGAGTGAATATTATTGAATAAAAAAATGTCCTATTAGAGATATCTTTAAATTTCATTAGCAAAGGTTTTTTCCTTCACTAAGATAAATAAAAATGAAGAGTTAAAAAGAGAAAGCATCCCGCCTAAACGGGATGCCTCTCCCTGGATGATGATTGAGAGAGTAACACAATATATCCAGGTAAAAAGATATGTAACTAAACCAGTTACTTTTTTAGTAAAAAGGCTCTCTTGAAGAGCCTTTTTAATTTATTATTCCTTCCAGGATACTATTTCAAATTTACCCGTTCCCGGATAGTATGGAGGTGACATAATGGCTAACCTGCTATCATACCTATAAGCTCTTGAAAAACCTAAAAGATTGCCTCCGTTAATCACACCAATTTGTACACGTGCTCTATTCTGAATACCTCCTAATAAATTGATTTTGCCGCAAGAAACCTGGTAGCTTGACCAGCCAGCACCGAATCCACCATCTTCACAATAGATAGATGCATGCACATTAATACCGTTGGTTTTATTAGCTAAGTTATTAGTTATCAGAACGTTATTTTCAGCAACTATTCCCAGTATATCAGTAGAATTCGGATTAGTTCTTGGATCTGATTCGTAAACTACATCGTCTTCAAGATAAACTGATCTATCGGTTCCAATAGTAAACTGACCCTTTACAATTCCCTGGATTCTGACATTTCCATCTTCCACAAAAATTACTCCATTGGTGGTAAAAGAAGAAGCTAAAACGGTTGTCCAGTTACCATGACCATCATCATCAACAATTTTGTACGATATTGAATCCCCTTTAAAAGTTAAATAGAGAGTTTCATCATCATCATCATCCAAATTAAAATATTTACCGCCAGATTTTGAAGCCTGCTCAGTATTACTAACTCCATCAGATGGTAAACGCAGATTAACTCCCTGTTCAAAACCACCATAAAAATAGGGTTTATCCATTGCTACACTCTGATAGTATTTTACTTTACCTTTTGTAGTTGCTTTACCCCAAAATACGGGATGCCTGTAAGCATTTATATCACCCTGTGAATGGAACGGACCGTATATTGTATCTGCATTCGTCCAGTAGAGATTTGACGGATCGTTTGTTGACATATATGCAAATTTAGAAAAGCTGCTTAGCGCCAGAGTAACTTCAACTGTATGTGATATACCATTATAAATACCTGTTGAAGTAATCTTTTTAATATTCCTGATAACATCAATAGTCTGTACTGTAGCACTAATCTTTCCACGTTTTAACGTTAAGTTAGAAAAACCTGTATTCCACCCATTATCAAAGAATATTTTGTTTGCAGCCAAGTTTGCCGAACTAACCGCAAGTTCATGGGCAACTGTCTGATTATAGTATTCAACAGAATTATCAACAGCTCGGCTTGAAATATTTCCCAGATTTTTTCCAATAATCAGAAAAATTAAACTGAAACCTGCTACCACTAAAAGTGTTGCCTTACCATTCATTGTTTTGACTCCTTATCTGTTTTTCAAATTTTGAGCTGCCAGTCGAATCTGTCTCCAGAAAACTGAAGAGTATTGATTATCATAAGCATCAACATTTTCGACCGCAACATTTATTTGCATACTATGAATTTCACCTGGCACAGTAATCGGAAAATTTATAGTATCATCCCGAACATCGAAATAAACCAGCTTAAACTCTGTTACCCCCAAATTAACCTTTACAGCGAGACCTCCATTAACAACACGGTATAAATATCTGTCTCTCGGATTAGGGGTAGTTAGAATTTCATTTGTGGATCCTATATAGTAATACATTGTATCTACAAAACCGTCCGCTTCAATGTCGGTTAGATATTTTATCTTATTGGAATCTGCGATGATTATAGCCCGAGAAGGGATGGGGATTTTATTCCAGTCTTTGCAGAATCCAATCTTCCTGAAATCTGTTTCAAGAATCTGAACTATTGTTGCAATGTTCTGCTGGCTTGATAATTCACCAGAATTATTATAAGTATTTTGTACTGCGGCGTCATTAAGACGAAGAATAATTACTAATAACATTCCACCGATTATTGTTGATCCAAGTATGTCAAGTATGCTGCTGAATCCCATTGTTTCCTCCTATCTAAAAAACCAATAACTATAAATTGTAGACAATGTAATTTCGTCGCTCATATAAGGGCTGGTAACGGTTACAGTAAGTATTTTATTCCATGTTTTTTTATTTACCGTAACATCAGGATTATTTTCTTCAACATATCGAACAGTACAATCGAAATAAAAAACCGCAGAGGGCATTGAGGAATCTGCTGCTGAATAACCATCATAATCATCAAAATCGTTGAAGTTCTCATGGACTTCACCACTTTCCGGTCCGAGTGAGTTTGGATCAGTAAGGAAATTAGTATAAACTATAGAGGTGCTGTCAGTTGCATCATCATATGATTTATTTTTTGCTTCCTGAATTATTGAGGTAGCGATTGAAGTAGCAAGAAAATTATACTTTGTTTCATCAAGCACAGTATCGCTCATAAGAAAATTGCTATTAACCCTTAATACTGTAGTTGATAGTAAAATCATCGCTCCTAAAGCAAGCATCATTTGTCCGGTATTCATTCTTAATTATCCTTTATTTGTTAGAACATTTTTAGTTAGTTCTTTTGGGAGTCATCCGAACGGTGGTGAGTGAGGGCAATTTTTGACTCCACCCCAACATAACCAAACTGTTTGCCAGAGATAAAAAAGTTTGAAAAAGTTTATAAATGAAGTTTCTTTTTGATTGGCATTAGAATTTCCTGACGCATCTTGAGACTATTTCTTGAAATTGTTCTTAAAGAAAGTTGATGAATAAACGCAGCAGAAAT
>Ga0105095_10001435_pt1 | contig 12548 bp, 13 predicted proteins | sample PPLLak2March2015_2_FD_79180 | JGI IMG/M metagenome (GOLD analysis project Ga0105095, IMG submission 79180) | Freshwater sediment microbial communities from Prairie Pothole Lake near Jamestown, North Dakota, USA - PPLs Lake P8 Core (3) Depth... | ecosystem: Environmental > Aquatic > Freshwater >... | reverse complement strand
CTGTTAGGCGAGTCTTCGACCTCGAGCTTAACGTTGAGGGTGATCGGTCGGTCGCCGAATTTTCTTCCCTTAAGCGTAATATAGCATATTTTCTTGTTGTTCAAGAAATGCACGTAATCGGATGGCCCTATCCTCGTGGGCAACTCGTACGGAACAAGACTCGTAACCGCCTCGGTTTTGCTTATCCGCTTCGTATGCAGGCGCTCTTCCACGGTCATGTTCAAGAAATCAGTGTCTCCTCCTAGGTTGAGTTGATACGTCTCATCGATAATGACACCCCTATCTATACACAAGCGCACAAGATTCCGATGCAGTATCGTGGCGCCTAGTTGGCTTTTGATGTCATCCCCAAGCACGGGCAAACCAGCTTCTTCAAATTTCTTAGCCCATTCGGTGTTCGAGCCGATGAATTCTGGTATGCAGTTCACGAAGGCACATCCCGCGTCCATGGCTGCCTGTGCGTAAAATCTCGTGGCTATTCGACTTCCAACAGGCAAATAGTTCACCAGCACTTCAGCTTTTGAATCCTTCAGAACCTTGACAACGTCAACACTGCCCTCCTTCTTCTCGTCGTAAATGTTGAAGACCTTCTCCATGTGCTTCGCCACGCCATCCATTATTGGTGCAGAGGATACGTTCACACCGAGATTAGGTACGTCAGAGAATTTCACGACGCAATTTGGCTTCATAAAAATGGCTTCTGAGAGATCTTTGCCAATCTTGTCTTTGTTCACTTCAAATGCGGCAACGAACTCTATGTCCTTTATGTGATATCCACCGAAGTTTACATGCATGAGTCCAGGAACCGTGGTGCCCTCTTCTGCATTTTTGTAGTATTGTGTTCCTTGAATTAGCGCTGAGGCACTATTCCCCACGCCCACTAGTGCTACGCGGATTTCTGGCATGCCTTTAACCTCTTGTTGTTCAAGGCTAATGTTTGTCTGCTCTATAACTTTTTCTAGAAGCAACAATATTAAAAGGGAACTCCGCACAATTATCATAAGAGCTCGGTGACCAGTCTATGAACAAAAACGAAGTCTCAGTCAAATATGAACCCTTCAAAGAAATCATCATAATGGAAAAAACCCAATTTCCCACACCCGACGACATCGCCCGATTCACATCCGTAATCGCCGGAGGCAAACTAGCTGGACTCTATTGGGTAGAAGGTGTCGTTTTTCTCTATTTCCCGCTTCCTGCCTCGACCACTGCAGTCGCAAATATGCTCATCGAAACAGGCAGAGTCTACTGGACATTTGTAGGCTACGCTCTAATGCCCAAGTATATGCCGACCATAGAAACCAAGGAAAAAATGATCGTACCAGTAATTGACATATCTGCCGATCCAGTCTTAAGAAAAGTGGCAACTTGGCTCAAAGAACAAAAATAGCCGGTAGCAAAATAGTTAGAGAAAGCATTACGATTCCCCAGAGGCGTCTTTGGTGAAGAGAATAAGACTCACTGGGAAGGTTTTTTCTGGCAAAGGCGACGGTAAAAGATTTCTCTCGCTGAAATGGGTCAAAGAGCAGATCAAACAGAAACTAGGTTTTACCCCCTACCTTGGAACACTAAATATCCTGCTTTCCGGAGAAAGCATAAAACGTAGAAAAACACTCGAACAGGCGCAATCGATGACGATTTGTCCAGCTCAGGGTTATTGCGTAGGAATACTCCACAAAGCATGCATAGAAAAATTTGAATGTGCAGTCATAATTCCCGATATAACAGGTTACCCCGAAAACTACCTTGAGTTGATCGCTGCTGAAAATATGAGACAGGAGCTACATCTCAAAGATGGCGATGAAGTCACAGTTATCGTCAGCTATAGTTGAGTCTTGGACCTTCTCTTAATGAATTCGCTTAAATACTCTTCAATACAACCGTTCTTCTTCAAGTAAGCACCATATCTAACTAGAGCTGCCATTGCCCGTGCAGCGTCTTCCGGTGAAGGAAAAGCCGGAATGCCCAACTTGTCAAACCTGAAACGAGTATACAGCGCCATTTCCGTTTCACCGATGTCACACATAACAATGGGTTTACAGTACTTCTTTGCCACCTTCGCGACGCCATCTATAAACCTCTCTCGAAGGGATGGAATGTGATGTAGTCCAAGCAGGACTATGCCTTGAATTTCTTGCGCTTGAAAAATCAACTCTGCTGCTACCTCAAACATGTCATCGGTTACAGAACCTGTGAGATCTACTGGGTTAGATATAGCTGCAAATCTGGGAAGTACACCCTGATCTTTGAGTCTCTGGAATTTCTGTATCGTTTCTTCGGCAAAACGCTCGATCGCTAATCCATTGCTTTCACATTCATCCACAGCCATTATAGCTGGACCGCCAGCGTCTGTAAGCACTCCAATATTTTTTCCCAATGCAGGAGGTTGCATGGACAATGCCTTTGCATTATCAAAGAACTCTTCCATGTCCCTTGCCCGGAGGACGCCTGTCTGTTCAAAGGCAGCATCATATATCCTGTCTGACCCTGCTATCGCACCAGTGTGTGAGGCGGCTGCTCTGGCTCCCGCGGCGCTTCTTCCCGATTTCAAAGCTACAATAGGTTTTTTCAGAGTCACTTTTTTAGCTATTCGAAGGAAATCTCGTCCGTGTTTAATGTCCTCCACATAGAGCAATATAACCGTAGTTTCCCTGTCGTAAAGCAAGTAGTGCATCATTTCGGATTCAGTTACGTCGCACTTGTTGCCGAAGCTTACGAACTTGCTGATTCCCACTTGACGACCAGCTAGAAAGTCTAGTGCAGCAACGCCGAAAGCTCCACTCTGAGTTACAATAGCAATATCTCCGGCCAGCGGTCTTGGCGTTGCAATAATTTCGTCGCCCGAAGTCAACACCTTGGTTTCGGGCAGAAAGAGCGTGTCTACGCCCGTCCTAGAATAGAAAACGCCGAGACAGTTGGGTCCTAAAATGCGGATTCCACCCTTTTTTGCAGTGGCAACAATTTGTTCTTCGAGGTCGGCGTTTCCTATTTCCTTGAAGCCTGAGCTGATTATTATAGCAGTCTTGACTCTTTTCGCCGCAGCCTCTTCCATAATCGTTGGAACGATTTTCGCTGGAACAACAATGATTATGAGGTCCAGTTCTTCACGAATCTCGGTTATTGACGGATAACATTTGAAGCCGAGGATGGATTCTTCGTTTGGGTTTATGGGGTAAATATTCCCTTTGAATATACCCCGACTCTTGTTGGCCGCAAAATTTCTGAAAATCACGTTTCCAGCCTTATCCGGGTTCTTGGTTGCTCCGATTACGGCAGCCGAACAAGGATTGAAAAAAGCACCTAGCCTCTTTATTTCCTCCATAAGCGTCACAGCTTTTCCTTAATCGCGTTGCTGGGTTTATTCTTTGCTCTCGCCTCAGCGCTGCTTTAGCTGTTTTGCGGTGCGTCTCAAAATGACTATGGGTTTGTGGCTGATTTCAGAAAGCATCTCCCAGCTTACAGCCGTTACAGCAACATTGAATCTTGCGGCCATGTCCCAGACTGTTGCTCCCGAACCTGGACCTCTAACTTTATCGGCAATATTGGCAAGTCTTAAGGCTTCTTCAGCCTGAAGTGCGCATCCAGCCACCGCGAGCGGTGTAGATCTTCTCTTAAAGCCAAACGCTCTTCCAATAATGTAACCAGCGACTCCTGCTGAATAGTGAATACCTCTCAGAGGTTTTGGCCGTGAAGTGAAGTGGAAGTTTCTGTAGGTGTAGGTTTTGTCCGTATCAACGATCATGATGCATATGCGCTTTTCAAGTGTTTGCAGTATCTGATGTCTTATCTTTTCGGCGATCTCGGAGGTATTGGTTAAAGGCAAACTAACGTAGGAGTAAGGCAAGTTGGAACCGTCAATTCCGCCTTCAGAGCCAAACAGAAGAGCCTGAGAAAGCCCGGCGTTTTGCAGAGCAACTTGTTTATGGCGGCTCCCAGGATCGAGTGGATATCTTCTAAGTCTCTGCTGCAATCTCTGCCCGAAGTGGCAAAGCAATCCTATGAAGTAGCCCCAGATAATTCGCATCCAGAACCGGGAAATGATTCTAGCGCTTAGTCCGGGACTGATATCGCTCTCGTCGATGATTCTGCCTATCGAAGTTGAGATCGCTTTTTCAGAAATAATAACGAAATCGTCATCGGCAACCTTTTTCTCCAATGCATCAGTAATTTTGTCTAGGTAGTTCTCTCCGGGCTTCCAGAAATCCGTGGCCACAGCCAACGCACGATAGTCGGTCAGAGGTAACGCCTTCGGCAGGGGAGCTTATTTTCGTTTATCTTAGATTGCCGCTCTTATCTTTAAGAACTATCTATCGCGAAAGTCTTTCTTAACGCGTTTTTATGTTAGGAAGTTCTCTAATCCTGCTTTCTTAGCCAATCGTATAGCTTTTCTCCGTTCAGTCTCGGTGAGTCTCCTACAAAGTTCGTGGATTGAGTGAGCTCGCCATTCTGGTCTGTATTGTAACATCAGGTTGACCCTGGTTTCAGGACCAAGATTTTCTCCTATCCAAGTTAGTATGGGTTCGGTGCAACACTCTAGATGACTTGGGAGAATTAGAATACGGACAATCAGTTCGCCGTGTTTGCTAGCTTGCAGATGATTATTGGTACACACTCGCCAGTAGTCAGGAGCGTCAGAGATTTTTGATGCACAGTCTCCCGGACCATATTTGAAGTCTAAAAGATAAACGTCAACGAAACCTGCCAATAGTTCCGCGGTTTCTGGACCGTAGTAAGCGTTTGAATTCCAGACGATAGGCACATTGACGCTTACGTGTTTGAAAGTTTCTAGCCACTGCGAAAGCCAAGGTGTAGGCTCGCCCCCAACAAGATTCACGTTTCTGCAACCGTTCAAGCGTAGGTGTTCGACCTCACTTGCCAACTCTTGAGGTTCTCGTTTATTGCCGGCTTCAATCCATTGACTAATCGTCCAGTTTTGACAGTGACAACAGCGTATGGTGCAGCCCATTGTGAAAATCGTTCCCGACGGTACCAGTTCCGGTTCTTCGCCCATGTGCTCACATATGCTTGAAACTTCAATCGTGTTCCCACATCTGCAATAGCAGGCTTTATTTTTTGTTCTGTCAACACCACATTTGCGACTGCAAAAATGACAACTCTTCAGAATCCTGCGGGCGATTTCGTTCTTAAGGTCGAGAAAGCTCTTACCAGGTTTTGAGATATCGAAAAAATCTGCACCCCTGTCGATTTCACTTTCAATTCTTGCGAATTCTTCGAGGCATTGCGCATGTTGCAGCCAGAGCTTGGTAAGAGTATCTTTCTTGGCAAATGCAGCAGGTGTCTTCTTGGCGATCAAGAATTTTGCTTGTTTTTTATTTTGCATGACGGCGAAATATCTGGCTAGACTTTTCTTTGTCAATTCGTCGCCTAAGACCGCAGCCGCATCTGGTCTTAGAAGTCTCCACATTTTTCTCCACTTGCTTAACTGGAATGAAGATTAAAATAAGGCATATGGAAAAGTGGCCCCGGTAGGATGTAGGCGTCCCTTGATGGGAATCGCATTTCCGCAAATTGGGCAATTCATGTCCTTTGTCAGGTTCCAGCGTGTTATCTCAAAACTGTATCGTTTGATTACGAGTTCGTTGCAGTTTGGGCAGTAGGTGTTCTCTGCGGGATGCCCTGGCACGTTACCAAGATATGCGTAGTTTAATCCTGCTTCTTTTGCCGTCATGTATGCCTTTTCAAGCGTTTCAACAGGTGTTGCGGGAATTGTAGTCATTTTGTAGTCTGGGTGAAAACGGAGAAGGTGAAATGGCGTGTCTTTGCCCAGGTAGTTCTTGATCCAAGTTGCCATGTCTCTTATTCGTTCCATGGAATCTCCGATTTTTGGAATAACCAGGTTTGTGATTTCTATGTGGACGTCGTGTAGTTTTAGTTCCTTCAACGCTTCATAGATAGGGTTTACGTTTGGAACGGCTGAAATACTCTTGTAGAAGTCTGGGTCTCCTCCCGCTTTGAAGTCAACGGTCGCGGCGTCTAAATAAGGTCCGATTGTCTCAACTGCTTCAGGCGTCATGTATCCGTTGGTTACGAAATTGTTGAAAAAGCCAACTTGGTGGGCTATTTGCGCAGTGTCATAAGCGTATTCCATGTAAATCGTCGGTTCCGTGTAAGTGTAGCTAATTCCTTGGCAGCTTCTCTCTCTAGCTGTCTTGACAATGTCCGCTGGAGAGAAAGATTTGCCAACCACTTCATGGTCTTGGCTGACCATCCAATTGTCACAGAATTGGCATCGAAAATTGCAGCCCGCTGCTGCAATAGACATCACATGTGCTCCAGGATTGAAGTGCGATAGCGGTTTTTTTCCTATTGGGTCAACAGCTGCCGATACTGCTTTTCCATAGTTAAGCGTGAAAAGGGTTCCGCCTTCGTTCTTCCTGGCCAAACAAAATCCAGTTGCGTTGTCGCTTATTAAGCAACGTCGGGCGCATAATTTACACTTAACTTTCTTTTCATCCTGTTTTTCATATAACATGGCTTCATGAAGTGACATTCAGATCTTCACGCCTCCATGGTAGAACTTCGAGAGAATCTCACTAAGGATAGTAATCTCTTTTCTTAAAAACAATTGTCTATCATTTCAACTTTTTGTGGAAGCACGTGTGGTTGCCAGTGTGGCATGCAGGACCCTTCTGATTAACAATGTACAGCAAGGTGTCGTAGTCGCAATCTGCCAGAATGTTTCTGATTTTCTGCGTGTTTCCTGAAGTCTCGCCTTTCATCCACAGCTTGTTCCGAGATCGACTCCAGTAGTGGGCGTAACCTGTGCTGAGAGTCTTTTCAAGGGCTTCCTCGTTCGCATAAGCCAACATCAACAATTTCTTCGACTCGGCTTCCTGGACAATGACGGGAATCAAGCCGTTACCCTTCTTGAAATCCAGTTTTTTGAGAACCTCTTCGATCTTAAAATTCCTCAAGGTCTAACAATAACCCCCTGCTTTCTCAAGAAATCCTTCAACACGGGAACCGGATACTTGTTGTAGTGGAAAACGGAAGCCGCCAAAGCTGCATCGGCCTTTCCTTTCGTGAAGACCTCAAGGAAGTGTTCCGGTTGCCCCGCCCCTCCGCTTGCGATTACTGGGACATTTACTTTCTCGGATATGGTGCGGGTCAGCTCGATATCGTAGCCATCTTGGGTGCCGTCTTTGTCCATCGATGTCAACAAGAACTCTCCTGCACCGAAATCAGTAGCCTTGACAGCCCATTCTAACGCGTCAATACCAGTTGGTCTTCTTCCTCCATAAGTGTAGACTTCGAACCAGACGGGCCCCTTATTTGTTTCCACCGATATCTTGTCTTCTTCTTGACCCCGCCTTCTTTTTGCGTCAATTGCCACCACTACACACTGTTGTCCGAAGACATCCGCAAGTTTCGTTATCAACTGGGGACGTTCAACCGCCGCTGTGTTAACTGAAACCTTATCTGCCCCGCTACATAGTACAAGTCTGGCATCCGAAACGGAGCGTATTCCTCCTCCTACGGTGAATGGAATGTTTATTGTTCTCGCCACTCCCTCAACGACACCTCGCATTATATCCCTGTTTTCTGAAGAAGCCGTTATATCAAGAAACACCAACTCGTCTGCTCCCTCATCTGAGTAACGTTTTGCCAACTCAACAGGGTCTCCTGCCTTTTTGAGGTTTAAGAAGCTGATTCCCTTGACTACTTTTCCACACTTGACATCTAAGCAAGGAATGATTCGTTTCGCTAACGTCAATCTTAATCTTCTCCCACCCTTGCTATCGCTTCTTTGAAAGTGAACTTACCTTCGTAAAGGGCTTTACCTACCACCACAGCTGCCACACCGACGCTTTTCAAAATCGTCAAATCACTCAAACTGCCTATGCCACCAGCCGCGATAACATACGAACCAGAGTCCCGACACGCTTCTTTGAGCGTTTTTACGTCTGGTCCTGAAAGCATACCGTCCTGAGCTATTGAAGTTATTAGAAACGTTCTCACATTTAGAGCAGTGAATTTTTCCATTGCTTCTCTCACACCAACACCCGTCGAGGTCTTCCAACCATCAACCATTATCTTTCCCTCTTTGTTATCTAAAGCAACAATCACTGTGTTTTTTCCGAACTTTTCTTCAATTCGATTAATGGCTTCCGGTTCTTTGAATGCTAATGCGCCTAGAATGACCTGGGTGACCCCTGTTCTAAGCAATTTCTCCACATCTTCAACTGTCCGGATTCCGCCTCCGACCTGAATAGGTAAAGAGAGGTTTTTCGCTATCTCAGCGATCACTGAAATATTGTTTCCAAAGCCGAAAGCTGCGTCAAGGTCAATGAGGTGAAGCTTCTCAGCGCCTTCCTTTTTCCACTTATTCGCAGTCTCAGCTGGACCCCCAAATTGGTCGTAGACTTTTGCTGTTTTTGGATCTCCTCGTGACAGCCTGACAATTTTACCATTCATTAAGTCTATGGCTGGAATAACTTGCAACTCATTCATCACCTTTTTAGCATCTTGGCGAAATTGTCTAGAATCTTTAGCCCAACTTCACCTGATTTTTCTGGATGAAATTGAGTACCGCAGATGTTTGCGCTGATCACGGCTGAAGTGAATGGCACTCCATACTCCGTTTCTGTTGCCACAATCTGCTTATTGGAGGGTACAGGGTAAAGCGAGTGCACAAAATACACGTAAGATTCATCACTGACTCCCTCAAAGAGCTCACTCTGTTTGGCTATTCTTAATGTGTTCCAACCCATGTGCGGTACTTTCACAGAGCCTCCTAATCTAACAGTCTTTCCTTCAAAAAGCCCCAAGCCATTTCCCGGACCTTCTTCACTTTGCTGAAAAAACAGTTGCATGCCAAGGCATATTCCAAGGAGTAACTTTCCGCTTCCCACGTTTTCCAAGATTGATTCCTTCACGTTGTCTAGTTTAGAAACCGAAGCAGAGAAGTTGCCCACGCCAGGTAACGCAATTGCATCTACCTGCTTCAACTGCTTCGGTGATACAGTTATTTTCGCTTCTAATCCAACCTTCTCCAAAGCGCATTTCAAGCTGAGAAGGTTGCCGACGCCATAGTCGAATATAGCGACCCTAGGCATCAGATAACTCCTTTGGAACTCGGCACGCCTTTTCGTCTTTCGTCTATCGCCGCAGCGCTCCTAAGCGAAAGTGCCAAAGCTTTGATGGCCGCTTCAGCCTTGTGGTGATCGTTGTTTCCATATTGCACATGGACATGAACATTAGCGCAAAGTGAAGTCGTCAGAGTCTCAAAGAAGTGATTAATGTCTTCCGTAGACATATCTTCTATCTTTTTACCACGCAGTTTCAGGTCGATTTTGAAGTATGGACGCCTGATTAGATCCACAGCTGCGAAGGCTAATGAGCAATCCATGGGAGCTAAAGCATGTCCGAACCGTGTGATTCCTTCTCTATTACCTAACGCTTTGTTCAATGCCTCGCCTAAGCCTATGGCTAGATCTTCAACCATGTGGTGACTCAAGTCGCCCTTGACTTTAGCATATACATCTATCAGACTGTGCGTTGCCAGGGATGTTATCATATGGTCAAAGAAGGAGAGACCAGTGTTGATGTCTGCTTTTCCTTCTCCGTCAAGATTTACTTTAACGTTGACTTCCGTTTCTTTCGTTTTTCTGTAGACTTCTTCTTTTCTCATAGGTGGTCACTCAAATACTCTGTTAGGGCGTTTAGAAGTTTTGCGTTCATATCAGGTAATCCAACGGTGGTCCTGAGACAATTTTCGTAATCCAAGAGCTTTCCGAGTCTTTTGATTATTAAGCCTTTTCGGAGCATGTGTTGGTAAACGGCCTCATATGGTTTTGAAAGGTTGAACAACACAAAATTTGCTTGCGAATCGAAAGCTTGAATGCCGTTTATTTCGTTCAGTGAATGGATTAGTTTTGTCCTTTCGATCTTCAACGCGGCAACAGCTTCTCTCATTATTCCGACGTTCTCCAGCAGTTTCCTGCCCATGGTCAACGTAATGGTGTTAATAGCGTAAGGTGCAGGGATTTTGTTGACAGCGTTTGCCAATGAGGAATTAGCCAAGGCGTAACCAAGCCTTAAACCCGCCAATCCGAAAGCCTTTGAAAAGGTCCGTAAGACAACGAGGTTCTCGTACTTATTTATTAATGGGATGACCGAGTAATCCGCATATTCGCCGTAGGCCTCATCCACCATGACTATGCCGGGGAACTCTTCAATTAGAGCTTCAATCTCCCCGAGCTCAAGCTGATTGCCAGTCGGATTATTCGGAGAACACAGATACAACAGCTTTGTCTCTGGCCTAAATGCGGCAAGCATAGCTTCAATATCAATTTGGAAGCCCTTCTTTAGAGGAACCGCGATGTGTTGTGCCCCCTGATATTTCACACAGTACTTGAAAACGCTGAATGTAGGTGCGAACGTGAGAGCGCTTTCTCCTTTCTCCAAGAAGAGGCGCGTAATCCTGTCCATTACTTCGTCGCTTGAGTTTCCTATTGCGATGCATGCCTGCTGAAGTTGGAGATAGTCGCCGATGGCGTCGCGGAGTCTCTCCTCTTCTTCTTGAGGATAGAGCCTCAAATCGCATTCTTCCGCTGCTTGCTTCATAAGATCAACAAGCTTCTGCCGATCTATGAACAGGTTTTCGTTGAAGTTTAGCTTCAGAATCTTGTTGGGGGATAGACCAAACTGTTTTGCTATCCCTTCAATTGTTTTTTCGGGAGCGTAGCTTTCGAGAGTTGCTATTTTTGTAAGTTTTCTCTTTAGCCACTTTTCGCATTCAGGGTTCATTTTTCAAGCCTCCCCTCAACAGCCTTGTAGTGGTTTGGAAGGTTCTCAGCTTCAGCCATCGTGTTCACTTGATCCTCGACGCTGCGCAATCCTTCCTTTGAACCTTCAACGACGCTTACTCTTCTTGCAAAGTCAAACACTGACAAGCCTGAGAAAGCATGTCCGAAACCTCCAGTGGGCAGGACGTGATTTGTGCCGCTGCAATAATCGCTCAATGCAACAGGACTGTAGGGTCCCAGAAGGATCAGCCCGGCTGATGTTATTCTTCCTGCAATCTTGTCGGGGTCACGAGTCATGATCTCAAGGTGCTCAGGAGCGAAAATGTTCGCCAACTCAACGGCTCTGTCCAAGTCTGGGCAGGTTACTATGAGCGCATTTTTCTCTAGAGAAGTTTCAACAATTTCTGCTCTTCGCAGAGAAGATAACCCTCTTCCAAGCAGGTCTTGTACTTCAGCTGCAAGTTTTTCTGAAGTAGTGATAAGTCCTGCAACGCTATCTGTCCCATGCTCCGCTTGAGATATCATGTCAAGAACTATGAACTGCGGGCTGGCTGTCTCGTCAGCTAAAACCAAAATTTCGCTGGGTCCTGCTGGCATGTCTATCGCCACATCTTTTGAAACAAATACCTTTGCCAATGTGACGTATTTGTTTCCTGGCCCGACAATTTTATTCACCGGTCGGATGGTTTCTGTTCCATAGGCTAATGCGGCTATTGCTTGGGCCCCGCCAACCTTGTAGATTTCGTCTACTCCACAAATGTCGGCTGCTACTAAGACTAATGGATTTACTTCGCCTGTAGGATCAGGCGGAGAACAGACAACAATTCTTGGTACTCCCGCTACTTTGGCCGGAACTGCCGTCATGACCAGAGAGCTCGGATAGACTGCTTGCCCTCCCGGAACGTAACAACCGACGCTCGCTATTGATCGAAGAACGTTTTGAATCTTGATACCATTTTCGGAAATTTCGATCTTTCCGCGGTCGAAAAGGCGTTTTTCAAATGCAAACACTTTATCTTTCATGAACCTGATCGTGGAAACCTGTTTTTCGCCGACCTTTGCGTAGGCGTCTGCAATCTCTTTTGGCGTCACTCGAAGATTTTGGCTATCTATTTTAGCTTCGTCGAATTTCTCCGTAATCTCCAACAGTGCTGAATCTCCATTGCTCTTGACTCTGGAGATTATGGCTTTAACGTTGTTTTCGATCTGTCTTGTTGTTGTCCGTTCTGTCCCTTGTCTTCTGAACCAGTCTGGCGGTAATTCCGATGCCTTCCAGATCTTCACTCGGATCTGCTTGCGCACTTAGTGTCTTCTCTCCTTGTTATCTGATCTAGGGCCAGTACCTGTCTCGGTTCGTAGACGACTATTCCTTGGGCGAGTTTCCGGATTCTAGGCAGCAGTTCAATGAGGAGGTCCTTTTCGATAATAGTGTTGACTGAGCACCAAGCCTCGTCGGCCAATGGAGCTATTGTAGGATTCTTCAGAGCTGGCAGCTCTGTCAGGAGTTTTTGCAGGTTTGTTTTTTTGACGTTTACGAATATGTGAATCCGCTTGGAACCATCGACTACGCCTTTCAGCAAAGTCAAGATGTCATATATCTTCTCCTTTTTTTCCGGGTCTTCCAGAGAGTTTTTATTTGCTATGAGCACGGCAGATGACCTCATTAGTGTGTCGATTATTTTCAGGTTGTTTGCATCTATAGTTGATCCCGTCTCGGTTACATCGATTATGCAGTCGGAGTTTTCCGGCGGCTTCGCCTCTGTTGCCCCGAAGGATAGG
>Ga0105095_10001434_pt1 | contig 12549 bp, 8 predicted proteins | sample PPLLak2March2015_2_FD_79180 | JGI IMG/M metagenome (GOLD analysis project Ga0105095, IMG submission 79180) | Freshwater sediment microbial communities from Prairie Pothole Lake near Jamestown, North Dakota, USA - PPLs Lake P8 Core (3) Depth... | ecosystem: Environmental > Aquatic > Freshwater >... | reverse complement strand
TTGAAATACGCGATCCCCATGGCGGTGCAGTTCGGTGCGCGGCTCCACCTAGTGTACGTCGTGGAACCGACAATCTATCCCGCCGATCTGGGTTTTGGGCAGGTGGTGCTGCCGGGGGTTGAGGACGAACTCCGCCAGAAGGGTTCGGAGGAACTGCTGGCGCTGGTGGACAAGGAAATCGCCGGCCGGGTGGAGGCCACCACGACTGTGCGTACGGGAAATCCCCATCACGAGATTCTGACCGAAGCGGAAGAGCAGAAGGTCGACCTGATCGTTGTCGCGACGCACGGACACAGCGGAGTGGAGCACATGCTTTTTGGCAGCACGGCTGACCGGATTGTCCGTCATGCCCACTGCCCGGTGCTGACCGTGCGTCCGCAGGACTACTGAGCCTATTTCTCCCGCTCGATCACGAAGTCCGCAAATGCATGAAGTGACGTTTTCGCCGGCGAATCCGGGAACTCCGCGATGAGTTCCTGGGCTCGCCGGGCGTACGCGCGTGCGCATTCGAGCGCGTAGGTGATCCCCCCATAGCGGTTAACGAACGCCACGACGTCTCGCTCCTTGAGCTTCTTCCCTCCGTCCCGGATCATCCCGAGGACGGCCTTCCCTTCTGCCCTGGGCGCCAGCGTAAGACTGTGAATGAGCGGCAGCGTGAGTTTCTTTTCGCTCAGGTCAAGTCCGGTCGGCTTCCCGGTGATGCTCCTCCTCCCGATATAGTCAAGGATATCGTCGCGGATCTGGAATGCCATGCCCACCGCTTCCCCGTAGTCGCGCAAAAGATGGTGGCGCCCGGGGTCGACCGTAGCGCTCGTCGCACCAATCTCACAACAGGTCGAGAGAAGTGATGCGGTCTTGTCGCCGATGACTTTCAGATATCCCGTCTCGTCCATGTCGAGTTTGCGCGCACGGGCGATCTGGTTCAGCTCCCCCTCGCTCATCCTGCGGACGGCCTGGGAAGTGATCTTCAGGAATCCGAAGTCATCGTGATCCAGCGACAGGAGGAGTCCCCGCGAGAGCAGGTAGTCTCCCATCAAGACCGCGATCTTGTTCTTCCAGATGGCATTGATGGATGCGAGGCCGCGGCGAGTGTCAGAATTGTCAACAACGTCGTCATGAACCAGTGTGGCGGTATGCAGGATCTCCACCAGTGTTGCGCCGCGGTAACTGCGTTCGTTGATCCCGCCGCAGAGTTCTGCGCTCAACAGAACGAGGATGGGGCGCACCCGTTTGCCCTTCTGGCGGACGATGTAGCGCGTCACCAGGTCGACGAGCCCGATGCGCGAGCGGAGAGCTTCGCGGAAATGACGGTCGAACAGCGTGAGGTGCTGCTCGACGGGATGCATGATTTCTTGCAGTGTCACACCAGGCCTCACACGTCCGTCGGTTGGTTAGGATGCCAGGGATTGTTCACGCTTCCGCGATGCCCATTTCGAAACCAGGATGCTGATCTCGTAGAGCCCCATCAGGGGGACGGCCAGCAGCACCTGGCTCACGGGATCGGTGCCGGGAGTCAGAAAGGCCGAGAGGACAAAGATCGCCACGATGGCATGACGGCGGTAATGACGCATGAATTTGGGTGTCAGGATGCCCAGCTTCGACAGGAACCAGGAGACCATGGGGAGTTCGAACACCACGCCCGCCGAAAGCATTACGCTGATGACAAAATTCATGTACTCATTGATGGCGATGTTGTTCTGGATCGCGGTGGTCCCGAACGTCGAAAAGAAGGTGAGGGCGGCCGGCAACATGAGAAAGTATGCGAACGCGATGCCGGACAAAAAGCAAAAAGACGAAAAGAAGACGATCGCCCGGATGTATTTCCGTTCATTGGGAAGCAGGCCGGGAGCAATGAACGCCCAGATCTGGTAGAGAATGTTCGGGACGCTGACGATTGCACCGCCGATCAGCGCCACCTGCATGTACAGAAACAATTGCCCGAAAGGCTTGAGGTTCTGCAATGTGAACGGCGGCTGCCCCGGCGCCAGCGCCGCATTGACGGCAATGACCGGTTTGAGCAGCACCTGGTTCATGATCCAATCGATGAAGATCCAGCAGACGATCATGCCCAGGACAACGCCGATAATGGCCTTGATCAGCCGCCAGCGGAGTTCTTCGAGGTGGTCGAAGAACGACATCTCGTGGCTTTCCTGGCCTTCCGGTTCCGTGTGGGGTGATTCAGTCATAGTCCGACAGACTCCGCCGGATGCGCTCTACGCCTGCAGCAGAGGATAGAGGGGGAATTCCAGACACAGGCGTTCCACCTCGGCCGCCACCGCGGCATGCAAGCGCGTGTCGCCGGGGTTCGTCAATACCCGATGGATGAAGGACGCCACTATCTTCATTTCAGGCTCCTTCATGCCGCGCGTGGTGAGCGCGGGTGTGCCGATACGGATCCCGCTGGTGATGAGCGGGCTCTTGTCGTCGAACGGCACCGCGTTCTTATTCACCGTGATGCCCGACAGGTCGAGCGATTCCTGCGCCTCCTTACCGGTGATGTTCCGGTTGCGCAGGTCGAGCAGCATGAGATGGTTGTCAGTACCGCCCGAGACAACGGTATATCCGAGGGAGACGAGCTCAGCGGCGAGAGTCCTGGCGTTCTGAATGACTTGCCGTGAGTAGATTTCGAACGACGGAGCGAGCGCCTCGCCAAATGCCACCGCTTTCCCGGCAATGACATGCATAAGCGGTCCGCCCTGGATGCCAGGGATGACCGTTGAGTCTATCAGCTCGGCCATCCGCTTGGTGCGGCCGGATTTCTGCCAGACGAGGCCGAAGGGGTTGTCAAAATCCTGACCGAGCAGGATCAGGCCGCCTCGCGGTCCGCGCAACGTCTTGTGCGTCGTAGAAGTCACGACATGGCAATGGGGAATTGGATCGTTCAACAACTTTTTGGCGATCAACCCGGCCGGATGCGCGATGTCGGCAAACAGAAAGGCTCCCACCTTGTCGGCAATCTCACGGAACGTCTTGTAGTCGATGTTCCGCGAATATGCGCTTGCGCCCACGGTGATCATCTTGGGACGCTCTTTCATGGCCAACGATTCCACTTCGTTGAAATCAATCATGCCGGTGTCCGCACGCACGCCGTATGGGACGAACCGGTAGAATTGGCCTGAAAAGTTCACCGGAGAGCCGTGCGTGAGGTGGCCACCGTGCGAGAGATTCATCCCCATCAGGGTGTCGCCAGGCTTCACGAAGGTGAAATAAACCGCCATGTTTGCCTGCGAACCGGAATGGGGCTGCACGTTGGCGTACCCTGCGCCGAAGAGCTCCTTGGCGCGATCGCGGGCAAGATCTTCCGCCTGGTCCACGAACTCGCAGCCGCCGTAGTATCGCTTGCCGGGATATCCTTCCGCGTACTTATTCGTCAACGGAGAGCCGACGGCTTCCAGCACTGCCTGGCTCACGAAGTTTTCCGAAGCGATCAATTCCAGTTTGGTGTTCTGGCGGCGAATCTCACTGCGGACCGCTGCGAAAACTTCAGGATCCTGCTGCTGGAGCGTGAGCATCTTAGTCCTCGTCGGGGCGTTGGTACCACAGTTCGCTGATGGAGAGCGATGCGGAGAACCGCAATATGTTGTCCTTGATCAGGCCGTTGTCGATTGTCCCGCGCGACCCGTATTCGATTGCGAGATTCAGCCTCGCGTCGGAGCTGACTGGCAGCCCGAGACCTGCCGTCACAGCCCAGGCATCAATGCCCAGACCGTTGGGGCTGTAATAGGTAGACTCGTACGCGACGCCGAAACGGTAGGCGAGCCGGTCAAGAAGCGGCACACCTGCTTCGCGCGCCGGCAAACGTTCCACACCGAATCCTGCCCTCCATGAGTTACGGATGCCGTCCGGTGTCCGGCCACGGTCCTCCATATTTGCCCATGGCTGCATGGTGTAATCAAACGCAAGAATCCACCGTTCGGACGGAGCATACGCAACACCAACACCTATCGAGGCGGGAATCGTCATCGTATTGGTCTCTTCGGTCGATGTGTCCTGCAATGCATTGTACGTGTAGGTGAACCGGTGCGTGCTGGTGAGGGATGCGCGCGTCGTGGCAACCAGACCGAACGAGAAAGGACGGAGAAACTCGGCGACACCCTCCAGGCTGTCAACCATCACCGCAAGCGTGAAGGTCGGGCCGTTCATTGTCGTTTCTTCGTTGCGGGTCCCCGGGCTGTATGTCGAGGTACGCGGGGTCATGGTGATTGCGCGCTCCATGGTGCCGAACAGATAGTTCACCGAAAGTCCGAGGTTCAGGCTGCGGAGAGGCGTGTATGAAGCACCGATCAGCCCTTTGCTGATGCCTCCCGTCCCGGTATAATGCAGGCTGTATGCCATCGAATCCGTCGCCGTTGTGAAACTGGAGGCGGAATACGTGTCGTAGTCAACCTTGCTGAACGGAGTGAATCCCGCGGCAAGGACAATGCCCCGCGATGTCGAGAGCGGGAAGGCCAGGATGGCGCTGCTGACGTCTCCGCGGGCGAGAAAGCGGGAGGTGGTCGCGTTGGAAGAGTTGAAGCCCTCGTACAACATGCTCGCTTCAACACGCGGACGCTCAATTCTGCCCCATGTGGCAGGGGAGAGCGTGTTGATGGCATACGGGCTGGTGAGGGCGTACCCTGCATAACCCATGCCCATCGCGCGAACGCCCGACATATGCCGGAGGTCGCCGACGCCGATGAGGGAATAGATGGATCCGCCACTCCCCGCCACCAGAGTCTGTGAGGCCAGTGCGATGGCCAACGACAGAAATATGTTCCGTCTGATCACGTGGTGGCCTCCTCAGTTCTTCGGCACGGAATAAATGATCTTCAGGCGCGGCACACGTGACGCATCCGCGAGGTGGTTCCATACTGTCACGAGGTCGAACGACTGGAACTCGCGCGCACCATCGGTGCGCAGCAGGACTCCGTAGTTCGATCCGCTCACCCAGAGTTGCACGTAATGTGCGATGTCGACGCTGTACATCGTTGCCGACCCCGGTACGAGCCGCGCGGAGACCCCGACGGCATTGAATTCGGAGCTCGTGGTCGCGCCCTGCATGAGATGAGCCGCGACGGCGGTGTCACCAGCAAAGCGGTTAACCCTGGTGGTCGCCGCATCACCTTGCAGCACCAGTGTCGCCGCATTGACAATGGCGCCCTTCGGAATGAACGAAACGTCAAAGTTCACGATGTCGCGGTACACTACTCCCGCCTGCACATAGAAGAGCTTTGGATCCGAGTCGAGATTGTCGACATTCCCTACGAATGTGTCGACGCCGAGGTAGTAGGTTGCAGTGTCGAGTACCGTGCCCGCAACATTCCGGCAGATGAGCCGCACGCTCGGGAACCAGCCGGTGGAATCATTCTCGAACGACCGGAACCCTCGGACGACCGTTGCCGATGCTGTCGGCACGAGGATCATCCCGTACATGTTTGGGTTGTCCGTCGACGCGGGCGTGGCGAGCCACTGGCGCGCCATGGTCGTGTCGAGCTCGATCGCCACCTGTTCCGTATCGAGACCGATGGTGCCACCATAGGTACCGCGGACTACGGATGCGTCGTAGAATCCGTTTTGCACACTATCCAAAGTCAATGTCGCCTGGTTCCACGAACGGTCGATGCGGTGCACCGTGAAGCTCAGCTGGCCCGTGGAATCGCCGTAGAATGTCGCGCCGTGCAAGTAGAGCGTTGCGGAGAGCACGTTGACGGTGTCACGGGTGGGGAAGTAGGCGGAATAAAATGCAAGCGCCATGGAGGCGGTGTAGTTGCCCGTGCGGCCTACGAGGTTCACGGCGCCGTTCATCGCGACCGGCTGCTTGAAGGTGGAACCGCCGGTTGCGACGATGGTGCTTTCGCGCACTGCCATCTCGATGAAGGGGAGCTGGGGGGTAAGGAGAGCGTTCTGCTCTGTCGGGTCGTCGCTGCACGCGGACAACAGCATGGAAAGCACACACACTCCAAGTGCCACAAGCGAGCGGCGACTAATACCGTTATGCATGAGGATGCGATACTCCTTCAAGATATTGCATGATGAACGCAACCGCTTCTGCCACCGTGGGAGCAACATGGTCGGGAATAATCCCGTTCTCGCGAGACTCCACCAGCGACGAACGACCATAGCCTGTGAGCACCAGAATGCTCTGTGCGCCGACGGCCTTCCCGAGTTCAATGTCGGCCGTTTTGTCGCCGACGACGAACGACTTCTCGAGTGCGATCGGCACCTCGGAAGCAGCACGCTGCACCATGCCGGTGCGGGGCTTGCGGCATGTGCAATCGATATTGTACGGTGGACGCCCGATCGTTGGATGGTGCGGACAATAATAGATGCGGTCGAGATGTGCCCCCCCCGCGGCAAGCTCTCTCTTCAGCCTGTCATGGATCGGCACCAGATCCGCTTCCGTGAAGAACCCGCGGGCTACCCCGGATTGGTTGGACACTACGCACGTGAAGATCCGCCGCTCATTTAACAGTCGAACCGCTTCGGCGGCACCCGGGATCAAACGGACTTCATCGGGCGTTCGCAGGTATCCCACATCCTCAATCAGTGTCCCGTCACGATCGAAAAAAACCGCGATGCGCCCGTCTGTCACTTGTGTGCGAGACTCCTATACACCTGAACATACTTCTTGGCGGAAGTCTCCCACGAGAAATCCTGGGCCATGCCGTGCCTCATCAGCTTGTGCCAGGCATTCGTGTCGGCGAAGACCGCAACAGCCCGCTGTACCGCCTTCAACAGCTCACCCCTGTCATAGCGGTCGAACTTGAAACCAGTGCCGGTTCCCGTCGACGGATGGAACTCTTTGATCGTGTCATCCAACCCGCCCGTGGCGCGCACAACTGGCACGGTGCCGTACCGCAGACTGTAGATTTGATTCAGTCCGCACGGCTCATAGCGCGAAGGCATGAGAAACATGTCGCTTCCCGCCTCGATGAGATGCGCAAGCTCGTCGTCGAAACGGAGGGCGACGCCCACTTTGTCGGGATTTTTCCGCGCGGCTTTCTCGAAGAGATCGTGGTACTTTTTCTCTCCCGTACCCAGCACCACCAGTTGCACGTGCATCCTCATGAGGTCATCCATGATCATATCGATCAGGTCGAAACCCTTCTGATCTGCAAGCCGGGAGATAATGCCGATGACCGGAACGGCGGCGTCGTACGGAAGCCCCATCCGCTCCAACAGGGTCCGTTTGTTTTCCCTCTTCAAATCGAGGGACTTCGTGTCATACCGCTGGGGTATTAACTGGTCCACCGAGGGGTCCCATACCGAATAATCCACGCCGTTGAGAATCCCCTTCAGATCGTGCTTGCGACGTTCAGCGATGTCCTGCAAGCCGCATCCGTATTCGTCGGAGGAGCGGATCTCCTCTGCGTATTTTTCGCTGACTGTTGTGATCGAGTCGGCAAAAACCAGACCGGCTTTCAGGAAGTTGAGGTTGCCGAAGGCGATGACCCCCGCTTCGGAATCAAGGGCCTTGGGCAGCAGCGTGCGCGCAAATGAAGCGTGCGGAAATACCCCCTGGTATGCCATGTTGTGGATCGTGAAAACGGAGCGGGTGTCTTTATAGAAGGGGTCGTCAGCGTAGAGCGTCTTGAGAAACGCCGGAACCAGTCCCGTCGGCCAATCGTTACAGTGAATGACATCGGGAGCCCAGCCGAGGCGCTTGAGCATATCGAGAGCCCCCCGACAGAAGAAGGTAAACCGGATATCGTTGTCGGGGTAGTCCTTCCGGGTATCGGGATTGACGTACAGGCCCATCCGGCCGAAAAGCTCCGGATTATCCAGCAAGTACACTTGAACCTTGCTGTGGGTCGTATTGATGAATGACGATTTGAGGCTGGCGGCGTATTTCTGTTTCCCGACGGGAATCATCACGTCTTTCATCCGGATCATCTCGTGCAGCCTTGATTTCCGCTCATTGATACAGCTGTAGCGGGGCATCATGATTCGGATTTCGTGATCCATTTCACGGATCACCTGGGGAAGCGCGCCGGAGACGTCGGCCAGCCCGCCGGTCTTGGCGAAAGGCTCGACTTCGCTGGAAAGAAAAAGAACATTCAGAGGACGAGGCATACTGCGAAGTTGGTGTGATTCTTGGGTTTACGCATTTGATTGCAGTGCTTTGTTGAGAAATGTACACAATTCTGCGGGAACAATCAAATTACGGCCCCGGCACTGGGAGGCGCTTGACATTCAGGGTGCCGATTTCTATATTTGTGTTCGAGAACTTTCATAAGTCGCGGAGATCAGCCTATAGAGGTGTTTGGTTAAAGGTTGTATGATTCGGACCGCATAGGGCGGATCCCTTTAACGAACATTGTCTATCACGAGAGCTGACACCTCCATGGACTTCGCCTGCAGCCGAATGTTATGGATGCCTTCTAACGTTCGGTTTTTTGTTTGTGTGAAGGTGGCGTGACGATGCTGAACCGCCGTGTGCGATTGGGTGGGATAGTGTCACGTGGCACCACGTGTGCCTTCGCCTGTGCTGCCGCACTGCTTGCCGCCCTTGCGGGTCCGGCGCCCGCCGCGGAAGTTCAGACCCGGGCCCTGCGAGATCCCGAAGTCACCACGAACGCCTCGGGTGCGAACACACTGCGCATTGAATTTCGTCCGGCGTCGATGCGGTTCGATACTGTGATCGTGGAGGACAAGAACTATCTCCGCGTCGTGATCGACGAAGGTGTCCGACCGTCACCCCTCACCGAGTCCGGCTCACCGGATCTCCCATGGCGACACATCCCCCTCGCATTTCCTGCGGCAGGCGCGCACACGGTGCGCGTGGTTGCCGCCGACTTTGAAGAGTTGCGGGGCGTCACCGTGCTGCCTGTGCCCTCGCTCAAGGTTCGTGATGGCTATCTCGAACCGGCCGGCTATGCCGAACGCCGGGACATCCCCTCGGGTAACTCCCCCGAAACCGTCGCGCAGGTCGTCGCTCCCGCAAAAGTGAGGAGTGCGTGGATCGGGGCCGTCCGCATTTGGCCCGCGCAATATGACGCGGGTTCACGCACACTGCGCAAATACTCCCGTATCGTCGTGGAGGTGACCTTCGCCGGCGGTCCGCGGGATCCCGTTCGGAGCGGCGATGCGACTTTTTTGGCAAACGCGGTCGCGAATCCCGATATGCTCCGGAATCTGCAGTCGAGCGCCGACCCGGTCGCAAAGACCGCCGCAACCCCCAGCGTGCTGGCGACCGGCGACTGGTATCGCCTGTCGGTGACGGAAGAGGGGATCTACAGGATCGATGCGGCATACCTCACAGCTGCCGGCATCACTGCCGGCTCCGTCGACCCTCGCACGATCAAGATCTACGGCAGCGGGGGAAAGGAAGTTCCTGAAAACGTCTCGATCCCGCGGCCGTCCGACCTTGTCGAGAATGCCATTTATGTGGAAGGGGAAAGCGACGGCCAGATGGGCGCCGGAGACTACATCCTTTTCTATGGGCGAGGAACACGAGGACTTTCCTACGATAGCGCAGGGCGCGCTGTCAGGCATTACATCAACCACTACAGCGACGTCAACTACTACTGGCTGACATTCGGCGGCGCGCCAGGGAAACGCATGCAATCGGAACCTTCACTTGCGGCATCTCCCGACGTCGTCGTCGAACGATTCGGCGATGCGATCTTCATCGAGGATGAAAAGGTCAACGTGTTGAGTTCGGGCAAGGACTGGCTCGGCCAGTCGCTCAGCGGTCCGAGTGGATCATTTACATATGTCAATATCCTTCCGGGCCTCGTGCCGAACGACGTCATCACGTACCGGTACTCCCTGGTGGCACATGACGGTACCAGCCCGCAATTCACCGTGAGGGATGGAGGCAACACGCTGGGCATATACTCCCTGGCTCCGAGCTTCGATTACCTGTATGCCACGGGAAATACATGGCAGGCGCTCGGCACTTCATCGCTCAGCAATAATACGAGCCAGCTGAACATCGCGTTTTCTTCGCCAAGCAACGCATCAGAAGGATGGATCGACTGGATCGAGATTCTCTTCCCCCGCATGCTCTGGGGAGTGAACAATTATCTGCGTTTCCGTTCGCCCGACACCACCGGGGTCGCGGAGTTCCGGCTTCAGCAGTTCTCAGCGTTGCCAATGATCTTTGACGTCACAGACTACGCGAACGTGAAGTTGATCACCGAAGTCAGCGGCTCGTATACTTTCAGGGCCGCGCTGACCGGGGGATCGGTCAGCGAGTACTGCGCCGCAGGCTCCTCTGCGTGGAAGAACCCCGCTGCCATCCAAAAAATGGCGAACCAGGATCTCCGCGGCTACGCGGATGGGGCAGACTTCATCATCGTCACGAGCTCCGAGTTCAGAGCTGCCGCTGAGGGGCTGAAGGCCTATCGCGAACGACCGGAAGGGGGCGGTTTGAAAACCTTCATCGTCGACGTGGCGCAGATCTACAACGAATTCAGCGGCGGTGTCCCGGATGTTTCCGCGATCCGCGACTATTTGAAGTATGCGTACACCAGCTGGACCCCGCAGCCGAGATTCGTGCTGTTCTTCGGCGGGGCGTCATACGACTACAAGGGGATCCTGGGCTCGAAATCGGCATACGTGCCGACCTGGCAAACGCCTGAATCGCGTCACGACGTCAATAGCTATGCGACGGATGATTTCTTCACCGCCTTCGGTTCAGGCATGGTCCCTTCCCTTGTGAGCGGCCGGATATCATCCCGCACGGTGGCCGAAGCGAACACGGTGGTGGACAAAATCATCCGCTATGAAAACCAGAGCGCCCGTGACAGCTGGAAGACACGCATGCTGATTGTCGGGGATGATGCGTGGACGTCCGAGTTGGGAGAGGTGGGTGACCGAACCGAGCACAGCGACGATGCCGAGACCCTCGCCCGCAACTTCACGCCGGAAGAGTTTGAGAAGAAGAAGATCTATCTCGCCGAGTATCCCACAGTTTACACCTCGCAGGGACGCCGAAAGCCGGGGGCGAGCCAGGACATTATTGACAACATCAACCAGGGAGTATTGATGGTGAACTATTCGGGTCACGGCAACCCGAAAGTGTGGGCTCACGAGCTGGTCTTCGAAGTCACTACGTCCATTCCCCAGCTGACGAACGCCGATCGCCTTTCGGTGTTTTTCTTGGCGACCTGTAATTTCTCGCAGTTCGACGACCCGAAGAACTACACCGGGTCGGAGCTGCTGATGAACAAACCGGACGGCGGGGCATCGGGTGTGATCTCCGCTTCACGAAAAGTGTACGCGAGCGGCAATGCCGCATTGAATCAGGGCACCTACCGCCGGCTGTTCCTCCGCGATCCGTTCAACCGCATTATTCTCGAGCGTCCGGCGACCGCGCTCTTTCTCTACAAGGCGTCGGGTTTCAACTACGACAACGATCAGAAGTTCTTTTTTATGGGTGATCCGACCATGCGCCTGGCTTTCCCTCGCGGGTTCGCGTCAATTGACAGTATCAATGGGCAGCCGGTGGACAGCGTGAACGGGGCGGCCCGTACCACACCGATCACCCTGAAGGCGCTTTCCCATGTAACGGTGGCGGGCACAGTGCGCGATGCGGGCAATAGTCGCGATGCGGCGTTTACCGGTACGCTCACCTTGCGCGTGAACGACGTCTCCCGCCAGCAAACGATCGTCAACTTCTACCCGGGGTTCAGCTGGCAGTATCAGTCGTCGGGAGCCACCATCTACAAGGGTGAGAACTCGGTTACTGAAGGAGGATTTCGCGCCAGCTTCGTTGTCCCGAAAGACATCTCCTACGCAGACACGACCGGCCGGGGCCGTCTCGTGGCCTATGTGAGCCGGACAGAGGACGACGGCGCCGGCTTTACCAGCGCCATACGCATCAACGGTACGGATTCCACGGCGGTGACTGACGGCGAGGGTCCGACCATCCGCATTGCGCTCGAAAACCGGAGCTTCCGCCCCGGCGACGTGGTCGGGGAACGCCCCACGCTCATCGTCGACCTGAGCGATTCCAACGGCATTAACACCTCCACCGCAGGCATCGGTCACCGCATCGAAGGGTGGATCAACAACAGCGTGCAGAGCGTTGACCTGACGGAATACTATACCAGCAAGCGCGATGATTTCCGCGAAGGTGCCGTGCAGCTGCAACTTTCAGACCTGCCGCTCGGCCGGAACACGATCCGCGTGCGTGCCTGGGACTCGTACAACAATTCCGCGTCGGCCGAAACCTACTTTGTGGTTCAATCGTCGGAACGACTGAGTATTTCCGATATGTTCGATTATCCCAATCCTTTCGGCGACGAGACCCAGTTCACATTCCGCCAAAATCAGCAGTCCCCCCTGGATGTGGAAATCAAGGTGTATACCATCGCGGGCCGGTTGGTCCAACAACTGCATTCGATATCGGTCGGAGAGATGATGGTGCGAGTTCCGTGGGACGGCCGCGACCGGGAAGGCGACAAAGTCGCCAATGGCGTATATTTGTACAAGACGACTGTCCGCACGATGGACGGCCGTTTCGCGAGCGAAGCAATCGGCAGGCTTGCGATCGTGCGTTGAGTGTGTGGTGTGTGGTGGAGATGTCGTGATGGTGGATGATGTAGAGTATTCATTTTTCAC
>Ga0105095_10001433_pt1 | contig 12550 bp, 11 predicted proteins | sample PPLLak2March2015_2_FD_79180 | JGI IMG/M metagenome (GOLD analysis project Ga0105095, IMG submission 79180) | Freshwater sediment microbial communities from Prairie Pothole Lake near Jamestown, North Dakota, USA - PPLs Lake P8 Core (3) Depth... | ecosystem: Environmental > Aquatic > Freshwater >... | reverse complement strand
TTCTTCATTTCTGTAACCGCCGAGCCGCATCAGCAATTCATCAAAGTCGACCTCGTGCGCGTTGAATTCGGGACCGTCGACACAGGTGAATTTGACCTGCCCTCCGACGCTTACCCGGCAGGCACCACACATTCCGGTACCATCCACCATAATGGTATTCAAACTGGCCATGGTTGGCACATTATATTTCCGGGTGAGAAGACTGGTATACTTCATCATAATGGCGGGCCCTATGGTAACACACAGATCAATTTTCCTTGCGTTGAGGATCTCTTCCATACCCGTTGTTATAAGCCCTTTTTGTCCGTAACTGCCATCGTCAGTCATGATGACCAATTCATCTGAATGACTTCGGATCTCATTTTCAAGAATAAGCAAGTCCCTGGTTTTGGCGGCAAGGATGCTGATGACCTTGTTCCCTGCTTCATGCATGGCTTCAACGATAGGCAGCAGCGGGGCTATTCCAACGCCACCACCTGCACATAGTACAGTGCCTGACTTTTCAATATGTGTGGCATTGCCAAGAGGGCCTACAATATCAATTTCATCACCCACATTCAGGGCAGCCACTTTATGACTGGTCAACCCAACCTGCTGAACAATGATGGTTATGGTGCCTTTTTCTGCATCAGCTTTCGCAATGGTAAGAGGAATACGCTCTCCCTTCTCGCCGATCCGGATGATCACAAAATGGCCTGCCTTCCTCTTTCGTGCAATGAGGGGTGCTTGTATCTCAATCTGGGCCACACTCGGTGAAAGGAATTCCTTGGCCACAACTTTATTCATGCGAGAGGTATTTTGCCACGAAAATAAGTTATTATCCCCCACAATCTTCGGTCCGGCATTAAATTACGTGTTTCACTTAAGAGGGCGCCGTATTTACAATACGAGGCAATAAAGAACTCGCCAAAAATGTTTTTTTAATATAAGTTAAAATCAATTCCTATTGTTATTTTCTTATTTTAGTATAAAAAATATATAATAAATACTTATTTTTACATTATATTTAATTGCCATGCTTTTTGAATTCGACGAAAAGAAGAGTGTTGCCAATAAGTCAAAACATGGTATAGATTTTATTGACGGGCAAAACATTTGGAATGATCCCGAAAGAGTTGAAATACCGGCAAGGGAAATGGATGAATCCCGTTTTATGGCAATTGGCCTGATCAGAAAGGAGATATGGTCTGCTATATATACTTTCAGGAACCAAAACATTTGTATTATATCGGTTCGTAAAGCAAGGGACAATGAAAAAGAAATATATGAAAGCCTCTGAATTTGACCGCCTTTTTGAGGCCGGAGAAGATGTTGTTGCTTACCTTGACAAGGCAGGCATTAAAAGGCCGGGACTGCAACAAAGGCGCATCACGCTTGATATACCCGCGTGGATGGTTTATCAGCTTGACAGGGAAGCTGTGCGATTGGGCGTTACCCGGCAATCGGTCATTAAAATGTGGATCTCCCAAAAGATCGCTGAGAAATCAGCATAATATTATTCTATGATTTCTCCCCACAATCCCGCTTTTCTTTTGCGGGCATTCTTTTGCAGTTTAACGAAAAGGTCGGCGTATTTCACATTGGGCGGGACGGTCATTACCACTGCGCATCCCTGCTTTATCAGTTCCGCATTAACGAAGGTACCATCCCTGAGAAATACATAGGCGACGGTCCGGCCGTAACGATCATAATGCTGAACATCATATTCGAGGCGGACAAATCTTCCCAGTGTCAGCCTGGCCAGGTATAGGGTTGATTCCTTACTATAATACTGAACATCTTCCGTATCCGTCTTGCGCGATTCCGGGGCGTCAATTCCCGCTAAACGCACCTTGCACCCTTTCTCTGTGCCATCATCGATATAAAAGGTATCACCGTCAATGATCCGCGTAACCTGGAAATACTTATCGTTGCTTCCTCTGCCGGTTTTTGATGAACAGTCAACCATGGCACCGGACATAACAATAAGGCATGCCATTAATATGACGGCAACATGAATTTTCTGCTTTCCCATCTGTTCCTGAATCAACACTATAAGTATTATTTTTCCGCGTCTTTCACGCAGCGGAAACCTACGGCGAAATCCACCCAGTTTGCCGGCAATCCTTTTCGGTAATATACTTTTTTGCACATGCCTCCGGAATGCCAGCTTCCGCTGCGGATCACCTTATTGAACTTGTTTACCGGACCCTTGGGGTTGTACGCCGGACTTGCTTCATAATAATGCTCATCGAAACCATCGGAAACCCATTCCCAGACGTTCCCGTCCATATCATATAATCCATAGCCATTGGCCTTGAAAAGGGTAACCTGAACAATGCCGTTCACCCATGGATTAAGAGATTTCTTTTCTTCCACCCTTCCCAGCGTATCACCGTTTGGATATTCCTTCCCCTCCAGTCCGCCTCTTGCGGCATATTCCCATTCAGCCTCGGTAGGCAGACGCTTTCCGGCCCATGCCGCATACTTATTGGCATCCGACCAGCTTATGCCGATCACCGGATGATGCGGATAGTTGTCACCACTCCTGAATGCTTCAGTATTCCAGAATTCCGGATATTTATAACCGGTGGCCTGGCAAAATTGCTTATAGTCAGCATTGGTGACTTCGTGGACATCCATGTAAAATGAGTCCAGGGTCACCGTGTGAGCCGGACTGAAGTCAGCCCCTCCCGGAACGGTCTTTCCCATGACAAAACTTCCGCCCGGGATCAGTACCCTATCATTGGTGCCTTTGTCCTGGGCAAAAGCGCTGCAGATGATCAGAAGAAAAATAAGACTGAATGATGCTTTCATGGTTTATAATCGTATGATAGGTAAAGATATCATTTTTTTCAGGTACAATGAACCATTCGGTTGTAGTTCAAACTAAATTTCTGATCGGGATCAAAGGCTAAGATTAAATTCCATATTTTTGTCAGCAGCGTAATGAAATGTTAATTCAGGAAGATGTAATACTATGGAAACTGCAATACTATACGCATTAGGTGCATTAGTGCTGATTGCCATCATCCTCATTATTATATTCCGGCCCAAAGAGAGCGGTGAATTAATGCAGCTTCAGCAAAAGGTTGCAGAACTGCAGGCTATATTGGCAAAAATTGAAACCAGTCTCCGGGAAGATTTCCGGATAAACCGCGAGGAGAATGCTAAACTCAGCAAAGACAACCGGGAAGAGCTTTCCTCCAACCTGAAAGACCTTAACGAACAGGCTTCCAGGGACAATAACCTCATGCGTGAGGCGTTGATCAATGCGTTCAAGGGATTCCAGGAAACTTTCGACAAGAATGTAATGTCGTTCAATGAACTTCAGAAAGAAAAATTCGGGCAACTGGAGATCAAACAGAACGAGCTTATTAAAAATACGGAGGCCAAGCTTGAATCCATCCGCATCACCGTGGAAGAAAAACTTGAGAAAACGCTGAGTGAACGACTGGGTCAGAGTTTTGAGACGGTCGGCAAGCAATTGATCGAAGTACAGAAAGGCCTGGGTGAAATGCAAACCATTGCCGCTGACGTGGGGGGGTTAAAAAAGGTCCTCAGCAATGTAAAACTGCGGGGTGGAGTGGGAGAGGTGCAGCTGGCCATGATCCTGGAACAGATACTTTCGCCAACGCAATATGAAGCCAATGTAATTACCAAACCCGGCAGCGGCGAACCGGTGGAATATGCCATTAAATTGCCCGGACGCAGCGAGGACGAAAACAGTTACGTATACTTGCCTATCGATGCCAAATTTGCCAAGGATAAATATGAGCAACTGGTCATTGCATATGAAAATGCAGTGCCCGATGACATTGAAGTCGCCATAAAAAACCTGGAAAATACCATAAAAAAGATGGCGAAAGAAATACGCGATAAGTACATCAACCCTCCGCAGACAACTGACTTTGCCATTATGTTCCTGCCTTTTGAGAGCATCTATGCTGAAGTCATCCGGAGAAGTACGCTGGTTGACCAGTTGCGTGAAGAATTTAATATTACTGTGGCCGGGCCAACCACCCTGGTCGCCTTGTTAAACAGCCTTCAAATGGGATTCAGGACCCTGGCCATACAAAAGAGAAGCAGTGAGGTTTGGAAAGTGCTGGGAGCCGTCAAGACAGAATTTGAAAATTTTGGCGGGATGCTGCAAAAGGCTCAGAAAAACATACATACCGGATTGGGACAACTTGAGGATGTGGTCGGAAAAAGAACCCGAGCCATTAAGAAACAGTTGAAAGACGTGGAGGCCTTGCCTGCAGCTGAAACAAAAAACATACTGCCCGACGCTTTTATGGAAACGGTCGATGACGAACCGGAAGAATAATGCAGACTTGATTATTTACGTGTAAATATCCTTCCTGCTGTATAACCGGTAAGACATTCCTGTCAGCAAAAGAGAAATGCCAATAAAATATGCCAGGTGCCAGAAACTGAGACTGTAATCCGGAAGGAAGGCTTCTGCCTTAACAAATTTAAAGGGGCTCAAATACCCTATGGCTGAGATACTTTCCGTAATCTTTGATAGGGTAAAGATAAAATAAAGGACCAGCACCAGTCCGATGCCGAAAGTGGTGACAGGCTTCGGCCTTTTCACCAGGGTTGACATAAAGAGACCGATGGTTCCGAATAAAAGATTCAACAACAAGGTATACAGGGATAGTATTAAAAATGCCCTGATGCTGAAAGGCCCGTCCTTCACCACTTCAATACCCACGAAACCAGCCAGGGTGGCGGCTGTATTCAACAGCAATATCTGGAGCAAAAGAACAGACAGCTTGCTGAAAAATATGTTGCTGCGGGTAAGCGGCCTTGTCAGCAGGTATTCCGCAGTCTTGTTGTATTCCTCCTTCAGCAGTATATTGGATCCAAGCACGATGGCAAAAATGCTGCCAAGCACCATCATGTAAATGATGTTGTTGACAGAATAAAATCCCAGCACCGAAAGCATGTCGGTGAAATTCGATATGCCCTTGAATTGCAGCGCACCTTTTGGTAAAATACTCATCATCCCCAGTACCTTCGACTGATTTTCGACAAAGACAGGATATACCAGCATGGTCATCGATACCAGCAGTGCAATGGCAAACATCCACAGTAAAAGGCTGATGGTGTTTCTTTTCATTTCCTTGAAAAACAAATTCCTGCTCATTGGCGATGTCCCGCTTTATTGGTAATAATGCATGAATATTTCTTCCAGTGACGGTTCCTCGATCCTCAGGTTAACGATTTTCCTGCCGGCCATCATTCCAATCAGGGTATTGATTTCACCCGAATATATAAAAGATGTCATGCTGCCCGGGCCGGCTGTTAATCCTTCGACACCATGAAGGCGCAGTATTTCTTCCTTCAGCGCTGCCTCAGATTCGATAAATACCTTTTTCAGCTGTTTCTTCCTCAGGGTTTCAATGTCTTCAACCTGAACGATTCTGCCTTCTCTGATGATGGCCACCCGTTTGCAAAGCAACTGAACTTCACTGAGTACATGGGAAGAAAAGAATACGGTCATCCCTTTCTGATTCTCCTGACGCAGCAAATCGAAGAATTTTGACTGCATCAGCGGATCCAGCCCCGTGGTTGGCTCGTCCAGGATTAGAAGCTTAGGTCTGTGCAACAGGCTTTGCACGATGGAAACTTTCCTGCGGTTACCCATGGATAACTCATCCATTTTCCTTTTCAGCTCAAGCTCAAATAATGCCGAGAGTTCCTCTATCCTGCGATCGTTATCCTGCCGCTGATAGAAACGCAGGCAATAGCTCAGGAATTCGTGAACATCCATGTCAGCATACAGGCTGGCATCAGAAGGGATATAACCGACCTGTCTCTTGATCTTTTGGGTATCGCGGATGACATCCATTCCCATGATCCTGGCACTTCCGCTGGTTGGAAATATCAGGTTCAATAATATCCTTATGGTGGTCGACTTGCCGGCGCCATTGGGACCGATGAAGCCGAAGATCTCTCCTTCACCGATCTCCAGGTTTACATCTTCAATCCCCCTGGTTTTACCGTAATACTTGGTAAGGCCATTTATTTCTATAACTGGCATTGGTGTGGTGGTTTATAACAATCAGGCTGATTTGAGGTTTAAAGATAGAACTTTTTCACTATTTTTCTGAAGTAAGATCCTTGATAAACCGGTACATGAATTCCACACCGTCATGGAACTCTTTTACTCCGATCCTTTCATCCTTCCCGTGGGCACGAATATCCTCAGGATCGCCAAACATGCCCGAGATGCCATAGACAGGAATTCCTGCCCGGCGAAGATACCTGCCGTCGGTTGCTCCGGTTAACATCACCGGCATGACCTTAACTCCGGGCCACAGGCTTTCCGAAATGCGTTCAACAGACAGGGTCACCTCCTCCCTGAGGAGCGATAAGGGAGCAAGAAAAGATGCATAGGTACAGGTAACCGATATTCCAGTATCGCCGATAACCTTTTTCAGTGTGGTCAAAATATTTTCCACGTTGTCATCCGGGAGCATTCTGCAATTGACGATGGACCGGGCGCTTTGTGGCAGTGCATTCTCCGCATGCCCGGCATTCACCATGGTTGCAACACAGGTAGTGCGCATCATGGCATTGTAATAGGGCGATGAATCCGCCAGATGCCTTGCTGCCCTCATGTCGGAAGGGTTGCTGAGGATCGCCAGCAGGTCTTCTCTGACCTGTCCTGTTTCCACGGCAGCACTTTTTTCGAGAATAATCCCGGTTGTCTCATTGAGCCGCACGGGGAAGTCATAGTCGGCAATTCGGGTAAGTCCTGCAGCAAGCCGGTAAATGGCATTATCCCTTGAAGGCACTGAACTGTGACCTCCTTTATTGCTGGCTTCAAGCTCAAAGGAGACATAAATCTTTTCACTGGTCTGAATAGCCATTTTGACCGGCTTGCCATCCTTCAAGTCTCCTCCGCCCCCGTCGGGATTAATGCAGAAATCCGCTTCAATCAATTCCCTGTGATTTCTCAACAACCAGTCTACCCCGTTGGCATTGCCTCCTTCTTCGTCTGCTGTGAGGGCTATAATGATATCACGGTCGGGATTATATCCTTCTTTTCTTAGCCTTATCAGGTTGGTGATAAGATCAGCGGCTTCGCTTTTTATATCCGTTGTCCCGCGCCCATAGTAATAACCATCCTTTTCCAGGAATGTGAAAGGATCGACAGACCAGTCCCGGGGGAAGGCTTCCACCACGTCGAGGTGGCAAATGAAAAGTACCGGACGCTGCTTACCTTTGCCATGGTATCGAACTACAAGATTTTTATGATCGGCATCAGCACCGATTACCTTAATATCCCGGGCAGGGAAACCTGCTGTTTCAAGCCTTTCAGCCATGGCCTGGGCAGCACGGGTTGTGCCATAACCGGAGGTTGTGTTGATCTCAATCAGCTCTTTGAAAATATCACGGGCAAGGTTCTGGTAAACGGAAACAACGGTCCCCTTTTCAGGTACCTGGCAGAATGCCTCCTGTTTACCAGCGTTAAAAAGCAGGAGAACACAACCCAGGTATAATTTTTGAAAGAATGTGTTTTGATGCATTTCTGGTAATGATTAAAATTCAGCAATCAAACTTACGGAATGTTTTGAAAAGATTATGGATGGGCAAAATATTTTTCCGTTGCAGCGCTCTCCCATGCATGCCGGCTTTCCTTATGCATGTTTCCCTACCCCACAATCACACGCAAATCCTTTGACGGCAAGTACAATTCCTTTATATTTAACGAATCAATTGTTCATGCCATGAAAGTAAAAATATTGCTCATCTCCGTACTGTTGCTTATTATTGCCGGTTTTAACCCGCAGCATGCGGCCTGCAGTCCAGCTGATACGGTAAAAACTTTGCCTGCCCGTTTTGATCCTGCCATCGCCACACAGCAATACATTGATCAAATGGACGCTGAAAAGAAAGAAAGATCAGATGCGTATTTTGAAGGAGGTTACTGGCTTATGCTGGTGAATATTGCCTATGAAATTATCGTAGCCTGGATCTTTCTGTTCCTGGGATTATCGGGGTGGATCAGGAAAATTGCCCTGAAAGCCCGAAGGAAAAACATACAAAACCTGATTTATGTGGCCTTTTACTTTCTTTTTGCCTACCTGCTCTTTTTCCCGCTAACCCTATACCAGGGATTCTTTCGCGAACATGCCTATGATTTATCGAACCTTGGTTTTGGAGGATGGTTACAGGAAGAAATGATCAGTCTTTCATTGCAACTGGTACTGGGTAGCCTTTTCATCATGCTGCTTTACATTGCCATTCGTAAAACAAAGGAAAACTGGTGGAAGTGGGGAGCCGGCATCGGAATTGTCTTTCTGATCCTGATCGTTTTTGTCACTCCGGTTTTTATTTCCCCCCTATTTAATCAATATACCCCTCTTGAGGATGGTCCGGTCAAGGAGCAGATACTTTCCCTGGCAAGGGCGAATGGTGTACCGGCCGATAACGTGTATATGTTCAATGCGTCAAAACAAAGTTCCCGTGTTAGCGCCAACGTAAGCGGAATAGGAAGCACCGTAAGGATATCGTTAAACGATAACCTGCTGAACCGTTGCTCGCCGGCTGAGATCAAATCGGTGATGGCTCATGAGATCGGGCATTACGTAATGAATCATATATTTGTATTGATCCTCACCCTGGGTTTGCTTATTTTCATAGGATTCATATTGGTAAACTGGGCTGCGAAGAAATCACTTGCCCGGTGGGGTGCACGATGGAGAATAAGCGGCATGGAGGATATTGGCGGATTTCCGTTGATTATGGTACTCTTCTCCTTGTTTATTTTTATTTCAACGCCCGTGCAGAACAATATCACCCGAAATAAGGAACTGGAAGCAGATTATTTCGGACTTAATACCGCCCGGGAACCGGATGCCTTTGCCTCGGTCATCCTGAAGTTATCAGAATATCGAAAGATCAGCCCCGGACATTGGGAGGAGATCCTATTCTTTGATCATCCGAGCGGCAAGACCAGGATATACAATGCCATGCGGTGGAAAGCGGAAAATATGCAAAACATTCAGCCGGCGGAGCCGGCTAAATAAATGCACACCCTCGCAGGGTGTCAGGGTCCTATTTCAGTTCTTAAGGTTCTCAATGGCTTGCGGCACGTATTTGTGGACCATGGCAACGATGGCACAGGTTCCCATTTCATCGCAGTCACCGCAGGTGTCATATCCTTTTTTCCGAACACAATTTCTGATCTCGCAGGCTTCGCAATGGGAGAATTTGACACCTTCCATCCGGCATCCGGTGCAATTAATGGATTCCATAGAGATCCCCGGAGCATTGTAAGTTTTTTGCCAGCTTTCAGCCGTTTTTTTTCTGAGTTCATCATTGTTTGACAGGGTTGCAATCCTTGCATCACAGGTATCGCAATCCAAGCCGCAACAGGCAATTTGTTTTTTCATGATGGTTGAATGATTAATTTCTAATCATAATAGATGCCAATAATATAAGCGTTTTATTATTAAAAGCAATTCATTAAAAAGAATAAATTAATATATTTAGCTTGTTTTATCCCAAAATCATAACTTAAAGCTAATATAATGGTTCTTTCTATAACTAATACCCGGGGTTTTACCAGATCTTCCGGCCTGCTGGCCGGTACTCTTTTATTTACTGCCCTTGGCATGGGAGTAGTTTCCGCACAACAGCCCGCCTTCCCGGGAGCCGGGGGATATGGCAAGTATACCTCAGGAGGACGCGGCGGATCTGTATATGAAGTGACCAACCTGCTGGATTCCGGTCCGGGTTCATTGCGTGACGCCGTGAGCCAGCCCGGAAGAACCGTGGTGTTCAGGATATCAGGTGACATCGAACTGCATTCACAGCTTGTTATCATGGGAAATATAACCATAGCAGGCCAGACAGCACCGGGTGATGGTGTCTGCGTGAGGGATTATCCTACCAAGATTGGCGGTGACAATGTGATTGTCCGTTACCTAAGGTTCAGGCTGGGTGACCGGTATAAATTGTCATCGGATGCGCTGGATATCAACGACAGGACCCAGGTCATCCTGGACCACTGCACGATGAGCTGGGGTGTTGACGAATGTTTCACGGCGTATGGCAATCAAAATATTACCGTTCAGTACTGTATCATCGGGGAAGGCCTGAATATGAACGGCCATTCCATGGGTGGCCTGTGGGGCGGATATACCACTTATCACCATAACCTGATCCACACCAATAACACGCGCCATCCGAAATACGCCTATACCTATGACGAAGATATCACCGACTCGCGCAATAACGTTATCTATAACTGGGGATACAACAGTGCCTACACCAGCCCCACCGGAAGGGTGAACCTGGTGAATAATTACTACAAGGCAGGCCCCGCTACCGCCGGAGGTATAAAAGACAGGATCGTTCAGGGTGAACCGACCAAAAGAATGTATATCACCGGCAATTACGTTGCCGGATTTCCTGCTGTAACTGCCGACAACTGGCTGGGCGTGGATCCCCTTAACGGTGGCGTGCCTATCCGTTATGATGTGCCCTTTACCGTTCCGGTTCCCATGCCGGAACAGTCCGCCCTGGATGCATATGCAGAGATAGTTCAACATGGGGGTGCATCATTCCCGACAAGAGATGACGCTGACAACCGTGCGATCAGGAACCTGATTGACAGCACTGGATTTATCCTGAACCGTCAGAGCGATGCAGGAGGTTTTCCGAAATTAACCAGCCTGCCCGCGCCCGTTGACTCGGATCATGACGGCATGCCGGACGATTATGAAACAAATGCAGGCCTGGATGTTAACAACGATGCTGACCGGAATGATGATCAGAACGGAAACGGTTATACAAACCTCGAAGATTATATCAATGGCATAATATCATTTAATCCCGGCTTTCCCAAACCTGGATTCTTTGATGCCCGGGCTGTGGCGGAAGATACGGTAAAGATCTCATGGTATGATCTGAATGGTGATGAGAAGGGTTTTGTTATTGAAAGGTCGGAAGACAGCATAGCCTTCACGGTTATTGATACACTGGCCCCTAACAGCACCCGGTATGCTGACACGGGATTGACCCCTGAAACCACTTATTATTACCGGATCATATCCTTCAATGATACCACGGCATCGCATTATGCCCTTTCCGGAGGCATTACCACCTTCAGGGCAGGAGCATTGCCCGGCAAGGCAATCCCTGTTTTCCCCGAAGATAACGCTGTGGATATGCCGGTTACCGGTGTAACGCTTCGCTGGGATCCGGGCAATTATACGCTTACCTATGATGTGTACACAGGAACCAGTGAAACTGCACCGGAATTAAAGCTGGCCGGGACCACAACAACCAGTTATACGACCAGTACACTGGATTTCGGAAGTACGCTATACTGGAGAATAGATGCCCGGAACGGCCTTGGCACCACCACCGGCGATGTCAGGAGATTCACGACCCTTCATGCCGCATTGCCTGAACTTTTAGGATACTGGCCTTTTGATGAGACGGGCGGAAATGTGATTTATGATTCAACCGGAAATGGCAATGATGGCACATTAAAAAATATAGATCAGCTATTGCGTCCGGAAGGGGTATTCGGCGGGGCCATTGATTTCAGCAATTCCAATACAACAGGGCATATTGAAATCCCTCACCAACCTGAGCTTTCCTTTGATTATGACCCGTTTTCCATATCGTTATGGATGCGACTGGGATCTATCACCAACGAAAGCACTTACCTGTTGCACAAAGGAGCCAATAATGCCGTTGAAGGGACAGAGCGAAACGGGAAATGGTTTGGCCTTGAAATGCGCGACGGGATTTTCAGGTTTGCCGTTGATGATAACAATAAAAAAACGGAACTTGCCTCATCCACCTCAAGTTTTGTTACGGGTGAATGGGTGCATGTGGTGATCATCAGGGATGCATACAAGAAAAAGCTATGGCTGTATAAAAACGGCATGATGAATACCCAGGTGAATGACAATACCACCGGTGTTGCCTGCGATCTTCCCCTGGTGCTCGGAAACTCCGATTTTATGAATACGCCTTACTTCGGAGAAATAGATGAACTGGTAATTTGCAGGCATGTTCTCACGGCAGGTGAAATTGACAGCCTGTACCGTTTCAACAAGATACCTACCCTGCCTTATATGCCATCCGGGATCCATTCGTATACTGACCTGGTAACGGATATGCTTGTTTATCCGAATCCTTTTTCTGACAAGGTCAACATAGAGTTTCATAATGGCATTCAAAATGATGTTTTAATTGAAATATACAATGCTGCAGGACAGCTGGTGACGAGTATGAAAAAGGCCGTGATACCCAATACCAGGAACAGGACCACCTGGGATGGATCTGCTGCTGACGGGTCGGATGTAAGCAATGGATTATATTTTATATTAATTAAAGATAAATATGGAGCCGTAACAGGAAAAGAAAGCATAATGAAAACAAAATAACAAATTTAAAACCCTATCAGTCATGACAAATGCAGTATCATACAAATTCATTCAGACTTCTGGTCTGAAGCATTGTTTTTTTGCAGGCGTTTTTGCTTTATGCACCCAGTTTTCATTTTCTCAGGATTATAAATTTGAACAGACTGATG
>Ga0105095_10001432_pt1 | contig 12551 bp, 9 predicted proteins | sample PPLLak2March2015_2_FD_79180 | JGI IMG/M metagenome (GOLD analysis project Ga0105095, IMG submission 79180) | Freshwater sediment microbial communities from Prairie Pothole Lake near Jamestown, North Dakota, USA - PPLs Lake P8 Core (3) Depth... | ecosystem: Environmental > Aquatic > Freshwater >... | reverse complement strand
GGGGATCGAAGGTTTGGAGCGCTACATCCAGAGCATCGGCCTGTATCACAGCAAGGCCAAGCACATCATCGCCGCCTGCAAAATCTTGGTGGAGCAGCATGGCGGCGCAGTCCCACGCACGCGCGAGGCCCTGGAGCACCTCCCCGGCGTGGGGCGCAAGACCGCCAACGTGGTGCTCAACACCGCCTTCGGCGAGCCGACCATCGCCGTCGATACGCACATCTTCCGCGTCTCCAATCGCACCGGCATCGCGCCCGGGAAAACGGTGCAGGAAGTGGAGCGCAAGCTGCTAAAATTCGTACCGGAAGAATTCCTTAAGGACGCGCATCATTGGCTGATCCTGCATGGGCGTTATGTGTGCATGGCGCGCAAGCCGAATTGCCCGCAATGCATGCTGCGCGACTTGTGCGAATACAAGCAGAAAACCCCGGCGAGCGAATAGACCGTGAAAGACCAATCTGTCCACGAAAATCACGAAATACACGAAAGAAATCCAATTCGCCATGAACATTTTCGTGCTTTTCGTGCTTTTCGTGGACCGATTTCGGTTTTAGGATAAATAAATTTTTATGATCCCACCGATTGCGACAGCCCTGGTACGCGGCCTCACTGCCCATGAAGACCTGGCGCGGCACGCCGTCGCCACCGCCATGGAGCGCGCGCAGCTGACCCACGCCAACAGCGTGCTGCTGTTCCTGACGCCGGAATTCGCGCGCGATCCGCAGCCGGCCTTGCGCGCCGCGTCCAAGGCGGCGAACTGTATGCAAATCATCGGCTGTTCCGCCGCCGGCATTTTTACCGAAGAGGACTGGGTGTTGGATGCGCCGGCCGCCGCCGCCATGGTGTTCGGTGGCGGTGTGGCGCTGGCGCCGGCGCACGAAGTCGATGCGGACACGCTGATCTTCTCGCTGGCCGCCCCCAACGCCCTGAACAGCGCCTGGATCAAGACGCCGGGGCGGCGTTTCGGCGGCGTGTCGGGCGACGCCACCGGCCAGGGCCCGTTCAAGGTCTGGTCTGGCGGCAAGGTCGCCGCGCAGGGCCGCTGCGAAAGCCTGATCCAGGGGGCGCAGGGCCAGGTCGGCGTATCGCAAGGCATCCGCGCCCTGTCCGCGCCATTGGAAATCACCCAGGTCAGCGGCCATGACGTCATTGCCATCAGCAGCCAACCCGCGCTCAATCACCTGGCGCGCGAACTGCCGCTGGAGGTGCGCGACCAGGATCACCTGCCCTTGCACTTGTTGCTGGCGGGCGTCACGTTTGGCGACCCGGAACATGCCATCACGGAAGGCCGCTATCGCCTGTCGCCGATCATTTCCACCAATGCCGACGATCGCTCGGTCACGCTGGCCGCGCGCCTGATGCCGGGCGAGCGCCTGTTTTGGGCGCTGCGCCAGCCCTTGGCGGCGGAGCGCGACATGCGCAAGACCTTGGAGCGCATGGATCTCTCGCAAACCGCGCCGCCCGATTTCGGGCTGTTTTTTCCCTGCATGGGACGCGGGCCGTATTTCTATGGCGGCATCGACCGCGACCTGGACTTGATCATGGGCCGCTACCCCGGCATGCCGCTGATCGGCTTTTACGGTAATGGCGAAATCGGCCCGCTGGATCAGGAAAACGAAATCTTCCAATACTCCGCCGTGCTCGGACTGTTCAACGCCGATGTTTAACCCCAGCCGCGAAGACGCGCGCCGCCTATTCTTCGACACCTGGCGCAAATATCAGGCGCAAGAGCCGCTCGCCGGTATCGAATCCATGGTGCTGGACGTGGTGCTGCAACATCCCGAATATCACGCCCTGCTGTCCAAGCCCGAGCAATACCTGGACAGCGATTACCCGCCCGAACTCGGCGCCACCAATCCCTTCCTGCACCTCAGCCTGCACCTGGCGATCAACGAACAGCGCTCCATCGACCAGCCGCCCGGCATCCAGCAACGCTACGCCGCGCTGTTGGCGCAGCACGGCGACCCACATGCGGCGCAGCACGCGCTGCTGGAGTGCCTGGCGGAAATGATCTGGCAGGCGCAGCGCCGGCAGGCCGCGCCCGATCCCGGCATCTATTTCGACTGCCTTGACCGCAAAATCCGCTCCGCCCAGCCCTAAACTTTCCCCGCCGATAGCCGTTAAGGCTATAGGGTCAATCGCCTGCGCTTGGAACACAAGCCCGGCCCGGCCCGCAATCGCCCTTCTAACATGCGCAGGAATAAACGCAGATGAAACTCAACATGCCCGTAACGCAGCGCGAACTTCCTTATCGCGACAGCGCCATCATCATTTCCAAAACCGATCGCAAAGGCGTGATCACCGAGATCAATGCGGATTTCCTCGAGATCAGCGGCTTTGACACAGAGGAACTGCTGGGTAAATCGCACAACATCGTGCGCCATCCCGACATGCCGCCGGCGGCCTTCGCCGATTTATGGAAGACCGTAAAGCAAGGCAAGCTGTGGAACGGCATCGTCAAGAACCGCTGCAAGAATGGCGATCATTATTGGGTCGAGGCAAATGTCACGCCGATTATGCAAAATGGCGACATCACCGGCTATGTCTCGGTACGCACCAAGCCCTCGCGCCAGCAGATCGAACAGGCGCAGCAGCTGTATACGGATTTAAAGGCCGGCAAAAAACATCGCCTGCAAGCGTTGTTCACGCGCTTGGGCAACCTCAGGATACGCTTCAAGCTGGGCTTGGCCTTGGGAGCACTGTGCCTTGCGCCCCTGCTTACGGCGAGCTTCGGTTTTTCTGCGTATGTGGCGGCCGCCGTCAACCTGGGCCTGGCCTTGCTGCTGCTGCCCATGCTATGCAGCGCCGTCGGCGCGCCGCTGAATGCGCTGCGCCAAGTGATGATGGCGATCCAAAGCGATGGCGACTTGTCACGGCGCGCGCCGGTGCATGCCGACGACGAAATCGGCCAGGCCGCCAAGGCCTTCAACGCCCTGATTTTGACCCTACGCGGCATCACGCGCGAAGTGCAGAACGGGGTGGATAATCTGTCGCAGGCCACGCAAGCCCTGACCCAGGTGGCGCAGGAAGTGAAACAGAATGTCGAGGCGCAAAACGAGGCTGCGCTGTCCGGCGCCTCCGCCGTGGAAGAAATGTCCGCCAGCATCGCCTCGGTGGCCGACAACACCAGCAAGGTGCGCGCCGACGCGCATATCAGCCTGGAGAGCACGCAATCCGGCAACCGCAACATCGCCAGCGTCGTCAACGGCATCAACACCATCGAGCAGATCGTCAACACCATGGCGACCTCGGTCGGCGAGTTCGTCGCCAGCACGCGCAAGATCACGCAAATGACCAAGCAAGTGCGCGACATCGCCGATCAGACCAACCTGCTGGCCTTGAATGCCGCCATCGAAGCGGCGCGCGCCGGCGAGCAAGGCCGCGGCTTCGCCGTGGTCGCGGATGAAGTGCGCAAGCTGGCGGAAAAATCGGCTTCCTCGGCGCGCGAAATCGACGACATCACCAAGTCCATCGAAAAACAATCCGGCAGCGCCGAGCAATCCATCACCGCCGGCCTGGAGCATCTGTCGCAGATGCAGCAAACCATGGACGCCTTCGCGCAAAGCATCGCCGATTCCGTCGATTCGGTGGTGCGCGCCACCAATGGCGTGGACAGCATCCAGAGCGCGACGCAAGAACAAGCCTCCGCCAGCGGCATCCTGGCGCGCGACATGGCGCGCATCGCGGAAATGTGCGAGTCCAGCACGCGCGCCGTGCAACAGACCTTCGATTCGGCGCAAGAACTGCGCAAAATGGAAAGCAGCCTGCAAGAAGCCGTCAGCCGCTTTCGCGCTTAACTTAAAATTTTTCGGACGAAAAAAAGCCCGAGGCGTTTCCGCCTCGGGCTTTTGTTTTCCTGCCGGGGTTCTTAACGCTTAACCTGCAAACCCTTTTGCTGCGCATAATAGGCGGTCAAATCGGCGATCTCTTTGTCCGTCAACTTTTCCGCTTGGCCGTTCATGATCGCATTAGTGCGTTGCTTGCTGCGATACTGTTTCAAGGCAATTTGCATATAGTCTTGGTTCTGCCCGGCCAGCTTCGGGAAATTCGGCGCGACGCTATTGCCATCGGGGCCGTGGCAAGCGGCGCAGACCTCGGACTTCGCCTTGCCGGCGGCGGCATCGCCGTGACCGGCCCAAGCCGTGTTCGCCAGACCGAGCAGCACGGCGGCTGCCATCATTGCGTATTTTTTCATCGTCATCACCTTGTTATTTTGCCTCGGCATAGTATGCCGCGAGGTCGTTCATGTCCTGTTCCGACAAGCTGCCGGCAATCGCCCGCATGGTCGCATGTTTGCGGTCGCCGGCCTTATAGGCCTTGAGCGCATCCACGATGTATTGCGCATGCTGGCCGCCCAGTTTCGGAACTTGATAGGTATCGGGATAAACCGTGCGGTAACCGGGAATGCCGTGGCAACCGGCGCACATGGAGTTTTTGCTCTTGCCGGCAGCCGCATCGCCCGCGCCAAAAGCAGCGCCGCTTGCAGCAGCTAGCAGAACCAGACTGGCTATAGCGTAATTCTTCATTTTCCTCACTCTTATTTAATGGTTTAAAAACCGGATAACCGCGCTGTTGAATTTTTATAGGCGTTAGCGCGATTTAGCGGGCTATTTTAGACGCACGGCCCATTTGCCGCAAGCCGGCCAGGACTGTAGAACATTGCCGCGCGCCGTCCGACGGCCTCCTGGTATCCGTATGCTGAACCTGTATTGCCGGCCTGTTCCAATCAGTCGTCCAACACGGAGAGTAATGATATATTTGCAGATCGTTCGCCGCGTGCCGCATAGCGCATGGGCACCTGGAAAATTGAAGGAAGCGTTATGGCCGATGGCATTGAAATTGTGGTTCTTGGGGATTACGGCCCGTTTTCCGAGCAGGGCAAGAGCATCGGCTATCAACTCTTCGTGAATGGCGACAGCTATTTGATCGATCTGGGCGCGCCACTGTTCCAGCAGATCGGGGGCGCGAGCCTGGGGCAGATCAATGGCGCGTTCATTACCCACTGCCACGACGATCATAAGCGCTGGTTCACCGATATCGCGCTCTACTACATGTATGCCCCCGCGCTGCGGCGGAAGCTCAAGCTCGTCACCACCGATACCGTGGCGCAAGAGGTGCAAATCAGCGCCGGCCCCTCGCTCTACCAGAGCCTGGATGCGGAATCGAAGCATCTGGTGGACATCGCCTACGAGGACTATATCGACCACATCCCCATCGGGCCGCGCGCCCGCTATCGCATTACCCGGCAAGCCGACCAGTCGGGTTGGACGGTCGTCGATCATGACGGCAAGCGCGTCGCACCTGAGCGCGCCAAAGTCGTCGTGAGCCCCAAGAACGGCAAGCCGCGCCTGCTGTTTTGCGATCCGGACAGCGGCGAATGGGTGGAGCCGGAGACTTTCTACCCGTTTTCCGCCGCAGTGTTTTATGAGTCGGACAGTCGCCCCCTGGTCGGCAATGGCTACACCATCCAAATCATCAATGCGCCGGTCTGGCATGGCCTGCCCAACTTCGGCCTGGTGATCGAGGCGGCGGGCGAAAAAATGATTTTCAGCTCGGACACCATGCATAACCTGCCCTTGTGGCAATCGCTGTATCAGCACAAACGAACGCCCAAAGTCGATCTGGCCAGCGCGGAATTCTTGCAGACGGAAACGATCGTCGGCGACATCAACGACTACATCGAGCGCACCTGGAGCGAGGCGCGCTATCAGGAAGCGATCCGGGCGTTCGACGGGGCCGCCGTGGTGCATGACGTTACCGGGCGCTATGGGGTGGTGCACACCGAATATCACGGCCTGGCCGACACCACGCTCGATCCGCAGCGCACCTTGCTCACGCACTCCCCCGACCGCTTCAGCGTGGTGGACTGGAAATTGATGCGCGCCGGCAAGCGTTACCGGGTGGCCCAGAACAACTTCGTCGAAATCACCGCGGATGGCGCGCCCTGGCCGATCGACGCGGATGTCTACCACAAGCACGACGGCCGCTTCTTTGCCGGCTATCGGCACGCACAGGGCCGGCACTTCGTGTATGTGAAAGGCGGCTATCACAGCGTGAGCGAAGGCCCCAACGCGGAGCAGGGCGAGCTGCTGTTCCGGGTCAACCTGTTCGAGGATGTCGGCGGGCAATACCTGCCCTGCCTGAACGATGCCGACCGGTTTTATATCACCCGGCCGGACGGCAAGGTGGAGCATGTCAGCCGGCATGCGGACGGTCTGCGCGGCCGGGTGGTTGAGGATTTGCGCGCGCAGCGCCACGCCATGGATCCCGAGGAACTGGAACGCCTGCTGCACTGGGAAGCGCCGCTCGAGCCCGATCACTTGCAGGCCGATCTGCGCGAAATGCAGCGCGGCCTGGCGGCCATGCGCGACCGTCTGGAATTGCAGGCGGCCCAGCACCAGGACGATGTCCAGCGCGCGGTGGCCGCGGCGCAGGCGGAAGTGGTGCTGTTGCGGCAGACTGTGACCGCGCTGCGCGACGAATTGGAGAAGGCCCGCGCAGACACGGAAGCGCAGGTCAATGCCGCGCTCAAGGACGCCAATGCCGAGATCGTCCAATTGCGCAATAGCACGGGCGCGCTGCGCGAAACCCTCAACTTTAAGGATGTGGAAGCCGCTAATAGTCAACAGGAAGCGGTAAGCGCCATGCAGCAGGAACTGTCCCAGCTCCGGGCGACCATCACCGTATTGCGTGACCAGATCGACGGGATCAGAAAATAGCAGCCATGAATGTAGTCAAGGAAATACCCCAGGCCGTCGTAGACGCGGTCGCGCCGGAGGACAAGCCGGCGCGGCGCGGCGCGAACGAGCGCGCCTTGCGCAAGCGCCTGGCGCGCGCCGAGTTCCTGCTGGGCGTGACACGCAGGGTCGCCTCGTTGAAGTCGCTGGACCAGGTGTTCAGCGCCATCGTGGACATCGCGGTCGAGAAGCTCGGCGCCGAGCGCGGCTCGATCTTCCTCTACGACGCCAATACCAACGAGCTGTATTCGCGCGTCGCGCAGGGCGCGCTGCAGCGCGAGATCCGCATGCTGAGCAACATCGGCGTGGCCGGCTATGTGTTCACCCACGGCGAGCCGGAGATCATCCATGACGCCTACGCCGATCCGCGCTTCAACCAGGCCATCGACCAGCAGACCGGCTTCATCACGCATTCCATGCTGTGCGTGCCGATGTCCACCACCAAGGGCGAAGTCATCGGCATCGCCCAGGTGCTCAACAAAAAGAAGGGCCGCTTCACCCGCGAGGACTTGAGCCTGTTGCAGGATTTGGCGACGCAAAGCTCGCACGCGCTGCAAGCCGTGCGCTTCGTCGAGGAAATGCAGGTGCGGCGCCAGCGCGAGATGGAATTTTTGAACGTGGTCACCGAAGTGACGCGCGACATCAAGCTCGGCTCGCTGCTGCAAAAAGTCATGCAGGAAGTCACGCGCATGCTGGATGCGGAACGCTCGACGCTGTTTCTGAACGACGAAAAAACCAATGAACTGTGGTCGGAAGTCGGCCAGGGCCTGGGCATGCAGCAGATCCGTTTCCCCAATCACCTGGGCATCGCCGGCGCGGTGTTCAGCAGCGGCAAGACCATCAACATCCCTTACGCCTATGCCGACTTGCGCTTCAACCCGGCCTTCGACAAGAAGACCGGCTTCTTCACCCGTTCCATCATCTGCGTCCCGGTGGTCAACCAGAACGGCAAGATCATCGGCGTGACGCAGGCGCTGAACAAGCGCGGCGGCACCTTCAGCGAGGAAGACGAGTCGCGGCTACGCGCGTTCACCGCGCAGGTGGCCATCGCCCTGGAGAATGCGACCCTGTTCGCCAATGTGCAGAACATCAAGAACTACAACGAATCCATGCTGGAAAGCATGTCCACCGGCGTGCTGACGCTGGACGACGCCGGCAAGATCGTGACCTGCAACCATGCCGGCCTGGAAATCCTGCAAGTGAAGGCCGAAGCCTTGTTGCAGCACGCCGCCGCCGACTATTTCGCCGGCGACAACGCCTGGATCCTGGACAAGATCGCCGAGGCCGCCGCCGCGCGCGGCCCGGTCGATGTGGTCGACGGCGAGCTGATGGTGGCGGGCGAACGCCTGTCGGTGAACGTCACCACCTATCCGCTCAACAGCGTGGAAGGCAAGAACCTGGGCTCGATGATCATGCTCGAGGACATCACCAGCGCGAAGCGCATGAAGTCCACCATGTCGCGCTACATGGATCCCAATGTGGCGGACAAGCTGCTGGCCAGCGGCGCCGACCTGCTGGGCGGCCAGAGTTTGAACGCGACCATGCTGTTCTCGGACATCCGCGGCTTCACCACCATCACCGAAAGGCTCGGCGCCCAGGGCACGGTCAGCCTGCTCAACGAATACTTCACGCTCATGGTCGATTGCCTGCAGCGCGAAGGCGGCATGCTGGACAAGTTCATCGGCGACGCCATCATGGCCAGCTTCGGCATCCTGGGCGACAACGGCGACGATGAAGATCGCGCGGTGCGCTGCGCCATCGCCATGATCAAGGCGCTGCACGCGTGGAATGCACAGCGCGCCAGCCACGAACAACTGCCGGTGAACATCGGCATCGGCATCAACACCGACAACGTCGTGTCCGGCAATATCGGCTCGCCCAAGCGCATGGACTTCACCGTGATCGGCGATGGCGTCAACCTGGCGGCGCGCCTGGAAAGCGCCTGCAAGGAATACGGCGCGCAGATCCTGGTCTCGGAAACGACCTTCAAGAGCCTGAAGGGAACCTATCGCGCGCGCGAGATCGACTATGTGGTGGTCAAAGGCAAGACGCAGCCGGTCAGCATCTACGAAATCCTGGATTACCACGACGAGACCAGCTTCCCCAACATCGCCGAAGCCTTGCAGACCTTCAAGGAGGGCTTGGCGGCCTACCGGCAAGGGAAGTGGGACAAGGCGCACCTGGAATTCGCGCAGTGCCTGGAACTGAATCCCGCCGACAAGGCAGCGCAATTATTCATGGAACGCTGCGAGCACCTCAAGGCCGAGCCGCCCGAAGGCGAATGGCGCGGGGTGTGGGTGATGAAGAGCAAATAAATCCCGAAAATCACGAAACCGTTCTCGCATTGCGAGAGCGACGTAGGGGTAGCGCAGGCAAAGCGCAATATCACAGACATGGCTTATTGAAGATCGTAAAGAGCGCAGACCGACTGCCAGCACCGCGACGCTTTTGGGGCCCCTGCGAGCCGCCGAGTAGATACCGTCTTTCTGGTCAAGCGTTTTTTGCATAATCGCGTTGGTATGGTTGCTGTGTTTTGAGGACACCAAAACACAGATGCACCAATTTCCGCATCGCAGCACCAAGGGCGGACATCTTGCATTTGCCTCGCGCCAGCATCCGCTCATAGACGGCTTTGACGTGCGGATTGCAGCGTTTTGCCGCGACGGCGGCCATATATAGCACGGCGCGTATTCTGGCCGGGCCCGCTTTAGATAACTTGGCACGCCCGCGCACCGAACTGCCTGATAGTTTCTCCACCGGCACCAGTCCAAGATAGGCCGCCACTTGTTCGGCTGACCCAAAATGATGGTTGCTCAACACCGAAAGCATGTTGCCCCCAACTTGCGGCCCCACCCCCGGGATGCTCTGGAGCAGCTTCATATCGCTCTTCAGACTAGGATGGTTGCTGATGTGGTCATCAACGTCTTTCTGGATTTGCTCTAGTTGCTTGGCCAGAAACACAATGCTGTCTTCAAGCGATTTCCGAATCAACGCTGGCGTGTCGGTGGCCTCGGCTTTCTCCTGGCGATTGCGTTCGCGATGCAGGTCTTGGGCAATGGCATCGCGGCGCGCCAATAGGGCTTGCAGCATGTGCGCTTCCGGGGTGGGAGGCATCCAGGCAGCGGGTTGCATCAACGCGCCATATCGCGCCAGAACAAGGCTATCCACTCCATCGGTCTTGGTGCGCACGGCCAGCCCACGGCCAAAATCTTTAACTTGCGCCGGGTTGATGATGGAAACCACTACTCCGGCATCCACCAGGGCCAGCGCGGCTTGCTCGTGATAGACGCCGGTGGCATCCATGACAACGTGTAATTCTTCCGGGGAAACTTTGTGCTTGGCAACCCAAGCCAACAAATCGGCAACGCCTGCTTTGCTGTTATGCACCACCTTGGTCTTGCCTTTGCTGCTTGCATTATTGAGCAGCAGGGTACAGTCCAGCTTGGCCTTTGCGACATCCATACCAAGATAAAACATGATGGCCTCCTGTTACGATGATTAGCCAACTTCGCCCACTTGCCTTGTGCATACAGGGTCTTGCCCTTGGCTACCGTTCAGTGTCTGTGCTGGCGAGAGGTGAAGCAGAGGGTTTAATCTACTCGACAAGGTCAGGGCCTTAGCGCAGCCATCAAGCTGCCTCTGCTTCGTGTGGTGATAGCTAATCACCACGGGATGAAAGATACAAGCGCAGCCGCGCCGGGGGCAGTCGGCGGATTCATGTTTGAGCGCGTGGCCGCGCAGCGGATCGCGCGAGTTCGAATCCGACGCCCGGCGCGGCGAGCAACGCAGGGAAGTCGCCCAACGGGGCGACCGGCGAACCGGGGTGCCCTTTTCTTTGGTTACATTTCTTTTGGGCAAGCAAAAGAAAGTAACCGCCCCGCCGGGGCGTGGCCGGCCCTAAATCATTCCGCGCCCAGCGCGACGCAAGACAGGGTTTAGATGATTCTCAAGAAAACGCCGCTAGGCTTTATAACCCCACAAAGCCGCCCGGTTGTTCAGTACCACATCGACCTTGGCCTTGGTCAGCACTTCCTTGATCGCGAATTGCAGATGCACGCATTCGCGCTTGGAATAAACATTGATCGCCTGGCCGCGCGGATTGACGAAGCTGTACACGATGGGCGCGGTCGGCGCCGGGCCGTTGCGCGTCACCACGGCGATCTCGTCATTGGCCAGACGCACATAGCTGCCGGGCGGAAATACGCCGACCACCTTGATCAGCGTCTCGGCCATTTGCGCATCGAGCTGCTTGCCGCGCAGCAGGTAAATCTCCTTGAGCGCGGCATTGGCGGCAAAGGCGCGCCGATGCGCGTGCTCGGTGATCAGCGCGGCATACACGTCGGCCACGGCGATCAAGCGCGCCTCGCGCGAGATCGCATCGCCCGCCAGCGCGCCGGGGTAGCCGCTGCCGTCCAGGCGCTCGTGGTGTTGCAGCACGGCGTTGAGCCAGAGCGCATCGGTCACCTGGTATTTTTGCAACATCTCGATGGCCTGGCTGCAATGCGCATTGACCTGCGCGCGCTGCGCCGGATCGAGCTTTTGGGCTTGCGCATGCAGTTTGTTCTGCACCAGCAGCTGGGCGAGGTTCATGGTCAGCGCGGCGTTCAGCAACACCAGGCGCTCTTCCGCCGGCCAGTCGAGCTGGGTCGCCACCAGCTCGCACAAGATCGCGGTATGGATCGGATGACCGATCACATAGCGCATATCGCCGGCCAGGAAAATCCAGGACACGCAGGCCTCGCGGTCGAGCTCGCAGGCCTTTTGAATATTTTTCGCGATGGCCGCAACACGGCCGGCAAAGTCCGGATCGACCGACATGCGGCCGTAGAGCCGCTCGACTTGCGCCGGCATGGGATCGAGCAAGGCAAACGGCGACTCCTTGGCCACGGGTGGCGGCGGCGCCGTTTTGTCACGCTTGGGAATGAACAGGCCGTTATCCCGCAGCTCATCCAATTGGCGCGCGGAATTCACGACTTCGCCGGCTTTCAAGATCAAATTCCCGTCGCGGTCGTACACATTGCACGGCAAGGGCTTGCCCAGCGGCACTTGATCGTGGCGTATGACTTGCAGTTCCATGGCTTACATTCCAATAGATTTCCGTTTTCTTATCGGCTATCCATAAGGGATTCTTGAGTATCCTTGGCCCCGGGCATATTACCTTTGGCTTATAATTCAGGCTTTTTCCCCGCCATGTTGCTCACAGGTAGTCCCCCCAAGCCCGGCGAATTTCGCCGCTATTCCGCCCTCACCGGCGCGGCCGACGCGCTGGCGCTGGCGCAGTACGCTCTAACCCGCCGTCCGCTGCTGGTGCTCACCGCCTCGGCGCTGGATGCACAGCGCCTTCGCGACGAAATCCCCTGCTTCGCCCCCGCGCTGAAGGTGCACCTGCTGCCGGACTGGGAAACCCTGCCCTACGACAAGTTCTCGCCGCACCAGGATCTGGTGTCGGAGCGCTTGGCCACACTGAACCAGATCAGCCAGAACGCCTGCGACATCGTCATCGTGCCGGTGACCACCGCGCTGTACCGCTTGCCGCCCTTGCATTTTCTGGCGGCGCATACGTTTTTCCTCAAGCAGGGCGAACGCCTGGATGTGGACGGCTTGCGCAAGCAGATGACGCTGGCCTCTTATACCCATGTGACGCAAGTACAAGCGCCGGGCGAGTACAGCGTGCGCGGCGGCGTGATCGACCTGTTCCCCATGGGCAGCCAAGTGCCCTACCGCATCGATCTGTTCGACAACGAGATCGAAACCCTGCGTACTTTCGATGTCGATACCCAGCGCAGCATTTATCCGGTGAAGGAAGTGCGCCTG
>Ga0105095_10001429_pt1 | contig 12559 bp, 11 predicted proteins | sample PPLLak2March2015_2_FD_79180 | JGI IMG/M metagenome (GOLD analysis project Ga0105095, IMG submission 79180) | Freshwater sediment microbial communities from Prairie Pothole Lake near Jamestown, North Dakota, USA - PPLs Lake P8 Core (3) Depth... | ecosystem: Environmental > Aquatic > Freshwater >... | reverse complement strand
GGCCGCCGTCTCGGCCGGGGGAATGGAAGCCGCGCACCTCCCAGCCCGGCAGGACCGGCAGGTTGACCGGCAGGAGCGCTTTCTGGATGGCACGCTGGATCCGCTCTTCAAACTCCAGATCGTCCTGCTCGTTCAGGTGGGCGTTCTGCCTGCCCACCAGCATCACTACCCCGACGGCCGGGATGACCAGCCCGACTCCGAACGTCACCAAGAACAGGTTGGCATAGGACGATGTCGTGCTCGTGAGCAGCTGCCAGTCGTCTTCGATCACCAATCGCCAGTTGGTCCCGGGGATCGGGGCGTGCGCCAGAAGAACGTCGTTCTCGGTTTCGTCGCGGGCGCGCATGGCTCCGCTTTCCCCGCTCAACTTGCCGGCCGGCGTGTCCTGGGCGGGCAGCATCTGTCCTACGCGGCTGGCATCGGAGCTGTAGATGATCCGGCCGTTCCCATCGACGATGTAGGTGCTGCCGGTCTGGGCGATGCGCAACCGGACGATATTGGCGTAGAAGGCGCTGACGGTCGACTCGCCCAGGCGGAACATCCCGGCCAGCACCCCAGAGAACTCGTTCTGCTCGCCGCGCACCGGTACGCTGAGCACCACCACCCAGGCCCCATCGGGACCGTCGGTGATCGCATCCGAGAAGAAGGGGTTGCTGGAAGAAAGCAGCTGGTAGAAGTAATCCCGGTCCGACCGGTTCTGCCCGGTGATGGCCGGCTGGCCGGGTACCGCCCCGCGCACTCGGCCGAAGTTGTCGAGCAGGATCACTCCCCCGTCGAAGACCGCCAGGCGTGAGCTCATCCCAGCCAGGGCCTGCCGTTGTTGGGCGATCCGCCCGCGGATCAGCCCGGGATCGCGCGCCGCTTCCTCCAGGATGTCGGTGAAGTTGGTCAGTTCCTCGCGCAGGCGCGCGCCGGACAGGATGGCCAGCTGCCGGTCGCGCTCGATCACCAGTTCGCTCGCCGCGCGGCGGTAGGCCAGGTAGGTGTACAGCGCCACGCCGGCGATGGCGGCTAATGCGGCCAGCATGGCCCAGGCCATCAGCCTGCCCCGCCGCCGGCGCAGACGTTTCCTCGAGTCCACCTTCCCTCCTTAACCGGTTGCGCGGCTGAGCCACTCGTTGATGTGGCCCAGGAGCTGATCAGCCAGGATGCCTTTGCGCAGGACGGCCTGCGCCCCGGCCCGGGTGGCCGCCTCCTCCTGCTCGCGGCTGTCGGTCAGCAGGATGCAGGCCGCCTCAGGGTACATCTCTGAGAGGTGTGCCAGATCGGCCGGAAGATGACCCTCCAGCAGGCCGGCATCCACCAGGAGCAGGCGGAGCGGCGCGGCCGCCGAGCCCAGGCCCGTGACCTGCGGCAACCCATCCGCCAGGTACACATCCCGGATGACGGGCACGGCTTTCAGCAAGGCCGCCAGCCCCTCGCGCAGGGAATCCGGACGGGCGAGGATCAGCGCAGAGCTGGAAGCCCCTTCCATCGCCGTCATTCCCGACACCTGTTCGACTGCCAGTCAAGCATTCTCGTCCCAACGCTCCGGACGGCTGTCCGTCAGGCGTGAGCCAGGGCCTCAGCCTCGGTCGCGAAGCTCTGCATCGCTTCGTTCAGCCGCGTCAGTTCCAGCAGCCTGCGGTAGTGGCCGTTCAGTCCATACGTCAGCACTTGCTGCCCCTGCCGCTGTGCGCGCACCAACAGCATCACCAGCAGCCCGATGCCGCCGCTGTTCATATACTCCAACCGACCCAGGTTGAGGATCAGCGTGCGCGCCTGCGCGGCGCTGATCTGGGCATACGCCTGCATCAGTTCTTTCTCGGAAGCGGCCGTCATTTCTCCGTGAATGTCGATGACACTGACTCCCGGCTGCACGTGACGGACGACGGCGAACGTGCGCGTCCTCATCACCATGTCAGGCTCCCAGGCGCTCGGCCCGCGCCCGGCCGGAGGACGAGCCGGCCGAGGACAGGAGCGCCGCCCGGGCACGCTCGACATCGGGATACACGTCGACGTGTTCCGTCAGGCGCGTGACCTCGAAGATATCGATGTAGTGCTGCGTCAATCCGCAGGCGGCCAGCCGGATGCCGCGGCGCGAGGAGTCGCGGAGCAGCACGACGATCAAGGCCAGCCCTTTGCTGTTGATGAAGTCGACGCGGCTGAAGTCGATCAGGATCGCCAGGGGGCTCCCGGCCGAGGCCCGGTCGTAGGCCGCTACCAGCCCGGCCTCCGCCTCGCCATCGACCCGCCCGCTGAGGTTGATGACGGCCAGCGGCCCGCCGACACTTGCATTCGCCTCAAATACCATCCACCACCTCCCGAAAGCGCATCACCAGTTCGACGGTATAGCGGCCCGCTTCCAACCGCGTGCGCACCTCGTCGGCCATCTCGCCCATCAACAGCAGCCCCCAGCCGCGGCTGGTCTGCTTCCCGGCCAGCTTGGCGGCCAGGTCGGGAGCCTCGCCCGCCGGCGGCGTAAACCCGCCTCCCTGGTCCGAGACGGAGACGCGCGCCGACGAGGCGTTGACTTCGACGAGGATCCGGACGGGCAACTCGGGCCGGTTCTGATGACCATGTTCGACGGCGTTGAGCACCGCCTCGGCAACGCCGGTCTTCAGCCGCTCCAGGCGCTCCCCGGTCAGCGGCGTCCCCTGCAGGCACTCCCCCACCCGTTCGGCCGCGCTGCGGTCGCTTCCCGGCCGGCTGGGGACCTCGAACGCTGCCAGGCTGCTCCACCCTTCAGCCCCCACGGATCACCTCGCCGAAATCCTGTATCGGCACCTGCAAGGCCGAGCTCGCCATCAACATCGGGACGGTCGGCTTGCGCTGCAGCGACAGGAGAGTGACGTCGTCCTCCTGCGCCCATCCGGGGCCGGTGAACTCGGCCAGCGCCGCCAGCAACTCGCGCACAAGCTCACCGCTCCCGCCTTGATGCTGCTCCACCAGCGCCTTCAGGCGCGGCACGCCGAACATCTCGCCGCGCGGGCTGTGCGCCTCGGTCAGCCCGTCGCTGTACAGCAGCAGCAGGTCGTTCGGTCCAATGGCGATCTGACGCTGCTCGTAGACCGAATCAGGCATCAGCCCTAGGGGCATGCCGCGGCACAGGATCTCGCTCGTCCCGCTCTCCCGGGCCCATTGAGGCAGATTGTGACCGGCGTTGGCGAACTCCAGGATCCCGCTCTGCGGGTCCAGCACCGCGTACAGGCAGGTCACGAACATGCTCGACGGCATCTCCGGGTGCAGCAGCGAATTCGAGCGGCTGAGGGCCTGGCCGGGGCTGAGCATTCGTCGCGCCGTTCCCCGCAAAGTGGCGCGGGTGGTCGCCATGATCAGCGCCGCCGGGACTCCCTTATCAGTCACGTCGCCCACGCACAGCATCAGGCGCCCATCGGGAAGCGGAACGAAGTCGTAGAAGTCGCCGCCCACGGCACGCGCCGGCTGGTAGTGGACGGCGACTTCCCATCCGGGCAGATCCGGCAGGTTTTTGGGAAGCAGCGTCTGCTGGATAACACGCGCCACCGACAACTCGTGCTCGATCTGCTGTCGTTCCAGAGCCTCGACGTTCTGCTGTCGGACAAGCAGCGCCACGCCGACTGCCGGGAAGACGATCGCGATCGCCAACACGATGACCAGACGCTGGCCGTAGCGGCGCGTGTCGCGGTTCAGGATGGTCCAGTCGTCCTCACTGACCAGGCGCCAGGAAGTCCCCGGGACCGGGGCCGAGGCGGCCACAATGGCGTGGCCCTGTGCATCGCGGGTGCGCCGCGCCTGCGCGCCGGCCTGAGCCTCAAGCAGGTAGGGCACCAGGCTGTCGAGTGTCTTACCGATGCCTTCGGCATCCGAGTCGTAGATGACCCGGCCCTGCCCGTCGACCAGGCGTGTATGCCCGCCCTGCAGCAGACGCAGCCGCAAGATGCTGGCGTAGAGCGAGCTGACAGTCGGTTCACCGATACGGAACATGCCCGCCAATGCCCCGACGAATTCGCCGCGCGCACCCGTGATCGGAACACTCAGAACCACTACCTCGGCCCCCTGCTCGCCGTCGGCAACGATGTCGGAGTAGGCTGTGCGCGCCTCCTCCCCCAGCAGGTCACGGAAGTAGGCCCGGTCTGACCAGTCCTCTCCGATGACCTCGGGCCTCTCCGGTTGCGCGGCCTGCACCACACCGAAGTTGTCCAGCAGGACCACACCGGCGTCGAAGACGGCCAGCCTCAGCCGCCCGTCTTGCAGGCCCTGGCGCTGCAGCTCGGCCCGCCCGGAGTAGATCTCCGGGGTGCGCGCCAACGAGGTCAGGATGTCGGCGAAGTTGGTCATTTCATCTTTCAGCCGCGAGGCGGACAGGTAGTTCAGCTCTCGGTCGCGTTCGACCAGCAGCGCCGCGGCCGCCTCCTGGTAGGCCAGGTACGTGTACACCAACGTGCCGGCCAGCAGGATGAGCGTGCCGACGATCACCCAGGTCAGAAGGCGGGTCCTGCTCTTCGGCCAGCGCCGGGTCTTGGCCACTTTGACGGCTATCCGACGGCTGCCTGGGCCGCCTCGATCTGACCTGAGATCTGAGTCATCAGGCTGACCGGGGACTGGCCAAGGGTGAAGATCTGCTCCCAGGCTGCCAGGGCCAGGCGGCGTGCGTCGGCCATGTTGGCGAAGACCTCGGCCGTGACCGAGTAGCCTTCCAGGTGCCCCTCGGCGAAGGCGGCCAGGTCCACCCCGGCGGTCTGGGCCGGATACTCCTCCCGAACCAGGCCGACCCACTCGTCGACCAGCGAGGCTCGGGCCGGCTGAAGGAGATGCGTGCGCGCCATGGCGCGCCCGTACTCACGCCCGGTCAGGAACTTGACCAGCTCCCAGGCCGCCTCGGGGTAGCGGGTGCCGGCGAAGATGGCGAAGCCGTCCTTGGTCGCCAGGGTCGCCCGACGGGCGGGCCCGGCCGGGAAGGGCGCCACACCGATGCGGAACTCGGCCCGTTCCAGGATGTCCTTGAGCGCCCACGAGCCGTCCTCGACCATGGCCAGCTTCTGACCGATGAAGGCCTGGCGCGTCTCCATGTTCTGAACGTCCAGGAAGGAGGCCATGGCGTGGTCGTCGCGCATGCGGGCGCGCACCCACTCGAAGGCCGCCAACGCCTCGGGTCGCGCCATCCAGCTGCGCCGGTCGTCCTGAGGATCGACGAAGTGCCCGCCCCAGCTGTTGACATGCACCTGCAGGCGCTCCCAGCCGATATCGATCATGCTGCCCCACAGATCGATCCGGCCATCCCGGTCGCGGTCGTGAGTCAGGCGCTGCATGGCGTCGCGGTAGTCGTCATACGTCCACGCGCCGGTCGGGTAGTCGACCCGGAACTCGTCGAACAGATCCCTGTTGTAGTAAAGCGCCAGGGCCCCGTGATACTTGGGCAGCGCGAACTGCAGGCCGTCGCGCGTGAAGAAGGATTGGTACTGCGCCTGATCCCAGTCTTCGAGGCTGTCGGCATCCAGGTCGGCCTGGACGAACGGCCGCAGATCCATCAGATAGCCCTTCTGCGCCCAGATGGGGAAGAAGTCGCAGCAACCGGCCAGGACATCCGGCGCGATGCCGGCCTGCATGTCGGCCTCCATGCGATCCTCGATGTTCTCGGGGTCGGGCGTGTAGAAGACGCGAATGTTGGGGTGCTGGCTGTGGAACTCCTCCAGCATCTCCTGCGCCATGGCCGGGAACCAGTCGGTACGCCAATCCTGGTAGACCAGCTGGACCGCGTCGCTGCCGTGCGGCCCGGGGCCGGTGGACGCCGCCGGCGAACAGGCCGCCAGAGCGGCCGCGGCGCTGCCCAGGCCCGTCAGGCGCAGGAAATCGCGCCGCGTCAGCCGCCCCGGTCCGGCTGGGAGGATGGATCGCGGCCCGGCGCCGACCGCCTGTATCCGGCCTCCTGGAATCGGACGTGCTTGCCTGGATGATCTCATCGCTTCTCCTTGCCTCTACGCCTGGTAGGGATCTCGGCGTTCCCACTCGGTCAGATGCAGGCCGCTCAGGGCGGACCATTGCGGGGCGAGGGGCATCACGCCGAGTGCGTGCACCGCCCGGCGGGCCGCCAGGCCGATGATGGCGGTGTAGGTCGGGTAGGCCAGCTCGAGCTCGGCCAGTTGCTCGACCCACATATCGGCGGCCATGCCGGCCGCCACCAGCTGCACGATCTCGAGCGCCTGCTCGCCGACGACGTGTGCGCCCAGAATGCGGTGGTTCTCGGCGGAGACCACCAGCTTGCAGGCCCCCTCGCGCAGATCATCGATCACGGCCCGGTCGATGTCGGCGTAAGGGACCACGGCCGTGATACAGCCCGGCTCGGCGGCGCGCGCCTGGGCCTCTGTCAATCCGACGCTGGCGTACTCCGGATCGGTGAAGCCCCCATGCGGGACGATCTGATGCCGGTAGGGCTGCCCGACTCCCAGGACCGCGTTCTCGGCCGCGATCTTGCCCTCATGACCCCCGCTCTGCACCAACATCATCCGCCCGGTGACGTCGCCGGCGGCGAAGATGTGCTCGACGGAAGTCTGGAAGTAGTCATTCACCGCAACGTAGCCCCGTTCGACCTGGACGCCGACGGCCTGCAGCCCCAGGCCATCGATCGCGCCGGCCCAGCCGACGGCCAGGAGGACCGCCTCGGCCTGCACCTCGTCGGGCGCCTGCGGCGGGCCAAAGCGCAGTCTCAAGCCGGCCGGGGCCCCCTCGATGGCGCTCAGTTCGGCGATCCCGGTCAGCACGCGAATTCCCCGCTGGCGCATGGAGTCCGTCAGCGCCTCAGACACCAGGTCGTCCTCTCGCCCCAGAATGCGCGGCCCGATCTCCAGGAGGCTGACGGTCGAGCCGAAGGAGGCGAAGATCGACGCCAGCTGGCAGCCGGTGTGCGCCGCCCCAACAATGGCGATCGAGCCCGGCAGGCGCGCCATGGTCCACACGTCTCGATAGGTCAGCGCGCGCTCGCTGCCCGGGAACGACACCTGGCGGCCATGCCCCCCGGTACACAGGATGAAGGCGTCTCCGACAAGTCGCCGGCCGTCGCCCAGTGCCAGCGTGTGTGCATCGACGAAAGCCGCTCGCCCGACCTCGGTGTGCACCTCCACACCGGCGCGCTCCAGGTGACCGCGCAGCTGCTTCTTCTCATGCAGTCCGTAGACCACTTGCTGGGCGCGGGCCAGCAGGCGCTGCAGATTGACTTGCGGCGGCTCAGTCTCGAGCCCGTAGGTCCCAAACGACTCCGAGTCGCGCATCAGGCGGGCCGCCTTGGCCAGCACGCGCGTCGGGACGCAGCCGTCGTTGGTGCAGGTCCCTCCCAGACGCCCTTGTTCCACCAGGGCGACCCGGGCGCCCAGCTCGCGCGCCCTGAGCGCGGCGGTCACCCCGGCCGGGCCTCCACCGATCACCACCACACGACTCATCTGCCACCTCTGGCTGCCCGCCTGTCTGAACTCGCCATCTACCGTGACCAAAGCGGGGCGTGGGGCCCGGCCGGGGCTCCCCTCACCCACTTCATTTCTAGCCCGAAGACGGCCCCCAGCCATCCGCAACGACATGAACTGGGACTCAAACAAATCGCCGGACTGTCGGACGGCGTCTACGTAGAAGTACGGGGGTGGAAATCTGGGTGGAGCCGCTTGCCGCGAGCGTCTCCAGGCCGTCGTCCGGTGCGCGCCGGGCGACGGCTGGAGAGACTAGGTACCGTTCAAGCTGGCCAGGCCCTCGCGCAGCGCGTACAGGGCCGCCTGGGTGCGGTTGGCCAGCTGCAGCTTGCCGAGGATGTTGCTGACATGCGTCCCGACTGTCCGCTCGCTGATGACCAGACGTGCCGCGATCTCATCGTTGGACAGCCCCTTGGCCAGGAAGGTCAGCACCTCCAGCTCGCGCGCCGTCAGCGGATCCTCTGTCGGCGGCAGCTGCGTCTCCTGGTTGAGCTCCCGGACCACCTTGAGGGCAATGGTCGGGTGCAGCGATACCTGCCCTTGATGGACGTCCCGGATGGCTTTCAGAAGTTCCTGCGGGGAGGAATCCTTGAGCAAGTAGCCGCTGGCGCCGGACTTGATCGCGGGAAAGACGCGCTCGTCCTCGTAGAACGAGGTCAGGACGAGGATGCGCGCCTGCGGATTGCGGCGGACGATCTCCTGGATGGCCTGGATGCCGTCCATATTCGGCATGACCAGATCGAGCAGGATGACATCCGGACGCAAGGCCAGGGCCTTTTCTACGGCTTCGGCCCCGTCGACCGCCTCGGCCGCCAGTTCGAGGTCGGGCTGTGTCTCGAGCAGCGCGGCCAGTCCTTGACGGACGATGGGGTGGTCATCGGCTACGAGAACTCGAATCCGGTCACTCATGCTGACTTCACCTCCGCCCCGCATTGCCCTGGGTAGGCACCCGGGCCACGATGCTGGTGCCCATGCCTGCATTGGAGACCACGGTCAAGGTTCCGCCCAGCCGCTCGGCCCGCTCGCGCATCCCGGTCAGCCCCCAGCCGCCTGCCCGGCGGTCCTGTGTCTCGCTCATCCCGCGCCCGTTGTCGCGGACTTCCAGCTCGATCCCGTCGGATACTTCGCGCAGAGCCACGGCGACCTTGGTACAGGCGGCATGCTTGAGGACATTGTTCAACGCTTCAATCGCGATACGAAACAGGTCTTCTTCGACCGGCCATGGCAGCCGCGCCGGCGAGTCGAAATACAGGCTGGCATCCACACCCGCCCGCCTTTCGACAGCCTCCAGCCGCTGCCCAAGTGCCTCCAGCAGTCCGACCTGCTCCAGAACGGGTGGCCGCAGTTCATACACCATCAGCCGCATTTCACGCAATGCCTGTTGGGCCGTCTCCCCAATCTGTGCCAGATGCTGGCCGACGCGGACCGGGTCGCCTTGATCGGTTTGCTGCTTGGCCGCCTCCGCGAAGAGCGTCAGGCTGTAGAGCATCTGCGTGACCGAATCGTGCAGGTCGCGCGCCAATCGACTTCGCTCGGCCTGTGTGGCGGCATGCCCGATCTCGGCCACCAGCCGCGAGTTCTCGATCGCCACGGCGGCCTGGTGGCCGATGGCCTGCAACAGGTCGGTCTGCGAAGTCTTATATGCCTCCGCCTGGTGATGCAGGAGCGTCAGGCAGCCGACGAGCTTGTCCTTGACGGTCAGAGGGATGGCCACGCCGGAGGCAGTCCGCCGCACGGCCTCGGCCTCTGCCTCTCCGGCCCCGCTCACCAGCGCGCGAACCAACGGCGCGCGCTGGTCCGGGCTCTCCAGGACCACCACCTCTTCAAATGGAGGCTCGCCGATCAGGTCGGCCGACGGCAAGCGGACGCTGGCCCCGGACAGCCGCGCCGCGGACGGCTGCTCGCCCTCCAGGATCAGGTCGCCGCCCAACAGCAACCAGACGGCGGCGTGGTCGAAGGTTACGAAGCGCCCCAGGTGATCGAGGATCAGCGCCATCAGGGACGGCAGGTTCAGGGTCGAAGCCAGGTCGTGCGAAAGCTGCAGCAGCGCCGCCAGCTCACGCGTGCGCTCCGCCACCCGCCCTTCAAGAATCTCCTCCCGCTCGCGCAGCGCCTCCTGGGAGCGCACCCGGGCGGTGATGTCGCGGATGATCATGCTGGTACGTTCCCGGCCGTCCTGGTCACGAAACACGGTCGAGGTGACCTCGCCGGGGAATCGCGTTCCATCACCGCGAATGAAGGTCAGCTCAGTGCGGAAGCGGCCCGACCTGCGCCTCTCCTCAAGCGCCTGCTTCAGACGCGGGTCGGCCACATCGACCACGCCCTCGCGTCCGAGGCGGCAGATCTCCTCCTCCGTTCGCCCGAAGATAAGGCAGGCGGCTGGATTGGCGGCCAGTATCTCACCGCTTGGGGCAGTGAGCAGGATGGCGTCCATGCTGTTGTCGTAGATGGAACGGTAGCGCGCTTCACTCTCATGAAGCTCGCGCAGCATGCGGCGGTTCTCAGTGATGTCGGTGAAGGAGGTCACCACGGCGTAGGGGAGCGGTTCGTCCGGCCGGACCAGGGGTTGCGAGTTGATGGAGATCCAGGCCAGCTTGCCGTCAGGGTGGTGCACCCCCATGATCACGCCCCGCTGCGGCTCTCCGGTGCGCAGTGTGACCATGGCCGGGTGGTCCTCCCCCAGGAAGGGCGAACCGTCCTCGTGCACTGCCCGCCAGCGCGGGTCGTAGGAGGTCCGGCCGGCCATCTGATCGGCCGTCAGGCCCAGGATCTTCTCAGCGCTGAGGTTGCTGGTCAGGATCTTGCCGTCCGCTCCCTGCAGGACGATCCCCTCGGACATCGCCCGGACGACCGACTGGTGGACCGTTTCCGTCGTCCGAACGGTGTCCTCCATCGCCTCCTGGGTGCTGCGGTCGCGCACGACCGCCGTCAGGTAGACCGTCCCATCGGCGACGTGCTTGGCGATGGTCACGTCGGCAGCGAACTCGCTGCCGTCCTTCCTGCAGCCTTGCACCGGCATGCGCTCGCCCATGCGGCGCTCGGACGTCCGACCATCCACAAAAGCCTGCACATGCTTCCGGTGCGGCTCGTGGAAGCGGCCCGGGATGAGCAGTTCCAGCGGCCGTCCGGCAGCCTGCTGCGGGTCATACCCGAACAGCTGCACGGCTGCCGAGTTCATGAAGAGAATCCGCTGATCCCGGTCAAGGATCAGCATTGCATCTTCGGCCAGATCGACCAACCGGAACAGGACGGGGGCGGAGATCACATCCGACGGCGAGGACATGCGCGTGTCCGAATGCTGAAATCGGCGAAACGCGCCTCCGGCCCCAGGCCACCAGGGCGGGCGATACGCTCAACGCCGCGGCACGCTCCGACGAAGGTCGGGAATCGACCGGATTATAGCGCCAAGTTGGGATGCCGGCCCCCGCTGCGGGGGAGGCCGGCGGCCAGGGTTCGTTCCGGCCGGCCGCGTCGAGCGGCCGCGTGTGGAGCCGGCGCGCTCAGCCAGATCCGAAGAGAAGCCCGCGCCCGCGAGACACGGCTCTTGACCGTGCCGACCGGGACCCCCAGCGCGCGCGCCGCTTCGCGGTAGTCGAGTTCATAGATGTCGATCAGCGCAATGGCCGCCCGTTGATCCGCCGGCAGGCGCCGCAGACCGCCGCGCAGGTGTTCGCTTAGCTCCGATCGCTCGATCGCCTCCTCCACGGAGGCGGTTGTGTCGGCAAGCCGTTCCTGCAGCTCCGGTCCGTCTGCGTCGGCATCCGCCGCATCCAGAGACACCGCCGCCTGCCGCCCGGTACGCCTGATCTCGTCGATGCACGCGTTGCGCAGGATGCGCTCGAGCCAGGCCAGGAACGAACCGCCCCGGTATCCGGAAAGCCCCAGATGAGCCCGGACCCACGTCTCCTGTGCCAGGTCCTCTGCCGACTGGCGATCCCCCAACATCTGGTAGGCCCGGCGGAAGAGCCGCGGCTGGTGTTCGACCATCAACCGCTTGAGGTCGTGCGTGGCCATCTGGGGGGTGTGCGAGGAAACCGCGCCAGCCTGCATTCTGTCACCTCATCGCCGGAGTTCATGCGGCCAGGAGTCCGGCCGGCCCGCGGGCCGCTGCAATGGAGCGGCACACGCTCCACAGATCGATCCGCCTCTCGGCGGGAGGGACGTCGATCCGAGGGCCCGATGTCATGCCGCGGCCGCGGTCGCCGCCGAGACCCGGCAGACGATTCAGAGGTTTCTCGGCGACTTGCACATCCGTCCCCCCGCCTGTACACGGATTATGGCGGCCGGGCAGGTCGATGTCATCGGCCGCTCCTTGAGACTCGCATGAAACAATCACCGGTCTTGTGCGCCGCGCCCTGATGAGAAGCATCGATGTTGGACGGGGAACCTTGCGTGGAAATACGCAATCAACGACCAAGCGCCCGCCGCTTGGCAGCGCTTGCATCGCATTCGGCCGGATGCACGTCCGGCGGTGATCCGGCCGAAGGGCCTTTCGGCCCGGATTGCGGAGTCGGGCGTGCCGGCCGGCGCCGACCGGCCGACCGGCACGCGAGCGCCGCCTTACGGCGCGGGGTCGAAGGCGAACGACTCAGTCACCCGGTCGTAGAGATCCTCCATCATGGCGAAGGCCTCTTCCTGATCGGGGTCCGCCGGGATGAAGCGCAGCGTGAAAAGCTGATCAGCGTGGACGGCCAGCACGACTCGCGTCAACTCCTGGCCGGGAACGGATTCGAAAACCACCGCCGGCTCTCCGCCGAGACGGATTGTCGATTGGGCCAACTCAAAGCCTGGATACTCCGCGGCGAAGTCCGCCGCCGATTGCTCAGCCGATCGGCCCTGCGCCGGCTCAACGGTGATGTCCAGGCGCGCATCCTCAACATTCAGCAGAGAGTCCACGACCAGGGCCACACCGTTCTCCTGGTACAGGACCACGTCATACCCGGCCGGATACGCCAGGCTGTAGCCTTGAAACAGGTTGTTGAGCGTAAGCGCCTCTTCCGGCTGAGAGACGGCCGAGCCGCAAGCCGCCAGCAACAGCGTGCTGAGAAGTGCTGCCCCAACGAGCACCCGACTGACCCGAACCCATGTCATGCCAACTCCTTTCGATATCGGTGGCACACCCACCTGACGTCCTTCCTGCGACG
>Ga0105095_10001428_pt1 | contig 12568 bp, 6 predicted proteins | sample PPLLak2March2015_2_FD_79180 | JGI IMG/M metagenome (GOLD analysis project Ga0105095, IMG submission 79180) | Freshwater sediment microbial communities from Prairie Pothole Lake near Jamestown, North Dakota, USA - PPLs Lake P8 Core (3) Depth... | ecosystem: Environmental > Aquatic > Freshwater >... | reverse complement strand
TCCGTTATTATCGGAATCACCAATCGTCGCATAGCTCCAGGAATGGGAAGACGGGGCGAAAACCCAAGGGAAGTTGAGCGTGTATCTTAATTCCGGAGTAAGTGTGGGATTATTTGAGGAGAAAATATTCAGGACCTGGTATGTCGCATTTCTTGTAATAAATGCAAATTCTGACACGCCATCTGCATTCAGATCCCCCATTACGGGTTTTCCGCCGTCAATGTAATAAGCGCTGGTAGAATCATAATTCCAGATTTCGGTATTATTTTGATATATCCTTGCGAAACCGGGCCTGCCACTATCACAGCTTCCCGTTGCCTGGGTAGCAAGTATTTCATTCATCCCGTCCGCATTAATATCACCGGACGCTACCTGGGACCAGCCGTAACTGGGAGATTTCCAGGTACGTATCCATATACCGCCAACCTTTTTGAGAATTCCAATATTATATTCCGACCAGCAGCTGGTGCCAGTTACAATTTCGTTCAACCCGTCGTTATCGATATCGATAATATTGATGGAAGTGACGTCGCTGCCGGTAGATTCGATTGTGCTGACCTCATACGATGACCCGGAATGCTTAAACTGCACAATGGACCGGGCCCACCATTCCATTCCTACAATAATTTCGTTCATTCCGTCGTTATCAGCATCACCGACTGCAACTGAAAGCGGGTCGGTATATTCACCAATAGGATAGATGTAGTCCATGCTCCAGGAAGTCAGATCCCCGGAAGATCTTTTAAAAATACGCAGATTTCGGTCAATTGCCCCGGAGTCACTGTTCAATCCTGTTGAGACGACGATCTCTTTCTGGCCGTCATTATCGGTGTCCCCGGTCGTTATTGCAGTGACAGCCCCCCATTGACTTGCGTCGTTGATTTCATAATGCCAGACTGGCAGGTAAGTTCCCGAAGTATATTTGTATAGATATACACTTTCATTTCCTGCGGAGTTATAGGTTCCAACGAGGAGTTCATTTATTCCATCATTGTCCAGATCTGCTACATGGGATGATTTTGCATTTACGGGTATAATGTGTTTGAGTTCAGGTTCGAGGAGTGGCGAGGCAGAATATACCGTGATATATCCTGTCTTGTTTTCCCAATCGAAAACGCTGTGATTGCTTGCATTGAGGTGTACCGTAAATCTGCCCACACTGTTGTAGGTATGGATTGGATTCTGGGCATCAGAAAATGTATTGTCCCCGAAGGACCAGTTCCATGCAGTTGGAGAGCCCGTTGAGGTATCAGTGAACTGCACGGCATGCGGTGCTGCACCATAGGTGGCGTTGGCAGTGAAGTTAGCGACCGGCAGTTCAAAACCTGCAGCTGTCAGAGGTAACCAGTCGCCACCATTTGAAATTCCGTAATTATAAGGAAGGATTGTATCCCCGAGACCATCGCCATCCGTATCAACACCCGTATAATCCCTCCAGTAATTACCACCGAGCCAGGATCCGCCGATGATATTGGTACCCGAAGTCTTCGAGGTATTCCAGAAGTTACTGCCACCATCAAAACCATTGTTGGTGTTATTGAAATAATTGTTATAGATCTGGTTATTCGCGCAGTCTTCGAAGACTGAGATGCCCAAACCATTATCGATCACACGATTATCGATAATGGAATTGAGATGATCATTGGAATATAAAATTATACCATTATGACCATTGGAAATTACCGTATTATTTGTCAGTCTAACATTAGATGAATCCGAAAGGAAAATCCCATTGTGATAACTTTGCCTTGCAGTATTGTTGAGAAACACTGAATAATTTCCACCAAGGTTACAAAATCCTTCATCATTGTTTATTGAGGTAATATTTTCAATTACACAGTAATCGGCATTGTCAACGCAGATTCCTCCGGATAACCCCCCGGTTTCAGCGGTTCCGGTAACAGTAAATCCACGGACATGAGTGGAATCCGCCGTCACGAAAATAACATGATCGTTTGCATCAGCAGCCTGAACAATGGTGTCATCGGGATTCCCTGAAACAGAACGAAGAACGACTGATTTGTATACATCAACGTTTTCGTTGTAGGTTCCTGGATCCACTTCTATGATATTGCCATCCAGTGTTTTTGGATCATCGATCGACTCCTGGATGGTGGTATAGTTCAGACCGGTATCGCGGTTGTGGACCGGTCTGGTGGCAGAAGTCACATTGATATACCCGGCTTTCCGCGTGCTGTTGTACCCGCCATCATTGTATGCCTGCAATGCTACCGAATAGGTTCCTGCTGCGGTATATGTATGCGAAGGATTCTGGTCCGATGATCCGGCGGGCATGATCCGCCACACGTCATTCTTAACAATGCCATCATAACCGCCCATCAGCACGATGCTGCCGTCCGGCATCGCCACGCTGCTGTGACCTTCTCTTGCTGTCCATCCGGCATACGGTAACTGCGTCCACGTTACGCCGTTATCCGCTGACCGCCATGCGTCATTCTTACGAGGGCCAATATCGTCATAACCGCCTATCAGCACGATGCTGCCGTCCGGCATCGCCACGCTGCTGTGGGTCTGTCTTGCCGACCACCCGGCACTTGCGTTAACCTGCGTCCACGTTACGCCGTTATTCGTTGACCGCCACACATCATTCTTTAAGTCACCGGAAAATCCGCTCACTCCCCCCATCAGCACGATGCTGCCGTCCGGCATCGCCACGCTGCTGTGAGCCATTCTTCCCGACCACCCGGAACTCCCATTCACCAGTTCCCACGTCGACCCGTTATCCACTGACCTCCACGTATCGTTATAAAAGTAGACGTGGTCATAACCACCCATCAGCAGGATACTACCGTCCGGCATCACCACGCTGCTGTGACCTTTTCTTGCCGACCACCCGGGACTTGCAGTCAGCTGCGTCCACGTTACGCCCTTATCCGTTGACCGCCATGTGTCATTCATATAATAGGTGCCGATTTCGTTTTCACACCCATCAGCACGATGCTGCCATCTGGCATCGCCACACTGGTGAGACTCCATCGCGCTGACCACCCGGAACTCCCATTCACCAGTTCCCACGTTGACCCGTTATCCGCTGACCGCCACGTCTCATTATAATATATGATGCCGGTGTCAGTACCGCCCATCAGCACGATGCTGCCATCTGGCATCGCCACGCTGCTGTGATAGGCTCTTGCCGACCACCCGGCACTCGCGGTTTGCTCCGTCCATGCCTGTGTGTATTTCTCATCACCGAAGAACCATGCCCAACCGTAGGGGCTGTTCAATGATAAGTCGGTAAACGAGACCGGCAGTGGAGCTGGGCCGGAGGGGGAAGTTGCGGTGAAGTTGGCAACCGGAGCTGGAATAGCCGGCGCGGCGTTGTTCGTCAGGGGGAGATTGTCAATATTCCCCGAAGCGATGGTATAGGGAGCATGACAGATTCCATCCCCAGCATCAGTGCATGTCTGGGAATATCCAGTGCCGGAAGTATTTCCCCAATAATTGCCAGCAACATAAGAACCTCCGATAATGTTGGTACCTGCGGTTTTTGTGGTGTTCCAGAAGTTGGTGTAGATTGGGCTGTAAAAGTACACACCGTCGAATGTATTGTTGAAATAATTATTGAAAATGGTATTGTTGGATGCACGATCTATATAGAGAGGGTACTGGCAATTGAAAATGCTATTACTCACTATTGTGTTGTTTTCAGTTCCCGTATTAAATAGATAAATTCCTCCCCATCCGCTGTTTATGATAGAATTATTTGCGACAGTATTATTTCTTGCACCATTAGCAAGTAAAATTCCCTGGTAGCTGGTATTGGATAGTGTGTTATAGGTTATGATATTATGAGAGTTGCTCGTTTGTATTCCATAATTTTCATTCCCTATGAATATGTTGTGGTTCAAATTATTATAATTGCCATCTAATGAGCACCCAACGGTATTAAAACTGGCATTATTTTTAGCTAGGTTTAAATAATGACCTATAATGTAAAATCCCTGGGTTTGGTAGTTGGAAGTTGTGTTCTCAATACTACTTGAATTCACGTTATAAAACTCAAGACCATAATTCCAGTCGGTAAGTGTCACATTCCGGATATTGACATTTTGCAGTGTTTTGGATGTATGATGTGCATAAATACCGTATGAACTACCTGTATCGGTTCCGTCAATTGTGAAGTTGTTGCCATCAAATGTAACATCGGATGATAGTATCTCTATACATTTTGCTATATTGCTATTCAGGATATCATTCTTAAGTACATAACTTCCAGGAGTATCGATTCTCCGGCAACCGGTTACATCAAGCGAAGAAAATTTCTGGATCCGGTTATTTCCCGTATCGGCAACATAGACATTTCCGTTATTGTCAACGGCTACTCCCTGAGGAGAATTAAACTGTCCATCTCCAGTTCCAGCAGTCCCCCATTGAGTCAGATAGAGGCCGTCCGGTGTAAATTTCTGGATCCGGTTATTTCCCGTATCGGCAACATACACATTTTCGTTACTGTCAACGGCTATGCCTTGAGGAGAATTAAACTCCCCGTTTCCGGATCCCTGTGTTCCTCCCCAATAAGTCGTATACGTTCCGTCCGGTGTAAATTTCTGGATTAGATTATTGCTATAAGAGACAACATACACATTTCCGCTGCTGCCAACAGCTACACCGCGGGGACGGGTGTGCGTAGTTGGATAACCGCTACCGCCTGAGGGGGTTGTCCAGCCATCCACACGTGTTCCGGTTGAAGTGAATACCACGATCTGAGGGGAATCGTAACCTTCCGCGTCAAACACATATCCGGTGCTATTTACTGCTACTCCAGCAGGCCATTGCATGTAGTTATACGTTGGATATCCCCACTGGGTCAGATAGGTACCCCCCGAATTAAATTTCTGGATGCGGGCAGGTATTGGGTCGGCAACATACACATTCCCGTTGCTGTCCGCTGCAATACTGTGGGGAGTTGTAAACTGCCCGTCTCCAGTTCCATTCGACCCCCACTGAGTCAGATATGAACCATCCATTGTGAATTTCAGGATGCGGCTATTTCCTGAATCGGCAACATATACTTCGCTGCCGTTAACAGCAATACCTTCGGGACTGGTAAACTCATAATTGCCGGTTCCGAGTGTTCCCCAACCCCCTGCCCAAATATATGTTTCTGCCTGCGCACCCTGAACAAGGACCAGACTTAAGAGGATGGCTGCAACAACTATCAAAATACGTGGCGGTTTCATAATTCACTTCAAACTCCCTTCTCTAGCCGTAGGTATACCTACTGATTATCAGAATTTTTATCCATGAATTGAATAGTTGAAATTTAATAAATTGAATATTAATATAATATGCCTTGCACCGGTGCAAGGCATCCAAATTTTCGAAATGTCCTGTTTTAATTTAGGAGCGATTTCTTCCTGTACATAAGATAAAAAAGTCAACAGGTACCACAACGATCTGATAGCTTTCATATCCCGGGTATTACGGGCACTATTGCGAATGTTATTAAGTGGAATTAAATGATTTTGTGATCATAATCAAACGATTTCCTTCCTGATTTTTATATCAATTTATACTAATCACACGGTACATAGACCCGAAAATGCATTTGGGAAGATATATTAGTAGTTAAAATATAAAATCAAACATTTTTGTGCCTTCTTCCTTGCTGCACAAGTAGACTTCTCCTGCGCGAACAGATGGGTGAGAACTGACGGGAAATAACAGGTAAATACCATGAAGAAACGAAATGTAATACCTCTCGGACTGGGATATATCCTTATTTTGGCGTTTCTGGCAGCGCCGGTCGCCGGTCTCGCTGTTGTAGAGGGTGCAAAGATCATTGGTATCGATGGAGCCACATCACCGATGATCATCGTCGAATCAGGACTTGCTCAGGATGGCAACATCACCATTGATGTAACAGGTTTAAACCCGTATGTTGCAAGTGGTAATTTCGCATCCGATAATGTGGCAATAACATCAGATGCTGTTGCTGCACAATGGACCGGGATAGTTACCGAGGGGAACCTGATACTGACGTCAACCAATGGTCCCACAGAACCTGGAGAGACGGTCACCGTGACCTTTACCGGGGCAGCAGGAAATCCCTGGATTGCCTATACCGGAGGAATAGTGACTATTCCCCTGACAGCAACTGTCACCGACAGCGGTGAAACTTTCTCCTTCAACTTCGTTATCCAGACCGGTGGTCTTTCGGTCACTGACGGTGTAAAGATCACGACAACAGATGGAGCTACGTCTCCGGTGATCACTATTACTGATTCACTCATTGCTCCGGATAATACCATCACTATCGACGTCTCGAATTTAAACTGGTATGTTGTTGCCAGTACAGTCCTTACCAGTGCAGATATCGTGATAAGCGACACGGCTTCCGCAGCGAATTGGACTGGTGCAGTTGATGGTGATACCCTGACGCTTACATCAGTGGGAGGCCAGACAGCTGTCGGTGAAAATGTCACCGTTACCTTCACCGGAGCAGGAAATCCCTGGATTGACAATACCGGTGGATCCCAAAAATACAACCTGGCAGTAACCAGAACCGATGGACTTGGGGAAGGTACTATCGGATTTGCTGTTGAGACAGGTCTGATGGGCGGTCTTACGGTGACAGATGGTCCAATGATCACAGCTGCTGATGGAACCTCTTCGGTGGTGATCACAATAACCGATTCAGAGATTGTGCAGGATGCAACGATAACTATCGATGTAAAGGATTTACACCCGTATGTTGCCAGTGGTAATTTCACTTCCGCGAATGTGGTGATAGGGGACACGTCTGCCGCTGCTAACTGGACAGGTTCCGTAGAAGGTGACACCCTGACACTTACATCGGCCGACGGTCCAACAGGCATCGGTGAAAATGTCACCGTGACCTTTACTGGCGAAGAAGAGCCATGGGTGGACGATTCGGGAGGAGAATACTCAGTTCCCCTGAAGGTGACCAGGGGCGACGGGCTCGGAGCGGGGACTATTAACTTCGTGATCGGGATAGAACCAAGGGGCGATCTGTTAATAACAGATGGTGTGAAGATTACTGCCCCGGATGGAGCATCATCCCCGGTTATCACCATCACCAATGCAGATATTGTTCAGGATGGCACTATAACGATCGACGTGACAAGCTTAAACGCGTTTGTTGCCAGTGGTAATTTCACCACCGGAAATGTAGCAATAGATGACACAGCTTCTGCAATCTGGACAGCCGCAGTTGCAGACAATACCCTGATGCTGACGTCAACAGGTGGGACTACAACTACCGGTGAAAGGGTTACTATGACCTTTACCGGAGCCGCAGGAAATCCATGGGTTGCCGACACGGGAGGAAACAAGACTGTTTCCCTTACTGCGATCAGGACCGATACTCTCAAAACGGCAAATTTTAGTTTTGTTATTGATATCGGCGGCCCGGCCGCGAATTTTTCAGCTTCAAAAACAGTGGATATTGCGCCGTTATCCGTCACATTTACTGATACGTCACTGGGGGGTCCGACATCATGGAACTGGGATTTTGGCGATGGCACACACTCTTCAGAAAAAAACCCGGATCACATCTTCACGGCCGTGGGGAGGTATAGCGTCAGTCTTACAGCTACGAATGCCCGTGGATCAAACACAAGAACGAAAACAAATTATATCGAGGTTCTCAATGGGGCTATACGGGAGACGAATACCTCGATTGATGGGCTGACCGTTACTAACTGCGGGGGCCCGCAGACTATTACAGTTGACACCTCTGTTCTGCCGGCAGCATTGACTCCCAATAGTTCCGTACTGGAAATCCATCCGCCTGCTGACCGGGGCTTGAAAAATATCGCCCTCTATGCCTTCAATGGAATTGGTTTTTCGCAGAACGGCAACCTGATTACCGGGAATCCAACCGGTGTTCACCTGGTTACGGAAGACATAAGTCCTTCTTCGGGATTTTCCAGCTCAATAGGAACAAACTCCTCGTTCTCTTATGGCATCGATCTTTCATCCTATCCTTGTAATGCACTGCTCAGTACGAAAATCTGGGAAGGGGAAATTACCGAGTACGATACCAAGTTATGGATGATATCCTCCAACAACAGTGCGGTTCCTATTGGCACTGCGTATACAGCGGACATTACCAAGACCAATTTTCCACCGGGTACAAATGTCAAGGTCAGAATGAGCGTCAATTCGAACTGGAACCCGTCACTCACTGCTGGACCGGGAAATATGTTTATCTGGCGGATAGCAGATAACGGGAACTCAGGACAGATACTCCCCACGAATTTCCTTTACACCGACACGGTAAACAATCTCGATTACTTTGAGGCCGATTCACCCAATGGGCTTTCAACGTTTGGCTTGTCCTCTCTTACCGGCAACAATAATCCGTTCCAGATGATTGTTTTCGCACTCCAGGAGGTAATTAATCCTGGAAACCCGGATAATCAGGACACTGATTCACAAAGTGGAGGAGGTGGGAGCGGCTCAAACGCTATCGCGATAACACCGAACCAGACTTCTGGTGCAAAATCTGTTTCTCAGGATCCCGGCAGGACTGCAAAGATCTATGCCAACACAAACGGCGTTATTACCCAGGTCACTACGCTGAAGTCAACTGACGGTCTGGCGACCGTCAATATCGGTTCAGGGATCGTCGCAAAAGATGCAGAGGGCAAACCACTTTCCTCGATTACCATCAGGGCCACCCCTTCAGAAAACCTTCCCAATGCTTCACCGGGGGGTTCGTATTCCTTTGCCGGCAGGGCATATGAACTTCTCCCTGACGGAGCAACCTTCTCACCGGAAATATCAGTAAGTTTTACTGCCCCGAATGTTCAGTTCGGTCAGGAACTTATGGTAAAGGTGTATAATCATGCAACGGATACCTGGCAGGATGTTCCGAGTAGTATCAATCCCGAGACCGGTATCATCACCGCTCATATCTCACATTTCTGCTGTTTTGCGTTATTTGCAGGAACGGTCACACAAGAACCCACCTCTGTCAGCACACCCGCACCAGTACCACCCAAAGCAAATGCGCCGGCTCCGACAGCGATGAGCACGTTCATGGGTATGATCCTGTGGGTTGTAGACCTGATACAGAAAAATATAATAATTTTCGCAGGGCTGATCATTCTTGCCATCGCAATCTTCCTGCATGGCAGAAAGCGGCGCCGTGACCGCCTGATGTACCTGTTTTGATACTTTTTTTATGGGTTCTGTTGAAACCATAAGATTTCAACAAATTGCGAATAACCACCCACTGTGCCTCGGAGAGGCATTGAGGCGGGGGACCCTTCCAAAATTGCATGGTTTAATGATTTTCATTGTTCGGGTGCGAACTCATGTTCATGCCCGTTCAACAGGGCCTTTTTATGAGTACTGGCCGGGGAACAATGCCCTCATGCCGCCCCAATCTATCTGGTAAAATTATTTTTCCAGTGAAGAATTATTTTACAAGCATTGATACATTACAACAACAAAAATTGAGAAGATGTCCGGGACAACACTTGCCGGTGGTCCGACCCAGGATGAGATTATGGCAGTCTCTCTGTTTAAGCTGGGACTCCGCACCACAGATACCCTGCTGGAGATCGGCTGTGGAACGGGCAAAGTCTCGATAGCCGCCGCAGGCACAGCAGAAAAAGTTTTTTCTATCGATAAAAGACCCGAAGCGATTACCATTGCACGGGATGCTGCAGAAAAGGCTGGTATCAGGAACATTGAATTTTCCTGTGCTGATGCCATTGATTTTCTTACATCCGACCAGATTTTTGACGGTGCTTTTGTTGGCGGGAGCCAGCACCTCGTCCGGATCCTTCCGCTCCTGGCAAAAAAGGTCAGGAGAACCATCGTGGTAAATGCCGTTCTTTTAAGCACACTGGCCCAGACTGTTACGACCATGAAGCAGCTGGGCATGTTTTGTGAAGTTGTGCAGGTCCAGGTCGCCCGATCCCACGAGATTGCGGGAAGCATAATGTTCAAACCGATTGATCCTGTCTATGTCATTGTCGGGAAGGGGTTTGCGTGCTGATTGGGCTGGGACTGGGACCGGGAAACCCCGAGCTCCTCACTCTCCGGGCAGTGCGCCTGCTCAGGGAAGCTGATGCCGTATTTGTTCCCGGGCGAATTGCACGGGATCTTGTCGCCCCGTATCGTGATGCAGTCGTGCTTCACTTTCCTATGAATGATGATGAATCAGAAATCCGCAAATGCCTGGAAGAGAATGCAGAGAAAATTGCACCTGTGGCACAGCGTGGTCTTGCCGTTTTTGGGATCCTCGGCGACCCGAATTTTTTTTCAACCTTCTCACGGTTATGCGAAATCCTGTCGGAACGGTATCCCTCCGTACACTACTCCACAGAACCCGGGATCAGCTCAATCACTGCGTTTGCAGCAGCATCCGGAATCTCGCTGAATGGAGGCTTTATCGTATCAGACGGACAGGAGCCGGATACGCAGATCCTTCTCAAGGTCAGGCATCCGAAAGAAAAAGCAGCAGAACTCCGACGGGAAGGGTATAGCGAATTTGTCCTGGTCGAGCGGATGTACTTTCCGGATATGAAGATATATCGCAATGAGGATCTCCCGGAAAAAAGTGATTACCTGAGTGTCATGTACGCGAGGCGCTGATCATGCAGAAAAAGGTCTGGTTTGTGGGAGCAGGCCCGGGAGATCCCGACCTGATCACCATAAAGGGATTATCCCTTCTCCGAAATGCCGATGTTCTCATCTATGCCGGCTCACTGGTCAATCCGGTGCTTATTGCACGATCTGACGCGAAAACAAAGCTTGACAGCTGGGGTATGGATCTTGAAGATCTGGTCCTGGTAATGGAGAATGCGGTCAATGCAGGAAAAACGGTGGTAAGGCTCCATTCCGGGGACCCTTCATTATACGGCGCAATAGTCGAGCAGATTAACGAGCTTGAAAAACGGGGAATCGCGGTCGGGATAGTCCCCGGCGTATCATCGCTTTTCGCAGCGGCAGCTGCGCTCGGGACACAACTTACGCTTCGCGGTGTGTCAGAAAGCCTGATTGTCACGCGTCCTGCCGGAAAAACCCTCGAGCATGACCAGATCGGGGAACTCTCCCGGCATGGTGCCACCATGGTCATTTTCCTTGGTACCGAAAAGCTGGGCGAGATCACAAAAAACCTTAACTGTCCACCTGATACCCCGGCAGCCGTCGTCTATCATGCGTCCTGGCCTGACCAGAAAATTGTCCGTGGAACCGTCAAAGATATTGCAAAAAAAACTATAGACAAGGGGATCGAGCGGACGGCACTTCTGGTTGTCGGAGGCGTACTGGATCCTGAAAAATGGGGTCATACGAGGTCGTATCTCTATTCATGAACGATACTCTGGTCATTGCACTTTCCAGGTTTATGGGCAAGGCGGAACAGATAGCAGCTTTCCTGGGCGCAGACGTCCGGGAATATACTCCCTCCCTCTTTTCAGAGATTTTCCCTCATACGCGGCGGATCATAGCTGTCATGTCGATGGGAATCGTTGTGCGCCAGATAGCTCCGCTTATCCGGGACAAGTGGAATGATCCTGCCGTTGTCGTCGTAAGTCCGGATCTTTTGTACGCGATTCCGGTTCTTGGGGGACATCATGGGGCAAATGAACTGGCAAAAGAACTGGCAGCACTGGGTATCCAGCCGGTTATCTCGACAGCAACTGAAGCAACCGGCAGGGATTCGGTAGAGGCGATTGCACGACGTTCAGTCTGTGATATCATTAACCGGGAATCAACCAGGAGGGTTAATTCTGCGCTCCTTGACGGGGACGTACCGGTATATGCGATCAGGGGTCCCGGGATCGTAATCGCCGGTCAGGATGTTTCGGTATTGTTGAGGGATGGTGAATTTACTGTCGGAATCGGGTGCCGTAAAGGTGTGAAATCTTCAGAAGTACTGGATGCGATAAGGGAGGGGTTAGCGGAAACCGGGGTAGCAGAATGCGATGTTCTTGTCTACGCAACCACGCAGAAAAAGTGGGACGAAACAGGACTTTCCGAAGCTATCTCTGCACTCTCTGGCAATTTAATATTCCTTGACAATGAAACAATAAATGCACAGGCCGGTGTTTCCCCGTCCCGGGCAACAAAGATCGGGCTCTCCGGTGTTGCTGAACCGTGTGCACTTGCCGTTGCAAAGAAAAAAGAACTTGTTATGAAAAAGAAGGTGTACGGGAGAGTCACGATTGCCATCGCACACTGAACCAGGAAAGGGAAGTCTTTCTATTGTCGGTCTTGGACCCGGACGCCTGGAATATATGACCCCCCGGGCACTCAGGGCAATTGCTGCTGCTGAGTACGTTATCGGGAATGCTTCGTATCTGGATCCTCTTGAACCCCTGCTCACGGGAAAACATGTGATCCGGAGCTCGATGGGTAAAGAGGTTGAGAGGGCAGAGCAGGCCGTCGATCTTGCCCGGTCCTCTGCCGTTGCCATTGTTTCGGGTGGTGATGCAGGTGTCTATGGCATGGCAAGCATCGTCCTCGAGGTACTGGAACATTCCGGTGCTGAAATTGATGTAGAGGTGATTCCGGGAGTCACCGCGGCAAATGCCGCCGCATCGCGGATTGGATCCCCTTTATCAGG
>Ga0105095_10001421_pt1 | contig 12597 bp, 10 predicted proteins | sample PPLLak2March2015_2_FD_79180 | JGI IMG/M metagenome (GOLD analysis project Ga0105095, IMG submission 79180) | Freshwater sediment microbial communities from Prairie Pothole Lake near Jamestown, North Dakota, USA - PPLs Lake P8 Core (3) Depth... | ecosystem: Environmental > Aquatic > Freshwater >... | reverse complement strand
GAAGTAAACTGCCAGCCCCTGCGCGGCTTGCCCGCTACCCGTGCCGCAATCCCAGGCAAGTTCTCGGTTATGAGCGAGCGAGGCCAGGTAGGCAAATAGTTCGTTCGGGTACTTGGGGCGGAAGGAGGCGTATTGATCGGCTTGTGTAGACCAGTGATCTTCAAAACTGTTCATACCAGTAATCCTTATGAATGTGCGTACTCATTGGCGCGTTAAGAATCCGAAATACCACCAGTATTAACATTACATATCAGCATAACGCTCGTCCTGATGAGATCAGAACATTTGCCCCAGGTGGTAGGGCAGCATCTTGTACCACCAGGGCCAGTCGTGGTTCACATCTGCGCCCCACAGGTCGATCCAGGCAGGGATGTGCTTTTGCTCCAGCACACGCTGCAGGGCGTACGCATCCTCCACGAAGGGCTCTTCCCAGGCGCCTTGCCCGACACAGACCACGATGTGGCTCTGGCGGTACTGGTCGATAAACCAGGGATCATTCAGGCCGGGCAGGAAGGCCAGCGGGGCATTGAAGTACACGTTATCGTCCATATAATCGCCCACGAACAGGTTCAGGCGCAATGGGCCGCTGATAGCGATGGTGGCGTCGAACAGGTCGGGGTGGCGGAAGAAGAAATTGGCGGCGTGGTAGGCGCCCATGGAGCAGCCTGTGGTCAGCCATTTACCGGGGTAGCTGGTGCGCTGGTGGATAAATTCCGAGACCTCTGTGGCGATGTAGCGGTCGTAATCCTGGTGGCGGCAGGCGCGCTCAGCGGGATGCGCCCCCCAGTTGGCCCAGGTCTGGTTATCCAGGCTGTCCATGGTGTAGAGCTGGATTTGTCCATTCTCGATCCAGGGCCAGATGTGATCCAGCATGTGAAAGTCTTCAAACTCGTAAAAACGCCCGCCCTGGCAGGGAAAGACCACCACGGGTTTACCGGCATGCCCGTAGATCTTGAGCTCCATGTCCTGGTTGAGAGACGGGCTCCATTGTTTGTGGTATTCGATGTTCATGAAGCCAGCTCGTGAATCAGGTTTGACATATTCACGATGTCCGCTTCGTCCGGCGAGCGCAACAGGTAGCCGTAATCGCCCAGCGCCTGGCTGAAGATGCCCGATATATGCTCGTGGTGCACCAGAGCAGGGCCGAGCGTATCGACCAACTCCTGGTGTGTAATCGTATAGCTGCGGTTGAATTTGCGCCCCACGTAGCCAACGTGGTATTTGCGGGCGTAATCGGTGGTGAAGCGGTTATGGACAACGATATGCGCCCACTCTTTATAGATATCGATATCGCTGGCAAAGTTCCACATATCCGTGGTCATTCCGCCTGGCGGGCGCAGGTTGACTTCCAGGGCCACTAACTCCCCGTCCGTCTGGCGGCGGAAGAACTCGAAGTGGAAGAAGCGCTCGCGCACGTTGAAGGCTTTTAGCACGCGCCGCCCGGCATCTTCCAGGTCGGCGGGAATCTGGCGCAGGGTATAGTAATAGATCAGGTCGTCCTTGTTGACGGCTTCCATGATCCCCCGGCTGTAGACCAGGGAATTGAAGTAGACCGGGTTCCCTTCGCGATCAGCCAGACCATCAAAGGTGCAGATATCGCCGGCAATGAACTCTTCCAGGATGTAATCTACAGCGGGTTTGGAGATGAAAAAAGCTTCTAATTCAGCCAGATTGTGGATTTTGTAGGTCTTTGCAGCGCCTACGCCAATATCGGGCTTGGCCACCAGCGGATAACCGGTCTGGCGGACGAGCTTTTTAGCGTCGTCCAGGGTATTCACTACCTTGCCGCGCGCCACCGGCACCCCAATCTGGCGGAAGACTTCCTTCATGCGTGATTTGCGTTTGGCACGCGCCAGGTCCTCGCCTTGCAAACCGCGGATATTGAAATCGGCGCGCAAACGCGCCTCAGTCTCCAGCCAATATTCGTTGAGTGAGTCGATGCGGTCAAGCTTGCCATACTGGTGGGTAAAATAGCCCAGGGCGCGCACCAGCTCATCGTAATTGTGCATGTCGTTGACGCGGTAGTACACGCTCAAGGAATTTTTGAGCGTATGCGGCAGCAGGTCGTAAGGTTCATCAGCCAGCCCGAGCACATTTACACCCAGGAAAGCAAGCTGCTGGGAGAACTGCACGTAATTAGGTGGGAAATGCGGCGAGAGATATACGAAATTCATAAGCATGGCTCCTGACTGGGTTGGACCAGTGCCGTAATTCGCTACAGACTATCAACCAGCGAAATACTTAGATCAGAATTCACCATTTATACGCTATAGCGACCAATTAGGCAAATGGGAATTTTTGGCGCAATGGGATTATTAATAGGATTCTAGTCAAATTTGAAGGATAAGCCTTGATATAATACCTTCGTTCTGAACTTCACGACCCTGGGAGGACTGATGAGCTTTAAGATCCTATTTGGCACGGATGGTTGGCGCGGGCGCATTGCTGATGATTATACGTTTACCAATGTGCGGCGCTGCGCACAGGGTTTTGCGGCTTATCTGCTGCAGGATGGCAAGGCCGGACAATCGGTCGTGGTCGGCTACGATCAGCGTTTTCAATCGGAGCACTTTGCTGCCAGTGTGGCGGAGGTGCTGGCTGGCAATGGTTTTCGGGTTTACCTCACGGATGGGGCAACGCCTACGCCGGTGATTTCCTTTTCAGTAGTGGCACGCCAGGCGGTAGGGGCGATCAATATTACCGCTTCACATAACCCACCGGTCGATAACGGTTTTAAAGTGCGCGATGAATTTGGCGGGGCGATCGACCCGGCGCGCTTGAAGCAGATTGAAGCCCTGATCCCCGAGGATGAGAGCGGGGTGCAGCGGGTGGAGCTGGAAGACGCTGTTGCGCAAGGGAACGTGGTGCGCTTCGATCCGGCGCCCGACTATATCGCCCAGATCAAGAAACTGGTTGACCTCGAGCTGCTGAAAGACGCCGGCCTGAAGGTGCTGGTGGACCCCATGTGGGGCAACGGGATGGGCTGGTTCACCCGCCTGCTGGCAGGCGGAAAGACCGAAGTGATCGAGATGCACAACCAACGCAACCCGATCTTCCCCGAGATGAAGCGCCCCGAGCCGATCCAGCCCAATGTGGATGCGGGCTTGCAGAAGACTGTGGAAGTGGGCGCCGACGTGCTGATCATCCTGGACGGCGACGCCGATCGGGTGGGCGTGGGCGATGAGAATGGGCAGTTTATCGACCAGCTGCGCATGTTTGGCTTGCTGGCGTTCTACCTGCTGGAGGTCAAAGGCGAGCGCGGCCCGATTGTGAAGAGCCTTTCGACCACTGTGATGCTGGACAAGCTGGGCAAGCTCTATGACGTGCCGGTGTACCATACCGGAGTGGGCTTTAAATATATTGCTCCCAAGGTGCTGGAGACCAACGCCATGATCGGTGGCGAGGAATCCGGCGGGTATGCCTTCAGCGGGCACGTGCCCGAGCGAGATGGCATCCTGGCAGGGCTGTATATGCTGGATATGATGGTGCGCCTGGGCAAAAAGCCCTCCGAGTTATTGCAAATGCTGTTCGACAAAGTCGGCGCGCATTATTACAACCGCATCGATACCCATTCTGAGGGCGATAAAAAGGAACGCATCGCTGCCATCCTGGCAGCCAATCCCCAGACCATCGGCGGGTTGCAGGTGACGGGACTGGATACGTTGGATGGGTATAAATTCAACCTGGAAGATGGCGGCTGGCTGTTGGTGCGCTTTTCCGGCACCGAGCCGATCATCCGTGTGTATACCGAGACAACTCATGCGGATAAAGTGCCGAACATCCTGGCGGATGGGCTGGCGATCGCCGGTTTGAAGTAAGTTTGCGCAGATTGCGACTGGAACCCTGAATTGCTGTGTGACACGCACTGCCATTTGAACTTTGACAGCTTTGATGCAGACCGCCCGCAGGTGCTGGAAAGAGCGCAGGCAGCAGGCGTGGGGCGCATCTTGAATCCTTCCATCGATCTGGAGACCAGCCGGGAGATCGTAGACCTGGCTCAGACCATCCCCGAGCTGTATGCCGCCATCGGTGTGCACCCCAATGATGGAGCGAGCTGGCGCAAGGATACACGGGCCACCTTACGTGAGCTGGCGCAGCAGCCCAAAGTTGCCGCGATTGGCGAGATCGGGCTGGATTATTACCGTGACCGGATGCCTGCCTCCCAGCAGCAGCATATCTTTGCCCAGCAGCTGGAGCTGGCAGCGGAGCTGGAACTGCCTGTGGTGATCCACATCCGAGATGCCAACCGCCAGCAGCCCCAGGCGACGGCGGACACACTGCGCATGCTGGCGGAATGGATGGCGGATTTGCGCAAGCATGGCTCGCCGCTGGCGGAAAGACCAGGTGTTTTGCATTCCTTTTCGTCTGGCCTGCCGGCGGGGTTAGAAGCGATACAATTGGGTTTTATGCTCGGTATTACCGGGCCAGTGACCTTTAAGAAGGCATTTGAATTGCAGGAGGTTGTTTTGGGGATTCCCTTGCAGCACCTGTTGGTGGAGACGGATGCGCCATTTCTGACGCCCCACCCTTACCGTGGACAGAGAAACGAACCGGCTTACGTGCGTTTCGTGGTCGAGAAGATCGCCGAACTTCACATCCTGCCCACTCGCGAGATTGAGGCAATTACCACTCAAAATGCCGGGAGGTTGTTTCTTTGGTGAGTAGTGATTTGACGATTAAATTTATGACACCAATGCAGGAATTGATACCGCGAGTGGAAGAACGTATGCACCGCCAGGCGATCGGGCACCACCCCGATCTGGGAGCTGCGCTGCAGCATTTGCTGTCTTCCGGCGGCAAGCGGATTCGACCCACGGTGGCTTTATTGACCGGTATGATGTTAGGTGCCGAAATTGAGGACCTGATCACGCTCTCAGCGTCTATCGAGCTGCTGCATACCGCCACCCTGGTACACGATGACCTGATTGATGGCGCTTTGCTGCGGCGCGGGATTGCCACGCTGAATTCACGCTGGACACCGGCAGCCACAGTGCTGACCGGGGACTTTATCTTTGCCCAGGCAGCCCGGCTGGCGGCTGAGACCAACTCGGTGGCAGTGATGGGTATCTTTGCCCAGACCCTGGCTACGATCGTAAACGGGGAGATCGCCCAGATGTTCAACAGCCGCGGCATCGCCAACCGCCAGGAGTACCACGAGCGCATTTACGCCAAGACCGCCTCCATGTTCGAGCTGGCTACCGAGGCCGCCGCGCTGCTCAGCCCGGCGGACAGCGCCAAACGGCGTGTCGTGCGCACCTTTGGCTATGAGATCGGCATGGCTTTCCAGATCGTGGATGATATCCTGGATTTCACTGGCGACCAATCCACGGTGGGTAAACCGGTCGCTGGCGACTTGCGCCAGGGGCTGGTCACCTTGCCGGCGATCTGCTACCTGGAGCTAAATCCCGATGACCCCGACACAGAATTCTTGAAGCTAGGTGGTTACCCGAGCGGGACTGTGATCGATCGCCTGGTGGAATCGATCCGCGCATCCGGCGCCATCCGGGCAGCCATGCAGGAAGCGCGCGGGTTTGTGGGGCGCGGCCTGGATGCTCTGACGGGCATGCCCGAAGGTGTGGAGAAGCAGGCGCTGATCAATCTGGCGCAGTATATTGTCGAGCGCGAGCTATAAATACCCAGTACATACCTGAAGCATTCAGACTCAAAAGCGGACACGCAGCGCACAATCAGCGTGTCCGGTCTTTTTATTTGTCTGCAAATCAATACTTAGCTCTTCAGCGCTGTGCCACAGTGCGGGCAGGCAACCCATTCGGATTGGATTGCTTTACCGCAATTAGGGCAATTCTGACCTGACGTAGTGGTGTTCATCACCGGCGGGGTCTGGGCAGTAGGGGGAGCTGGATTTCTGTGACGCGACAGACCAACGATGGATGCGATGGCGCCGGCGATGAGCAAACCCACAATCGCCAATGGGATGAGCCACATTCCGACCATCGTCACACCACCAAATGGCATGTGGTAACCGAAATTGCGATCCATCATGCCCTGCCCAATCGTCCAGCCACCCTCATTCCAAACGCGCAGGATAACCAGTGGAACAACCAGGACCAGGCCTAATAAAATCAGACCAATCAAAATTGCGATGATTGTAACTGTACTTTTGCTCATTTGAAACCTCCAATACCGATAGAACTTACCCATTAGGATATCCAATGCCCAGCGGAACTCCTGACTGTATTAAATCATAGCTAGGACTTGTGTAAAAGTTATGAAGACGGGATAAAGAATAGCTTAAGGTTTTTCTAGCTGAGAGGTTTAGAGCATATTTATGAATACCTTATCCAGGCTAATTGAGATATACTTTCTCGGATATCAATGGCGACAAGAGCGGAGGAGCGATACAGTTGACAGACATTCCCAAGAAGATTTCGGTGATCCTTGCAGACGACCATACTGTGGTGCGCGCCGGTATTCGCCAGATCCTGGAACACAGCGGCGATATCCAGGTGATTGCTGAAGCGGATAATGGGCTGAGCGCGCAAACGCTGATCCAGGAGCTGAAACCGGATGTGGCTGTGTTGGATATCCAGATGCCCAAAGCCAGTGGGATCGAAGTTACGCGCTGGGTGCGCAGCCATCTGGAAGGCGTGGGCGTGCTGATCCTGACGGCTTTTGACGATGATCCTTATGTCATGGCAGTCCTGCAGGCGGGCGCAAACGGGTACGTGCTGAAAACCGCCGATCCGGCAGATTTGATTCGCGCGGTGCAGGATGTTTTCGAAGGGAGATCTGCCCTGGATGCTGTGATCGCCAAAAAATTGATGAGCAGCCTGGCCAGCCGGCCGAAAACATCCCTGATTGAAGCCCTTACCGAACGAGAGATGGAAGTCCTGGCGCTGGTAGCCAAAGGACATACCAATAAGGCCATTGCGGTGCAGCTCAAAATCAGTGACCGCACCGTGCAGGGGCATCTGGCACATATCTTTGCCAAGCTACAAGCCGCCAGCCGGACAGAGGCGGTGATGCGCGCTGTATCCATGGGGTGGATCGCACATGACATTGGGAACATCTCCGAAACCTAGCGCGCCTGAATACGGTCGCTCGTGGAGCGGTTTGCTCCAGCAGCTTTTCTTTTTCTTTATCCTGCCCCTGGCAATTTTGCTGATCGTGGTGACCTTTGGCAGCCAGGCGCTGCACGACCAGGCCATGCGCAGCATGGTAGGGGTGCGCGACGAGCGCGCCGTGCGTACCGCGGTGGGGGCTATCGAAGGCCGGGTGCGCCAACGGACCAACCTGTTAAGTTTGCTGGCTCTCCAGGCAGCGCCAGGTGCTCCTGGAGGATCGGAAGGCGCACATGCTCAGGCAGACTTCCTGGATGAGCAGTTTGATGCAGGTCTGGCGTTCGTGGAGCTGGAAGGTGATACCTTGCGGGTAGTAGAGGGAGCCGGTACACTGCGTTTCCAGGCGGATGATTTGCTTGAGTCTATCCAGCAATTATTGCAAAGTGGGGACGCCTATCGCATGTCCGATGCTCTTACGCATTCCACCAGCGGTGAACCATTACTGGTGATCCTGGTTCCGACGCCTGAAACCCAGCGTGTGGTGGTGGGGGCGTTCAGTGTGGCCAGCCTGGTGGAACCTCCTCTGGCAAATGCCCTGGTGGGTGAGCATGGGGCGTATTATTTGCTGGTAGATGGTTCCGGGCGATTAATTAATTCAGCAGGCTCGAGCCACTCGCTCACAGTTGTTGTCGAGCATCCTGGAGTCAGCCAGGTGCTCAAGGGCGAGAGCGGAACGGCTTACGTGCAGGTGGGCGAAAGCGAGCATGTTGTAGTCTACAATGCCATTCCCTTATTGGGCTGGGGGTTGGTCAGTGCAGAGCCCTGGGAGATGGTTTCGACGCCGGTATTACGCAATACCCAGCTGGCGCCCCTGATCCTGGTACCGTTTTCGCTGTTGATGCTGGTGGCGTTGTGGTTTGGTGCACGGCAAATCGTAGGCCCGCTGCGCATCCTGGAAGAGCGCGCCGCACGCCTAGCTGCGGGTGATTTCAAATCGATTGAAGCGCCGATCGAAGGCCTGGCGGAAATTCGCCAGCTGAACGCTGAGCTGGTGCATATGGCCCACGAAGTGCAGGCAGCGCAGCAGAGCCTGCATGATTACGTGGGTTCAATCACCGCCGCCCAGGAAGATGAACGCCGCCGGCTGGCGCGCGAGCTACATGATGATACCATCCAGTCACTGATCGCCCTCAAACAACGCGCCCAATTGCTGCGCCTGGATTTTCAAGCCCGCCTATCCAGCCCAGAGGTGGCCAAGCTCGATGAGCTCTCCATGCTGGCAGAGCAGACTATTGAAAACTTGCGCCGCCTGACACGGGCACTGCGTCCGATTTACCTGGAAGACCTGGGTCTGACCACCGCATTGGAAATGCTTGCCGGTGAAGTCAGCCAGACGGCAGGCATCCCGGTTGAGTTCCGCCAGATCGGCAGCCAGCGTCGCCTGGAGGACCCGGCCGAATTGATGATCTATCGCATGGTGCAGGAGGCGTTGAGTAATGTCGCCCGGCATGCCCGGGCACAGCAGGCGTCTGTGGAGATCGAATTTGCCGAACAATTTGTATCCGTGAAGGTAGAGGATGACGGGAGGGGCTTCTCCATCTCACACAGCCCGGCTGAGTTTGCCCGGCAGGGACATTTCGGACTGGTTGGGCTGGATGAGCGCGCCGATTTGATCGGGGCGCGTCTGGACATCGCCTCGACTCCCGGAAAAGGGACCAGGATCAACATATTGCTGGACACAGCACCTGATACGCAAGCGGATTCGCATGATAAAAGCACCTTTCCTGTCTGATATAGGCATATATGCCTAGTTTTAATTGCGCCAAACGGCGCTAATGAGTTAATGAAGTTGGCAGTAAGATGAGGATAAGAACTTAACCAAGGAGAGAAAATATGGCAACTCAAGCTGCAGCGCAAGGCTATACCGTTTCAGATCCACCTGTCGCAATTAATTTGTTCGGGCACACCCGTTGGGCATGGCTATGGCTGGCCATGCGCCTTTACATTGGCTACACCTGGCTTAGCTCGGGCTGGGGCAAGCTTTCCAATCCCGCCTGGGTACAGAGCGGCGAGGCTCTACAGGGATACTGGCTGAGAGCAGTCGCCATTCCCGAGGCGCCGGCACGCCCAGCGATATCATTTGATTGGTATCGTTCATTCCTGCAGACTCTGCTGGACAGCGGCAGCTATACCTGGTTCGCCAAACTGGTGGTCGCCGGGGAAGTGCTGGTTGGCATTGCCCTGATCCTGGGCGTGTTCACCGGAATTGCCGCCTTCATGGGTGGTTTCATGAACTGGAACTTCATGATGGCCGGCTCGGCCAGCGTCAACCCAATGCTGTTCACTCTGTCGATCCTGGTCATCCTGGCGTGGAAAACCGCCGGTTGGTGGGGTCTGGATCGCTGGCTGCTGCCTCTGCTTGGTGTGCCCTGGAAGCCGGGGAAAATCTTTACCAAATCGAGCGAATAAGCCTACTGGTTTCTACACAAAAACATCCCGCGGCTGCTCTTGCGGGATGTTTGCTTGATCCTGGGCGTCAGGTACAGGGCTCGGGGATGCCTGGGCAGTGAGACGGTTCATCGATTTCTTGACGCCTGGCCCAGGCTGTGGTAAATTCCTGCAAATATGAGCGCAATACTCCACGATAACCAGCTCGATCTCAACGCTACTACTCCAGGATGTGGAGCAGCGGGGACGGGTCGCGCCAGTCAACTGAGCGCCAGCTAAGGCAGCATGATCAACCACCCAGGACCCCGTGAGCACGGGGTTTTTTTGTATAAGATAGGACTTACGCACTTGGAGTTACCCGGAACTGCGTAACTCCTACAAGATTTTAAATCCAGGATGTGCAGTATGACTAACCAGCCCGTTTTTGTGGTACCCGAAGCAAATCTGATCCCCACCAGCGAACATCTAAAAAGCATGGCGCCCATCCCGGCCTCGCGCATGTTCCTGATCAATAAATCGCTCAAGGTCTTTCGGGAGCTGCAGCCCGATAGCCCCACCTATGACGCCTCACAGGGCGATGGCGGCGCCAGCCTGCCAGGTGTGAGCGAGGCGATTTTACGCCAGGCGCTGGAGCTGCAGATCGAGCATGGCAGCGCCTATGACATGCCTTATGGTTGCGATGCATTTCGCCGCAGTGTTTCGGAGACTTACTGGAAGCTGGAGCCAGGCCTGGGGATGGGGCCTGCCAATGTGATCGCCACGGTGGGCGGGCGCGATGCCCTGCTGAAAGCCTACGAAGCCATGCTGGCCCTGGGCTACGGGCGGCAGGGGGATGCGATCATCGTCTCACGTGTGCCATGGATCTCGTACAATTGGGGGCCGTACGGTGTGGGGGCGAATGTGCTGCTGGCGCCAGGCGACCCGGCGCAGGGCTGGGCGTACACGGAAGAGAGTATCCGCGAATGCGTGCGCTTCGCTGAGAAACAGGGGCGCAAGATCGCCGGGCTGGTGCTGACCTGCCCGGACAATCCTACCGGCTTGACGCTCACCCCTGAAAGGCAGGCTGAGCTGGCACGCGCCGCCCTGGAAGTAGGCGTGGCTTATGTGTTGTTCGACTGGATGTATCACTACGTGACCGATGCGCAGCCTATGGACTTGAATGCTTTCCTGAAACTCTTCAGCCCCGAGGAACGCGCCCGGTTGATGTTCCTGGATGGCATCACCAAGAGCCTGGGCGGCTCCAATATCCGCAACTGCCACCTGCTAGCCCCCGAACCGGTGGTGAAATTCATCACAGCGCGCGCCTCCCACGGGGTGATCCCTTCCTTTTACGCCCAGGCTGTGGCGATGGCCGCCTATGAAATGGGTTATGCAGAAGCCAGCCGCCTGATCGTGGAGCCGACCAATGCCAGCCGCCGTGTGCTGCGGCGTTTCCTGGACCAGCACGGGTTCACCTACATCCTGGGGCAGGGTTATTACGCCTTCATCCATGTGGGGCGCTGGCTGGCGCAGCGCGGCTGGGCGGATAGCGAGCCACTGGGACAGTACCTGGCGGAGCAGCACGGCGTGGCGATTGTGCCGGGGGCGTTCTTCTCACCCTTTGGAGGCGAGTGGCTGCGCTTCTCTTACGCCACCCCGCCTGAGCGCACCCAGGGCGCGCTGGAACGCTTGCTGCAGGGCTTGCAGGCACTGGAGGTGTAGCCATGCAGGCAAGTTTTAACCCCGGGTTATTTGCCGAGAAATATCATCTGGCGCGGGAACAGGCCGAAGTGGACAACCCGGAAGGTGGGCTGTGCGGCTTTGAGCTGGAGTGGAACCTGCTGGACAGCCAGTTCCGCCCGCTGCTGACGGTCGGCTCAGGACCACAGCGCCAGTCTTTTGTGGATTACCTGCGGGCTGCCTGCATCTCCCCCTGGATGCGCGAATTCAGCCAGCTGGAAGTCTTTCACTGGATGATCGAATGGGCGACTCGGCCCTATTACAGCCCGCGCGGCGCCGTCTACGAAGCGCGCCTGCTGGAAGCCAGCCTGCTCAACGCCCTGAACAGGGCCGGGCGCGAATTTGGCGAGGATTTGCATTACTGGCACGGCAACCTGCTTTACCAGACCACCATCGATCACGCTGCCCTACCCGGCACCTGGAGCCTGGCGAAGCGCCGCTACCTGGAACGCTGCGTGGACCTGTACGGAGAGGGGCTGGCGACCGCCGGGACGCACACCAACATGTCGCTGCCGGACCCGCTGCTGGCCTGGGATTTCATGCACCTCAGCCGCAGCGAGCGCGGCGACAGCCACCTGGACGAGTATAAGAGCGAGTTTTATATCACCGCCACGCGCCTGATGCGCGCCTACGCAGCCTTATTCATCGCCGCCAGCGCCTCAACGCCTTTCCAGGCGCGCCGCCAGGCCGGCCGCCCGTTGGTGTACCTGACCCCATTTGATTCGGTGCGCAACCTGACTTTCCCCAACCCCGGCGGGCTGGACCAGCCCAACCTGTACCGCTCGTACCGCGATTACCTGCACATCTCGTATGACCTGGTGAGGCGCGGGGTGCGCTTTGGCAATAACAACTGGACCCCGGCGCGGGCGCGCTCGTTTGCCGAACCGGTGGAGCGCCTGATCCATGTCACTTCCGAGCAGCTCAGCGGGCTGTATGCGCGCGGCCTTTATTCCCTGGACGAGGAGAGCCAGGCAGGGGAGATGGCACAGCAGATCGAGATCCAGAACCTGATGGCGCGCATCAATCTGCCTATGGCACGCGTGGAAATCCGCACCGACGACGGCGGGCATTTGCTGGAAGAAGACCTGGCGCACCTGACCCTGAAGCACCTGCTGCTGCTGCGCTTCTATGGCGACCCGGATTTTGGACGCGCTTTCCGCTATGACCGCGAAGATATCGCCCGCGCCCGGCGCAACGAAGATCAGGCAGCCTTTCGCGGTTTAAAGGCCGAGATCGAGAACCCGCTCAGCGGGAAACCGGTCGGGATGCGCGCTTTTCTGCGTTGGACGCTGGCCGAGATCCGCCCCCTGGCCGAGGCGGTCGAGATGTGGGACGATCTCCACCCGCTGATGGAGATGGCTGCCGGTGCGCCGAACACAGCCGAACGCCTGCGCGCCCGGCTGCGCGG
>Ga0105095_10001420_pt1 | contig 12607 bp, 11 predicted proteins | sample PPLLak2March2015_2_FD_79180 | JGI IMG/M metagenome (GOLD analysis project Ga0105095, IMG submission 79180) | Freshwater sediment microbial communities from Prairie Pothole Lake near Jamestown, North Dakota, USA - PPLs Lake P8 Core (3) Depth... | ecosystem: Environmental > Aquatic > Freshwater >... | reverse complement strand
CCCAAGACGATTTTCTCTGACATAGCTCTTACCTACCGCAAATACCGGGTGGGCCTCAATGCAGTGACACCCAGGCCTTCAAGGATTAATTTCGACGTTTTTGCTGAGTTATGGACAAAGATCATAATGAAAACAGAACTCAAGAAAGACAGAATCTACCTTACCGAAAACACGCCCTACATGGAGTACAGCGAGACTGAAATAAAGATGTTGGATGTGGGAGAGGCCCTCCTAATATCTGAACCGAGAATCAAGTTTGCAGTTCCAGTAAAAGTCTCTCATTATCCTGAGTATCTGGACAAGCACGCTAAGATAGATTATGGACTCGCTGAATCCCAGAATCTCTCTGAGATGGACCGGCGTATTAAACAAATAGAAAGGCAAGACTCGATCTCATTAGAATAGTCAGGGATTCTGCGGTTCAGGTTTCTTTAATACCTTTTCCATTTCCTTCTTGGCACTGTACCTGAAGGGGATTTTGCCGGTTTCTCTCTCCAGGTAACCTTCTTCATATAGTTTCTTCATCAGTCTTGCCGTGTGTTCCCTGCTGAGGTTAACTCGCTCTTTTATCTCGGGGGCCGTTTTTGAGCCTTCAGTTACAAGCATTTCCAAAACAGCAATTTCTGTGCCTGTTAGTGCGGCTAAGGCTTTATCTCTCCTGATTTGAATTGCTGGCTCATTCCTTATCTCGGGGATGCTTACGACTTTCTGCATTTCTTCCTCTATTCCAGAGACCTTAGTCTTTACGATTTCCTGCAAAGCCTCAAGGCCTGATATTCTCGAGTTGATCTTCGAGACTTCCAAAGAGAGGGCTTGCTCCTTTTCTGAACTTGGACCAGCTTGGGTCTTTACCGACTCGATCGTTTTCTCTAGAGTGTCTATTCTCTTGCCGATGTTGTCTGCTTTTGCAGCGTTTCCTTCAACTTTGTACGCGACTAACTCCGTCCTGTCGGCTTCTTTTCTCAGTTCTCGATTGAAACTGAGAACGACGTCCTCAATGACACTTCTGGCTTTTTCGTATTCTGCTTGGATCTTCCGGATCTGCTTATAATATAGAACGGCAGAGCTTATGGTGACTACGACTAACACCGTCATGAGTGACGCAACGAGTTCAATCACTCTTTCCTCCCCTGTGATTACTCTGTGATATTAAGTGTAACATCACATATCACAGCTTCATCATCGAGATTTAAGGCTTATGGTCTATTTTCCTTGTATAAGCATGACGTCACACATCACAGTTTCTTTGGGCGACGCGCGATATTGCTTTTCGCATAGTTAAAAATAATTGTAGATTTGGGCTTATTTTCTGATTATATGCCTGATTTCAGCTTTCTTTAAACCCTTCCAGGCAGGTTTCTGTTGGATCTGAGTAAGTCTCTTGTGATTTGTGACGTCACACCTCTTCCTTTGATGGACTGGCAAGCTCTTTTAGGCTTGTTTCAAGCTCTTTTCTGATAATCTCCACGATCTTGAGGCGTTCTTCCATGTCTTCAACTTTGTCTGATACTTTGTGTGCTTCAATATACTCATGCAGTTTATTCGCTATTTCAAGATAGGGATCAAGAGTTGTGCTCTCGAATACCCCCAAATACCCCAACAATAAGACCGTGTATATCGATTTTATAACATTTTCTTTGGACTGTTTTAGGGTCCTATTAAACGAGCCGCGGCTTATTTTGGCTTTTGTTAGCCTTAACTGGGCTTTTTCGTCGTATTTTAGATGTTTGCTTGATAAGTTTTCGGCTAAAACGTCTATTAATAATGTTTCGAGCTGTGTTTTTGTTAAGTGGCTGTTTTTGGAGAGTATTTTAACAACGGAGTCATTTAAGGCACCGTTAAGCCAGGCTTGAACGCCTTCTTTGAGTTTCACTGCAATCACTCCTGATCATAGCTAAATGGATACACTTTTGTATACTTGGTCATGTTTTAAATTTATTGGAAAGTCCGGGGAATCGTTGTTTGCCGCTCTATATTGAAAATAGCGGTTGCAATATTCTATTTTATAGCTTTAAAGGGTAATTGAAGGGCACAGATGACTGATTGGCTCTTTTTAACTTCTTTTAAGCATTATATTCTTCAAAGAAGCTGATAGAAGGCTGATTTCGGAAGTTTCGAAACGGTCTTTCTATTGCTTGCCTCTTCAAATAGGCGTTATTTAATCTCTACTATGGTTTGTCTTCGCCACATCATTCAAAAGATGTTTACTTGCCTTTTCATAGTAGGTCGAATTTTGTTATCCTATTGTTATGCTAACGAGACGCTTTCATTAAGAGAGAACAATAATCCTTTTCGTTTTGCGTGCGGTGTGACATCACTTATGATATCACTTATCACGACAAGATTCCCTTATTGCATGTTGGAATCTTATGACATCACAAGCGACGTGATGTGATTGTGATTCCATATGTGACGTGAGAGTGACTCGTTGATATTTCTTTGAAGAGTGTGTTGGCTAAAATTGTTCTGCTTCTCTCTTAAGTTCGGCGAATATTTCCGGGCGTAAGTCTTTCAGGGTGGGAATAGACGCCTCTGCAGTTTTCATGTCGCTGAAGTCTATGTCGCATATTACCAGGTCTTCAACGTCGTATCTTGCTTTGGCAATAAGGTCTCCGTTTGGGCCTGCAACTCTGCTTCCACCCCAAAACTGCAAGCCTTCTTCAATGCCTGCCAGGTTGACGTATGCTAGGAATGCCGTATTCTCCAGCGCTCTGGCAACGGTTAGGATCTCAAAGTAGCTTCTGCGCACAGCAGGCGATGCGGATATGGCCACTATAAGCTGGGCTCCTTTCAGTCTGGTGAGCCGGCACACCTCTGGGAAGAACAAATCGTAACAAATACAGAGTCCAATATTTCCCAATGAAGTACCAAAGGAGGCTACTTGATTTCCTGGGCGGAAATACCTCTTTTCTTCGAAGACGCTGTGAGTTGGAAGGTACATTTTACGATATTTTCCGATTAAGCCTTTGGGTCCCACAAGAACAGCTGTGTTGAAAATCGTGGCTTTAGCTTTCTCGCTCAGCTCGGGCATGCCGAAAATAATATGCAAGCCTGTTTCTTTTGCCAAGTCCTGTATTATTCTGGAAGACGGTCCAGGTAATGTTTCCGCCATTTCGTAGACTTGGTCTCGCATAACATAACCGGTCAGTGAGAGTTCCGGAAAAATTATGAGATTTGCGCCTTGATTCTGTGCCTTGTTTGTGAATTCTTGGATCTTGCGAAGATTCTCCTTTTTGTTTTCTCGCCTAGCTTCTATCTGGGCGAGAGCCAATTTGATTCTTGTCATATTCTTTCCTTCCTCTTAGCTTCTAATAACCTTCTCGCGGGAGTCTAAAATCAGCTCCAATCGTTCTATACTCCAACTTTACAGTCAGCGGCAGTCTCCTCTTGTGCTCTGCCGAGAGCCATCTGCTTTTGACCTTTTCAACAAGAGATGCTTCGATGTTAAGTTGGCTGACTATCTCTTCCGCTGACATGAAGTGTTCAAGTCCGTAAAGAATGAGGTCAAGAGTCTCGTACTTTATTCCGAGCTCCGTTTCGGCTAACTGGTTGGGCCACAAAGCAGGAGTCGCTGGCTTCTCTGCAAGTTCAGGAGGGAACCCCAAATAGGCAGCAACCTTACGGACTTGTGTCTTGTACAAATCCATTATAGGGGATATGTCCGCGGCTGCATCCCCCCACTTTGTGAAGTATCCCATCATAGCTTCCGATTTATCAGAGCTCCCACAGACTATTCTGCTCAACTTGTTCGCATAATAGTATATGTAAATCATTCTGGTTCTTGCTTTTATGTTGCCTTTACAGAGTCTATCCTCGGGGTCAAATACAGGTATAGTTGTATAGAAACTTTCCAAAGTGGGTGTGATCTCACATACCTGAGTTTTCAGACCGAATTTTTCTGCGATGAGTTTTGCGTCATTGATGTCTTTGGAGCTATACGTTTCACTCTCCGGAAGTAAAAGACCTAGTACTCGATTACCTCCAATCGAGAGGCTGGAAAGCGCTGCAATTACTCCACTGTCAACTCCTCCGGATAATCCCAGAACCAGGCCGTTTGCGCCTGAATTTTCAAAATATCCTTTGATGAAGCGTGTTATTCTGCTCACAGTCTCCGGTAAGTCCAAGTCCAAAACGTTCGGTGCCAATATCATTCAAGTGCGCCTTCCTAATTTCTATGGAAGTAGGCAAATATTTAAGGACAAGCACAGATAATAAGGCAGTGCTCTTGAATTCAGAGGGTTGTTGGTATGGGGCGAAGAAGGAAGAAAGTTGTTCACATTCCTAAAAAGCGTCTACCCAAGTTCTTCTCTTGCCCAAAATGTGGAAAAGAAACGGTTAGGGTCGAGATTTTCAGGGATGAGTCTCGAGCTTTAGCCCGCTGTAGTAGTTGTGGTCTTCAAGAGGAGTTTACAATAAAGTTTGCTCAAGGAGAAGTAGATGTTTATTGCATGTTGACGGACAGGGTCTATGGTTCGTCAAGAAGGCCCTCTGCTGCAAAAGCTGGGACTGCTTGACAAACAGGAGATTTGTATGCCTGGGCCTGTTGAGAAGTATTTACTTGAAACGATAGAGAAGAACCGCTACATTCACATTACTCTCATCGATCCCGAGAATGTCACACCTGCCCAAGCAACACAAATTGCCGAGAACTCTGAAACGAGCGGCACTGCTGCCATAATGATTGGCGGCTCGACTTTTGTCTCGCAAGCACACCTAGACGCAGTGATAAAAGCAATTAAACAGGCAATAAACCTTCCAACAATCCTTTTTCCTAACAACATATCAGGAATCAGCCAACATGCAGATGCTATTTGGTTCATGTCTCTTTTGAACTCAGTTGATCCATACTTCGTGATGGGAGCTCAAGTCCTAGGCGCGCCTCTTGTGCGAAAATTTGGCTTGGAGCCAATATCTATGGGCTACATTATCGTAGGTGAAGGCGGTACCGCTAGCGTCGTGGGCAAAGCAATCCCGGTTCCTTACGACAAGCCGGAAATTGCAGCAGCTCATGCCCTTGCTGCTAAATACCTCGGCATGCGATTTGTATATCTTGAAGGAGGCTCTGGAACCAAGAACCCTGTTCCTCCTGAAATGATTCGTACCGTGAAAAGCGTTATTGATATTCCCCTCTTAGTGGGTGGAGGAATTAGGACCATGGAACAAGCGACCAATGCTGCCTCAGCCGGTGCGGAAATAATTGTTACTGGCAACTTAATTGAAAGTGTTGATGCCTCCCGGCATATTTCAGAGATTGTGGACGGGTTGAAAAAGGTAAACCCTTGATTTTTGCGTCCTAATTGCAGTTTCCGAGGATTCTCTCAATCTGACTGTTTAAGTTTTGTTGCTAGAAAGCCAAAATAAACCCTGTGTAACCAGTGTAGTGGGGAGCGGCTGATTGAGTACCAAAATGAGTGATTCCTATCGGGTCTACATCGAAAACTTAGAGAATCAGCTGAAACAGCTTTACGAAATAAGCAAGAGTGCAAGGGGAAAGGGGCTCGATCCAGCGCTGGATACAGAGTGCATAATTGCCAAAGACATAGCTGACCTCGTGGAAGGATTGGTTGGACCCAAGGACGTGGCTGTGAGCATACGAGAATTGAGCACGAAGCTCCAAAGAGAGGAAATAGCTTTCAAGATTGCCGAGGAAATAATCTACGGCAAATTCGGACATATGGAACCTGAAAGGGCAGCCGAACAGGCGATTCGTACGGCATTAGCCATATTCACTGAGGGACTAACGGCGGCTCCTATTCAGGGTATCGCTCAGGTTAAGATAAAGGTCAACTTGGACCGGACGCAGTATCTTGGCATATATTTTGCAGGACCCATAAGGTCCGCTGGAGGAACGGATCAGGCCCTTACACTTGTAGTTGGCGACTTTGTGCGCCGCTTGCTCGGGCTTGACCGATACAAGCCTACGGCGGAAGAGATCTCTCGTTTTCTTGAAGAACTCCGACTGTATGAACGTTCTGTAGGGCGCTTCCAATATCATATTCCGGACGAAGAACTGAAGAAAGCGCTAAATTCACTTCCTGTCGAGGTCACCGGAACGGAGTCTGATCCGGTCGAAGTCTCCTCTTTCAGGAACCTTCAGAGAGTAGAGACCAACCGTGTCAGGGGCGGCGCACTCAGAGTAGTCAACGACGGCATCGTTGGGCGCGCTCCCAAGGTTCTGGTCATAATCGAAAAGCTTGGTTTCCAAGGCTGGGATTGGCTAGGAGAGTTCGGGAAGAAATCTGAAAAGAAGTCTGCAGGGTTCATGGATGACGTTATCGCCGGGCGTCCAATCTTCTCCTTTCCGTCAAGGCGGGGCGGTTTCAGGCTAAGGTACGGCAGGTCGAGGAACACTGGGTTGTCTGCTGTGGGGATTCACCCAGCAACTATGCTCGTTTTGGACAAGTTTCTGGCAGCTGGCACGCAGATGCGCATTGAGCTTCCAGGAAAAGGTTGTGTCACCGTGCCCGTGGACGCGCTAGATCCTCCCGTCGTCCTGTTGAAAGATGGTTCAGTTGCTCGAGTCTCTTCCGACAACTTCATTGCTCTAAAGGATAGTATCGCCAAAATCCTCTTCTTGGGCGACATTTTGATCAGTTATGGAGATTTCCTTTACACTAACAAGACTCTCTCTCCCTCTGGATATGTCGAAGAGTGGTGGATAAAAGACTTAATGAGAGCTCTCGGTGAGAGTTGTGACGGTAACGTTGAGGAAGCTGCCCGAATTGCCAAGATTCCTGAGGAGAGAATGAGGGACTTGTTGCGAGACCCTTTCGTCTGTAAGCCTTCTGTGAAAGAAGCAATAGATTTGTCTATTCACTTTCGGGTCCCCTTGCATCCACGCTTCACTTTCTTTTGGTCTAACTTGTCCTCAGTACAGGACGTCGATTTGTTACGGAAGTGGCTCTCAACCTCCGAAATAGGCTCAAAAGACGGAGCTGTTTGCAAGATTCTAGGAAAAAACGAACCCGAAGTAATTCAGGGTTTGAGGAAAATCTTTATGCCTCACAAGCTTATCGACGGCAATGTTTTGATTGAAGGGGAAGAAGCATTATCTTTCGCGTTCTGCCTTGGTGTTGATAGTTTACGAACCTTAGACAGCATTTCCTCAGAATCAGTGCTGGAAGCTGTCAGCTTTCTCTCGGGGGTCGGGATCAAGGACAAGGCTCCAACATATGTTGGTGCGCGCATGGGAAGACCTGAAAAGGCTAAACGACGAGAAATGAAGCCTTTGGTTCATGTCCTTTTCCCAGTTGGGCTATCAGGAGGTTCTCACAGGGACCTTGTAGACGCGGCCAAGAAGGGGCCAGTTTTTATTGAGGTAGCCCGACGCAAATGCCCTAACTGTAAAACTTACACTGCAAGAGTGAAGTGCGTTGACTGCGACTGTGAAACAATGATCGAGAATAACTGCCCGCGTTGCGGAAGAACACTGAAAGGGGTAGTCTGTCCAACCTGCAAAGCCGAAGCCGTCCAGTATCAAAGATCTGCCGTCAATTTCAAGGACTTACTTGAGAAAGCATGCCGATCCCTTGAGGTCCCCCTTCCAAAAATCCTGAAAGGTGTCAAAGGAATGACAAACCAGAGCAAGACTCCCGAAGCTATCGAGAAGGGTGTTTTGCGAGCTAAGCATGACTTATCCGTTTACAAAGATGGAACAATTCGATTCGACGCCACAAATGCACCGCTAACACATTTCAAACCTGCCGAAGTCGGCGTTACAGTTGACAAGCTCAGGCAACTAGGCTACTCTCATGATGCTGATGGAATTCCTTTGACTGATCCCTCGCAAGTCTGCGAACTCAAAATTCAGGACGTTGTAATTCCACGGAACGCCGCCGAATACTTTATGCAGACTGCAAGCTTCATAGACGAGCTTCTTACAAGAGTCTATGGCCTTCAAAGTTACTATAAAGTCAGGAGACCCGACGATCTTGTGGGTCACTTGATCATGGGTCTAGCTCCCCACACATGTGTAAGTATTCTGGCTCGAATTGTCGGTTTCACTGATCTACACGTCTGCTACGCTCATCCTATCTGGCATTCAGCAAAGCGAAGGGACTGCGACGGCGATGAGGACACAATCATGCTTGCATTGGATACACTTCTCAATTTTTCGCGCGTCTATTTACCCGCGCAGATAGGTGGAATAATGGATGCCCCTCTTCTCTTGATTCCTTTTGTGAACACCGGAGAGGTTCAGAGGCAAGCCCATGATTTTGACGTGGACGAGGCTTATCCTCTCGAATTCTACACAAAGACTATGGAAAAAGCCGAGGCGCGGGCGGTTCGCCCTTTGGTGGATGTCATTAGTCAGAGGCTGGGAACCGAAGCACAGTTTGAAGGGTTCAAGTTTACTGTCCCGGTTTCAAACGTGAACCAGGGCAACGCCGACAGTTCATACAAACAGTTCAAATCCATGATTGAAAAGCTGAATATGCAACTTGATTTAGGAGAAAGAATTGATGCGGTTGATGTTCGATATGTCGCATTGAAGGTTTTGACGACTCATTTCATCCGAGACATCGCTGGCAACCTGCGGGCTTTCTCAACACAGGGATTCAGGTGTAAATCGTGCAACAAACGCTTTCGTCGCCTGCCTCTTAGAGGAAAATGTCCTTTCTGCGGCGGCTTGCTAACTTTGACCGTTTACCGCGGCGGAATCGAAAAGTATCTCGAAGCTGCTCAGCGACTGATCGACAAGTACGCTTTGCCGAAGTATTATGCCCAGCGTATCGCCTTGATAAAGGATGAAATTACATCGATGTTTGACAACAAAAAGCCTAAACAGGCAAGTCTCGTAGACTTCGCTTGAGACTAAAGCTTTTCAAGAAGAGACGTAAATCTATATTTGGTGAAATCGTATCAAGAAAGCTTACCATCCGAACGCTTACTTGCAGAAGATTAGGAATGTAGAAAGCGGTCTCAAGGTTCGGACTATTCTTCTCAGTATCCTGGAAAAACGCACCCCTGACGCTGTTGGAATAGCCAAAGAGACCTCTCTATCATATCAGGTTGTCTTGCACCATCTGAACCTCCTCGAAAATGAAGGGGTGCTCAGCAGAAGAGGGCATCGCCCTTATGTCTGGACATTGACAGGTCTGGGACAGAACCGTCTGATAGGTTAGAACGTGCAATTACAAGGTGTCTGCTGACACTTTGGACAGAGGTTATGATACTTACTGACTGCAGCCTTTTCAAGATCGATTTCCACAATGTTCGCCAGCGATGCTAGCCAAGCAATAACGTCTGCGAACTCCTTTTCAGTCGCTTCCTTGTCTTCTCCTTTAAGAGCTTCACCTAGTTCTTCAACTTCTTCAACTAGCCAATCGTAGGTGCCCTCAATTCCGCGATCAGAATCCCTTTTGATGTATAAGCGTCTCATCATTTCTTGAAATTCATATATAGACATAATCCTCACCGGTAGGGCTAATTTGAGATCTTCCAAGTTTTAAAGCCTTGATGAATTCTCTGGGTGAAATCAGGTTGTGCTGACCCTCTCGTTTTCCGCAGTAAGGCGGTCTTCGGAGGAATGCGCAACATTAATAAAAAGGGAAAAATACTGACTAATTGTCTCTGTTAACGGAAAAGGGAAAAGTTGGATGAGCAAGAAAAAGAAAGAGTCAGGTCCAATGCCTGCAGCTAGCGCAGGGTTGCTGAGGTTCTTCGAGGAAGAAACTGAAGGCGTGAAAATAAGACCTGAACTTCTAGTCGTGTTCTCAGTAGCTTTGATAATTGTATCAGTTCTGGCTCAAGTGTTCTTCCCGGTCTGATCTCGCTTCTATCGCCGGGGAGGAGCATGTATAACTTCTATTCGTTGAACTGAATTAAGATGTAGGAATAATTCGCTTCTTTCCTCTCTGCTAGCAACTTGTGGTATGGGCTGAGCTATGGTTGATCTCAAAACGATCGCTTCAGCTTCAGAAAGCCAGATCCCAGAGGGGTCATGGGTTACTGCCACTAATGTGCCCTCAAAGCCGTAAGAAGGATCTAGAATAACTCTGATTTTCTTTCCTAGATTCCTTTCTAGCATGTGAAATATAGATAGCGGCAATTCTTGCTCTGGCATTTACTTCGCAAAACATCATAATAGTAGCTCTTAAGATAAAACCCTTGCTCTCGAAAAAGTCTTCCTTCAGGTCGTTTTGTGTTGTAAGCATGGTAATATCTTTTGTTTTCGGCATCGCAGCTTCGACTGGCCGTTGGTCGCGCGCGGCAATCATTTCTTGGGAGGCGCAGGGGTCATTGAACGGTTTAAGCTCTGATATAGACTATATTTTAATATATCCAGCCAAATTCATAAAGAACCCATCCTTGAGCTGGTGAAAGTGGCGTCAGATAATTCGCTGAATCACTCGATGAATAATGCATTGAAGCATTACTCTTCGATGTTCTTCCTTCCATCCTTGAAGAGAGCTGTGGCAGGATTGGCTGTGATATGCATCGGTATAGTTGGGTTTTCCACTTTTGCCCTCTTTCAGTCAGTAGAAGGGCTTATCTTTAGCCTCTTCCTTGGCGTAGCACTCTTTGGCATAACTCTCGCTTTTGACTATGTGATGAGTGAATTCATCCTGCGAGATGACCCGATTTATACTCCAAGGAGAACTGTTGCGCTTTCCTTGTTCGGGTGGGTTCTATGGGGGTTCTTCGTACTCCTCGGAGTTATTTTGGGAGGGGCTTTCAATTTCCTGTGGTGGGTCAAGATGTGTCTTCTGGGTTTTGCTGCTTTGTTGACTTTACGCAGTGTTGTGTTTCTCGCAAGTTCCTCGGAAGCACCCCTACGTTGCATTGTAGCCTCCTTTGTTCAGCCTCTTTCTTGCATAGGAGTCTTCTTTCTCCTCTGGAGGATACTTGCCGGGGATGTTACTCTTCAATTTCTGCCCTTTCTGGTTGTTTCGCCTGTAGTAGCTTGTCTTTCAGCCTATCTTTTCATTTTCCTTTTGGATCAATTGGGGCAGCGGACGTACGGCATGCCTGCGATGCCTCTTTTCCGGGCTTTTATGCTCAACTGGGTTGTCGGTTTGAATGAGCCTTTCGAAGAATTTCTTGAAAAACTTGGTGAAAACGCAGATGTTGAAGTATCTCTTTTGAGATTTGACTCTTCCAGACCTAGGGCTTCATTGATTGTTCCTCTTGTGCACCCCGGTCCATTCAAGAATATTGGAAGCAGTCTTTTGCCGTCTATGCTCAAGTTCGAGTTTGAGAGGCAATTCGACTGCGTCACCTGTGTTCCTTTGGGACTACTCGGTCATGAACTGGATTTATCCTCACAGGCACAAAACCGCAGAGTAATCGCAGAGGTTATCAACTCAGCAAGATTCAAAGCAACAGAGGGAAAGGCTACTCCCTTCGTTAAGGTTATTGACGGGTTTGTCACTGCTTCCTGTCAAGTATTTGGGAAGACCGCTTTCCTTTCGTTTACCCTTTCTCCAAAAACAACTGAAGATCTTCCACAGGAATTAGGACAGATCGTTCGTGAACAAGTGGAGAACCTGGGGCTTGACTGTGTGCTTATGGTCAACAGTCACAATTGCTTAGAGGATGAGGTCAGTATAGAAACGCCTCTGGGAACTCTCCAGGAAGTGTCTTTGAAATGTCTGAAAGAAGCAGTCTCTTTACCTTCTTACCCGTTTGAAGTGGGTGCTGCAACTGTTTTTCCGAAGGAATTCACCCTTGCAGACGGAATGGGCTCGGGCGGGATCACGGCCGTCGTGATTAAGGTGGCTGAAAGGAAAACAGTGTACATAGTCATCGACGGAAATAACATGGTTGTCGGGTTACGCGAAAAGATCCTGGAAGATCTTTGTAACATCGGCTTTCAGGAGGGTGAAGTTTTCACTACGGATACGCATGCTGTGAGTGCTGTGGTACTAGGACGGCGAGGATACCACCCCGTTGGGGAAGCCACGGATCATAGGATACTAATCAACTACATTCAAGAAGCTGCGAGAATGGCAGAAAAGAACTTGGAAACTTGTAAAGCCGGATGCAAGCGACTAGTAGTTCCTGGAGTTCGAATGATTGGCAAAGCTCGTTTAGAATCACTGTCTATGCTTGTGGACGAAGCTCTTCAGAGGGCGAAGAAGACTGTTGTTCCGATTTTCGCGGCTGAAGGTTTGGGTTTGATACTTCTCTTGGCGTTTTTGTGAGACTCCGTTTGACGCCTTCGGGGATCACAAGGCACGCCTTTGACGCTACGCCGATTTTCGCGGTTTCCTTTTCAGATCAGTGTTGCAGATCGTGCATCTTTTGAAGTTGTAGTCGGCAGGGTATTCCTTATGACAGGCTGGGCAGTATCTAACCCATTTTAGGAGACGCCGAATTCCGTAGGTGGCGAGGGATGCGAATTGTATGTCTATCTGAGTGGCTACGTTTTGTATTGAGTAATCGTCAGTGATTATTAGAGGGTTGCACCCTGTCTTCCTGAGCTCTAGAGCCAAGGCTAAGAGTTGCACATCAGTTTCCGAGAGAAAGAAAGCGTCACCCACTTTCTTAGCCGATGCTTTCACTTCTTCATAGTGATTTTCCGAAGGTGGTTTGACTCTTAGCTTGCCATTTTCTATGGCCATCCTTAACCGTACTCGTGCGATTGAGTTTGCCGATATTTCTT
>Ga0105095_10001419_pt1 | contig 12610 bp, 12 predicted proteins | sample PPLLak2March2015_2_FD_79180 | JGI IMG/M metagenome (GOLD analysis project Ga0105095, IMG submission 79180) | Freshwater sediment microbial communities from Prairie Pothole Lake near Jamestown, North Dakota, USA - PPLs Lake P8 Core (3) Depth... | ecosystem: Environmental > Aquatic > Freshwater >... | reverse complement strand
CAACTGCTTCCCTGTAAGCAATATGCCTTCAATCAGTCCTTCGGTGAATCGTCCTGTCCTGAAGTTCTCCTGAAGGATCTCCATAATCCGGTTCCAAAAGCCGGCCGGCACAACTGAATTGATGCCACCGTCGCCGATAACGGCAAACTCCCTGTTTGTTACGGCAAGGTAGAACAATACACCATTATGGCTGTCGGTTGCGTGCATTCCGATTTTCCGGAAGATCCAGGCTGCACGGTCCAGGACACTGCCGTTGAGCTTTGTTTCGATATGGACCCTTATCTCCCCTGAGGTCTCTTTTTCAGCCTCTGCGATCGCAGAACGTATTTGTTCGTGTTGTTCCCTGTTGAAGAAGGTTGAGGCTTTAACTTCCATCGGTTCAGGATTTGTTAAAATTGAACCTGTGGAGCTTTATCAGCGCCTTCAAGTGATTCAAAATAGGGACGTGCGGTAAAGCCGAACATACCGGCAATTATCTTTGCAGGGAATTGCCTGATATAGGTATTGAACGACAGGGCAACTTCGTTGAATTTCCTTCTTTCAACCGAAATCCTGTTCTCAGTGCCTTCAAGCTCTATCTGGAGGTCCCTGAAATTCTGGGTTGCTTTTAGTTCGGGGTATTTTTCGACAACGACCATCAGTCTTGACAGGGCGGAACTGAGTTCTCCCTGGGCCTGCTGGAACTGCTGCATATTCTCTGCGGTCATATTTGTCGGATCGAGTGTGATCTGCGTGGCTTTGGCTCTTGCCTCGATCACCTGCGTGAGTGTTTCCTGCTCAAATGCTGCTGCACCTTTTACCGTGTTTACAAAATTCGGGATCAGGTCAGCCCTCCGCTGATATTGGGTTTCAACATTCCCCCACTGGCTTGTCACTCCCTCCTGCTTTGAAACCATGTTGTTATAGGCTTTTGTGCCCCAGGAAATTAATCCAATTGCGACAAGGGCTATGATAACCCCCACAATTATCCAGACTAAGCAACCTTTTTTCATAACTGTAATTTTAGAATTTTTTTTCAAAGTTAATATATCTGATGTTTATTCGCCAATTAACGACTATAATATTTAGGGACAAGAGAAAGGTAATCACCTTCTTAATAACACCTGATCTCACGTATCCACCCCCTGATCCCGACCCTTCCCCTTAAGGCTGCTACTCTTTATACACATCTCACTTACATTAACCCTGGATAACAGGGAGATCCCTCGCCGGCGCCCGGGATGACGGCACATTTTCAGGTGGCGGGGGTAGAAGCTAGGGATCTCTTAATCTAATGACCTTAATCTTTTTGGGAGGGCTTCTCTATTTACTCAGTTTCTTCCATCTGAAACTACCGTCCAAATACCTGGCTATAAGAGACAGTTTCTTTATCATATGCATCTGAAACATGCCAATGTTTTGATTTATCCCTGGAAGGTATACTTGGTTTATTTGCTGCCTCTGAAAGAGGTCATTGTTCCGGTAACTGTCCCGGAACGGGACAAATGTGAATAACCCCCGGCGAAACCGGGGGTAGAGGTCCCCTCCTGACTGTAAGCTCTGAAGGAGCTTAATATCAGTCTTAAGGAAAGTATGTTTCATCGATCGTGATTCCGGACTCCCTCAACAGGCTCCTGTATTCATCCTCAAATGTCCTTTTTCTGTGATTTTCCTGCTGACCCTTTATATAGTCAATAAGTCTCGCCATATCCATATACGAGCAGGTAAATGAACCATACCCTTCTGCCCAGCCATTGAACTCAGGAAAAACCCGCTGTTTTTCATCCATACCGAGGTAGCCACCTTGAGCTCTCTCATAAAATCGGCCAGTGCGATAGACGGGTGAAGGTCTGTCAGTATATGCAGATGATTTTCAACCCCATTGACCCGATAAAGATGACTATTCTTGTTTTTTATTATTCCCCCGATGTAAGCATAAAGCTGGTTGACGTTCTCCTGCTTAATGGAAGGCAGGCTGTCCTTGGTTCTGAAAACAAGGTGATACAAAAGTTGGCGGTAACTTGACATAGCACTAAAGAATAAGTTAATAATACAACGAGACAAGGCTAAGATATGAAAAAGGACCTATTGATGCAACTTTATTAAGGCCTTTCAGGGCTTGTTACATCTATCGGCATTCTGCCCCCGGTTTCGCCGGGGGTTATTCAAATATCACCACTTTCGTGGTTCCGGCATTGGATACAAAAGGCCACTTCGTGGCTTTGGATTGTGGTAAACTCATGGATTATCCTGTTAAACGGCAAAAATAAAATACTTATAAAATTCCTTGTCCTGGCTCTCTTTAACGAAGGCTACTTCGTGGATTTGGATTGTGATAAACTCATGGATGAACATGAGAATTGGTAATATAATCCATTCTTCAATTATTACAATCACAACAGGGAGATCCCTCGCTGACGCCGGGGATGACAGCTCATCTTCAGGAGGCGGGGGAATAAGCGGCAACCCCAATAAATCTACGTATTATAATACATATTTTATTTTTTAGTAATACGTATTATAATACGTATTATAATACGTATTATAATACATATTTCCTGATGCATGGTGAACTTTCCCTGTCCGGAGTTGTCAAAAAAGCGGTGTTTATATTTTCCGTGTTTCCAAAATACTTAATTTTAGCACGTAAAAATTAAAAGATGAGAACAATCGCAATTGCCGCCGGAGGCGATTCCTCTGAATATGAGATCTCCCTGAAAAGCGCCAGGGAAGTTTGCAGGTTACTGTCGACGCGATACCTGACCTATATAATAATCATAAAAGGGACAAACTGGTATTGGGAAGACAATAAAGGGCGTTACCACAATGTTGACAAGAACGATTTCACGCTCAGGACTGATGATTTCAAAGTTAGGTTTGATGGTGTTTTTATTGCAATTCACGGAACACCGGGGGAAAACGGTCTTTTGCAGGGATACTTTGATATGCTGAAGATACCTTACACAAGCTGTGGCGCTTTTTGTTCAGCCCTCACATTCAATAAACAGGCCACGAAACTGTACCTTAAGGAATATGGCATCCCGATGGCTGATGCTGTTCTGATCAGAAAGGAGGATAGTTATGACACCGATGCCATAATAAGGCAAACGGGTCTCCCCTGTTTTGTAAAACCAAACGACAGCGGTTCAAGCTTTGGTGTAACAAAGGTCAAGAGCCCTGAGGATCTCCCGGCTGCACTCGAAACAGCATTCAGGGAGAGCCGTGAAGTGATGATTGAAGCATTTATGCAGGGACGCGAAGTAGCATGCGGAGTGGTAAAAGTGAATGGCAGGGCCATAGTACTTCCCGTTACCGAGATAATCAGTAAAAACGAATTTTTTGATTACGAGGCCAAATATACTCCCGGCAAATCGGACGAAATTACACCGGCCGTGATGCCATCCCAAATCACCGAAGAGATCCAGGATCTTAGCTCGAAGGTTTATGATCTGCTGGGATGCAGGGGGATTGTAAGGGTTGACTTCATTGTGATCGGGGGAAAGCCTTTTTTCCTTGAGATCAATACCGTTCCCGGAATGACGGGAGAAAGTATTTTTCCCAAACAGGCTAATGCTGCCGGAATTGAATTGTCGGAGCTCTACTCAATGGTGGTTGAGGATCTTTTCAGATTCAGTTGAGGCTTTCGTTATTCCCTTGCTTTTGCCAATGCCGAGGTAGTTGTAAAGTACTTGGTGACCATTCCCGGTACTTCCCATTCCGGAAGGCGGCCCTGGTTAAGGTATTCCAGGAACCTGGCAGTAACCTGCCCGAAATGCTCTTCATGAGAAACCCTGTATTTCTGAGGGATATTGATTTTTAAAGCATCCCTCCCGCCCGAAACAACTTCAAGGCTGTCGTACGGAAGCGAACTCATCGCTTCCTTCAGCCTTGCGGTAAAGCGGTTTAAATCTCCTTTTATGTTCTCGATGTAAAGGGTAGGAACATACTTTTCATCGGCTCCCTGTTTGATCACAAGGTCACATACCGAACCATGCATCACCGAATAATGCGTATCACCGGCGCCTGCAGGCGGCATATAATTCCATGTAACCGACACTTTGGCAAAGACTCCCCTGAGCTGGTATATCATTTCGCCGTTTGAAAAAACACTGAGTTTACCATCCTTTACATCTTTTTGAAGATAAGCAGGGAAGTCATCAAATCCGGTTACCCCTTTAAATTCTTCCTTTGTAAGGATAGTCGGCCACCTTCTGGCCGAAATAATTGAAACATCCGAAGGGTTCAGGATCTGTTCCGGGAAGCACTCCCACTGAACAAGGTCGACGAGATGGGTGGTGACATCAACTATACCTTCACCCTGCTGTTCAACATCAAAGAACCAGGCTGGCCTCTGAAGCGGAGTACCCGAAACTATCTTGGAAAAATGATGAACACTCACTTTGGTAACTCCGGGATCATCCTTCGTGCCCCGACTGAGTGTTCCGAATATCTCCTCATTTTGCGATAGCAGCTTCTGCAGTATCGTGGTTACCTCATATCTTTCCGTCATGATATCATAAAGAATGGTCCCCTTCTCCTCAGCTGTTCTGAATGCTGCCTCAAGCTTTGGAAAATCGGCAGCTGAAATGATCATCGGTTTATCGGCCAGCACATTAAAGCCCTCATTGATTGACCTGGTAATATATTCTGCCTTCTTTCCGTTGTTGCCTGACAGAACAACAACATTACCCGGTCTTTCGGACAGCATTTTCTCAAAGAAATCATTGCCCTTGTATACGATCTCGTTCCATGATGTCGGGTCAACCTCTCTTGAGTTGTATGATGTTATCCTTCCAAGATGCTGTATTACATCAGGACCTTCAGGTGCATAAACATGAACCTCGGGTGAAACCTGCGGGTACATCGTCTTCTGAACCAGGGCAGCATGAAAGTGCCCCGGATCGATTGTCATAAGCTTTACCTGATAATTATTTTCCATTGAGACATTTGATTTTTCCTCAGATTGTTTCTTTGATCCACCCGACCCGCATGATACAAGGATCAGGCAAGATGCCAACAGTATGAACAACTTTTTCATTTTTCTATTTTATTTCTACCTGTTTCTACTTATTTCCTTTTATCTCCATTTATTCCCCTTTACTGCCCCTATAAAAGCCTCAATGTTCTCATCCTTTACCTCCGGAGCCATTCCCCCGCCGACCGACCAGATGATTCTTCCATAATCATCTATTTCGCTGAAAGCCTTGTGAACTGCTTCCGTAACCTGTTCCGGCCGGCCGGAGGCCATTACATCCCTTGGCGGAATATTCCCGACAAGTACAACATCAGGTCCTGCAAGCTCGCGGATCAATCCCATCGGATGGTTAAAGGAAAAGTTGAACATATTAACGCCCATCTCTTTAAGGTTTCCGGCAGTGATCAATCCGTCTGCGTCATTGTGAAGAAACCGAACTTTTGCTCCCGTGACGCTGAAGATCCTTTTAAAGTAAGGAAGAACAAATTCATTAAATTCTGATTCTCCGACAAAGCCCATAATATCATCCAGGACAAGAACACCATTGATTGACGGGAAGCACTCCTTCTGCCACGAGAGCCAATCGCAGATAAAATCGGTGATTTTCTTAAGGAGCTTGTGCGAGGAGTCGGGATTGAGTGCGAGCGACAGCATGAATTCGGTAGTTCCCATCAGGAAGCTGGCAATATTCAGGGGTCCCCTTGCCACGGCAAACCGCACCTGGTGATCAGCGTTCCTGATTGCACATTCGCAATTCCGGAGCCTGTTTATCATAAAAGGAAGCAAACCGTCAGTTTTCACGTTTGGCTGGGGTAACCTGTCGGTATCCATAATGTCTGAAAGTACCTTTTCGGCATGGGGAAGGTTATCCTCCATAAAAACCATCCTTGAACCAAACGCCGAAGGTTCGGTACACATACCGTATTCTGACCAGAATCCCGGCATGAACCAGACTTCAGGAAATGAATTTATCGCTTTAAGGTTTGACTTAAGCCACAGATCATCCGATGAAAAATAGTTGGTTTTGGAGATCCCGTACCAGCCGGGTATCCACGGACTGTCAATTATGAAGCCGACCGGCAGGTAACCCGGATCTTTGCCGTCAATAAGAGCAATAAGATCGTTCCAGGAAGAGTTTCGCATCGGATTTTACATTTGGCAGTTTATGTTCAGACAATAAATTTGATAATTAATTTGTAGAGAAAAAAATTTATTACCGGTGAGTTCGCGGATTCACTATATTTTCATGGTATCGGATCTGTACGAATCGATCGGATCGCATGTACATACAAGGTTCCGGTCGCCGTAACCATCGTCGATCCGTCCTACGGAAGGCCAGAATTTATTTTCAACAACCCATTTTCTCGGAAATGCAGCTTTCTGCCTGTCGTAGCTGTGGTTCCACTGATCAGCGGTTAAAACCCTGACGGTGTGGGGTGCATTATGCAATACGTTGTCGTCCCTGTCAGCCTTTCCCTCCGCAATCTCCCTGATCTCAGTCCAGATTGATTTCAATGCATCGATAAACTTGTCAAGCTCACTGAGCGATTCGGATTCTGTCGGTTCGACCATAAGCGTCCCGTGTACCGGAAATGAAAGAGTGGGAGCATGGAAACCATAATCCATCAGTCTTTTGGCAATATCAGCCTCGGTTATTCCGGCCTCAGCCTTGAAATTCCGGCAGTCCAGGATCATCTCATGAGCGACATATCCCCGGGTTCCCGTGTAAAGCGTATTGTACCAGCCCTTCAATGATGCAGCAATATAATTTGCATTTAAGATTGCAAACCTGGTTGCCTGCGTAAGACCGTCGGGCCCCATCATCATAACATATGCATGTGATATTGCAAGGATATGTCCGCTGCCGAAGGGGGCTCCGGCAACAGCAGTCGTACCATGGCTGCCGCCTGTTTTTACAACGGGATGAGAAGGCAGAAACTCAGCAAGCCTGTCGCTCACAAGTATGGGTCCGGCTCCGGGACCGCCCCCGCCATGAGGTATTGCGAATGTCTTATGAAGGTTCAGGTGACACACGTCGGCGCCGATATGTCCGGGATTTGTCAGACCTACCTGGGCATTCATGTTCGCACCGTCCATATAGACCAGCCCGCCGTTGGTGTGGATAATTTCCGACATTTCCACGACTGCCGCCTCAAAGACCCCATGTGTTGAGGGATAGGTGATCATGAATGCGGCCAGCTTCTCGCTGTTCTGCTCAGCTTTGTTCTTAAGGTCATCAACATTAATGTTCCCTTTTTCGTCGCATTCAACAACAACAACCTGCATACCGGCCATGACAGCGCTGGCCGGATTAGTACCATGGGCTGAACGCGGGATCAGGACAACATTCCTGTACCCCTCGCCCCTGCTGATATGATATTCGCGTATCACCATCAGTCCGGTGTACTCTCCCGCAGCTCCCGAATTAGGCTGAAATGATATGGCTGAAAAACCGGTGATCTCTTTCAGCGCTTCTCCAAGTTCATCCATAAGCTGATAATAACCCTGTGCCTGATCTTTGGGAACGAACGGGTGTATGTTGCCGAACTCCGGCCAACTCATTGGGAACATTGAGGTTGCAGGATTAAGCTTCATGGTGCACGATCCAAGTGAGATCATACTGTGCGTGAGCGAAAAATCCTTCCTTTCAAGAAGCTTGATGTAGCGCATCATCCCGGTCTCACTATGGTAAATGTTAAAGCAGGATGCTTTCAGGACCGGAGTTTTTCTCTGAAAGGATTCCTCCAGGATATTACAATCGCATAGCGAATCAACGGGTTTGTTTTCTCTTCCTGCCGCCTTTGCAAAAACCCCCGTGATGGCATTTATTTCGGCAATTGTTGTAACCTCATCTGTACTCAGGACAACATGACCATCGGCCGGATAGAAAAGGTTAATTTTCGCAGTAAGGGCCAGATCTCTTATCATCTCCTGACTTATGCCTGCAGGCAGCTCAATTCTCAGAGTATCGAAGAACCGGGTATTTGACTGGTTATACCCAAGCTTCTTCAGTGAATCACTTATTGTACATGCACACCTGTGAATATGTCCTGCAATATTTTTCAATCCGTCCGGACCATGATACTGCGCATACAACCCTGACATTGTAGCCAGAAGAGCCTGGGCTGTGCAAATATTTGACGTAGCACGCTCCCGTTTTATGTGCTGCTCCCGGGTTTGAAGAGCCATCCTCAGAGCCTGGTTTCCCTGCGCATCAACCGAGACTCCGATAATTCGTCCGGGCATACTTCTCTTCAGCTCATCCCTTGTTGCAAAAAAACCTGCATGCGGACCGCCAAAGCTCATCGGCAGTCCAAATCGCTGGTTTGAACCCGTAACTATATCGGAACCCCATTCACCCGGGGGTGTCAGCAGTGTAAGGCTCATCAGGTCAGCGGCAACTCCGACAAGCGAGCCGGCAGCATGTGCCTTCCCTGCAAATTCCCTGTAATCCCTAATCTGTCCTGATGCTGTTGGGTATTGAACAAAAGCACCGAAGAATCTGTCGTCAAATACGGCTTCATTATATTTCCCCACAACGAGTTCAATACCCAGCGGTTTCGATCGTGTGGTAATAACATCCAGGGTCTGTATAAAAACATCCTCATCAACGAAAAACCTTTTGGCCCCGGACTTCACAGCTGCCCTTGACCTTGAATTGAACATCATTATCATTGCCTCTGCAGCTGCTGTCGACTCATCAAGAAGTGAAGCGTTGGCTATCTGCATGCCTGTAAGGTCAATTATCATGGTCTGGAAATTCAGGAGCGCTTCAAGACGGCCCTGCGAAATCTCGGCCTGGTAGGGAGTATAGGAAGTGTACCACGAAGGATTCTCCAGAACATTCCTTACAATAACCGACAACAAAGCAACGCCATAATAACCCTGTCCGATGAATGACCGGTACAGCTTATTTTTTGATCCGATATTCCTGATATGCCCAAGATATTCATATTCGCTCATTGCAGCCGGGAGTCTGAGTGGTTCCGTTAATCTGATCCGTTCAGGAACGGTGTTATCAATCAAATCGTCCAGCGAAGCTGCTCCGATTACCTTAAGCATCTGTGGCAGTTCATGTTCACGTGGTCCATTGTGGCGGTTAACAAATTTATCTGATGGCATTTTTAGTATGGTTTAAAGAGATCTGCAAAAATAGCAATATGCAATAATTTAAAAAACCGGATTGGTCAGGCTGGAAAGAAATACGGATTTGTTTTCAATTCGGTTCCGATAGTCGTGGGATTGCCATGACCGGGATAAACGACAGTTTGAGGAGGCAGGGTAAATAGTCTGGTCCTGATGCTGTTCAAAAGTGTCTCATAATTTCCTCCCGGCAGGTCTGTCCGTCCAATACTTCCGGCAAACAAGGCATCGCCGGTAAAAACCACGGAATCGGCTGCAGAATAAAATGCCAGGCTCCCTCTTGAATGACCCGGCACATGAAGGACTTTAAGCTCCGTTTCTCCGAAAGAGACTTTCTGGCCGTCGATAAGAAAACCTGATGGTACCGGAGGAGCCTCCATCGACAATCCGAAAAATACGGCATGCTGCACGGCGTTTTCACGGTTTTGTTCATCCTCCTTATGACAGAAAGCACCCAGTTTGTACTCTTCAAGGATGAAGTTATTGCCAAAGATATGATCAAGATGGCAATGGGTGTTCAATAGTAATACAGGCTTCAGGTTTTTTTCTTTGATAAGGTCTGTGAGCCGGATGAATTCGTCCCTGTCGTAACTGCCGCAGTCGATTATTGCGCAATTGCCGGAAGAATCGGCGAGTACATATGTATTAACATCTATCGGAGAAAAAACAAGTTTAAATATTTCCATAATCAGTTAATTTCCGTTTACAATCCCTTTCAGCATTGGAACAAAAACAAAATTGCCGTGAGAGGAATATTGAAATTCTTCATCGTCCGTACGGATAACAAGCGTCATAACCTGCGATATCCTGTCGCCGAGTGGTACAACAAGCCTGCCCCCGGTTTTAAGCTGATGAAGGAGCTTTTCTGGCACCTCGCGTGTTGCTGCCGTAATGACTATTCCATCGAATGGCCCATACTGAGGCTTACCTTCGTTGCCGTCGCCAAAGAAAAAATCGGCAGAGTAACCAAGCGATGCCAGCGTTCTTTGAGCTTTCAGGTAAAGTTCCCTGTAGCGCTCAATCGTGTAGACCTTTGCTCCCATCTCGGCCAGTATCGCAGCCTGATAACCCGAGCCGGTCCCGATCTCGAGGATCCTGTCCCTCTTTTTTACCTGCAGTAGCGAGGTCTGGACAGCCACAGTATATGGTTGTGAGATTGTTTGTCCCGATGAGATGGGAAAGGCTTTGTCAACATACGCATGGCTCAGGAAGGCCGGATCCATGAAGTCGTGCCTGGGTACCTTGTTGACAGCTTTCAGAACCTCTTCATCGGTGATCCCTTTCTTCCTGAGTTCATCAACAAGTTTCTTCCTTTTGCCTTTTGCTTCAAATGAATCTGACATCACATAACCGCCTTTCGATTTTTAATAAACAAAAATAGAAAAATAGTAGTTCGAAAAAGAGGTGATTGGTGATTGGTGATTGGCGAATTGTTCAATATCTTATCTTATCCCAGGCTGAATTTCCCCAATGGCTTGTAGATGGGACCTGTTTGCTGAAGGATACTTTCGAAAAGAATAACCTCTGAGACCTGAACCTTCTGGAATTCTTCTTTATATTTTTCCACGACAATCCTGAGATAACCGGCATCCCTGACCGACCTTATACGGCCTATTGTCAGATGAGGCTTGAATGGACGCTCTTCAACAGGGAAACCTGATTCCTTCAATCCTGCAATTATTGAATTATTCAGTAATGCCAGCTTCTCCGTGGCCTTTATTCCAGTCCAGATCACTCTGGGATCACTGAACGATTTAAAGACCCCTGTTCCTGTAAGTACAAACTCAAATTCACCAAAGCCGGTGCATTTTTCAGTCAGCATTTCTGAAAGCAGCTTTATTCTCTTTTCCTCCGTATCGCCCAGGAAAGACAATGTAAGATGAAGATTTGCCGGATCGACCCATTTGATGTTTTCCTTACCCAGCAGGACTTTTATTGAGGAAATCATCTCTAAAAGGCCGGCTTCCGGCTCTGTCTTTATTGCAATGAAAGTTCTTTTCATATCGGGTTTACAATGCTTTCATGATCAGAGATTTCCTGATTCAATCTCCTGGAGGATTATTTCAATAATTATATCGTTGCCGTAAGGATCATATTCCGCTTTGAGGTCTGTGCCGAAAAGACGGGCAATGCTTTGCCAGAATGCTGCAGATATGGTGCCTTTGTATTCCCGGATAAGTGTATATGACGTATTCATTGTTTCCCTGTCGATAAGCTTTATCAGAAGTCTCCCCTGGGTGATGGTCATATCCCGTACGTCATCCTCATATTCGCCAAAAATATCCTTTTCAACCTGCCTCAGATACCTCTTCTTCTCCCTTTCACCTGGTATCTTTTCAAGTTCATCATTTATCGCCTGAAGCTTGCCACGGACAACAAGCGCATACGGGTAAACTTTTTTCAGGTTGTATACGAGGCGCTGGTATCTCCAGAAGGGGAATTTCCTTGAGTTTGACTGGCGGCCGATGATTACTACCTCCTTAATGTTTATTTCAGGCAGGGTGATGCCATCCCTTTCAACAGTATGCAACCGGTAATAGCTCTGGGGAAGTGTGTCATTTACAGGCCTGGTTGTATCAGACTGGCCTGACGCACCGGATGAGAACACAATGAGGATCAATATGACAAAAACAAATCTCACCACCCCTGAAATTTTTTACAAAGGTATCAAATAACGGACCATTTGATAAAACAGTGTTTTTTATGATTCTGATTTCTGATTTCTGATTTCATCAGATATCTGTCAAAATTAATTACATAAAGCCTGTTATTTCGTAAATTTTTCCTAAATTGTTTAGATTAAGATCGGCTTAACCAAACCTGCATACCCGTGAAGTCCAATTTTTTAAATAAAATGGACAAATGGCTGACCAGGGCGCTCAGCTATCCGGGTATTAATAAAGACTCTCTTGCCCAGGAAAAATTGTACTGGATAGCGAGCGTTGCGGTCACAACGATGATACTGTGCCTGACAATTGTTTATCATATTGTCTTTCCTCAATTAAGGATAATAATCTATTATGGCTTGTTCCTTACTGCTATTTATATACAGGGAGTGGTTCTCCCGCTGATTATACACAGTGTGGGTGTTCGGTACCAGTTCATTAATTCAGTTCTGGTGGAGGTGGCAACTTTAATCTGCATTCTGAAGCTCGGAGGCATTCCCAATTCAGGGGGCCTCATCTTTGTTGGTCTGGCTATTGTTTTCTTTACCCTCAATTTCCGTGAAAAGAGTCATTCAGTATGGATTTTCATCATTTATGTAATTACGATTATAATTGCCGGGATACTTCATCCGTATCTTACTGTTCCAGCCGAGATGACGCCGGCTGTTAACATATCGCTTTTTGTCATTAACCTCCTGTGGATCTCCGGCTTTGCCGGGGTTTTTATTATGAATTTCATTTCACAACGGGTGAAACTTGAACAATTTGAGTCTTTTCGCCTCAGGGAACTTGATGAAGCCAGGACAAAGCTATATACAAATATGACACATGAGTTCAGAACACCGCT
>Ga0105095_10001417_pt1 | contig 12617 bp, 5 predicted proteins | sample PPLLak2March2015_2_FD_79180 | JGI IMG/M metagenome (GOLD analysis project Ga0105095, IMG submission 79180) | Freshwater sediment microbial communities from Prairie Pothole Lake near Jamestown, North Dakota, USA - PPLs Lake P8 Core (3) Depth... | ecosystem: Environmental > Aquatic > Freshwater >... | reverse complement strand
TCATTTTTACAATTTTGACTGCTGGATGTAACAATCAAATAGGAAAGAAAAAAATCGTTGTTCTTACTTTTGATGATGCCGTTCAATCACAGCTGGACTTTGTTGCTCCGCTTCTGAAAGAAATGGGATTCGGCGCCACCTTTTTCATTACCGCTGCCGGAATGAATACCGATACGGCAAATTTCCTGAGCTGGGAAGATGTGGCAGAAATCTACAAAATGGGATTTGAGATCGGAAACCATACATGGGATCACAATTCCATGCATCTTGAGGGAGATATTTACAAAATGAAAGATAACCTTGCAAAGGTGGATTCGGCTTTCCATGCTAATGGCATTACCAAGCCTGTCAGTTTCGCATACCCGGGCAATCAATTCAGTCCGGGCTCAGTTAAAAAAATCAGAGAATTAGGATACCGCTTTGCCCGCAGGGGGATGCAACCGGAGATACCATACGGGAAAATGCAACACGGACCACTTTTTGATCCTGAAAAAAACAATCGACTGGTAATTGCCACAACAGCAGATGCCTATCCTGAGTGGACCCTGGATTATTTCAAAACCATAATTGACAGGGCAGAAGAAGGGAAAGCTATTATACTCCAGTTCCACGGAGTACCGGATATTGCCCATCCCTGGGTTAATACCGATCCTGATAGTTTTAAATTGTTTATGGATTATTTAGAGACCACAGGCTATAGGGTTATTGCCCTGAAAGATTTAGATAAATATTTTAAGATAGGGGAAGTTGATGATCCTGCACTGGGATATACTTATTGACCCCTAATACAATATTGATATTTTGCTGCACCACTGAGAATTGAATACTTTGGGATGTTACTTCAAGCTTCTAATTTATTGTTTTATTTTTCTTACAATTAAAATAATACAACATGAAAGGCCGATATTTATTAATCATTATTTTATTTCTGATCTCAGCATTTTCGGCAAAAGAGATGAATTTTGAAGAAAAACTAAAAAATGCGGATAGTTATTGGGGATCGAATAATTTGAAAAAAGCAGAAAAAAAGTATGACCATCTGATCAGTTCTCGCACAATTCCCTCTGAATACCAATCCCTTGTTTATCTGAGATTAGCCGAAGTCCGATTACAATCAGGAAAGAAAGCGGCATGTTTGAAGACTCTGGATCAGATGTCGGAATCTTTACCAAGGATAAGGGAACACCATAAGTTAAGAATGGATGAACTGAGGTTGTTGGCCAACAATAAAACACCTGTTTATAAAACTCCTGTACCGGATTATGGAGCAGTTGCAGCCAGTTTCTATGTATCACAGAAATCAAACAGAAAGGCTGATGATTCAAAACAATACTCCTTTACCTCTATTGAACAGGCTTTAGATTATCTTAATAAAAATGCAGGTAGTTTTAAGAAGGGTCTGATTGAAATCATTTTAACTGATGATAATTATATTTTCAATGAGACCATTAATATGAAGGATCGTTTATCAGGACTGAAAGAAAATCCGATATTAATCCGGTCATTATCCGGACAAAAGAAGACCCGGATTGAAGGGGGGATAACCATTACAAAATGGAGAAAGGAAACCGATCCTGAAATCCTAGCATTGCTACCGGAACATGCTGCGAAATATATACTGGTTGCAGATCTCAATGATTACGGCGTGAAAATAGACGAATTCGTTCTGGGCGGCACAACAAGCAGAAGGCTTAAAGTAACAAATTATTCGGGATTCGGTGAGTTGCCAAAGAAAAGGGATGTACATAATGCTTCCCTGCCAGTTCCGGAATTATATTATAATAATATAAGACTTCCCATGTCTCGTTTCCCAAACCATTCGGATACCAGTGTTGTCATTTCAAAATTTACAGATAGCAGGGCTGAAAAATGGAATAATGAGACGGATGTATGGTTACATGGATATTGGGATTATCAATTTTTTGACTGTTATGATAAGTTTGAATCATTTTCGAAGGAAAGAGGCATTGAACTTGAGAAACCACATAGTGGGATTGTACCTGATTCATTGGTTAGAAAAGGATACCGGGAATGCAAATGGCATGCAACCAATCTCCTTTCCGAAATGGATGAAAGGGGAGATTGGAAAATATCTGCAGAAGCAGGGAAAATATGGCTTTTCCCTCCTGAAAATTTCGATCCAAAAATGTGTGTTTTGAGTGCAAAAATCGGACCTGTATTCTTTCTTGATCATTATGATAATGTCACTTTCAAAGATCTTTCATTTAATAATCTGCGGGGCGATGCATTAATAGCAAATAGCAGTACAGGAATTTCCGTCATCAATTGTGATTTTAAGGATCTTTCGGGTATGGCGATCCAGATATTTGGTGGGCAGGATCATTTAATTCATTCATGCACTATTTATGGTATGGGAAGAGGGGGAATTGAGATTGCCGGTGGTGAACTGGACAAACTGATTAGGTCAGGAGCCGTTATTGAGAATTGTATTATCAGGGACATCTCCAGGTTAGAACGAACCTATACTCAGGCTATCTGGGCAAGTGGTGTCGGCATGATCATTCAACACTGTTTATTTGAAAATATGCCCAGTACTGCGATAAGGATAGAAGGTAATGACATGTTGATTCAGTTTAATGAGTTTAATCAGTGTGTTTATGAATCCAACGATCAGGGAGCTTTTGAGACACATATGAATTACCTGTACAGAGGAAATGTTGTCAGATGGAATTATTTTCATGATTTAGGCGGTCCAAATATTGAAAGAGGCGCAGGCGTGAGATTGGATGACCTGATCTCAGGATTCTGTATCGATGGAAATATTTTCAGAAGGTCATCAAGCGGTATTTTTGGTGCAATAAGCATTAACCGGGGTAGGGATAACATCGTTGAAGATAATATCATTATTGATTGCAGCGCTGGTGTAAGTGTCTGGGAAGACACCAATGAGCGCTGGACAGAGGAGATCAGGGAATATAAAAATGGATACACATTTAACCAGAATAAAAATTTTATCGAAGATCCATACTGGTTACAACGTTATCCGGAAATAAAGGTTTTTCTTAATTCTAAACCAACTGAGAATATATTTGTTGATAATACTTTCATTAATACTGGTGTGAAATATTCAAGGAAATTAACAGTTTCATTTCCCATAAATGATAGGGAGTTAAAAGATGATAAAGTGCCAGATGTTCTGAAAGATTATAGTAAATATTTAGTCCCCTGGCATCCAATCCCACTGGATGAAATCGGTACCTACAAATTGTCAGATAGTCAATAGTGGGGAGTTTTACAATTAATTAAAGACATAGATAATTAAAAAAAATATGAAAAAAAGCCTGGTATTAACAACCTTTTTATTCTGCTTCTTTGATTTATTTTCACAAAGCAAGTATAACATTGATGCATCAAATGTTATGTTATCTCCTCTTAAAAATATTTATGATTTTGATAACCTGGGACCAGCGGGCAGGGAAATCGAGGTCAACAGTCTTTATATGACTATTGGTGGAAAACCGGTTCTTCCTATTATGGGTGAGATGCATTTTTCCCAGATAAACCATGAACAGTGGGAGGATTATTTACTTAAAATGAAAGCCTGCGGAGTAAATATCATTGCATTTTATCTTTTCTGGAATCAGCATGAAGAGATTGAAGGCCAGTTTGACTGGGATGATGATAAAGATGTACGTTCTTTCATTGAGCTCTGTAAGAAGCATGATCTGTATGTTTTTCCGAGGATCGGACCATGGGTGCATGGTGAGGCAAGACATGGTGGTACGCCTGACTGGATTCTGACAAAAAATTATATTAAGAACAGGTCAAATGATCCTGTCTACCAGAGTTATGTGAAAAGGTACTTTACAGAAATGGCAGCGCAAATGTCAGGTTTAACCTATGAGGAAGGTGGTCCGATAATTGGTTTGCAACTGGACAATGAATATCAGCATCATCAGGAAGGAGAGGCTCATATCATGTGGCTGAAAAATACCATTAAGGACTTAGGTCTGAAAGTTCCGTTATTCACTGTTACAGCCTGGGCAGGGGGTTCTGCTCCGGCAAGAGAAGTGATTCCCATCTGGGGAGCATATTCAGACGGTCCATGGGATAGTCATGTGAATAAAAACGTTTCTGTCTGGTACTTTAAGTTCAATAATATAAGAGCCAATGTAGCTGCCAATTTATTAGGAACTTACACGGGGAAAATAGATTACATTAACTACGACCTTCATCCTTATTTCAATGCAGAAATAGGTGCCGGAATTCAAAACACCTATCATAGGCGTTTAGTATTGGATCCGACGCTTGCAGTAGCAATGCCAACTTTAAAGATAGGAGAGGGTGCATCTCTTATTGGATATTATATTTTTGCCGGGGCAACTCATCCGCGGGGAAAATTACGCCCAACAGGAGAAAGCTGGGAAGTTGGTAATTATACCACCGTCCCCACGAAAAACTATAATTTCCAGGCTCCAATAAGAGAAACCGGGGAAATATCACAGGGTTATCGAAAATTAAAAAACCTACATTATTTCTGTAATAAGTTTGGAGAAATAATTGCTCCTATGCTTCCAACAAATACGCCATCTCCAAATGACGGACTACAACTTACCATGCGGTCCAATAATAAAAGTGGCTTCCTGGTAGGATTGAATTTCTGTCGCTATATACCAAGGGAAGCGGTTAAAAAACCATCATTTAGTATCAAAATGGAAGGTGAGGTCATAACCTTCCCTCCCCAGGATATAATTATTCCGGATAGTACAGTGTTTATCTGGCCTGTCAATTTCGATCTGGATGGATGTGTGATGAAATATGCAACTGCTCAGCTTTTATCAAGGATAGGGGATTACTTTTTTTTGTTCCAGAATAAAAGTATTGCAGTGGAGGTTGCTTTTGATAATAGCACAATCGATGAGATAACTTCAATAAGCGGATCTGTCAGGAACAAAAATGAGTTTTCCATCATCAATAACCTTCAACCCGGGAAGGATTGCATCATTACTTTAAAACTTAAAAATGGAACTGCGAAACATGTTGTTGTATTATCTGAAAAAGATGCTGAAAACACATGGATATTTGAACGGGAAGGGAAGGAAGAATTATTCATTTGCCCTTCCGGCTATATGTATGATGATGGCCAGGATGTGTATGTTATGAACCAAGAAAACAAAGCAAAGGTGTACTGTTTTGATGAAAAAAGATCCGGTTCTCCTTATCAGGAATATAATTTAACAACGGTCAGCAATGTGCCGGATATTGAGATAAAACCGCATTTAATACTGGATGATGCCCAGTGGCTCGAAGTGTTTAATTATGATTCCTTATCGGCAGATCAGGTACTGAGATATAAGGCATATTTTAAAGAATTCTGCCTGGAAAATCCTTCAAAACTTAAAAGAGCCACATTATATCTGTATCCTGAATCAGAATGTTTTGTCAATATAAATGACTTGCGGGTGAATCAGGAAATAGTTGAGAAGAAGTTAAATACTATTGACATTACAGGATATATCACCAAAGGAGATAATATGATGAACATTTCTTTTCCATTGGTTGCAGGTGGCCAGAAAATAATGGCTGCACGGATCATCGTCGAGTATTATAATTATGACAGGGTAAACATTCTAACAGACCAGTCATGGCTGACCACAGATACATATCCTTACCCTTCTTTAAAATTTAATAAATATCCATCTGCAAAAGCTCCTAGCATTATTGCCCCCCCTGCTTTCGCAGGTAATTTGTCCAGTATGAGATTTAATGAATGGGATATAAATGTCCCGGTTGAATCCCTGGAAGGTTTAAGCAGCCTTTATTTCCATTTAAAATATGCAGGAGATATAGCAGAATTATACAATGGACACGTTCTGGCTGCAGATGATTTTAACAATAATACTTTCTGGGGTATAAATCTTAAAAGACTTGAGAATAATACAGAAGGGAAAAAACTAAGACTTGTTATCTATCCATTGAAAAACGATGGACGTAAATTTTTTGATAATCCTCCTGCGTCTGATGAATACGGAGCAGCTAAAATAAAGTCATTTAATGTAATACCGGAATATAAGATGAAATTAAAGTTATAATTGATTTTAATAACTATTATTCTTTGATAGTCTCAATTCTTACAGGTCCGATTAATCCTGATTTTTTAAGAGGGGTGTCAGGTTTGAAAGTATTATACGTCAGCCAGGTTTTTCTTTCACCTTCTTTTAAAGATTCATCTTTTACAAGCCTGTTATTCCATGTATTTGCCACTTCAATCTCGATTGTATTTTCCCCGGTCTTTAACAATCCAGAGACATCAATACGCCAGGGAGGTGTCCATAAGCCGCCTGCTATTTGTCCATTCACAGTGATCTGGGCTATAGCGCTTAGATCTCCGAATCTTAAAAAAATATTTTTCACCGGGAGTTCTTCGAGTTCAAAAGATGTTTGATAAACAGCAGTACCCGAGAAATATTTTAATTGCTCATTTTCGCTTACTGACCAATCCTGTAAACGATCCATTGTAAGAGAAAACCGTTCATCAAAAGGACTAACAAAATTCACCTTCCAAGGTGTATCGATCTCCTTTGTTACATAATAATCAGGGAAATTCCTGTTTGTTTCCGCTTGACGAGCCTTGTTTACAAACACTATAAATCCGCTTTCATAAGGTTCCAGTTCCAGAGGTATTATAATATCGTTTCCCGAATGTTGATATTCTGGTAATGCATGGATGGATCCGTTCACGGGGTTCCACCATTCGGGCTGCATATCTGTTACCCTGAATCCGGCGTTAAAGGTAATTTTTTCATCACTTTGATTAGTCAGGAAGTAAATCTGCATATTGGGCAGTGAACGATGGATCCATAATACTGGTAAATCCTTGTTAATAATAACATCAGGGGGGGTATTGATATTCTCGAAAACATCTTCCAGGCTTATGTTAGAATATACTTTTCCTTTTCTGAATGTAGCTTGTTTCAAAGAACCATCATCAGGATTTGGCCAAAGCTGATCAACCAGTTCTTTAACCAGGGTGTCGCATTTCGGGTAGTTTTGCATACTCGGGGAGCGTTTTGGAGGATTCCCCAGAATTACTCCACCTTTTTCGACCAGGGAAGATATTTTTCTTAATAGTTCTGGTCTCATAGTTTCAAGTTCAGGCAGCACCATGACTTTATAATTCATACCGGAGGAGGACAGGGTGAAGAGTCCGTTTTCCACATCCATGTAATTCATGATCGCGTCGTAGTTTATGAAATCGAACGAGTACCCTTTGGGAGGTTCCGGTTTCAGTTGTCCGGTTAACCTGGGTGCATCTTCTCCATAGAAGTAACAAATATCGGCCATGTATTCACCTTGTTGTAACAGGTAGTTGCATCTCCTTTGATAATCTATCCAATAATTTGATAGATTGAACCACGTGTTATGCCGGTTTATCTCAGTACCATAAGGAGCGTTAACTCCCGGTTTTTTCTCGTAAGGTTGGTGTATAAATAAGTGAAACACAGTATGATTAATGCCTTCAGTGTAGGACCAGTCTCCTCTTTGTTTCAACATAGCCGGAGTTCTGGTAAAAGTCATTCTACTGGCAGTAAACGATTCGGCTGAGATCACTTTTTTACCGTATATATGCGAAGAAGATGAAGCCATCCTGCACTCGAATCCACCATAAGGAGCACCTACCCAAAACTCACCTGAAAGACGATCGGCCAACTTACCATAATACAGTGCCTCCCCGGGGAATCCCCATCCTCCATAATTTTGCAGATATAGCATGAGATTTTTCTGGTCGCACGCATTTTTCAGTTCAGCAACATACCTGTTGGCCATAATATCAGCGATTAACCTGCGTAAATCCCATAAGAACCTGTCGGATTGTTCAACAGATCCTACGACTCTTCCAGATAATACAGGTAACCATGGAACAGGATCATATCCGTAAGTTTCTATAAAATCATCCATGAAACTGTCGGTCCAGGTCATCGATCCCGCTTCCCAACTGTCTGCGATCACATATTTAAAGGCCTTTCTGTCAGCTTCAGGAGTATCCTCCCACAATTTCCCAATATAATTATCGAAATGAGATTGAATGGCTTTAGCATTAAGCTTATCTGCCTCCAGACCTTCAGCTTCAGTAAAAACAGGGGCAACTTTTATGTTATTTGGTGTCATTCCGATACGTTGAATGATCCATTCTCCCTCAGGAACATCCCATGTCAGGATACCCTTAATATCCATTTTGTCACTGATATTAATTATAACAGCCTGGTCTATTTCAAGGTTCTCTCCCACAGCATCATTTTGTTTATCCCACAGGTATTCATTGCCTTTAAATACAGGATCTTTTTGCTCCATTTTCAATAACGACTTTTCAGGATATCTTTCTAATTTCAAAGCTTCAGTAATCTCCAGATCTTTGATGCCACCTAGGATAGACCCAATTAAAGAATAACCTTTCCGCAAATTAAAAACAAGTTTAAAATCATCACTCCTGACTCCTCCTAACGAGACACAAATAGGAGCATATGGAACAGGTCCGACATTCAGGTTATTATTTGATCTGTCGACTAAAAAAGTCTTTACATGGCGATATTCTCCATTTTCTTTTATATATAATTGGCATTCTGCGTTAATACGTACCTCGGCAGGATGCAATAACAATGAGTTGGCGATAAGTGGTTTCTCAGTTTTTATGAAAATTGTCACCTCTTCCGCATTCTTTGGGAATAACACTTCGGTATTCAGCTTACCATCAGTCATGTTTGACAGCTTATTAAGTTTCGGTGAACTGGCCAGGGAATGTTTTACCTGGGATAAACAATTATTTTCCCCGTTTGGTTTCGGAAATGCAATAACGGCAACATCTTGAAATGGTTTAACAGGTTCTTCAAGTGTTAGCCTAATCGTGGCAGGCCCTTTCGCTATTTTTTCCATTAAGGTCAGGCGCCGCATAGTCTGATCGGACTTTACCCAGGGACCGCCTGAAGTGCTCCAACCCGGACAGTTAAAAAAACCAATATCAACTCCGGTACGATTCCCTTCTTTAATTGCCCAATGAACCAAATCCCACCATTCGTCGCTGAAAGTCGGAACATTTCCCTTTTCTACCGCCTGATCTCCAATAAATCCGATTGCCGCTACACCAATACCGGCCTTTGCCATGGCTTCCAGATCTTTAGAAATTCCATCCTTCGAAATATTGTCACTTATCCAGTACCAGAAGGTCCAGGGTTTATTTTCCTCGGATAATTGTTTGAAGTTCTCTTCAATCAAATGAGGATTAATCATTCTGGGATCTGACTGACATGAAAAAGAAATTGACAGTGCAGCTAAAAATTGAAAAAAAAGTACTTTTCTCATAATTATAAATTCATATCATTCATTTAAAAAGATTTTGTTCCAAACTTAGTTGAAATTTAAAGAAAAATAACCTTTCCCGGTAGTCGGGTAGCTAAACTTAAAGGGAATTGCAGCACCGTTCTTGAAACACGCACCCATCATATCGTCTTTATCAGGATAATGTCAATACATTTGATATCTTTATTATTATAAAGAATTAATCTTTATGAGGTGAAATAAATTTCACACTTGGATCATTTGTCAGAGAATCTATGATAAGCAAACTGAATGCATTGGATTACGCTGTATTTGCCTCCTATTTTATCTTTATCCTGAGTATTGCATTATGGGTATCCAGAAAACCTAAGGATCACGACAGAAATGTTGAAGATTATTTTTTAGCTGGCCGCGCCTTGCCCTGGTGGATAATTGGAGCTTCGTTAATTGCATCTAATATTTCAACGGAGCAAATAATTGGAATGAATGGAACGGCATTCGAAAGTGGTATTGCCGTTATTTCGTATTCCCTAATCGGTGCAGCAATTACGATTTTGATTGTAGCCAGGTTCTTTCTTCCGATATTTCTGAAAATGAAAATATATAGTATGCCTGAATTCCTGGAGAAGAGATTTGATAAGAGGGTAAGCATCAGCATGAGTTTTTTCTGGATAATGGTATACATTTTTGTAAATCTCACATCTGTATTATCACTTGGAGCAATTACCTTACAGTCAGTTCTGGGAATTCCAATAATTTACAGTATTATTGGACTGGCGCTGTTATCAGGAATTTACACGATATATGGAGGTCTTCCTGCAGTTGCCTGGACTGATTTTATTCAGGTGGGAGTACTGATTGTGGGAGGGCTTGTTGTAGTCTGGCTGGGTTTGGATAAAATAGCCATGAATAATAATGAAACAGGTATCTTGGAAGGCTTTTCTGTTCTGATGGACTCGGAGCCGGATAAATTTCATACAATTCTTCCTGCGTCACATAATGAAATACCATGGACAGGTGTTTTTTTGGGAGGATTGTGGATAGCCGCATTAAGCTATTGGGGATGTAACCAATATATAATTCAAAGGGCATTAGCTGCTAAGAATTTGAAGGAAGCACAGAAAGGACTTCTTTTTGCGTCATTATTGTCGATAATTGTTGCTTTTACTATTGTTTTTCCAGGAGTAATTGCAAGTGATTTATACGCTGATAAGATAACATACAGGGACCAGGCATTTCCTGTTCTGGTAAAAGAATTGCTGCCCCCGGGTTATTCGGGTCTTGTAATTGCTGCATTAATAGCGGCTATTATTTCTTCATTGAACTCAATGTGTAATAGTGTTGCAACTATATTTACTTTAGACATTTATAAGAATATTTTCAGGAAGACTGCAGGTCAGAAAGAATTATTGTTGGTTGGAAGGATTACTGCTGCAAGTGCCTTAGTTATTGCTATTATCGTAGCACCTGTCGTAGCTGAAATGGGAAGGTTGTTTGCATTTATCCAGGAATATACAGGATTTGTAACGCCTGGTGTTTTAGTAATTTTTTTAACTGGTTTGTTTTGGAAAAAGACAAGCGGAACTGCTGCACTCAGTGCTGTTCTTTTAACCATACCTGTATCACTCATCATGAAAATATGTTATCCTCAAATTGCATTTTTAAATCGGATGGCTCTCACATTTATAATACTTTTTTTAGTTGTTGTAATTTTGAGCCTCATCCATAAAAAAAATCTGGATTTAGAGATGAATTCCATAATCCAGGATCATAAGTCCTCTTTAATATTTAATATAGGTTCAATCGTAATAGTAATGATTATCAGTCTGTTTTATATAGTTTTCTGGTGATATTAATAATTAAATGAATAATATGAATTCTCGGGAACGACTTTTAAAGGCGATCAATGGCGAGGAAACAGATAGAGTACCGGTCACACTTTTTATTCAGGACCATGGGCACTTTATAAATCAATTGTATCCGGAAATAGATCCAATGGATTATGAGCAAATTACATTAAAAATTATTGAGTATCAGAAGAAATTGGAATGTGATATTTTTGTACGTATGATCTTCGACCTGTATCATCCATTAAATATAGGAATCGGTGGCATGAACGATGGTGTTGAAACAGACCAATGGAAAATACATACAGAATTTCTGGACGAAGGGAATAATTATGTGCGAAAATCTTTAATTGTCACACCAGAGGGAAATATCACACAGGAATTTGTCCGTACTGAAATAAGAAAAGGTACCTATGTTTATTCTTCAAGGGTTAAGCCAATTATCTCTGAGGAAATATTGGATCTGGCTATAAAATATGAACCCCGGATTTCTTCTGAATATGTTGCTAAAATAAATGAGAAGATTGGGATCATAAAAAAGGTAATTGGCAATGATGGTATACTTGGAACCTGGGTTCCGGGTGGGGTATTTAATAATGCATCCTATATTTTTGATTTAACTGAGTTATACCAGTTATTTCTTATTCAGACTGACTTCTATAATAAGTTAATGCAGTTTTGCTTTGATCGTATTTCAGGGTATACAAAAGCTCTAATTGATGCAGGAGCAGATGTCATGTGTGTGAGCGGGAATGTTCCGGGAGGTTTCCTGGGATCTGAAATATATGAGACCTATATACTTCCCTGGGAGAAAAAATATATTGATTTTATTCAGGATATGGGATGTCCTGCAATCTACCATAATTGTGGCGAAATTATGACTCTGGTTGAGTCTTATAAAAAACTGGGTGCCAGGGTTGTCGAACCATTCTCTCCCAGGCCCTTAGGGGATGCTGATCTTGAGCTGGCCAAAAAACTTATTAATGGTAAATATGTAGTAATAGGAGGAGTTGATCAGGAAAACGTTATTAAGAATGGTTCAATGGATGATGTGATTGAAGTGACGAAAAAAACAATGGAAGCAGGCAAAGAGGGAGGGAAGTTCATTATTCAGAATGCTGACTTTTTAGAATGGGGGACTCCTGAAGAAAATGTCAAAGCTTTTGTAAAAACAGCCATAGAAAATGCAGGATATTGACGATTATTGAACTACCCATTTGAATTTTCAGTGCATTTCTGTTTCACAAACTCCTATGCCACCGCGGTAATAATTAAACTGTACATTTGGATGGTCTGCCAGCAATGACATTGGAACAGAGCTGTCAATTATTTTTTTACCGATCATGAGAGCAGTCAGTCGTTGTCCAAATGCATTATCATGCGCACCGGCCTGCCAGATGGAAACTTTTTCTGCCATCCAGGTTTGTACAGGACCCACAGTAATTGCCTGCATTGGTATATCAGTTACCACACCTC